>Ga0193752_1000056_pt1 | contig 174140 bp, 140 predicted proteins | sample H1c1metaG_FD_144924 | JGI IMG/M metagenome (GOLD analysis project Ga0193752, IMG submission 144924) | Soil microbial communities from a riparian zone of the East river system, Colorado, United States - H1c1 | ecosystem: Environmental > Terrestrial > Soil > Riparian zone | place: USA: East...
TGCTCGGCACGCCTACCCGTTTTTACCATTCTGATAGCGCTGGTAGTGCCTGAGCAAACGGTCCTGGGGCTTTTTAATCTGCAGGGTCTTGCCCTTATGGGCCTCTATATGCTTGGATTTGGCGCTGCCCTCATTTCTGCCTGGGTGATCAGTTTACTCATTCGCGTGAAGGAGCGCAGTTATCTCATTATGGAGTTGCCCATGTATCGCCTGCCCAAGTGGTCGAATGTAGGATACACCATCGTTGAGAAAACGAAAACTTTTGTTTGGGAGGCCGGCAAGGTCATCCTGGCGATCTCCATTATCCTTTGGGTATTGGCCAGTTATGGACCGGGAGACCAAATGCAGCGGGCAGAAGCGGTGGTGCTGCAAGAGAATGCAAACGCCAGGTTGACGGAGCAGGGTCTTGCCGATCGGATCGAGGCATACAAGCTGGAGCATTCGTATGCAGGAATCATAGGAAAGAGCATAGAACCAATCATCAAACCGCTGGGCTACGATTGGAAGATCGGGATTGCGCTCATCACTTCGTTTGCCGCAAGAGAAGTGTTTGTCGGTACGATTGCCACAATTTATAGCATTGGCAGCGTTGACGAGGACGACTCGGGCACGATAAAAGAGCGGCTTCGCGAGGAAATAAATCCAGAAACCGGGGGTCCGCGATTTACGCCGGCAGTAGGCTTCTCTCTGTTAGTTTTTTACACGTTTGCCATGCAATGCATGAGCACCCTGGCCGTGGTTTACCGTGAGACCAAAGGCTGGAAGTGGCCGATGATACAGCTGGCTTATATGACGGTACTGGCCTACTGCTCAGCCTTGCTCGTTTATCAAATAATGTCATAAGCCTGAGTATTTTATCCGTAACTTGTGGGCAATTGCCTGCAACTATGGAGAAACACTATCACCTTGGGCTGCTGTGCTTTGTTCATCTCCTGATCAAAGCCGATGGAGTTACCGATCAAACGGAACTGGAAGCCCTGGAGAAAATCAAGGCAGGCGAGAATGTACCCGCAGACGTTGTTCGTGAGTTCGAACGATGGGTGGTGGATAAGGCAGAGCCGGAGATCTATCGCTACGGTCTGGGCCACTTGCGCGAATGCACTGAAATAGAAAAGCTACGCGTTTTTGCCATTCTCTACAAGCTCTCGGAAATAGACGGAAGGGTGCACACACAGGAACTCCGGATGCTGCTTTATTCTGTGAAGACTGCTGGCGTTGCCTTCAACGAGGTGGTCGATTTTGCGCGATCACAACCCCGGATGTTTTAATCAATCAGGTGAACCGACTTTGTTCCCTTTTGTTGCTGATGCTCCTCGTTTCAGGGGGATGCACCATGCTCAGTACGGAGAGCCCCAACCTATTTGCTGATACAACTTATATCCGGATCGGCGATCTACAGGACCGGCGCATGAGCGATAGCCTCATTGCGTATCTGGATCACAGCCAACCTGCCTATCGCCAACAAGCCTTGATTGCCCTGGGTTCCATTCAGGACTCGATGACCATGGAGCCTGTAGGTGAGCTGTTGGCCGATGCCGAAGCTTCGGTCAGACACGCCGCAGCCTTCGCGCTTGGACAGACACGATGCCGTGCGAGTGAACGACTATTACGCGGGGCCATCGATCGGGAGGTTGATCCTCTCGTGCGGGCAAAGCTGTATGAATCATACGGAAGGGCTACACTTCGATGGGACTTGTGGGATATCCCCACCGATACGATAACTGCCGCGGGATTTGCCTGGGGACTCTTCAGAACTGCTGGGGATAGCCTGCTCAATCCCCTGGCCGGAAAGTTGCTCCAGAGTCCCTCGATAACGGTTAGGCTAGGCGCTGCGCACTATTTTGCACGCAAGGCTCCCAGCCCCAGGTCCGAAGCAGACCACCTGATTGCCGCGTCTATCCGAGACCCCAACGAAGAAGTGCGTATGGCTGCTGTGTCGGCCTTGCGCAAGATACCGACCGATGCCGCATTTGAAGCACTGCAGAAGGTCGTTCTGAAGGATCCTTCGTATCGCGTCCGCGTTAATGCTGTGGCCGCCCTCCAGACCTTTCCCGTTACGCGGGCCCGTCCGCTACTGCTCAAATCACTGAAGGACCATGACCTCAACGTGGCTGTACGGGCGGCGGAGGTGATCACCCACTTGCCCGTCGACTCGTCGTGGCAACAATATGCGGTCAGTGCCCGAAACTCCAGGAACTTCCGCGTCAAGGCCCTGCTGTACCAGGCCGCCCTGCAAGGTTCCGAAGATTCGAAACTCTACCATGAAGTGCGCGCGCTTTATACCCGTGCGCCAGATCCTTATCACAAAGCGGCCTATCTCGCTGCCATGGGCGAGACCCTGATGTCGTTTGCCTTTGTGTGCGACGAACTAATGCGTGCCGATACCGCCGTAGTGAGAACGGCTGCCGCCCTGGCCCTTATAAGCATGAATCGAAACAAGAATTTTATTCCTGCGCTAAAAAATGACTTCATCAAGATCTATACCGCGGCTATCGCTCTGGGGGACCTTGGCGTTACCAGCGTCGTATGCGATGCACTCTCTGATCCGGCACTGGATTACAAGTCGGTTGTTAAAGATTGGCAATTTCTGATCGACGCGAAGAACAAACTGACCGTTCCTGCCGACAATGAGACGCTCCAGGCCGTGGAGGGCGCCATCGCCTTTTTCGAAGGGAAGGAAATCACGGCAGTACGCAACGGGTTCAACCATGCAATAGACTGGCAGGCCGTGCGCGCCGTAAAGGCCGACCAGATTGCTGTAATAGCAACTTCGAAAGGAATAATCACCATACAACTCTTTGTCGAAGAGGCACCAGGATCCGTCGCGAACTTTGTGTCACTGGTGCAATCGGGTGCCTATCGCGACAAATTCTTTCATCGTGTCGTGCCCAATTTTGTTGCGCAGGGCGGTTGCCCGCGAGGAGATGGATTTGGGAGCGAGGATTACTCCATACGGTCTGAGTTCTCGCTTCGCCGCTACAAAACGGGAAGCGTAGGCATGGCATCCTCAGGAAAAGACACCGAATCGTCCCAGTGGTTCATTACGCACTCCCCCACGCCACACCTCGATGGCGCCTACACGATCTTTGCCGAGGTTGTCTACGGCATGGATATCGTCCATCAACTCGAGGTAGGCGATAAAATCTTGAATATTGAGCTTCCGCAATAAGAAATTCAAGGCGGCACCCCCTTATCTTCACACGCAAAATACAGAGAGGTCTTGAATATCCTTTATCAATCCACCAGCAAGGTAGGCGTTCTAGGCGGCGGGCAGTTGGGCAGGATGCTCATTCAGTCGGGCATCGACTTCAACGTTCCTTTTAAGGTGTTGGATCCCGACGCGCACGCACCCTGTGCTTCCCTGGCCGAATTTGTCCATGGCAAGCTCAAGGACTTCGACACCGTACTTGCTTTCGGTGAGGATTGCGACGTGATTACCATAGAAATTGAACACGTAAATACCGACGCACTGAAAGTGCTCGAAGCTAAAGGAAAGCGTGTTTATCCTCAACCATCCGTCATCGAACTCATCCAGGATAAGCGGAAGCAGAAACAGTTTTATGCTGAATCCGGTATCCCAACGGCGCCCTTCGTACTCGTTGAGAATTCGGGCGACGTGAAGGATAAGGCCACTCAGTTTCCGGTAGTCAATAAGTTGGGAAGGGAGGGATACGATGGCCGCGGTGTTCAAATACTTCGATCAGCCGCCGACCTGGGCAAAGCATTTGATGCGCCCGGCTTGCTCGAATCCCTCATAGATTTTGACAAGGAGATTGCCGTGATCGTAGCCCGTAGCAGCACTGGCGAGATTAAGACCTTTCCCGCCGTTGAAATGGTGTTTCATCCTGAGCAGAACCTTGTTGAGTACCTGTATTCCCCTGCCGAACTTTCCGAACAGGTTCTCCAGCAAGCTGAGCGTGTAGCCCGCACGGTAATTCAGAAGCTGAGCATGGTTGGGGTGTTGGCGGTTGAAATGTTTGTGACCAAAAGCGGAGAAGTGCTCGTGAACGAAGTTGCTCCTCGTCCACACAACAGCGGCCATCAGACTATCGAGGCCAATGTGACTTCTCAGTACGAGCAACACCTTCGCGCCATATTGGGCTTGCCATTGGGCGATACGTCTATCACGCGGCCAAGTGCCATGGTAAATTTATTGGGAGAGTCAGGGCACGAAGGGATCGCTAAATATCAAGGCTTCACCGATGTACTTGCGCTTCCTGGCGTGCACGTTCATTTGTATGGCAAACAGCTCACAAAACCGTTTCGCAAAATGGGCCATGTGACGATAGCGGACGCCGATCCCGCGGAGCTCAAACGCAAAGTTCAGTTAGTCAAGAATACCCTAAAAGTAATATCCTGATGAGTAAACCGGTAATTGGAATAATTATGGGCAGCCAGTCAGATCTCCGTATCATGAAGGAGGCAGCCGAGATACTTGAAGAGCTTAAGATTCAGCACGAAGTAACCGTTGTGTCGGCCCACCGCACGCCACATCGCCTGGTCGATTACGCCACATCGGCCAGGGCCAAGGGCCTGAAAGTTATCGTCGCTGGAGCCGGTGGCGCCGCTCACCTTCCCGGAATGATCGCATCCCTGACTTCATTGCCGGTTATTGGGGTACCCATTAAATCATCCAACTCGATAGATGGCTGGGACTCCATTCTGTCGATCCTTCAAATGCCCGCTGGCATACCGGTAGCTACGGTGGCTCTTGACGGCGCCCGAAACGCCGGCATCCTCGCGGCCCAAATATTAGGATCCACGGATAAGCCAATCGCCAGACGCCTGGATGCGTTCAAGAAATCCCTTCAACAAAAAGTGGAAAGCGTGGCGCGCAAAATGGAGACTACTGGCTGGCGGGACCTGGTCTGAATTCACCGGAATTGAATGAAAATTCTGTAAATTCATTCAAAGAATCCGACCAATGAAAACAGGGACCAAAGGTTGGCTGAAAGACTATTTGGCAATTCGCCAGGAGCGCTCAACGGATGATTTCAATGATTCCGCGAAGCGTACCTCCCATCCGGAGCATTCGTTGTATCGCGTCATTCAGCCAACGGGCCTTATGTACGGATTGTCCGTAATGGAGGAGGCGCTGCAGGACCATCCTGAAGAGCAGAAGGACCGACTGAAAATTCTACTGGCAGAAAGTCTTATCAGCAGTTCGATCGTTTCCTATGAAAACCCCGTAACAAACCCTGCGGAGCTCGAAGCGCTTGTGCTAAAGACGCTGGAGAAGATCGGCACTTTCTACAACAGCATTTTTCCAGAGGTCGCTACGGCCACCAAGACTTTGCTCGGAAGAAAAAAATCACCGATTGAAATTGCCGAGCAGATCATCGACAAACGCATCGAGTACACAGCGAAATTTGCCGATAATTTTTGGTCATACTTCTTTCACAACAGCCTCCTGTTTCTGGATGTTTTCATCTTCGGCCAATGGATTCACACCAATGCCGATCGCATCGTTGCCGACTTCTTTCGTTACGAACGCGACGAACTCCGGTTCTCTGTCGTAAAAGTTATTGCTGCAGCGGCGCATGCCAACCGGGAGATTTCCTTTGAAGAACGCAGGCTCTATGACCTGTTCATTGAAAGTGCCGAGCTGTCATCAGAACGGCGTAAGGAAACAAAGAAAATCTTTGATGAAGGTTTCGCTGTTGAAGATATCAACCTTCCATCCGAACATTCTTGGATACTGAAAAAGTTCTTCCTTGAAATTTCGATACTGACGATTTGGGCGGATAAGAAAGTTGAAAAGATTGAACTCGATTTTCTAAAGCGCTTCTGTCACTATCTGGGTCTATCGGACGAGGATCTCGAAAACAGTATGATTGCCATCGAAGGCTTTATTCTCGAACACTGGTCTGCCCTTGAGCGACTGCAAGACAGACGGGATTTTGGCTATGTGAGCGATCAGTTCATTAATCGGGTAGCGCGGTTGGCAGACAAGAACAAAACGAAGCTCACCAAGTATTTGAACGACAATCCCGAACTGACGGAGCTTGTGAAAAAAGGGCGAAGTCAGGAGTTGTCGGCGGAGGAAAAGGAACGGCTGAGAGATTCGCTGGTTATTATGCTTAAAACCATACCGGCTTTTGTGGTCATCCCTTTGCCGCAGAGTTTTCTCTCCCTTCCGGTGTTGCTGAAGATCTTGCCGCGCAATCTCTTTGCCGAGGGAATTAAATAAGTTGCGCCTGGGCCCGTACCGTTCTATTCGTCCGCAGGCCGGCGAGGCACAATAACCGAAAACACGATAGAAAGGGTGAGTGTCGCAATGATGACGGAGAACGACGTATAGACACCGACATTTATGTCGAAGATCTCCAACAGCATTTTTGCACCGATGAAGAATAATATGATCGATAGTCCTTTCTGCAGGAGATAGAACTTGTCGATGATACCCGCGAGCAGGAAGAACATAGCACGCAATCCCATTACCGCAAAGATGTTAGAGGTGTAAACGAGAAACTCGTTTTGTGTAATGGCAAAGGCAGCAGGGATTGAATCAACTGCAAATAATAGGTCGGTTGTTTCGATCAGTACGATTACCAGGAAGAGCGGCGTAAACTTCAGGTTGCTGTTTTCACGAACAAGGAACGCGCCACCGTGCTCTTCCTTGGTCATTGGTAAGTAGCGCCGACATAGTCGCATGATTGGGTTCTTCTCGGGTTCTATCGTCTGATCGCCGTCCTCGAAGTAAATGCGGATCCCCGAATAGATGAGCAATACGCCAAAGAAATAAAGTATGGCATGAAACCTATGGATCAGGAGGGCACCCACAAAAATGAATATTCCACGAAATACGATCGCGCCAAAGATGCCCCAGAAGAGCGTTTTGTGATAGTATTCTTCCTTTACCTTGAAGTACTTCAGAATTAGCAGGATGACGAAAATATTATCAACAGAAAGGGCGTATTCCGTCAGGTAGGCAGAAAAATATTCAACGGCATGGTCGGCGCCGTCATACTTATAAATAAAGAATCCGAACAGGGTCGATATCAAAACCCAGAACATTGACTGGTAGAGGGCTGACTTGGTGGTGACCTTATGCGCTGTGCGATGGAATAGTCCAAGGTCAAGCACGAGAAATAGAAGGATGATGCCGGCGAAGACCCCAAAAAGGATCATCTCCCTTTCATTCATGCTCTTGAAAAGGGATATTGCTAGTATGTTGACCACGGGGTGCAAGGTGCGTTAGAGTTGCGGTTTGGGGTTACGGAAAAAGGTTAAAAAGGCACTTTGTTGTTTCGGGTGGTCTTGTCAACTTTCAAATATATATAAATCCAGCATTTCATAGAATGATTTATTCCGGTCGCGGCAAAAATGAAACCCGTTAAAATGAATTTTTATTCGCTGCATCGTTCGCAGATTCCCTGAATAAGCACATTCGTTTCTTGTGCGCGGTAGCCCCTGGGTAGCCTTACCGGCGGAACGTCTATATCCAGGCAATTGGTTTGCCCACAGCGAAGGCACTTAAAATGAACGTGATCGTGGTGATGTACGGGTGCCTGACACGCTTCATTGCACAACGCATATTTTAAACTGCCCTCATCGTCGAGAACTTTGTGGATAAGGCCGCGATCCAAAAACGTTTTTAGTGTACGATATACAGTTACCCGGTCCAGGTGATTTTGGATTTCTTTTTCAATGTCACTTTGAGAAAGGGCGTAATTCCGCTGTAAAAAAAGATCGAGAATATCCTGCCTGTTCGGCGTTGACCGAAGCTTGAAATTTCTCAACAGCGTCTCGGAATGAGTATGATCAATCATGATCGCGTGCAGCTAAAAACCACCAGTGGTCAGGTTAACTGAAGTTTGAGCAAATTACTATAAATCCCATTATCCATCCGGGTCAGTTCGGCGTGCGAACCCATCTCGGCGAGTCGACCCTCCTGAATAACAAAGATTCGGTCGACCTTCTTAATTGTGCTAAGGCGGTGAGCGATGATGATGCTGGTCCGACCCTCCATGAGTTTCTCCAGGGCTTCCTGCACCAACACCTCGGAGTGTACGTCCAATGAACTCGTTGCTTCGTCCAGTATCAGGATCGATGGATCCTTGAGAATAGCGCGTGCGATAGCCACACGTTGCCGTTGGCCACCTGATAACTTAACGCCTCGCTCTCCAACGAGGGTGTCGAATTGTTGGGGAAAGGTCTCAATGAATTCAAGGGCGTTTGCCTGCCGGGCAGCTTCACGTACTTCTTCAAAGGTCGCCCCGGGTTTGGCATACGCGATGTTGTCGCGAATGCTGCCGCCGAAGAGAATGACTTCCTGTGGAACTATGCCGACGTTCTTTCGGTAGCCGGCGAGGTTGATGTCTGCAATCGCCATGTCGTCGGCGTATATTCCTCCATTGTCGGGTTCGTAAAATCTCATGAGCAAGCTGATGATGGTCGACTTGCCCGACCCGCTACGACCCACGAGGGCAACCTTCTCGCCGGGCGCAATGCAAAAGTTGAGTTCTTTCAATACGGTTACATCCTTCCGGGTCGGATAGGAAAATATCACATTCCGGAACTCTATCTTTCCGTTCAGCTTGAATGCGGGTTTGACGGACGACGAATCGTGCGCGGGTTGATCGAACTCGGTGGGTTCATTCAGAATTTCCCGAAGCCGCTCAGACGCGCCAATCGCCCGTTGCAATTGGGTGTAGTTGTCGCCGAGACCAGCAATTGAGGCGCCTATAAACGACGTGTAGAAAACAAACGAAAAAAGCTCACCAACGGTAATGGTATGCGACGCCACCAACGAGGCGCCATACCAGCCCACTGCCACGATGCCACCAAACAGGGCGAAAATGATGAACGAAATGAACAGCCCCCTGTATCGAGCCGTGCGAATAGCAACAGTCACCACCTCCGCCAGCGCTTTTCCATAACGCTTCGTTTCAAATTCTTCGTTTGTGAATGCTTTTACAACCGTGATGGACTGTAGCGACTCTTCTACGACCACATTTGCCTCGGCTAGTTTGTCCTGTGTCTTTCTCGACATCTTCCGGATGTACTTTCCAAAGACGAGTGCCAGCAAAACCAGTACGGGAAAAGTAAGGAGCATGAATCCTGTGAGTCGGGGCGCCAGCACCAGGATGATAGCCGATCCAAATACCAGCGTGGCAATTTGTCGCAAGAGTTCGGCCAGTGTAGATCCAAACGTTTCTGCCAGCGTACTCACATCGGACGTTATGCGACTCATCAGCTCGCCGACGCGGTGGTTGTCAAAGAAGGTGAGCGACAACCTCACCAGCTTCTCGTACACGGCCTTGCGTAAGTCGGCTAACGATCGCTCTGTAACCAGGGCGAATGTATAAACGCGCGTGAAGGAAAAGATACCTTGCAAAAAAAGTACGCCGATCAACGCCAGGGCTACCTGTGTTATAGAATCAAAAAACCGTACGGGGACACCGTTGGCGACATCGAGCAACTCACCGGCCAGGTATGGAAAAGCAAGCATGGTACTGCTCGAAAACATCAAAGCAATCAATCCCATGATAAACCATCCCTTATACGGCAAGGCAAATCGAAAGATACCCATCATTTGCGAAAGTGTCTCCCGGTTCACCGGTCGTTTCTCTTCTTTACGCAGTCCTTCCTTAATATTCCGCTTTGCCATTCCCTATCGGTTTTCCAAGCTCACACGCCCCTTGATATCGTACTGAACCGTATCGTCCAGAAACATCTTCTGCCCGCCGAGGATCGAATAAGATGTCATGACCGGCGTGCCATTTATATCGTCAAATTCCAAAGCCAGCAACCTGCTGGTTTTATAAAGCCCATTAAGTTCTGTATACGCTGCCTCAACCTTTCGAATCCTACCCGGCTGACCATGATAGTACAGGCGCACATACGATATTGGGAGGTCATGCGAGGTACTGAATGTTCGCACGCGAAGGTTGCTTTTCGTGTCGCCCGATTCACTAACCTGATAACGGTCGCGGTTGATGGGTTTGTTGATGACGTTCATAACACCAAATACCTCCAGTTCCTTCAGCCATGCCGTGGTGTCGCGGGGGATAATCGTTACGTCTTCCTGTTTTGTACCAAGCGCGATTTGCTTATACAGCGATGCTTGAGCCTTCGAGAGGTGTGTAGCCTGCGCATGCAGTAGACTATCGATAGCAAACAGCGCGTGACCGCCCGGACTCGGCGGTGCGCACCTGGACAAAAGCATGAGTGCGCACGGTATAAAGAACCGCACGATGCTGCCACGCAGGTAGCGCGTTTGATTTAAGCGGATTCTCTTATTGATCAACCAACACATTTCCAGTCATCTGCGAAGGCACGGGTATCCCCATTAACGTAAGTATAGTCGGAGCAAGGTCTCCCAGCTTTCCGTCTTTAAGTTTACCCTTATAGGTATCGTCCACCAGGATACAGGGTACTAAATTGGTTGTATGTGCGGTATTCGGTGAGCCATCCTCGTTCACCATCAGTTCAGCATTTCCGTGATCGGCGATGATGATGGTGCTGTAGCCATTCTTGAGCGCAGCCGTAACCACTTCCTTCGCACACGCATCGACCACTTCGCATGCCTTTACAGCAGCTGCGAAGACGCCCGTATGACCAACCATGTCCGGATTGGCAAAGTTGAGACAGATGAAGTCGGGTTCCTTTTTATTTAGCTCGGGAATAATCTTGTCCTTAATGTCGTTCGCGCTCATCTCGGGAGCGAGATCGTAAGTAGCCACTTTCGGAGAAGGGCAAAGTAAGCGCGATTCTCCCGGAAACGGTTCTTCGCGGCCACCCGAGAAAAAGAACGTCACATGCGGATACTTTTCCGTTTCCGCAATCCGGATTTGCTTCTTGCCAGCCTCCGACACAACCTCGCCCAGCGTCTTGTCGAGATTGTCCTTGGTGAAAATCACTTTGACATTTTTGAAAGACTCATCGTACGTCGTGAGCGTGATGTAATCAAGGGAAAGCTTACGCATGTCATGGTCGGGAAAATCCTGCTGCGTGAGCACTTGTGTAATCTCGCGACCGCGGTCTGTTCGGAAGTTGAAGCACAGTACCACGTCGCCTTCGGCGATGGTGGCGACAGGCTGACCGGCAGGTGAGGTCACGACAATGGGTTTAATAAACTCGTCAGTCACATTGTTGTCGTAGGATGCCTGAACGGCGCCCAGGGGATCCGTTGATTTTTGACCAACGCCCTTTACCAGCAGATCGTAAGCCAGCTTTACGCGTTCCCAGCGCTTGTCGCGATCCATGGAATAGTAGCGGCCAATAATGCTGGCGAGTTTGCCAGTGGTGTTGGCCATATGGTGCGTAAGATCTTTGAGAAAACCGAGTCCACTTTTGGGATCGCAGTCGCGTCCGTCCGTAAAGGCATGGATGAACAGATTGGCCACCTTATTATTGTGTGCAATGGTTATTAAGCCTTTCAGGTGTTCAATATGCGAATGCACGCCGCCATCAGATACGAGTCCAATGAGGTGGATGTTCTTGTTATTTTTCTTGGCATAGGCAAAGCTGTCCAGTAACACCGGGTTCTGATCGAGTTCTTTGTCTTCTACGGCTTTGTTGATGCGCACGAGATCCTGGTACACAACCCGTCCGGCCCCGATGTTCATGTGACCGACTTCCGAGTTACCCATCTGCCCATCCGGCAATCCGACGGCTAAACCGGATGCCTGGAGCTTACTATTGGCGTACTTTGGGTATAATGAGTTAATGAATGGCGTCTTCGCATGGTCTACGGCGGATACTGCCTTATTCTTCGCGATGCCCCAACCATCGAGGATCATCAGGAGTACTTTTTTATTCATGGCACAGTGAGTAGATGTGATTAGAAACTTTGGTCTGAAATCAGGCCGCAAATATAGTCGATTGCATGATTGAATGGTGTTGCAAGATGTTCAGCAAACGATTGCGGAGACCGGGTTGTGATTAATTGATTATCTTGCGACAATGGCATAGTTTTCGCCCATGTTTAGTTACCTCATCCATGAAAATGAACAAGTATCTACTAGCAATCGTTTGGATTGCTACATTTTTGGCAGCGACTACTTCATTTGCGCAGGGCGACGTTATCGCCCAGGTCAAGGAAACAATTAAGGCGGGAAGCGCCAAAGAACTGTCGCGCTACCTGAATCAAACCGTTGACGTTACGCTCAATGATGGGCCCCAATCCTATAGCAAGGCGCAGGCTGAATTCGTATTTCGCGACTTCTTCAAGCAACACCCTCCGGTAGAGTTCAACATCATCCACCAGGGTACCTCGAAAGGCGGCCAGACCTTTGGAATCGGGCAATACAAGACCGATGCTGAAACATACAGGGTCTACATGAAGATCAAGACCGTTGATAATCAGCAACTTGTGCACGAGATCTCGTTTGCCAAAGAATAGCGACTGCCAGGCGAAGGTGTCTTAGCCGATGCCCGAAATTTTATTCTGCTGCACGAAGGTTGGCTCAGCGATTCAGGCCTACTTTTGCATCCGTGCGACCTGACTATATCACCCCCACATTCCTTGAAGGCTTTATTCAATCTTCGCTTTCCGAAGACCTGGGCACGGGAGACCATTCCAGTCTGGCAGCAGTGCCCCGGCAGGCAAATTCGCGCGCGCGACTCCTTATAAAGGATCATGGAATTCTGGCAGGCGTTGAGCTCGCCACGCATATCTACAGGCAATATGACCCGGGGATGCGTGTGGAGGTGTTGATGGAAGACGGCGACAAGATCAAAGTGGGCGACGTGGCCTTTACGGTAGAAGGTGCAGCGCGTTCCATCCTGGCCACCGAGCGACTGGTGCTGAATTGCATGCAGCGAATGAGCGGCATTGCCACACGCGCGAATTCCCTTACTCTCCTAATCGAAGGTACCGGGGCAAAGTTGCTAGATACCAGAAAAACGACGCCAAACTTCCGCTTGTTGGAAAAGTGGGCAGTGAGGATAGGCGGCGCCCATAACCATCGGATCGGCCTGTTCGATATGATCATGTTAAAAGACAATCATATCGACATGGCAGGTGGAATTGAAAGCGCCATCATGCGCACAATCGACTATCTTCGCGCCGGAAACCTGAAGCTTCGGATCGAAATAGAGACGAGAAACCTTACCGAGGTGCGGGAGGTGTTGAAGGTGGGAGGAGTTGATGTGATCATGCTTGACAACATGACACCTGCCGACATGCGTGAAGCCGTCAAGCTGATCGGTGGCCGATTTCAAACCGAGGCCAGCGGGAACATCAACGAGACCACTATACGCAATGTCGCCGAAACGGGTATTGACTTCATCTCGGTAGGTGCCCTTACGCATGCTGTGCGAAGCCTCGATATGAGCTTAAAGGTATACTAATCAGAAATAGCGAATTAAATTTCTATGATCGTAAGAACGAAAAACTACAAGCTGGAAAAGAAAGTATATATCAATCTGGCGTTGAAGAGTATTTTGAAGAAGCAAGGCTGGATGGCTTTGGTCGGTGCCGTGGTGCTTAGCCTGGGCTACTTTATTCCTGGCGCCAATTCCATTTGGTGGTTTATTGGTGCGGTCATCGGAGTCGGCCTGTACGTGCTTTTCTGGTGGATACAATTCTATGGCGTTACGCAACTCGAACAAGGGAAGGCGCTATTTGAAAAGTTTTCGTACGAGATCAGCAGTCAGCAGATTCTTATGAAAAAGAATCCGCGTGAAGGCATGCCACTGAAATGGGACCAGATTCAAAAAGTTGACATTGGCCCAGATTATTTTGCCCTCTTTGTTAATAAAGCACAGGTGATCTACTGGCCGTATAAGATTTTCAATACTGACAACGAGCGGAAGTTCGTGGCGAGCATCCTGAAGAACAAGGGACTGCTGAAATGACCTGAGAGGTTTCTGACCTTATTGTTTACTCGTCCGGACCGTGTTGTTCTTGAACCAGTGGACCTGTTGTGAGGCTATGGAACGCGCGAAAAAGAAATACACACCCGAAGAAGCGAAGGCAAAGCTCTATGCTTATTGTGCCTATCAGGAGCGCTCGCACCAGGAGGTGAGGCGCAAACTTGATTCGATTGGCGTATACGGCAATCCTGCCGATGAGATAATGGTGGACCTGATTACAGCGGGATATCTCAATGAAGAACGATTTGCCAAGGCTTTTGCAGGGGGAAAATTCCGGATTAAGGGGTGGGGTCGCGTACGGATTCAGCGTGAACTGGAGACGCATGGCGTGACGAAGAATTGCATCCGCGCGGGCATGAAAGAGATCGATGATAGCGATTACCGGAAGACATTGGAAAAATTGCTCCGCAAAAAGGCGGCAACACTGCCTAACGATACCCCTATTGTCAGGCGCGATAAATTGGGCCGTTTCGCGATTTCAAAAGGATACGAATCGGATCTTGTATGGAAAGCCCTTGATGAAATTCTGGGCGACGATTAGTAAGTCACGGCTAGTCGAAATCAATAATAGTCTGGAAAGAAGGAGATGGTTTGCCGGTACAAATTTACCGCCCGGAGGCAAGGCACGGCTATTTTTACTACGACGTCCTAGCGGATCGCGTCCTCGTTTGTTCCGAGTTGTCACTTTTTTTGGCTATTTTGCGTTAGGTAGAATATAGACGTTACGGCCATGAAACCAAGAATGGAAAACAAGTTGAACTGGATTTCCGGCAAGACTGCCAAGAGCCGGGAATTGGTTTATAAGCTCATCGATATCAACAAAGAGATCGACAGCAACGGCAAGACCTTTCGCGTGGGCGACAAAATCTATTTTGTAAGAGAGCTTGGTTAATCGCACGTGGCGTTAGCGCTTTCAACCCTTTCGCTATTTCTATTCTTTCTGCCCGGTATTGTTTTCAAGCGGGCCTATCTGTCATCTGTTTTCTCCAGGAAGTTAAAGTTCTCCGGGCTACTGGATGAAGTGTTTTGGGCGGTGTTCCCGTCGATTATCATGCATTTTATTGCGTTCGGATCCCTGAAGCTGGCAGCGTCGCTCTTCGAATTTGAATTCAATCTTACCCCGCTGCTCGACGTACTCATCGGAAACACAAACTATCAACAGGGTCTCGTCAGCTATCTCTACTATTGCGTTTCCGTCATTGGCGTGGCGTATATCGCCGGTCATGCCTGCCGCCGTTTTGTTCGCGTCTTAAAACTCGACCGACGGTTCAGGCTTTTCCGGTTTTCAAACGACTGGCACTATTTACTCAGCGGCGAGTTTCTCGATTTTCCCGAAGTTCCTGATCATCCTGAAGAGGTCAGCTTCAAGCTCGTGAATGTCTTGACACAGGCTGGAAGCGAAACGATGATCTACATCGGCGAATTGATCCACTTCACCCTCTCCGACGAGGGAGGCCTGGATACAATTGTACTGAAGGACGCGAAGCGCCGGTTCCTGAAAGACGACCTGGTTGAAAATCGCTACTACGATATCCCGGGTCGCTACATAACGATACCCTACAAGACCATCCTCAATATCAACATACGATATTTCTACCTGGAGGAGCTTATGGAAGTTGAAGAGTCGGAGGAACTGTTGTAGAAATTTTATTTCTGTCCAACCATAAAGACGGCATTCGCGAAAAGCATTTTTCCGTTTTCCCAGAACTCCCTAAAGAGCGGATTATCGACGAGGTAAATGACATTGCCAAGTCCCTTTTGCTCTACCCCAATCGTTAGACTGTTCTCCAGGCGTGGATTGATGCGCGCACCGGCGAACCCCTGAATGGGTTTGGCTTTACCCTTGATCACCCCAACATTCCACCCGTACTCGAGGTAGCCAAATCGAAGTTCGTTGGTCTTAAGAGAGTAGTACGCTTCACCCAGGCCAAACGACAGTGGATGCGTACGATCGAGCGATACCTTATAGATCGCGCCCGATATCGCCTCCGACACCTGCCTGCGTTCAACGTCGCCATAAAGATCGAGCGCACCCTTTTCGCGCGCCTCGCTTTGTTTCTTTTCGGCGTCGGTCTTTTCGGTTTCCTTCAGATAGTTCTTAAGCGCGAAGTTTTTCTTTTCGGCAAATGCATTTAACGCATTGGCAATTACTATGAGTCGACCTCCCCCCGTTACCCAGTTAGACACTTGCTCGAGCGTTGCCTCATCGAACAGGCGATAATTTCCTTCAGGAACGACCAGTATATCGAACGTCTTCAGATCAACTGATTTAAAGTAGTCTGTGCCGATTTGCGTAATCGGGTAATGGATCTGTTGTTCAAAGAAATGCCAGATCTCACCGGCCGAGAGGGAATACGTCTGCTCCCCGATGAGGACCGCCACTTTCGGTGCTTTCACAAATTTTACTTCCGACGATCCGAAGTCGTAACCCTTGTCGACGAACCCTGTGGTGGTCGTGTTGATCTTTCTTCCGGCATCATTGGCGAGCCGCTTCACGGTGGCGTCAAAATCTGCGACGCCTTCGTTATTGCGGCGAGTAACAATAAGGGTACCCGCATCGTATGAGGTGCCCCCTATGGTAAAGGGTTTTGCCGCTGCACGCACCTTGATATCGGCTTTCATCAGCGTGCTCAGAAACGCCACGTCATTTATGCTTTGGTAGCCAAACAGATAGGCGTAGGGCTTGGCGGCTGTCTGGCTATTGTCCACCGCTTTCGCAATAAATGGTTTGGCCGGGTTGATGCGCTCAGGAAGTGCAAAGGCTTTAAGGCTGTAACCATACATTAAGTTCCACGCCGTGATATCGTAGGTGAGGGAGTCCGATAACCTCGACTGCGGCTCAAAAACGGTAGTGATAAATCGCGATTTGGGCTGATACACGTTTACCACCAGGTCCTCCGTTGTTACCGTGACATTCGTCGTCGTCTGCGTCTGATAGTCAAATCCGCGGCTGGTCTTCCCAACCTGAGGATGGCCAAACCGGATCGCGTGTGACGTCATCCATTGAGCAATGGTTGCGAGCTTGTCGGGATTGTTGTCAGCTTTGATCACATACGTCTTGTACATTGCCGTAGGCGAGTTCAAATTCTCTTTGAAATACTTTTCAAATTCGTCTACGACGCGTACGGCATTTTGCGCGGTGACTTCGATAGTAGAAAGGCCCGTGGTGTGATGGTGCATGAGGCGATCCTTAAGGGTAAGCGGGTCGCCTTCTTCGGTGGTGATGCTGAGACCTGCGTAACCGCTGCCGGCCTGCTCATAGGTCATGCCGATGGCGCCGCTATAGGTTGGGTAGGTATCGCCATAGCTGGGATAATAAAGGTCGAAGACTTCTCTTGTGAAGTACAGCCATCCATGCTCGTCGAAGTACTTCGCGTTATTTCTTCCAATCATCTTCTGGAATTCGCGTTGCCAGGTAGAGATAACGTCGTGATAGGGCTCTGCTGCGGGGGCGAAATAATAGGGACTGTTGGGACCCTGCTCGTGAAAATCAACATGCACTTGCGGCATCCATTGATTGTAGATCTTCAGCCGTTGCTGTGATTCAATTTGCGTTTGCCAGGCCCAGTCGCGATTGAGGTCGAACATGTAGTGATTGGATCGGCCTCCCGGCCAGGGTTCGCGATGCTCTTTGGCAACACCCGATGAATTGGGTGACGCGCTGCCATATTGATTGTAAAAGTTCGCATATCGGTCGCGTCCATCAGGGTTGATACAGGGATCCATTATGACGACAACCTGCTTCAACCACTCTTGCGTTTTTGCGTTCGCAGGATTCGCGAGTTCATACAGCGTCAACATAGAGGCCTCCAGTGAGCTGGCTTCATTGCCGTGTACGTTGTAGCTAAGCCAGACGATCGGTTTCTTGTCGGCCGATGGGGTGCCGTCCGTCATGCTGGCGCGTCGTAAATTATTCAGTCTGATCTCCTCGCGGTTATTGAAATTCTCAGGCGATGAGATGATGGTATAAATAAGTGGCCGTCCTTCATAGGTCTGGCCGTATTGAATAACTTCTACGTTTGGCAGCGCATCGGCCACGTAACGGAAATATTCCACAACGCGGTGGTGACGGGTGAATTTATCGCCGAGCTCATAGCCAAGAAATTTCGCCGGGCTTTGGAGTTCCTGGCCGAAAAGGAGGGTAGCTGAATGTAGAGCAGTGATGCAGAGTAGCGTCGCGCGCATAGTGGTTCAGGTGTTTGTTCGTAAGATGATAAAAAGTGGCGGGAGTTGCCAGTGAATAAGGCAGCAGCAATTGTTTTATCCTGAACAGTGGTCGCCGAAATCAGACACAGATTTGTCTAAAATCGTTATCTTTCATTAATCACCAACATTAAATCAGATTATGGAAAACCAAACTCAGGCGCAAGTTATGTCCACCAAGGACTGGATGATTACACTCCTCATCTCATTCATCCCCCTGGTAGGATTCGTTATGCTATTTGTATGGGCCTTTGGATCAGGAGAGAATCCAAACAAGGCGAACTGGGCCAAGGCGGCCCTTATCTGGGCGGCGATCTGGTGTGTGTTGCTTATTCTGTTCTATGGTTCGATAGCGGCACTCTTCCTGTCATCAGGAGGCGGTAGTTTCGACGCGTAGTTATTTGTTGGTAGCGCGCTCCGGCGCGCTGCTACTTGCAACTTTTCTTCATGGCTGTTCTTGCCTCAGCTGAGCCAAGTTCCTCGGCGCGTTTCAAATCGAGGCAGGCATCGTAGTTGTTATTCATCTGCAGTTTGACAAGGGCGCGCTGGTAGTAAGTCTCTGCATCGCTTGGATACAATTCAATCGAAGCGGTATAATCCTCGACGGCCCCGGCGAAATCGCCTTTTTCAGTTTTGCTGAGTGCGCGATTGTCAAAATAGACAGGGTTGGTTTCGTCGATTGAAATTGCTTTCGTGTAATCAGCAATGGCACCGTCGTGATCAGCGAGATTGTATTTTGTAACACCTCGCAGGTTCAGCGTTTCAGGCTCTTCCGGATTCAGTTCAACGGCCTTGTTGTAATCGTCCAGAGCCTCCTTGAAGTTCTCTTTTGCGCCCCGCGCTAAGGCGCGATTCTCATACGTCTGGGCATTTTTAGCATCGAGTTTCAGCGATTCGTTGTAATCGGCAATGGCCTGGTCCATGTTTCCAGTATTGTAGTAAGCAACCCCCCGATAATTGAATAGGTCGGGATCCTTTGCGTCCAATTGTATGGCCTTCGTGTAATCGTCGATGGCACTGATAAACTCGCCGAGTTCGGCTTTTGCCACGCCCCGGTTAAAGTACTTGTCAGCATCCGGAGGACCTAACTCGAGGGCCTTGGAAAAATCGAAATAGGCCCCCTGCAAATCCTCGATGTTATACTTGGCGAGTCCACGGTTGGTGTAGGCGGCCGTGTACTTCGCATCAAATCGAATAGCCTTGTCGAAGTCGGCCACGGCACCGTCATCGTCGCCAAGAGCCATTTTGGCTTCGCCCCGGAAATTGAGCGCCTCCGAAAGCGTAGAGTCTGCCTCCAAGGCGAAATTGAAGTCACCGATCGCACCATAGAAGTCATTGAGACCCGCCTTCGCCTGACCTCTCAGTATCAGCGCTGCCTTGTTTTTCGGGTTCGCCTCTATTAGCGTTGTAAGCGCTGCTTTGGCGCCTGCGAAATCGCTGGCTTGAAACTTCTTTCGCGCGGCTTCGAGTTGAACGTCTTGTGCACTGACACAAAAGGATACCAGCGCAAGAAGAAAAAATAGCAGACTTCTTTTCATGTATAAACGGGCTCCTTGTCAAATACAGGGCAGGGCCATCCACTGCAAGGTATGAATAAAATGAACCTTCGGGCAAGGTTCGGCCGACGGCCTAACGGACACGTCGATTGAACAATCTATACCGTGTTTGGCCCGCCTGGAAAAAATTACGTCTACATTATTACAATCGATGTATCTTAAAGCACATTTTGCCTACGTATGAGAATCCTTTTTTTGGCAACAATTGCCTCCCTTATGGTTCATACTGCCTGCGCGCAGGAGAAGCCCCTGGATATGAAAATGGACTTCGAGGACTACGACCCACCGTCATCCCTTGTCGTACCGGAGCACAAGCTTACCCGGGCGAAGTTTCCTTTCATTGATGTACACAATCACCAATGGAGCATGGCGGCGCCGGACCTCGCCAACCTGATACAAGATATGGACAAACTGAACATGGCCGTAATGGTCAACCTCAGTGGTCGTGGTCGCGGAAGTGGAGAACAACTCGCCAACTCTCTTGCAAGCGTCAAACAGAATTACCCGAAGCGCTTCATCGTATTCACCAACATTGAGTTCGCTGCCATCGATGATCCGCAGTGGACTGAAAGAACGGTGAAACAATTGGAGGAGGATGTAAAGCGTGGTGCAAACGGGCTTAAGATTTATAAGAACCTCGGCATGACGGTAAAAGACGCGCAGGGTAACCGCGTTCACGTGGATGATCCGCGAATCGATGCTGTGTGGGCCAAGTGCGGTGAGCTGGGTATTCCCGTGTTGAGCCATTCGGCGGATCCTAAACAATTTTGGCAACCCATCGACAATCAAAATGAGCGATGGCTGGAACTGAAGCTTCACCCGGGAAGACGGCACGATACCGATCCCGTAAAGTGGGAGACGATTCTTGAAGAGCAACACAACATGTTCAGAAAGCATCCGAAGACCAGGTTCATCAATGCTCACCTGGGCTGGTATGGAAGCGATCTGGCCAAACTCGGTAAGCTGATGGACGAACTGCCAAACATGTACACAGAGATTGGCGCGGTGATCGCCGAGTTAGGAAGGCAACCGCGCGCGGCCAAAGCGTTTCTTACAAAGTATCAGGATCGTGTGATGTTCGGAAAAGACTCGTGGGTGGTGGATGAGTATTCGACCTATTTCCGAGTGCTTGAATCGACAGATGAATACTTTCCCTACCATAAGCGCTACCACGCTTTCTGGCGGATGTATGGTCTGGAACTTTCAGACGATGTGCTCAAGAAGATCTATTATAAAAATGCGCTGAAGGTGATTCCGCACATTGATGCGAGCCAATTCCCGCGATAAATAGCGGAGAAGAGAATGGATAGCGAAGGGCGCAAAGTATTTTTACCGCAAAGCCGCCAAGATGCCAAGTTCCGCAGAGTATTCGCAGTTGGCGAACAGGTGAATTTCGCTTTGGTGTAATAATGGTTTCTTGATACCGGATACTTAGAACGGAAGCGCAGCCAAATTAATAATGTGCCGAAGGCACCTCTGCGGAACTTTGCATCTTGGCGGCTTTGCGATAAAAATACTTTGCTTGCTTTGCTATCTCTTCATTTCCACCATACGCCCAGCATCCACTTCCAAGACTACTCTTCCGTTGCTCCATGGATGCCGCCGAAGCGAAAACCGAGGCCCGTTGAAAATTGCACGGGCCGATATTGATAAAACACGTCGGAAGCGACGGGCACAGAGAATCCCAGCTGAAAACCCAGGAAGAACCGGTTGTTGATTAAGTTCACGCGACCAAGCACAGCGGGCTCGAAAAATACTTTCGGGTGTTCATCAATGACGAATGTAGAAGCATTAGTCTCAAAATCCTTGAAGTCTACTATGGATATGCGGGGAACAAAGGATAGGTGAAAGAGTTTCTTGTTCATCCCGAAAGCCGGTTGAATGAATATGCGGTCGTAACTGCCTGTCGCCCTCACGTCTTGATCGCCCCACCAGATGTAGTTGTCGTAGCTGGCACCCTCACCGCGCCCATAGCCGGCAAAAATTTCGTAGCACCAGGCCCCGTTATTCTCAAAATAGCCAAGACCTCCTTCAAAGAAATTATGATAGTGATAATCGTCGTTACTGGGATTTGATGAATACTGACTGGAGTTGCGATCCTCATAACTGTAGTTAGCCATCAGACCGATGTGGTTGGTTACGGCCACAGCACCCTGCACATCGAGGCCGTTACCGAACCCGACGGACCCTTGTACTTCGCCAGCCTTTCGCAACAACGGCGAATTCCTGGCGTTGGGCACGTACACAGAGGAACAGCCCATCATCACAAAAATCAACCATATCCAGTTCTTCATATGCGTAAAGACTTCTGTATGTAAATTTACAGAAAAGAATAACGATGACATTAGATCCAGAGTCGATTAATCGCCTGATCGCCGACAGACGGTCAGTTTATCAAGCCCAATATTCAGGGGAACGGGTAGATGACAGTATTGTGAAGCAAATGCTGGAGAATGCAAATTGGGCGCCTACCCACAAACTCACCGAACCATGGCGATTCACGGTCTTTAACGGCGACGGCATAGCTAAGCTAGCTGAGTTTCAATCTTCGTTGTACAGGCGTGTGGCAACTGCTAACGGAGCGTATAAAGAGGATAGTTTTCAAAAATTGTTGGTAAAGCCTGCGCTGTCGTCACATATCATTGCCGTTGGAATGGTTCGTGATCCGCGCAAATCATTACCCGAAATTGAAGAGATTGGCGCAGTCTTTTGTGCTGTTCAGAATATGTACCTCACCGCCTGCGCATATGGGGTGGGTTGTTATCTCAGTACAGGCGGCATCACCTTTTATGAAGAAGCAAAACCGTTCTTTGGTTTGGGCGTTGACGACAAACTGCTGGGGTTCATGCATGTGGGTATGCCGAAAGGCGCGTTGCCGCCAGGAAAGCGGACGCCAGTCGATCAAAAAGTGAAATGGGTGGCGTGATCGTAGCTGGAACAAGCTGCCATTTATCTACCCGCTCATCCAAATAACTGCGATAATGTACGCAGCCCGCACGGACGGAAGGCGAGGGCCTGAATTTTGCTACCTTTCTTTACAAATCGACAAATAATGAAAACAGTACTCCTGGTTTTATTTGCGAGCCTTGCGATAACGTCGCATGCTCAGGTAGTTGGAAAGATGTTTCCGGGTATGGAAGCGGAGTCGGTAGAGGACAAGAAGGTGATGCTCCCGGATGCCGCCAAAGGAAAGTTCACGCTAGTCGGACTAGCGTATTCGAAGAAATCAGAGGATGAACTTAACTCCTGGTTTCAACCTGTATTCGAGAAGTTCATACAAAAGACCAGCGGTGTGCTTTCTGGTTTCAGCTACGATGTGAACGTGTACTTCGTTCCTATGTTTACGGGTGTGAACGCCGCGGCTACCGGCACGGCAAAGAGAAAGGCCATTAAGAATATTGATCCACAGCTTCTGCCCTATGTGCTCTTTTACAAGGGTGAACTGAAGCCATACAAGGAGGCACTGGATTTTGAGAAGAAAGACATCCCTTACTTTTTCGTGCTTGATGAAACGGGCAAGATCGTGTTTGCGACATCCGGGAAATACACTCCCGCGAAGATGTCGCAGATTGAAGATGTGATAGAATAACTTCCGAGAACAGGTTGACGTTGATATGAGCAAATCGGAAGAATTCCTGCTCCTGAAATAGTTATGTTTAATTAGTGGTGAATAGCGACTATCTTAAAGCGATATTTTGGGTATGCACGTATTCGCCCTGTTGTCGCTCGCACTCGCTCCTGGAATCGCCATTGCCCTTTACGTCTATTTGCACGACCGGCATGAGCGTGAACCCCTGTGGCTGCTTATCCTGAGTTTCATTTATGGTGCATTCAGCACACTGCTAACACTATTGTTTCGTGCACCGTTGACTTTCCTGGTTTCTTACCTGGGCAGAGAAGGCATGCCAGAGTTTGTAAGTGCGTACTTCAAAGTGGCCTTAATCGAAGAGTTCAGCAAGTTTATTCTACTGCGCTTCGTACTATACTACAACCGGCATTTTAATGAATCGTTTGATGGCATCGTATATGCCATCATGGTCGGTATGGGTTTCGCAACAGCGGAAAATCTGGAATATGTGTTCAAATACGGGCTGGCTACAGGCGTGGCGCGTATGTTTACCGCTGTGCCGGCACATGCCGTATTCGCAGTCTTGATGGGGTATTTTCTCGGTAAAGCAAAATTCACACATCGCCACACGACTTTATACAGTCTGCTGGCATTGTTCTCGGCAGCTATCTTCCACGGTTCGTACGACTATTTCTGGTACATCTCTTTCATTCCCGGGATTTGGATCGGCGCCGTTGTCTCCCTTGCGCTCACGATTATTCTGGGACGCAAAGCCATGCACATCCACGATCAGTCGGCGATATTCATCGACAATGAAAATAAGAAAGCAGGTTAAGCCCGTTTACCACGCCTGCCGCATGTAGCTACCCATACCCTGTTAACAAGGCATTTGGCCACGATCGCGGAGTGATTGGTTGTGATCAGTTCACACGTAAAACTTCCTCAATATCTTTCAGCAGGTTCACGTGTTCCTCAACCTCGTACTTGTTTGATTTGACGATTTGTATCCGCAAGGCGCGTAAGCCACTCACGCCCGGAAGTTCTTCCAGTTCGACATCTTCGAAGGTGGGCAGTATGAGATTCCGGCCGGCGAGATACTGGAAGTAGCGCTTGTATTCGTCCGCCACCTTCGATGTGTAATACACGATGGCAATCTTTCCTGGTTGTGTGAGCCGTTCGCCAGTACTTTTGATGTTGGCCTTGTCGATACGCTTCTTGACAATTTCATAACGTATATCATAGGCGCCATCAACGTCAAAACGCTTTTCGTCGGGACGAAACCTTACGGAGATGGGTTGGTCGTGGACCAGAATGAGTTGCGTAATATCCAACGCATTCTTCAGGGTTGGCTTGAGGGCGTCCATTCGATGATCAATCTCAATCATGGTCATTAGCTGCCACAAGTGAAAATTCTTGAGGTAGAACGCATCAAACTTTTTCTCCTTTACCAGCGAATTGCCGACGTACAAGGTAAACTCGACGCCATCCGTTCTGAACTTTTCGAAGTAATGCGGGAACATCTCCTGGGCACGTCCTTCTGCTTCGTCGAGGTACTCACCAATCATGTTGTTGATCTTTCCAAGGCTGTCCTCGAAAGTCTTTCGGCGTTGATACACGACGCCGTAAACCGGATCGAGAGCTGCCTGATAATCGGCCATGTGTTGAGCGAGCGCGGGTTCGCCCTGGAAGTGCTCAAGCAGGGGTGCAATCTCGAACTTGAGAAACTCCAGCACATTATTTTCGTCGCCGGAGGCCAGTCCCCGGCTGAGTTTACGCATCTGTTCATCGCCTTTGGAAATCACCTCTTCCACCACGGGCAACTTCTTCAACGAATGCACCTTCAGCAACAGGTCTTTGGCAAACCGAAGGTTATCGAGAAGATCCTGCTGAATCGCATGATTACGCTCCGAAGACGAATTCCTGACATCCGATAATCCGAACAACGGATATACGTCCTTAAATACGATCTCTTCCAACGCCGTCTTTTCGTCCAGCCTACGGCGGTTCATCAGATTCATACCGGCCTCCAGGAAACGCCAGGTTACGCTGGGATGAATGGCTGTGCACTCTTCCTGTATGAGGGCCCGCACTTCTGTATACATCTCTTCCTTCACGCGCTTAACCGCCGCTGTAAACATAGGAAGCACGTGTTCGACACGATACGCATTGGTAGGATTAATTGCGCCTGGCGACCCCGTTGCAAGCTCCAATACGCCAATCGTGATATTGTCGTCCACAAGAGGTGCTAAGAGCAGGTTCTTGATCCCACTGTCGAGTAATGCCTGTTCTACTTTTGCCGGATTCTGGTATTCGCCCAGGTTCTCGATGTTTATCGTTCGCTTGTCTAACCAGCTGCGTTCATAAATGGACCCGCCGTAGTCATTGCACAGCACGCAGCCCCCGGTACCTTCGGCCAGGCTCTTCCAGTTTTGTCCCTCTTCGCCACTGAGCACAAGGTTGTTGGTTGGATCCAGAAAGCCAAGCCCCAGCCGCAGGCCAGGAACTTCGAATAAGGACCGCAGCTTCTGCTGGATACTGGAGAAAGTTTCCTTTCTGATCACGGCATTTTTCTCCAGAAGGTCGTACTTGATGGAGGACAACATTTCTTGCTCGGTCACGTCGATCAATTGGGTAACCATAAAGCCCCTGAACTCGAAGTCTTCGGGCCGTATGTATTGCATCCAGAGATCGAGATCATAAATTTTCTCCAGCAAGAAGTTGATCACATTTTTCTCGATCGGCTTGGGTGGGACCCGCGTTATAATTTCGCAGAAACGACCGTTTATCGCTACTTTGAATACCTTGTCGAGTCCTGTTTTCTTGTCGTGAATCGTGAAGAGGATCGGCTTTTCGAAGTTCATGTTCACACCATAAACCTTTTGCAGGATCATGATGCAGGCTTTGGCAGTCTTGCCAAGCTCCATGTGGTTGTCGGGGAAGTTGGTGGTGACCGTCTCATCAAACAAGGCCGTGTTGAGCGTTGCCTGAAAGGCAGAAGTTTCGAAGAATGGTAGAAATTGAAAAGGAAGCATCGCTGCCATCCGTTCCGTGTCGCGTGCCGCCTTCGGTATAACAGCACCCATCAGGTGTTGCAGCAGGTCATGATGCTTCTTTAATATCGACAGGTCGGTGATAGGCTCCCTCAATTCGGGTGCATTCTTGAGTCGTTCCTGCAGTTCAACAGCGCCAACCACGACCTCTCCGTTTTTTATGGCCTCTTCCCAGTAGTCAATCAACAGTTTCAGGCTGAGAACTGACTTAAAGGGGAACTTCTTCGTAGAAATCAATTCCATGGGACCAGCGTTTAGTTGTGTTAATAACGATTTTGGAAATTATTCGGTTTCTTTTCAGGAAGACGCAACTGGTGTAAATTTAGTGTCACAATCTTCAAGACATTAGGAAACTGCGATCGCGGCGTGCTATTGCACGTTTACTATTGGAAACTGCAGAGGAAAACCCTAAGGTCTGGGTACCGTTTTATCAGAAAATCGCGGCAACCACATGGGAGGGGTTCAGCAATTCCAACCTTAGTCAGAGGAAATGTGTCTATGAAAGAACGAAATCGAAGTATGAAGATGTGCGGAAAGCTGGGTTTTGTTGCAATGCTGGTGGTTGGTTTGGTGAGCTGTGATCTGTCAGCAGACGAGGGTGGTATTCTAGTCTTTACGCACACCTTCGATTTCAGTCGGGAGATGGGAGATTGGGAGGTCGATTTCAGCGACTTTCCGGCAAATCCGGCTGATTCAACCGATTACGAACTCGAATCGGCCTACACGGACAGGCCCGCCAACCTTGGCGCTAACCTGAAGTCGATCATGATTTCGGGCAACAATCATAGCGATGACCTCTTCATGTTCATGAAGCGAAAGATCACGGGTCTCTCGCCGAACACCGATTATGCCATTGTATTTGACGTGGAACTGGCATCGAACGCTCCAAAGGGTGCTGCGGGCATAGGAGGCGCACCCGGGGAAAGCGTCTTTTTAAAGGCGGGCGCCATAGGAATGGAGCCCAAAGCAGTAATCGACAAGAACCAGCACGTTCTCAATGTAGATAAGGGAAATCAGGCGACTCCGGGAGAATCGACGGTCATGCTGGGAGATATCGCCGTAACTCCGTACGCGGAAGCCTATGCGCTTATTACGCGTACGAACTCAGGAAGTCAGTCACCGTTTGTTGCGCGCACGAATAGCAAAGGCGAACTGTGGCTAATTGTAGGAACGGACTCGGGCTTCGAAGGCGTAACCACGGTATACTACACGCGTGTGAACGTAATCTTCAGCACCGCTAATTGACGGCCGCAACGGCCCCGTTCCGAAGGTATTCCGATTCCTTTCGTTTCATCTCCTCGTTGGTAGCGGCAAGCTCTTCCATGTTCTGACGCATTTCCTCCTCCTGCGCGTGCAGCGTTTCGGTTTGTTCCTGCATCTGACCCAGCAAGGTCTTCATCTTTTGAGTAGACCGTACAGACGACAAGGCGGCGGCCATGTACTCCGTTGCCTTAAAGAGGAAGGAACGTTGATGTTCGGGCCACTCTGAGAAGCCTGCGATTTCGACGACTCCTTCCGCTTGCTCGTTGTATTGCATGGGAACGATAAGCAGGCAGGATGGAGTGGCCTCGCCTAGCCCGGAGGTTATGTGCGTGTAGCCATTGGGTACCGCCTTTAGCATAGTGGGAACCCGCTCCAGGAACGACTGTCCAACAATGCCTTGTCCAAGCCCGACACGCTTCTCCACAAATTTTTTCTTGTCAAAAGCGTAACAAGCGACCAATTGCAGGAACTGCGCATCATCTTCTTCCTGTAGCAGAAATACCGCAGCTTGCTGTGCGTTCATGTACTTGGCAATAAATCGAATCGATTGCTCACTGAGCGTTGCTGCATCGTCTTGATGATTGCGGATTATTTCCGTGAACTTAGCCAGACCTTCCGTTACCCAGATGCGATTCTCGTCATCTTCCTTGATGCGCCGCATTTGATCGCGCATGTTGATTAGCGTTCCGGACAGACTTTCCTTATTAAGCTTTGCGTTATCCGTGGTCATCCCGGGCCACGCGGCATCAAATTCTCCATTGGTGACCTTCTTGATAAAGGCTGCGGCCTGTTTCAGGTTCTCGATCGAAATATTCATGATCTTTAAATGGTCCTCTTCGACTTTACCACCGGGATCAAAGACGTATTTGCGATTGTTGGATTCGAGGTCGAGCAGCAGCCCGCGCGTTGCATGGGCTTGTTTTCGGATTCGGTAAAACACAATGTACAACGACGGCGCTCCGACGAGAATCAGCAGGAGAGCGATCCAGGTATTTCCATTGACAGCAGATTGATAGCGCGTCTTCGCTACGGCCTTGATTTGATTCTCATGCGCCGAAAGGTCAGTCGAAAAACCCGAATACGCCAGCCAAAGTGCCAGACCGCGATCTTCTTCCAGCAACGATGTAAATCGTGACATACTATCCCTATCCACCAAGCCGATCATTTCGCGGCACAGGGCTATGTAATCATTGTTCAGCACAACATACTTCTCCAGTTTTTCAGTCGGAAGGTTCTGGCGCTGCATGAACGTCCTGATTGAGTCGATGTAGCTCCTGTTAACCTTTACGGCCTGAATAAACGGATTCTTCAACCCATCTTTGTGGGTGAGCGCATAGCCCCGGACGCCCAAATCCATGAGGTTAATGCCATTCCACAATTCTTTGGTATTGCGGAGAATTACATCGGCTTCAGCAATGCGGGCGTTTGTGTCTTTCATGACACGTTGATTCCTGAACGCGAAAAAGACAGTCAGTGTAATAATGATCGAAAGCAGCAGGATAGACGCATAGACGGCATTTCCCCGAATAGAAGAAAAAAAAGTGCGCATAAAAAATGTTCGTTAAGGAAGGACTGGGTAATGTAAAATACTTAAAAAAACCGCGCGCAGAAGAGCCGTAATCGTTTGCGGGCGATTAGGGGCGACGAACGGACGCCCCAATCCAACCAATTCAATGCATATCGTGTCTATAGGATTTGACACCACCGTTATGAAAAGGAAAATACTCCTCATAGCCGGCATCATTGTAGCCATCTTCGCCCTGCTGTATACCAGTGCGTTTGGCGTAGCATTGCTCTAATATCGCCAGCTCTTCAGGTCGGCGCCTGTTGGCGCACTTTCGGATATGCGTTTCAGGATCTTCGGCAAGTACATCGTGTTGTATCGCAGTCTGGATAAGTAGTTGGGATTGTCATGATCACCGTTCCAGCAGTGTTCGGCGCGGTCGCCATAATCCACTTCACCCTGGTAAAACGGCTGGGTGGTCTTCTTGAGAAAATCTTCCATCAGGTACACCGCGTTATTCAGGTAATAGTTATCCATGTCGCCGCAATAGATGTGGATTTTCCCGGCAACCTTAGGGCCCAGCGTCGCCCAGTCGCGTTGCAAAATGTAGCGGAGATCATAGTGCTCTTTCCAATATTGTGCTACCGTTGAGTCAACGTCTCCCGTCAGCTTGTCGAATATGCGCTTTGGGTATCCATCGGCTCCTTGAGGCGAATACACGGCCTCCCAGATATCCCACTGGCCGCCCGACCTTGATCTGGTACCCAATGCCAGTTCAAGATGATTGCTCTCTTCCATAGTGGTTTGTAATTGCCCCAGCCAATTTCGAAGTGCGGGCCTTGGCATTTTCCGGAACTGAGATTCGTACCAGTAGGCGTTCTTGTCTTCGTAGATGTTTACCAGGCTATAAGCCCTGAAATCAATCGGGTCGGGGCATGCCGCGAAACACCCGTTGAAGTCATCGGGATAAAACAACTGCGCGGCCAGGGCTTCCCAGCCACCCGTAGACCCACCGTAGGTGAAGCGTGCCCAACCCTCGCCAATGCCGCGGTATTTTTTCTCAATCTCTGGCAACAGCTCCTGCATAATGGCATCGCCATAAGGACCAATATTGGCCGAATTTACGGCGTACGAGTCATCATAATAAGGATTGGCGTGCTGAATCTCGATGATCAGAAAGCGGGGGAAGTTCTTGCTGATCCATTGCTTATAAAAATTGTAGGCCTCCTGCGCTTCTATTTTCTTATAGCCATAAATGCCAAAACGTGTAGAGTAGTCCGTTGTGTCCATGTTCGGATCCGGCGGTGTCTCACTGAAGCCGCCAAAGTCACTGGGAAAATGGCCGTGAAAGACCATGATTGGATACTTCGCTTCAGGATGCGTATCGAAACCCTCGGGCAACAGCACGTGCGCACCTAAATACATAGGTCGTCCCCAAAATTCAGAGAGGAGTTTGCTTTGAACGCGCAGGTGCCTGATGTACTTGGTGTCAACAGGCTCGGTAACGGCTGCGATCTTTTGATCCATCGCAATTTCGGTAACGGAATGCTCGTCGGGATCAAAAGAAATTTTGATGGGCTTGCTGTAAAAGTTGCCAGGTTTGGTCGCCCATTGCTGACCTTCTCCCTGATCAGGAGGAAGTTTCACGTCATGACCTGTTTTAAGATGATAGGTTTCATAACGATTAAGCAGCGCCTGAACATAATAGTCCCCTGCGGGAACATCGCGCAGCGTACGCTTTGGAAATCCAAATGCCGCCTCATCAACAAACATTTTGTCACCTGGCTTGATGCCTTCAACATCGACGCCGAACACCAGCTGTGTTGCAAGACTTCCATCGATCTGAAACCGAGGTTCCGATTTGTCATCGGAGGCCAGCATGAGCAGCAATCGTCCATCCTGTGCCTGTTCGCTCATATCCTTAGTAAAGGTGATGACAAACGTCGGGGAATTGCTTTCAGACTTTTTCTCGCATTGAATGACGACGCTGCAAGCAAGCAGAAGGAGGATGGCCTTTTTCATAGATTCAGGTGTTTTCGAATCTAGCACAATTTCAATTGAAAATTGAAATATAGGCGGGCCAATCTATTTCAGGCATGGACATTGTACATTGACTATCGAAAATTTGCACCACTATGTCGGGATTTTTGCGCTTGGTCAATTTTGCAGCGATTGTGTTGTTGATGTCGTTTTGCACCAGGAACGAGCGAGAGCAAGTGAAAAGTGAGCTTTCAAAGAAAGAACTTCGCGGCACGTCGATTCAGGATACCTTATTCGCCAAAGGAAAGGAACTGGGGGCTCTGAAAAATAAGAAATTGAATGAGGTTTCAGGACTGGCAGCAAGCGTTGCCAATCCAGGAATGCTTTGGACACACAACGACAGCGGCAACGATGCCGAGGTGTACCTGATAGATCTTGAAACGAACATCAAACAGACGTATGTGTTAAAGGGAGTATCCAACCGCGACTGGGAGGAAATTGCTCTGGGGCCCGGACCAGAACCGGGCGCGCAGTACGTGTACGTGGGAGATATCGGAGACAATATGGCTATTCACAAATTCAAATACATTTACCGTTTCAGAGAGCCCGTATACAAATCCGGAACAGACAAAGCGAAGATTGACATCACGGACTTTGAGACGATCGCCTTTTCGCTTTCAGACGAGCGAAGAGATACAGAAGCATTTGTGGTAGATCCGGAAACACGCGATATCTATATCATATCGAAATGGAAAAGTCCCTCTGACCTGTATCGGCTCAAGTATTCCAATTCGACGCACGATACCCTGATCGCTGAGCATATCGGTACCCTTCCGATCTCAACGGTTGTCGCTGCGGACTTTAGCAGGGACGGCACCGAGTTGCTGGTTAAAACCTACAATAGCGTCTTCTATTGGAAGCGATCCGCTAACACGTCTGTACTCACCATGCTACAGAAACCGGGGACTCCACTGCCCTATCGACGCGAGCCGCAGGGAGAAGCGGTCACCTGGTCGACGAACGGGAACGGATTTTACACATTGAGTGAACAGAAGAAAAGGGAGCAGGTGCACCTTATGTTTTACGAGCGAAAATAGCGCCGCGTCGCCCGTGAGACGGATGGGAACCATCGCCTGATCAGCCCTTCAAATTACCTTGTTCTTCCATCGTCCGGATCTCATGTAGGCATAGGCCATCGAGAACATACTGATCCAATACACCCATTCCGACATCCACCCGATCGTGATGGGTAGCTTATAATGCTCCAGCACGAGATAAACGTAAATGGAATAAATGACTACCGTGATAAACTCAATCGTAAGATTGACTACGGTATTGCCTGTTCCAGTCACGGCATTTAGCCATACCGTTGAAAACGACATCATGATGAGCGCCAGTGAAATTACGCGCACAATAGGAATGGCATCCGCAATAAAGGCATCACCCTGCCCATAAATCGAGAAAAACCATTCAGGCCACAGGTTTAGTACGAGACAAAGCATGAGGCTCAGGGCGATGCTCAAGCGAATGATGCGATTGATGAGGGGAATGACTTCGTCCTGTCTGCCCTGGCCTATAATATTACTCACCATGGAATTTGTGGTAGCAGCAAACGCCCACGAAAACACGCCGAATATTCCAAAGATGTTGCGCATCGTATTGGAAATAGCCAAGGCACGCGAACCGTGATGTTCAACTAAAATATAAAAGAATTCCCAGCTTACGATGCTGATACAGTATTGCAGGATGAGCGGTGATGACTGTACCAGTATCAGTTTTATTTGTGTGCGGCTCACAGGTATACGATCCTCCTGGAAGAAACCAAAAGCCCGGTGGAGGCCCTTGAGGTGAATGACCGCGTAAATCACCAATAACCCCATCCCTTCAGCAATTATGGAAGCATACGCGGCACCATTGAAGCCGAGGCCTGGCAGTCCGAAGTGACCATAGATCAGCGCATAGTCAAGAAAGATGTTGGTTGATGCTTCGGCCAACGTACCCCATATCAGCAGCCTGGTCTGATTCGTTCCCACCAGCAATGCGTTGCGCATCACATATAGGTACAGTAACGGCAGACCCCAGATACGGATCAACAGGAAGTCGATGCACTGCTCGGCGATAATCTGATCGTTGATGACTGCCCGCAACACTGAGGGCGCCAGTATATACGTCAGTATAATTCCGAGAACAGCAATGACCAACGCGATCCAGATGCCGTTCACGAAGAGGCGCCCAATTTCCTTCGGTAAATTCTGACCAGCGCGACGGGAGATGAGCGCCTGCATCCCGTTATTCAGACCATTGCCGATCACGGCGAAGATCAGATAGTAGACGCCTGTTATACCTGCGCTCGCCAATTCCCTCTCTCCGAGCCTTCCGAGGAAGATGTTGTTCGTAATGAAGTTGATCTGGGGGACCAGCAATGCCAGAGAAATGGGCAACGCCATTCCCAGTATCTGCTTATAGCTGGTATCCAGTCTTAATTCCATTGTTTTTATTCAGGTTGTGCATTTCCCAACGGATGCCACAGGCGCAGGTTGCCTTTTCTTTTAATGATTGCCTGTCATCAGGTGCAGTAGTAATCATGTGAGCATGGCGGTGGCACCAGGGGCAGTGGCCAGGATTGTGTTAACGGGGTAGATGACGCTCAAATCGGGCAAACACCCAAGTGCCGGCCAGCGCCGAAATAAAAGTAACCAGAGTAACGGTGTAGCCGCCGCCGATCAATGCATACAGGGGTCCGGGGCAAGCACCGGTTAGTGCCCAACCGAAGCCGAAGATCAATCCACCGATTACTATTCCCTTGTGAAATTTCTTTTCGGGAATGATCACCGCTTCGCCGTCAAGGGTTCGCACGTTGAATGCTTTGATCAACCAAATGCTGATCGCACCTACAGGGATGGCCGTCATGAAGATACCATACATGTGAAAGCTTTGAAAATGAAACATCTCCTGCATACGATACCACGACACGGCCTCGCCCTTTGTGAGCGCGAGTCCAAACGCCACGCCAATGATCAGGTATAAGAGTTTTCTCATAGGGCCAGGATGTAAGGCAGTACCCAGTTAGATACAAACACACCACCTACAAAAAAGCAGATGGTTGCCACCAGTGAAGGCCACTGGAGAGATGACAAGCCCATGATGCCATGACCCGACGTGCAGCCCTGCGCATAGCGCGTGCCGAATCCCACAAGGAAGCCGCCCACAACAATTATCAAAAAACCACGCGTGGTCGCGAGGGATTGCCAACTGAACAGTTCACCGGGAAGCAGCTGGTTGTCAACGACAATATTGTTCGCAAGCATGTTGAATGTCTTCTCTGAAATTGCCACACCCTCAGCGTTCCGGAACACCAGACCCCCCAAAAACCCACCGATCAATACTCCGGTTACAAAGAACAGATTCCAGTTATCCTTTTTCCAGTCGTATTGAAGGAAGGGGATGCCGGCCGGAATACAGGCTGCACAAATTTGACGCAATGTAGAGGAGATGCCGAGGGGCTTGTTCCCGGCCAACAGCAAGACCGGCACAGTCAATCCGATAATCGCACCGGCCACGTACCAGGGCCAGGGTTTGTATAGCAATTCCACTATTCCTTCTTTTAAAGCCAGAAAGATAAAGTTAATTTTTATTACGTCTTTTGTGCCTGACGGCATACTTAGGATCGCGTTATGAAACCAACCAGGATCGCTATACTCGGAGGAGGAAATTTGGGGGCAGCAATTGCCGAAGGACTCATCAAAAGCAAGTTTATTGCGCCGGACCAACTCATTGTGACGCGCCGCAATGTCGCAGCACTGGCCGCCCTCGGGGCTCAAGGTGTCCACGTTACGAGCGATAACCGGCAGGCTGTACGCGACAGCGATGTCGTGATCGTGGCGTTGAAGCCCTACAATGTGCGGGAAGTGCTGGAAGGCCTGGCTGACCTTTTTGAGCCACGAAAGCACCTTATTATCAGCGTGGTGACGGGCGTGTTCCTGAAGGATCTTCTGGGTATCGTGAGCAACGGCGTGCCTATCTTCCGCGCCATGCCTAATACGGCGATCGCGATACAGGAGTCAGTGACCTGCCTCTGTCATGCGGGCGGTGCCGACGAGCAGGTGTCGTTCGTGACGTCGCTCTTCAATCAATTGGGCATAACCGTAGCAATCGATGAAAAGTTGATGGATGCAGCAACCGTCCTGGGTGCGTGCGGAATTGCCTATGCTCTTCGCTTTATCCGGGCTTCGACGCAGGGCGGAATTGAAATAGGATTTGATGCCAAAACGGCCAACCTCATCGCGGCGCAGACGGTGAAGGGAGCTGCGGAATTGCTGCTTAAGCTGGGGCGACATCCGGAAGAGGAGATCGACAAAGTTACGACGCCCAAGGGTTGTACCATTGCCGGTTTGAATGAGATGGAACACCAGGGCTTCAGTTCCTCGCTTATTAAAGGCATTGTAACATCGTTCGAAAAGATAGGCAAATAGTCAAAATGACTATATTGGAAGCAGGTACCCCCTGTTGGTAATGAGAGCATTACGGGAATATTTTATTGGCGCAGTTCTGCGTTCAGAGCCCGATGTACTCCGCCGCGCGAGCATCGTGTTAGTCTACAATATTGTACTTGTTTCCCTGTCGACGATGCTGGTGTTTGTGTTCGTGTACATCGCCGAAGGACATTACCAGCATCTGTTCAAGACGGGCGTCGTCGTGTCGCTATTTTTGCTGGCTTTATTCTTTTTGAAGGCAAGGAAGTCAATTCCTATCGTCTGCAACCTGCTGCTGTTCATTTCTTGGTCGAATAACATCATCAACATCTACTTATTTGGCGAGTTCAATTTCTTCATCGCGCTGCTCAGTTGCGCGAACATATTATTTGCCTTTCACACGCTCGGAAACAGAGCGGGTCTTCTTTACGCGGCCGCCCATTTTGTTCCGATCGTGATTCATGAAATTGGAAAATTCAACGGGTGGGAGATTTTCGACAGACCGGTTCGACAACTGGCCTTCACCGAGGAACTGACGACGGTGATCCTGATGTTTTTCGTGATTGTCTATTTGATTTATCACTATCACCAGGCGTACGAGCTTGCGAAGGCGAGCTTGCAACAGACTGTCAAAGACCTTCGTGTGGCAAAAGACATGGCAGAAGAAATGAACCGGCTGAAGACCAACTTTCTGTCGAACATGTCACACGAGATCAGAACACCCATCAATGGTATACTGGGACTGAGTCAGGTCATCGACATGGAAACCGAGAACCCCGACATCAAATCATATGTGAAACTTCAACAACAAAGCGGTCAACGGTTGCTGAGTACCATTACCAGTATTCTCGACCTGTCGCGTCTCGAGTCAAAGAACAATCAATTGGTATTGAAGATTATTGACGTCAGCAAGCTTACGCTGGAATGCATTCATTCGCTCGCATCCCTTGCGCGGCAAAAAGGATTGAGTTTTAGCTATCATCCTTCCGCCGAACCATTGTGCTGCCTGGCTGATGAGACCATGCTTTATCAGGTAATCAACAACATTGTGGGCAACGCGATAAAGTTTACCGATACAGGAAGCATTGAGGTATCGACTCGCGCGCTGAACCAGGTGAGCGCTGTTATCAGTATTCGCGATACGGGTATCGGTATTTCGGACGAATTTCTTCCTCGCATTTTCAATTCCTTCGAGCAAGAGAGTTCGGGACGAAGCCGGAGCCACGAGGGCTCAGGTCTGGGCCTTTCAATATCAAAAAAATATATTGAACTTCTGGGCGGCGAGATCGTAGTGCAATCCTCGAAGGACGTGGGTAGTACTTTTGAGATCGTCTTGCCGCTGCATCAAACTTCATGAAAAACCTTCTCTATGTCGAGGATGACGCTATCAACGCGTTGGTTCTAAAAAAACTGTTGGGTGGCCTATTCAACGTTACCCATGTGTTTGACGGGGAATCCTGCATGCAACTGGTGGACGAAAGATCATTCGATGCCATACTGATGGACATTAACCTGGGCAAAGGAAAGATGGATGGCGTCCAGACCTTGCACAAACTTCGTGAGCTACAACGGTCCGGGCCGTTTATCATTATCGCTGTTACTTCTTACGCCCTGCCTGAAGATCGCGAGCGATTTCTTCAAGAAGGCTTTGATGCGTACATGCCGAAGCCGCTTAATCGATTGGAACTGATTGCCCTCTTAAATCAGTATCTCGGCCAGTAGCCGTTGCATGAGTTTTGTGTAATTTGACCGTTCAAAACGAATGCGTCGTGGCCAATTGACGCATCGCGCGTTGCGAAAAAAAGCGGCCGCCGCCTTTTCGTTCTTGTATATAACCGATTTCTTGCAATGACGTACGAGGGGAATATCATGCTGGATTCGACTTTTCCGTTGGCCGAACGAATGCGGCCCGTAAGGCTTGATGATCTGGTGGGGCAGGAACATCTCACGGGACCTAATGGTGTTATCCGGAAGGCCATTCAGTATGGCAACATTCCGTCGATGATTTTATGGGGTCCTCCGGGTGTGGGAAAAACCACTATTGCAAACATCATTGCGAACGAGGTCAACAAGCCATTCTATACTCTGAGTGCCGTCAGCGCGGGGGTGAAAGACATCCGCGACGTAATTGAGAAAGCGAGAACTTCTGCCCGTGCGATACTTTTCATTGATGAAATTCATCGTTTTAACAAGGGGCAGCAGGATGCGTTGTTGGGTGCGGTGGAGAAAGGCATCATCACCCTCATCGGCGCCACTACCGAAAATCCTTCCTTCGAAGTCAATGCCGCCTTGCTCAGCCGATGTCAGGTTTATACGCTGAAGCCTCTCGGCGAACCTGAGTTGCTGAAACTGGTGCACCATGCCATCACGCAAGACGTTGAACTGCGAAAGCGCGTCATTCAGCTGAAGGAACATGAGGCGTTGTTTAACATACCCGGTGGAGATGGCCGTAAGCTGCTGAACTTGCTGGAGCTTATTGCAAATGCTGTGACGGGCGAAATTGTGGTCACCGACAAGTTGGTGATGGACGTAGCCCAGAAGCACATTGCCCTCTATGACAAAAGCGGCGAGCAACATTACGACATTATTTCGGCGTTCATTAAATCGATTCGAGGGAGCGATCCGAATGCGGCGGTGTATTACCTCGCGCGCATGATTGAGGGCGGTGAAGACGTTAAGTTCATTGCCCGTCGCATGGTAATCCTGGCGTCCGAGGATATAGGCAACGCAAATCCTACAGCGCTGGTAATGGCTACCACCACATTTCAGGCGGTGACCATGATCGGCTACCCCGAGGCACGCATCATCCTCTCCCAATGTGCGGTATATCTGGCGACATCTCCGAAGAGCAACGCGAGCTATATGGCCATCGAGAGCGCCTTGCAGGCCGTGAATTCCACGGGCGATCAGCCTGTGCCACTGGCGATCAGGAATGCGCCGACCAAACTGATGAAGAACCTCGACTACGGAAAGAATTACCAGTATGCGCACAGCTTTGAAGGAAATTTTGCCCATATGGAATTTCTGCCCGACGCGCTGAAAGGCACAAAATTCTATGATCCAGGCAACAATGCCCGCGAAGAAGAGATAAGGAAATACCTCCGGTCACGCTGGAAAGACAAGTACGGATATTGAGCCACGCCGTCTGGCGAACATTTTATAAATTGACTGCACCAAAACATCGTGCCGATTGAATCAGCAGCGGATCATATTCGACTCTTCACCGGGATACATCATTTTGTGTGTGGCCATCGCCGCCGCAATTGCGTATTTGTTATACCGTGGCAAGCACCCCTGGAGTGATAGCTGGAACAAAGCCCTGCTGGCAGCCCGATTCGTCCTGCTGTTTTTCCTCTCGTTCCTGCTGCTGGGACCTATTGTAAAGCAGATCACGAATCTGTTTGAAAAGCCCGTCTTTGTTCTCGTCTATGACAACTCTTCCTCTATACGACAGACCACGGACACGACGACGCGTGTGCTGCTCGAACAAAAGATGAGGGGACTTTCGGAAACGCTGACCGAGGCGGGGTACGATGTGAAAATATCCGACCTGCAAGGAGCAACGGTTACGCATCCGCAGTTCACGGCCTCCTACTCGGACCTGGGAGGCGCCCTCCGCCGCATTTCCAGTCAGTATGAGAGCAGTCAGATTGGGGGTGTGCTGCTCGCCTCAGATGGCATTTATAACGAGGGCGTATCACCGCTCTATAATGTGTACAATTATCCGGTCTATACGCTGGGCATAGGAGATACCACCCAGCATCCCGACATCATTATACGCGACGTCGCCTACAACAAGATCGTTTACCAGGGCAACAAGTTTCCTGTGCGGGTAGAAGTTTTGATCAAGAACCTGAATGACGAACCAGTACGCGTATCGTTGATGCGACGGGGCAAAGTGCTGGATCAGCAAACGAAGACGCCGGCAGGAGATGCGCTACTGGCTTTTGATTTCCAGGCCCTGGCCGACGAGCAGGGCATGCAGAAGCTCGACATTCAGGTGGAGGCCAAGCCGGGCGAAGTAAACCTGCAAAACAACAAGGCATCCGTATTTGTGGAAGTGGTTGAAGGCAAGAAAAAGATTCTGGTGGTGGCTTCATCGCCACACCCTGACATAAAAGCGCTTAGGGAGGTCATTGACAAGAATCCAAACTACGAGTTTCTGCTTCACATCCCCGGCGTCGAGGCACTCACGCCACAGCAGCTCAGTCCTGTCGGGATAGATCTGGCAATATTCCACCAGGCCCCAGATACCAAGGGAAAGACACGCGATTTGTTCCGGCAATTCGCCACCAGCAGAACGCCACTGTTTCTGATCGTGGGATCACAAACGGACTTATCTCAGGTGGCGAAACAGAACATGCCCGTGGCATTCGATTCGGCACCCCGTGACTACGATGAAGTGATTCCCGGCACAAATCCAGGATTCTCACAGTTCTCGATCTCGAGTGAGTCGAACGCTATTATACCCAATTACCCACCTGTGTCGGTGCCGTTTGGCAAAATCAGAACACCGGGTTCGGCTACGCCAGTACTGTTTCAGAGAGTAGGGGCGGTCACCACAGAGAAACCCTTGCTGTATGTGGATGAGCAGGATCACCGGAAGATTGCCGTAATGCTAGGCGAGGGCCTCTGGCGCTGGAAGTTAAATGAGTTTGATCGCTTCGAGAATTCGACGGCATTTGACGAGGTGTTCAGCAAATTGATCCAGTACCTGACCACAGGTGAAGACAAGCGAAAGTTCAGAAGCTACCCTATCAAACAGGAGTTCTCAGATAGCGAACCCGTTGTGTTCGAAAGCCAGGTATACAATGATATCTTTGAGCCCATCTATGGAAATGCCATCAATATAGAGTTGACCAGTGACACAGGACAAAAGACACGCTATAACTACACCACCAGTGCGGGGAATACCCGCTATCAGATCGGTGGCCTCGGGGAAGGTGTGTACAAGTACGTTGCGTCGACGAAACTCAACAATAAAGAAGAGCGTGTAGGGGGTGAGTTTGCCGTGATCGCACGACAGGCAGAACTGCAGAATCTTACTGCCGATTTTGATCTGCTGAAAAAGATGTCGTCCAACACAGGCGGCCAATTTTATACACTATCGAAAGCCGACGATTTGAAAACGGCGTTACAGGCAAAGAAGGCGAAAAGCGTCATCCATACAGAAGAGTCGTATAGCGCTCTCGTTAACCTGAAGTGGGTATTCTTCCTGCTGTTGACATTGATCAGTCTCGAGTGGTTTGCCAGGAAGTACTTTGGGAGCTACTAGCACGGCATCGCAGAAAATCGAATCAAGAATCACCAAAGGCCGGGACAGCGCGGTTATTTTTGCTGCGACGCACTCAGGTCATTTGAAAAAGAAAACCCCCATCTTTCGACGGGGGTTCCAAACAGAACTAAACTAATTATCTTCTAATCCTTTTTCTCTTTTGAAGACGCCTTTGCCTTTTTCACTTTCAGCGTAAGTACGTCACCCTTACCGTCATATTCTGCGACGATAGTACCGCCTTCTTCAACTTCGCCCTTCAGGATTTCTTCGGCGACGGGGTCTTCCAGATATTTTTGGATCGCGCGATTAAGCGGACGTGCGCCAAATTGCTGATCGTAGCCTTTCTCTGCGAGGAAATCTTTTGCCTTATCCGTCAGCTCAACGTTGTAGCCAATTTGGATAATGCGATCGAAGAGCTTGCGCAGCGTCAGGTCGATGATCTTGTGAATGTGTTCTCTCTGCAGCGAGTTGAACACAATCAGATCGTCCAATCTGTTCAGGAACTCAGGGCTAAAAGCCCGCTTCAATGCGTTCTGGATCGTCGTCTTCATGTGTTCCTCATCAGACTCGCGTTTAGCGGCGGATGCGAAACCGATACCGGATCCGAAATCTTTCAGGTCACGCACACCAATGTTCGAAGTCATGATGATGATCGTGTTCCGGAAGTCAACGCGGCGACCCAATCCATCGGTCAGAATACCATCGTCAAGCACCTGAAGCAAAATGTTGAATACATCCGGGTGAGCCTTCTCTATTTCGTCAAGCAAAACCACAGAGTAGGGTTTGCGTCTTACCTTTTCAGTAAGCTGACCGCCCTCTTCATATCCTACATATCCCGGAGGCGCACCCACGAGCCGTGACACAGAGAATTTCTCCATGTATTCGCTCATGTCTATGCGAACCAGCGCATCATCCTTATCGAACAGATAGGTAGCCAATACCTTCGCCAATTCAGTCTTACCCACGCCCGTTGGGCCGAGGAAGATGAACGAGCCAATCGGTTTCTTCGGATCCTTCAAGCCCACGCGTGTGCGTTGGATGGCTTTCGTAAGTTTCTTGATGGCTTCCTCCTGACCGATAACCCTACCGTTAAGTTCTCCGGCCATGTTGAGAAGCTTGTTGCTCTCTTTTTGGGCAATGCGATTTGTTGGAATACCCGTCATCATGCCCACGACATCGGCCACGTTCTCTTCGTTCACGGTATATTTTTCCGTGCGAGTTTTCTCTTCCCACTTTACTTTCGCGATCTCGAGTTGCTCGATAAGCTTCTTCTCACGGTCGCGCAACTGGGCAGCCTCTTCATACTTCTGGCTTTTCACCACGCGGTTTTTCTCTCTTTTAACTTCTTCGATCGCTTCCTCGAACTTAACAATGTCTTCGGGAACGTGAATGTTGTTGATATGCACGCGGGCACCTGCTTCATCGAGCACATCGATAGCCTTGTCCGGAAGATAGCGGTCGCTGATGTAGCGGTCTGACAACTTCACGCAAGCCTCGATGGCCTCTTTCGTATAGATCACGTGGTGGTGATCCTCATATTTTTCCTTGATGTTGTCGAGAATCTGAATCGTTTCTTCAGGCGTGGTCGAATCAACCATGACCATCTGGAAACGACGCGCCAACGCGCCATCTTTCTCGATGTACTGACGATACTCGTCGAGGGTAGTGGCGCCAATGCATTGGATCTCTCCCCGGGCAAGGGCAGGCTTGAACATGTTGGATGCGTCTAGCGATCCCGATGCACCGCCCGCGCCAACGATAGTGTGAAGCTCATCGATGAATAGAATCACATCCTGTGATTTCTCCAGCTCGTTCATTACCGCCTTCATGCGTTCCTCAAACTGGCCGCGATACTTCGTGCCAGCTACCAGAGACGCCAGGTCGAGCGTTACTACGCGTTTACCGAACAATACCCGTGAAACTTTCTTCTGTATGATGCGCAGGGCAAGACCTTCGGCAATCGCCGTTTTTCCTACGCCCGGCTCACCGATAAGAATCGGGTTGTTTTTCTTTCTGCGAGAGAGGATTTGCGCCACGCGCTCAATCTCCTTCTCACGACCCACGATGGGATCGAGTTTATTGTCTTCGGCCAGGCGGGTCAGGTCGCGTCCAAAGTTGTCCAGCACAGGTGTGCGCGACTTCTCGGTTCCCTTTTTCTCTTTACCCGCACCACCAGAACCTCCGGCTCCAAAAATCTTCGAGGAGTCGTCGTCCTGATCGTCCGTGTCCTGTGATGCCATAGGACCTTCATTCTGATACTCCAGCATCTCTTTGACGGTTTCGTAGTTCACATCGAACTTGTTCAGAATCTGCGTGCCAAGGTTGTCCTGGTCGCGCAGAATAGAGAGCAACAAGTGCTCCGTGCCAATGAGCTGAGCCTTGAAAATCTTGGCCTCGAGATAAGTTATTTTCAGCACCTTCTCCGAAGCCTTGGTCAGCGGAATATTGGCCAGGTTCTTTATTTGATGTGTAGCAGTTCCTTTTGATATTTTTTCAATTTCATTCCGAAGTTCATCCAGCGGCACGCCAAGTTTCTTCAATACACCAACAGCCACGCCTTCACCTTCGCGGACCATACCCAAAACCAGGTGCTCCGTACCGATGTAATCGTGCCCTAGGCGTAACGCCTCTTCCCGACTTAGTGAGATAACTTCCTTAACCCGATTGGAAAATTTAGCTTCCATAAGAAGTTTTAATGATGGTTAATGTAAATGTAAAGTTTTTTGCTCGTTCAACTACTATTGAAATCTGAACATTTAGCAGGAGTAAAACGTGTCTGGCGCATTATTTGTTCATTTCCGCCGGCCGCGAATTTCTAACAGCTCTGGCGGCCTCAGGCCCCACGCAAAAAATCAGATCAATAATACTTGCATTCTCTACAAACGAACTGCCAAATACTTGGACATATGGTACAGGTGTAAAAATTCCGTTCATTGAGGCGGGATTCTTGACAGTAATCGCATTTCGCAGGTCCAGAACACCATTTTCTACTATTTTCTGGTATGATGTCGTCTCGGCAACTAGTATGTCGAATCGCAAGACTTTAAGACACATTGACAGCAAACGCAAGTTCAAATCATACAACAGCGGTGTTTTCGAGTAAAGTATATCGTGGACGTCGTCGGCATAATATTCGAAAAAGGGCGCTTTTCCATAAGCGGACTGCATGAAGCGCCAGTGATTATTCACCCACTTTTGACGGTGATCAATCCGTACGGCCGTGATGGGTGTTTTGCCCGAAGTATGAATGACCGGAATGATCAGATCTCTTCGACCCGTGGCATCTACCAGCTGACAACGATTGCGATAGGACTGCTTAACATAATTCTCGTGCCTTTCGATCAATACGGTTTTGGCACCGGACAAGCATGCAAACAGAGCGATGGAGGGCAGGTATTGGGTTTCGACCAGGACGGTTGACATGGGTCATTCAAATTGAGAAACATCGCCAAGGCCACGTCGCACGACCACGATATCAGCACCCGTGCAGTCTATTACGCTCGAAGGAACATTCCCCCCCGCGCCGCCATCAATTACGATGTCAACCTTGTTCTTAAAATCATCGTACATCTCCTCGGGATTCGTCGTGTATTCCAGGATTACATCGTCGTTCTTAATGGAGGAGGTAATTAACGGATTGCCCAACTGACTAACAATCGCCCGTGGAATTTCGTGATCGGGGATTCGTATTCCCACGGTCTTCTTGTTGATGTCGAGGATCTTCGGGACCCGCATCGATGACTCGAGGATAAATGTGTACGGCCCGGGTAGCGACTTCTTTAACAATTTGAAAACGGGTGTGTCAATTCGTCTGACATATTCAGAAATGTGACTCAGGTCGTTACAAATGAAAGAGAGGTCGAGTTTTTGAGGTTTGATGTCCAGAATAGTACATAGTCGCTGCACAGCCTTTCGGTTCATGAGGTCACAACCCACACCATAGATGGTGTCGGTTGGATAAACTACGATCGCCCCTTCAGCCAACATCTTCACCACGTGCGAAATTTTGCGCGGCTCAGGGTTTAAGGGATGAATCTTCAGATATTCTGCAGCCATAGGGAAAGGTAATCATAGCGACCCGCGGACGGAAATACTACTCGCCGGACACTTTTCTAAACTAAACAGGTTTGACTATTTTAGCGTTCTACTTATTGTTATGACGTCCTATAAGCGCCTGATATTGTTCCTGTTGCTGTCCATTCTCGGGATTTCGCTCACCTTTTACGGCTTTCAGATTGTGTACACGCCGAATTTCCTGGTGGGCAAAGACAGCCGACTCCTTTTTGTGAAGGAAGGAGCGTCGTTTAAAGACGTGCAAAAGGAATTGCACGAAGGCAATTATGTGCAAGACCTGATATCCTTCAGTTTCCTGGCGAAACTCATGAGCTATGATGACCAGGTAAAAGCTGGACGATACGTGATTCAAAGCGGCATGACAAACCTGCAGGTCGTTCGCATCTTGCGTTCCGGAAAACAGGAGCCCGTTCAAATTACCTTCAACAACGTTCGCATCCTCAGCGATCTGTCGGAAAAAATTACCCGAACCCTGGGTATGGAGCCTGCGGAGTTTGAGGCTGCCGTCGTGAAATTCGCCATGAACAATTCCGATGGCTTCAACGAAAACAACGTGATGGCTATGTTCATCCCGAACACCTACGAAGTATACTACAACGTTACGCCTGATGCTCTTGTAGAGAAAATGCACGGCGAGTATAAGAAGTTCTGGACCGAGGAACGCCGAAACAAGGCCAAGGCCGGTGGGTTCACACCGATTGAGGTTTCGGTACTTGCTTCCATTGTGCAGGCAGAATCTATCCGCTCCGAAGAGGCTCCCATCATCGCCGGCCTATACATCAACCGACTGAGAAAAGGAATTGCCCTGCAGGCTGATCCGACGTTGGTGTTTGCTGTCGGCGATTTCTCCTTAAAGCGCGTGCTGAATGAGCACAAAGCAATAGACTCGCCTTATAACACGTACAGATATCCAGGATTGCCTCCGGGCCCCATCAATCTTCCGGAGATCCGTTCCATCGATGCGGTATTGAATTATTCACCGAGCGACTATTACTATATGTGTGCAAAAGAAGATTTCTCGGGCCGTCATAATTTTACAAATAGTTATCAGGAGCACATGAGCAATGCCATTCGCTACCAACGGGCGTTGACCATTGAACAACGCAAGGGAGCTGCTTTGAAACGACAGTCCGGGAACTAGCAATGTACCAGTCAGAAACACGCGTCCGCGTTCGTTACGGAGAAACAGATCAAATGGGATACGTGTATTATGGCACTTACGCCATGTACTATGAAGTGGCGCGTGTGGAAAGTCTTCGTCAGCTCGGCCTTACCTACCGTTCGATCGAGGACATGGGAGTGATGATGCCCGTGCTGGAAAATAAGTCGCGTTATCTGGCACCGGCGTTGTACGACGAGAACCTGCGCATTGTCACCACGTTGCGGGAAGCACCTCGCGTAAGAATACGATTCGAGTATGAAATCTATAACGAAGCCGGTTCGTTGCTTCATACCGGCGAAACCCTGTTGGCGTTTGTCAGCAAAGCGAGCGGCAAACCTTGCCGGCCACCGGGAGTAATGGTGTCTTTACTGGAGCGCTTTTTCAAATGAAGTTCAAGCACAAAAGGCTCCTCTTCCAATTTAATCCCGGCATCAGACTGATCACCTGGATGAAGCGCATCCGGTTCTCCAATAACGAGAATGTGTCGCTGTATCGGATCGCGAAGATCTTTGTGCAGAACCTCGATGAGGATGAGATCCTCGATCGCGCCAATGGTGTAGCGTTCAACTTCATTCTGGCAATTTTCCCCACGATCATCGTCGTGTTCACCCTGGTCCCGTACATCACCATATACTTCCCGTCGTTGAATACCGAAACCATCATGCAGTTTCTGGGGGATCAGATTCCGGCAAGTATGTACGACGCGATGCGGACCATCATTGAGGAAATTCTGGAGCGCAAGCAAGGCGGACTGCTTTCATTCGGAGCTATCTTTGCGATGTTCTTATCTACCAATGGCATGATGGCTTTGATGCGTGCTTTCAATGCCTGTTACCGGACGACCGACAATCGCGGGGCCATCAAAACACGGCTCATTGGGGCAGGTCTCACTTTCACCATGGCGATTGCCCTGTTTCTGTCAGTAGTGCTCCTTATTGTAGGCCAATTGATGCTTGAATACGTGCTTAACAACCTTCCCGAATTCAGCTGGCTGGACATCGACAGCTTCACTATTTACCTGTTGTTTGCTTGTCGTTTCCTTGCCCTCTTCGTTGCCTTCTTTCTCGCCATCTCTTGTGTGTACTATTTCGGACCGGCCATTCATTACAATTGGCGATTCTTCTCTATCGGCTCGATCGTGGCCACGCTCCTGTGCCTGGCGGTATCGTACGGTTTCTCGTTTTACATAACAAATTTTGGCACCTATAACAAGGTCTATGGATCTATCGGAGCACTGATCGCCCTGATGATTCTTATTCAATTAATTACCGTGGTTTTGCTAATTGGATATGAAGTGAACATCAGTGTTCATGATGCGATCCGTAAACAGGCGTTGTGGAATTCAAGAATGCATCGCAATAGACGAACAATCTAATCCGACTTGTCAAGAACGGGGTATGGTGACCAATAGGACGACGTTCCGGATCGCCAAGAGAAATCCAGCAAATGCTCCTTAGACTCCGCGTGTGTTGGATTTCATCGTGGCAATCCGGAACGTCGTCCTATATCACACGATGCCACCAAAGCCCTTTTAAAAGCGGACGCGCACCTCATCTTTGTAGTTGACCGGAACGCTGAAGGGAATACCCTTGTAGGTCATTTTCAACTTCCCCTCGTAGCGGACTTCAAACTTCTTCCCTCCCAACACGCCCAGCAACGTGTCCATAAATCCCAACTCTTTAATAGAGAGCTTTACTTCCAAAGGGACTTTGAATTCACCATTCGCGGGGATCACCGTTCGCAACCGTTGATCTACATGCGCCGCGCGTTTGCCGTCCACATAGATGACCACGTCTATTTTCCTTAGCCGGCCATGCATATCATTAGGATTGAAGAAGATCGCATTTGCCTTGAGCAGGGGTTCAGTGCTGGCATCAACCACGACGTCGCGGATGTCGCGTAGCACAATGCGTTCATGGGGCTTTTCGCAGGCCGTTAGAATTACGCACACGATGCCAATCAACAAGAGGGTACTACGGAAGGATTTGATTCTGTTCATCATCTTGTGGCAGTCGTCGTGGTAAGTATAGACATTCTATTTCTAAATTTGTTACATGGAACCTGACTTTGAACCCATCGCAGATGGCCTCGCAGAGCGCGGATTTGCGATCGTTCATGGCTTTCTGACGCCGGCGGAGGTGGCCGACATCGTTCAGCTCGATTCGTTCACAAATCATGCCGCCTCCTTCAGGAAGGCCGGTATCGGAAAGGATCAACAAAAGCAGATAAACGAAGCTGTAAGGGGAGACTATATACATTGGATCGACAAAAAAACGGCTTTGCCCGAATTGGTCCTGTACCTCGAACGACTCCAGCAACTGACCGTCTTTTTGAATCGAAGTCTGTTTTTGAGTCTGAAAGACTTTGAAATTCACATGACTGTTTATCCGCCCGGAGCATTTTACAAGCGCCACATTGATCAGTTTAAGAAAGATGACCACCGCATTCTGTCCGTGATCTGCTATCTCAATAAGAATTGGGTGCCCGAAGATGGCGGTCAACTCCGGCTGTACCTTGAAGATGGTCCGCTTGATATTCTGCCCACAGCAGGTACGTTGGTATGCTTTCGCAGCGACCAATTGGAACACGAGGTATTGCTGGCGGGCCGCACACGATTGAGCCTCACCGGTTGGATACTCGATCGATACGCGGACATAGGCGCGTGATTTCCTCTACATGGCAATGCTCACTACACGAAAAAGCTTGTAACTTCGGCCCCGATTTTAATCACCTCCATGAAACAGTATTTTCTGAAGCTCTATCAATACAACGCCTGGTCTAATAAGCGCGTACTTCATGCCCTGACGTCACAACAGGTTAACGATGAGAAAATACTCAGCCTGGTGGGTCATGTTGTAGCGGCTCAGTATCTCTGGCTCTATCGCATCAAGGGATTACCACCGGCGCCTGTTAAACTGTGGGGTGAATATTCTCTTCCGCAGCTCATCGATATGGCCGAAGAAATCGGAGCGGAGTGGCTGGCGTTCATCGAACAGACCGATGATTTCAACCGCGAGCTGACGTACACGAATTATACCGGTGATCCTTACATTAACAATGTGGAGATGATTATGATCCACCTCGTTAATCATTCGAGCTATCACCGGGGACAAATTGCCATGCAGCTCAGGCAAAAGGGATTCGAACCCGTTAACACCGATTTCATCACTTACGACCGTGTCCTTACAGGCCAACTAGACGAATAGAAGGCCATAAACGAGCCCATCTCCTTTACCGGTTCTGTAGAAAAGCGCACCTGCCTTCAGAAAGTATTTCAGGTAATGCGGGCAACTCTTTTGCGTGGCCTGCCGTCCTGTCAAACACCTACCCGTCGAAGTACGGGTTCTAAAAGGAATCTGGCATTTACCTATGAAAACTAATCTATCCCGCTTGTCGATACTCGGCGTCCTGTCGGCTATGCTCTTTACTGCGTGTTCAAGTGATGAGCCCGAGTCGGTTGATTGCAGCACGTTATCCGTTTCCGTGCCTGCCTCAGGAAAGCAAAATCCGACAGACTGCACCACAGGCAACGGTAGCATTACTGCAACGGCTACCGGTGGCCAGGAGCCATACCAGTATTCGTTGAACGGAGGCACGTTTCAATCGAATCCTGAATTCGTTAATCTCGGAGCGGGTGAGTATAGCGTAACCGTTAGAGATGCCAACAGTTGCGAGACATCGGTCAACTCAATTGCCCTTTCAATTACGGGTATAACGATCAACTTTACAGCGACCTCAACAAACAGCGGATGTAAAGCCGGCGCGGGCACAGTGACCATCGCGGCGACTGGCGGATCCGGGAACTTCAGCTACCGGGTTGGCACGGGAGATTTTGTAACGACCAATGTTTTTGACGGGCTCACGGCTGGAGATAAATCAGTAACGGTGCGCGACAACGCCGATAATTGCACCGTCACCAAAGGCGTTACTGTGTTGAGCGGAACAAGCTATGTGACTGACATCAAGCCCATCATAGAAACTTCGTGCGCTGTTGCCAGTTGCCACGTAAGCGGCGGTGCGGCTCCATTCGCGTTCACAAATGTGGCGAGTGTGCAGGCACATGCATCCGAAATAAAGACGGTGACCGCGAATGGTTCCATGCCGAAATCGGGCACGCCCCTCACACAGCTACAGAAGGACAGGATCGCGTGCTGGGTCGACGATGGAGCGCCGAATAACTAGTACTTAGTCCTGAGTAGTTGACAGACTATTTTCGCGGGAGTTTTTCCGTTCTGTTTGCTGCCTGCCATGCAAAGAACGCCGTGATCACAGCATTCTGCTTGAGATCCGCTTCAATCACTTTGTCAAACACATCCATGCTCGTGTGGTGAGTTCTTGAAGAGTACTCAATTGGATCCTGGATGAACTGAAAGCCGGGCAATCCAATAGCGTCGAATGCCTGGTGATCGGTTCCGCTGGTGTTGGAATAGGTCACCGTTGAAGCATCCATATCTTTGAATGGCTCAAGCCATTCACGGAATATAGCACGGACTGCTTCGTTCTGTTGCAGATAGATACCTCTGTACTTGCCTGTTCCGTTGTCCATATTGAAATAAGCGGCAAATTTATCCGCAGCGGGTTTTAGACTGATTGAATCGTAAGGTGCTGATTTATCGAGACGCTCACCAAGTGTGCGCTTCACATAATTGCGCGAGCCGAGTAGTCCCTGTTCCTCGCCTCCCCAGAGACCTATACGAATGGTTCGACGGGGATTAGCCCCCAGGGACTTCAGGATTCTCATCGCCTCGATCATCACAGCCGACCCTGAAGCGTTGTCGGTAGCACCGGTTCCTGCATGCCACGAGTCAAGGTGTGCACCGATCATTACCACTTCATCCTTGAGGTCTGTTCCGGGAATTTCAGCAATTACATTGAAGCCCTTTTCGACGGGTGTAAATTCCGTTTCCATGGTCAGTTCGAATTTGACCGCCAGGCCTTTCTGCATCTGACGGATCACACGGTTGTAATGCTCATCCGCGACGATGACCTGGGGCAGAATTTTCGGAGCCGTACCGCTTTGGGCTCTGATCCTTTTGTCAAACGGTATGCCTGAGGGTTGTGGTATGGTCGCGGCGGATACCAGTACCGTTCCGTCTTCCAGCCGTGAGCTCGGACTTGGCTCCAGAACGGCAAGGGCGCCCTCACTCTGACACAGTTGCCATTTGAGGTATGCCAGTGACTGATTGCCCATCATGGCTGCGTACCTGCGCATGTCGAACGGGGGCTCGTACCCGGCGTTTGCCATGGCGAGCAAGGTTGAATCATTGAACCTGGAAGCATCCGGTTTGAAACCGGGATGTACCGTAACAGGTGCGCCGAATAAAACAATCTTGCCTTTGAGCTGGCCTTTGTATTTTGCCAGGTCGGACTCGTTCTTCACATCGAGGAAAATCGCGTCAGCCTTGATGGTTCCTTTTACACCCGGGCTCCAGGCCTTGGGGTACGCGATGACAGGAAAATAGACGGGATCGAGACTTTGCAGGCTGAACTTCTTAAGAAACCAGCCGCGACCGAAATCTTCATCCCAGGTATCAAAATGAACATTGGAAAGGCCAAAGCCCTCCAGCTTCGATTTAGCATACGCTGCAGCATTTTTGTAGCCCGGCGAATTCGTGAGCCGGGGACCATGTACGTCAGTGAGGTAGCCGATGATATCGATGACTTGTGAGTGCTCTAATCCTTCCAGCTTAATCTTGCGGAGTATCACCGTGTCAATTTTTTCGGTGAGTTGACCATAGGTGATGCCCGCCGCCGAAAGGGCAAGCGTGAACAGAAAAATGGGTAATGCTCGTCTCATATTACTCAGTATAGGCTGCCGCAAGATAGGAATAGCTAGTATTTAGTCCCTAGTCATTAGTCGTTAGTTGTTGGTAGTACTTATAGAATCGGAGCGACGTTACTCAGGAGGACTATCAATACTAATAGCAACTCATGACCAAAGACTAAGGACTAAATACTACCTTTTAAATATTACCTTTACCACATGAGCAAACCGGACAAAAAGCTCTTCTTGCTAGATGCTTACGCGCTGATATATCGCGCTCATTTCGCTTTTACAAAAACGCCACGGATCAATTCCAAGGGCATTAATACGTCGGTCCCATTCGGGTTCACCAACACGCTGTTGGAGGTTTTGCAAAAACAGCGACCTACGCATATAGCAGTTGCGTTTGATACGCTCGCAAAAACGTTCCGCGATGACCTGTATCAGGAGTATAAGGCCACTCGTCAGGAAACGCCGGAAGATATCCGCTATGGCATTCCTATTTGCAAAGACATCATTCGTGGCTTCAATATTCCTATTCTGGAAATGGACGGCTTCGAGGCTGATGACATCATTGGTACGATCGCCTCACAAGCTTGCAAGAATGGATTTGAGGTTTTCATGATGACACCCGATAAAGACTTCGGACAACTTGTGAATGAATGCGTGTTCCTCTATAAGCCTGCGTATATGGGTAATGCGGTCGATGTGCTGGGCGCGAAAGAGGTGTGTGAGAAATGGGACATCGAAAATGTCGATCAGGTAGTTGATATGCTTGGCCTTCAGGGCGACAGCTCCGACAACATTCCAGGGATTCCGGGTTTTGGTCCAAAGACTGCAGCTGCACTGCTCAAACAATATGGCACCGTTGAAAACATTGTTGCTAATGCCGATTCGCTGAAGGGCAAACAGAAAGAATTGGTGACGCAGTATGGCGAGCAGGCTATCCTGTCGAAGAAACTGGCGCGCATCATCACCGATGTTCCTATTGGATTCGACGAAGAGTCGTTGAAATATAAAGGGCCAAATGCGGATGTCCTTAAGCCGATCTTCAATGACCTTGAGTTCAAGGCCATTTCCGCTCGTGCTTTTGGTGAGGTGGCGGCGGTCAATGAGGTAGTACGGGTGCCTCACAATGCGCAGTTGTCGATGTTCGGGGAGACTGAAACGACCCTTCCAACGGACGGAAGCCTTCGTTCCTACGCCCCGGCCGCTGTGCAATACATCACGTTGCAGCAGGCCTCACAGGTCGCTTCGCTCGTTGAAAGACTAAAGGACCAGACGGCATTTGCTATCGAATCGATTACCGACGAAGGGACGAATTTTGATTTTAAGTTGGTGGGCCTTGCCATTTCATGTCGCATCGAAGAAGCTTTTTACATAGAGTTGAAGGACGCGCAGGCAGCCAACGAGATGTTGACTGCCTTGAGACCGGTGCTCGAGAACGAGAAGATTGAAAAAACCGGCCACAACATAAAAGCCACCTTGCTGGGGCTTCTGAAACACGACATTCTGGTAGGCGGACCGTTGTTTGATCCGATGCTGGCACACTATCTCATTGAACCAGAGGCGTCGCACGATCTGGCCGTATTGAGCACTATGTACCTGAACTATACGCTTTCGGCCGGTAGTGTATCCGTTGCCGAGCGCATGTGTGAGCGGGCCGATGTGGTGCTGCAGTTGCGGAAGAACATGCAACTGGAGCTGGAGAAACGACGCCATGCGAAATTAATGAGCGATACCGAGATGCCACTGGTTTCGGTTTTGGCAGCGATGGAATACGAAGGTGTGAAGATTGACACCAGCGCGCTGGCCACATTGTCGGAGGAATTGAGAAAAGAGACCGACAGGGTACAGCGGGAAATATTTCAGCTGGCTGGCACAGAATTCAATATTGGCTCACCCAAACAGCTGGGTGAAGTATTGTTTGACCGACTCCAATTGTTGGAGAAGCCAAAGAAGACACGCACAGGTCAATATGCAACGGGCGAAGATATTCTGAGCACGCTGGCGCCAAAGCACGATATCGCCAAAAAGATCCTGGATTTTCGCGAATTTGATAAGCTACGGTCCACCTACGTGGATGCGCTTCCTAAAATGATCAGCCGAACCGATGGCCGCGTTCATACCGACTACCGCCAGGCACTGGCGGTAACGGGGAGGCTAAGCTCAAACAATCCTAACCTTCAAAACATCCCCATCCGGACAGCAAAGGGACGGCAGATCCGGATGGCATTCGTACCCCGACCGGACTACCTGGCAATGTCGGCCGACTACTCGCAAATCGAACTGCGTATAGCCGCTTCGTTTGCCAACGACACAACCATGATCGATGCTTTTCGAAACAAGCGCGACATTCACACGACAACGGCCGCGAAAGTCTTTAAGGTCGACCTTGAGAAAGTGACACCTGATATGCGCAGGAAGGCAAAGGAGGTAAATTTTGGTATCCTGTATGGCAGCACCGCGTTTGGACTCGCGCAAAATCTGGGCATCGCCCGGTCGGAAGCTGCGGAGATTATTCAATCGTACTTCACGGAGTTCGCAGCCATTAAGCGATACATGGACGATGCCATCAACATGGCGCGGGAAAAGGAGTTTGTTGAAACCATCCTCGGCCGCCGGCGATACCTGCGCGACATCAATTCGCGAAACATGACCACGCGCGGTTTTGCCGAACGCAATGCCATTAACGCGCCGATTCAGGGGAGTGCGGCAGATATTATCAAGATTGCCATGGTGAACATCCACCGCTGGCTCGCAAAAGAGAAACTGAAGTCGCGCATGATCATGCAGGTGCACGATGAACTGGTTTTCGACCTGCACAAAGACGAAGTGGACATCGTGAAGCCCAGCGTGATCTCGCTTATGAAGCACGCTGTGAACCTGGAAGTGCCGATGGAAGTGGAAGTAGGGATCGGTCAGAATTGGCTTGAAGCACATTAACAGAACAGCCTCTCGACAGGATTTCTACCTGGCATTAAGCCGTATCGGCCGGGAAGGTCTTTCGGAGATCTACATTTTACATCCGGAGTTTACATTGGAAATTGTAACCGCAAAATGTAAAACACTGAATGTAGAATGTAGAAGAAGTAACAGTTTTTGGTACGCTGTTGAGGCAGGAACGAGAAGGAAGAAGCTGAACGACCCATCAGTTAATCGCATCTTCGAAATGAACGATTTCTGGTTGCGTACCAATCTGTACCGAAATGATATCGAACCGGATGTGTCCGCGCCAGTTCGTCGTGAAGATGAATTCCTCGGCTGCGAGCATGATTCGACTGGCCTGCGCCTTTTCCACAAATTCTTCGGGGTGGCCGAAATCTGTTGTCGATCTCGTCTTCACCTCTACAAATAATAGCCAGTCGCCTTTATACGCAATGATGTCGATCTCGCTACGGCGGAAGGTGAAATTTCTTCGAAGTATCTCATATCCATTCCGGATGAGAAATTCCGCGGCAAGATCTTCGCCTTTCTTGCCTGTGCTGTTGTTCTCGCTCACAACGAAATTCTGTAAATTTGTCACTCACTAACTCATCACATCGCCGTTCGGCCGGTGGCAAGTTGCCGGACATTTGCGGGGAATACAATCTTCATGGTGTCCAACTTTCCGGAGGATCTGAGCATCCTCGCCAGGTTGGGTTCACTGGCCAAACCCCGAAACAGAAGGAGGCGTCGCGAGCGTACGGCGTAACGACCAGCTGCACCTCAACGAACGCTCAGGGAACTAACAAGGCGCGTTCCATTGTTTCACATCAAGTACAAATTTCGCATTAAATACAGACATTGCGTCTTCGTGCGTGCCCAGATCTGCTCCCGGCGGAGACGAGATGGGCCGAAAACAGTAATTTTGACTTGAATCCAATTCAGAACAAGACGGTCCGCTTCAACGACCTGGGCACCCTGGCCTACAGCGATGCCTGGGACTATCAGACTTCCCTCTTTGAAAAAACGTTGGAGATCAAGACGAGCAACAGGAGCGTTGTGCCGGCATTACAACAGGCAACCGACAATTATCTTCTCTTTTGTGAACATCCGCATGTTTATACGCTGGGCAAGTCAGGCAAAGAGTCGAATTTGTTATTGACAGACGATCAGCTTTCGGCCATTCAGGCAACGTACTATCACATCAACCGCGGCGGAGACATCACGTATCACGGACCTGGCCAAATTGTGGGCTATCCAATCTTTGACCTGGATAATTTTTTTACCGATATCCACAAATACATGCGCGCACTGGAGGAGATCATCATCAGGACGGTCGCTGTTTATGGCGTGAGCGCCGGTCGCATTCAGGGGTTGACAGGTGTATGGGTGGATCACGAAAACGAATCCACAGCGCGGAAGATTTGTGCTTTTGGGGTTAGGGCAAGCCGCTGGGTAACGATGCATGGCTTTGCCTTGAATGTGAATACTGACCTGACTTACTTCAACCACATTATCCCTTGCGGTATCTCGGACAAGGCGGTAACTTCCTTGCAGCGGCAAACCGGCCAAATCATTCCAATGGCCGATGTTTCGGCTATATTGAGACGAAATTTTGGCGATGTGTTCGGGCTTGAACTACTTGAAGAGGAACGTAGCAAAGCCAGATGATGCAGGCATTTTATTGCGCGGTCGATTGGCCGTTGGCGAGAACGTTTGACGAAAAGCACGACGTCGGTGACGATGCAAATACGCGACTAAGAAGCAGCACGAAGCAGATATGATCCGAGATATCAACATACCGGAAGTGAAAAATGTGACACTAGCTGTCGCGAGAAAGAAATATCTTGATCAGGATGACGAGTGGAAGGTATACCTCATTAATAACAATGACTTTGCTCTCGAGAACACGCTGGTGGCAAGCAAGGGCTATGGTGAAAAGGACGGTGAGCCGCAACGTACGTCGATCCTGAGGCACTTCCTCGAAACCATTGCGCCGATGAGTGCTACATTGATCGAACCCATTGATCCGGCCGTTTTTCACCTGAACAACGAATATTGGCTGAGTTATTATGTGGGGCCGCAGATATTCGACAAACGATTCGTGTTTGTTCCGGATTCAATATGCGAGGCAAACATTTCGTTCATCAAAGAGTTGGAATTGGACGGCGTGCTCCACTCGTAGGTGAGTTTATTTAGGGTTGAAAATTTATCATGATTCAGGATCTACGCGACATATTATTTCTCGACATCGAAACGGTTGCTTGTGAAGCCGAGTTCGGCAACCTGAATGAACGGCTTAAAGTTCAATGGTCTCGCAAGGCAAACTTCATGAGGCGCAACGAAGACCTGTCGGACGAAGCCCTCTTCAAGGATCGTGCTGGGATTCATGCCGAGTTTGGAAAGATCATCTGTATCGCCGTGGCACGATTTGTTGATTCCGAATCCGGGGAACCTATTCTCCGGACCAAAGTGTACGCGGGTCATAACGAGAAGGAGTTGCTGGTCACGTTCAAGAACATGGTCGAGAAATTAGATCCGAACACGCTCAAGCTATGCGCGCACAATGGAAAGGAGTTTGACTTCCCGTACTTATGCCGGCGTATGTTGATAAACGATATCAGCCTGCCCGCGGCCCTGAACATTGCCGGCCGAAAGCCCTGGGATATTCCGCACCTCGATACGATGGAAATGTGGAAGTTTGGAGACTTCAAGCATTATACGTCGCTGGATCTGTTGGCCGCAATCTTCGATATACCTACCAGCAAAACGGACATAGATGGCAGCCAGGTGAACGCGGTCTACTACGATTCGGGCGACCTCGACCGGATCAAAGAGTACTGCCAGCGCGATGTGATCGTGTTGGCTAAACTGTTCCTGAAATTGAAGGTGATTCGTCTGAATTCGGAACTGACCGTCCTGACCGCCTGATCTTCGCCATATCGGTTTCAATTTTGCTAACTTCGCGACAACCTTGTATTGCTTGACGGCGAAGTCCGCGGCGGCCCAAATCGCCAACCTGGATGGGCAGATTTCACGGGACGTTAATACGAACACAACGGTACGTTTATATGCCGGTAGCAACCGTGCGGATGCCGAGGTTGAGTCGCACAAACTAAATGATGGTGCCAAAGTATGACGCCACAAAGAATTATTAAAATGAGTAAAAAACGAAAAGAAAATAAAAAGCAAGGAAGCAGAAAGCCAGACTTTAAGTCGTCTATCCTTGCCTTGCTCGACGGAGCGGCCGGAAAGGCCTATTCGTTCAAGCAGATAGCACAAAAGCTTGGGCTAAAGAAGAAAGAAGACATCAAGATTGCCGGCCAGATATTGGATGCGTTGCATGACGAAGGCCGCATCACCCAAACGAATGGCAGCAATTACCTAAGCAAGCACAGCGCGCAGGAGTTAACGGGAATCGTCGATCACGTGAGTTCGCGATTTGCCTACGTGCGCATCGGTGAAGACCGGGCCGACATTTATGTTAAGGGCGCTGACTTGGGGTCGGCGGTGGATGGCGACACGGTGAGTCTGAAACTGCTGCCCAGCCGGCACGGAGAACACGAGGAAGGCCGCGTGACCAATGTAATAAAGCGAAACAGGAACCGGTTTGTTGGGAAGCTTGAGGTGTCCAAGAATTTCGCTTTTGTGGTGCCGGACTATCGAAAGATGCACACCGATTTCTTCGTGTACCTGGAGAACATCAAAAATGCCAGGACTGGCGATAAAGTGGTGATTGAGGTTATTTCCTGGGCGTCTCCCGATAAGAAGCCTGAAGCTAAGGTCGTGGAGGTGCTGGGCAAGGCAGGGGAAAACGAAGCGGAGATACATTCCATCATGGCTGAATTCGACCTTCCCTTCAGATTTCCGGAGGAGGTTACAGCCGCGTCCGCCAAGATATCCGAGGGCATTACCGAGGAAGAGATCGCACGTCGTCGCGACTTTCGCGCCACGACTACGTTTACGATTGATCCCGAAGATGCCAAGGATTTCGACGATGCCATTTCATTTAAGAAACTTGAAAACGGTAACTACGAAATAGGAGTACATATTGCCGACGTGAGCCACTATGTCGTACCCAACACCGTACTTGAACGAGAAGCGTATGATCGTGCCACTTCCGTATACCTCGTGGATCGCACCATTCCCATGTTGCCCGAACGGCTGTCGAATGAGCTCTGCTCACTTCGGCCGAACGAAGACAAGCTCACGTTTGCCGCGGTGTTTGAAATTGATGAGCACGCCAAATTGAAGAATGAGTGGTTTGGCAGAACGATCATTCATTCCGTGAAGCGCTTCTCATATGAAGAGGCACAAACAGTGATCGAAGCAGGTACGGGGACACTGTCAGAAGAACTTCGCATACTCAACGACATCGCGAAAAAATTTCGAAAAGAAAGATTCAAAAAGGGTGCTGTCAACTTTGAAACGACTGAGGTGAAATTCAAGCTCGATGAGCAAGGCAAGCCTTTGGCGGTTATTCCCAAGGTGCGTAAAGACGCACACAAACTGATCGAAGAGTACATGCTACTCGCCAACAAGCAGGTAGCGACATTTGTTTATAATATCCGGAAGGCGAAAGAGAAAAACACATTTGTTTATCGTACGCACGACTTTCCGGATCCTGAGAAGGTGAAGAACTTTTCTGTATTTGCCCAGCAGTTCGGTCATAAGATGAATGTGGACGAGAATTCGATCTCCAGTTCATTGAACAAACTGATGACAGAGATTGAGGGCAAGCCGGAGCAGAACATTCTGGAGCAGCTGGCCATCCGAACCATGGCGAAGGCCAAGTATACAACCGATCCGAAGGGACACTTTGGCCTGGCATTCGATCACTATACACACTTCACGTCTCCCATACGGCGCTATCCGGATATGATGGTTCATCGCCTGTTGCAGCATTACCTCGACGAGGGCAATCCTGTGAGCAAGGCGGAGTTTGAGGAAAAATGTGTTCATTCTTCGGAGCGGGAAAAACGCGCCGCTGATGCTGAACGCGCGTCCATCAAGTACAAGCAGGTCGAATTCATGGCCTCGGCCGAGAAGAAAGTATATGAAGGTTTGATCTCGGGTGTAACGGAGTGGGGGATCTACGTAGAAATCGTGGAGACGAAGTGCGAAGGCATGGTGAGGCTTTCGGATATGACAGACGATTTTTACGAATTTGATGAAAAGAACTACCGGATTGCCGGGCGCAAGACACGGAAGGCCTATACGCTTGGAGACAAGGTTCAGGTTCGCGTGAAGAAGACCGATATTGACAAGCGAATTATAGATCTCGTATTCGCACAGCACGTGCTGAACGAACAAAACGAAGCAGATTCATGGTGAACCTTGCGGCGCAGTACTATCAATGGATTGAAACGGAGATAGCGCGGGGAAAATACGGCAAGGCACCCGAAACGCTATACGAGCCCATTCGTTACATTATGGGCATTGGAGGCAAACGCCTTCGGCCGATGTTGACGCTGTATGGCTATTCGCTGTTCAAAGACAACGTCAAAGATGTGGTTAAGTATGCCGTGGCGGTTGAGGCATTTCACAACTTTACCCTCATGCACGACGACATAATGGATAAGGCCCCGTTGCGTCGCGGAAAGCCCACCGTGCATAAGAAGTGGAATGTGAACACCGCTATTTTAAGTGGCGATGTGATGCTGGTAAAGGTTTACGACATGCTGCTGGGCCTGGAGCCGGCGCTGCTGCCACGGGTGCTGGCTGCATTTAACAAGTGTGCCTCTGAAGTGTGTGAGGGTCAGCAGTGGGACATGGAGTTCGAGCAATTGCCTGACGTAACCGAGCGAGAGTATATCAATATGATCCGTTTGAAAACGTCTGTGCTCATCGGATTTAGTCTTGAATTCGGGGGAATGCTGGCAGGTGCAAGTGATGCTGACTGTCGCGCGTTGCGGGCGTTTGGAACAAACATAGGCATCGGATTCCAACTCCAGGACGATTACCTGGACGCTTACGCCGACCCCACAAAATTCGGCAAGCAGGTTGGCGGCGACATCATGGCGAACAAGAAGACGTTCCTGCTTATCAAGGCGCAGGAACGCGCGCGCGGTAAGGACAAGCAGGAGCTTGCGCAGTGGCTGAGTACTTCGCGATTCAAGAAGAAGGAGAAGGTGAAGGCAGTCACGGCCATTTATGATCGGCTGGGTATAGCCGAACTGACGGAGCGAATCACGAATCGATATTTTAAGAAGGGACTCGTCGATCTGGATAGTTTAAGTTGTGGCGCGCCCAGGATGTCTGGATTGCGTGCTTTTGCCGGGAAACTGATTGCGCGACAGGTCTAGTGAAGTACGGCCATGAAGGCACATTCTGCCTTAAGTTTGCTGGCGCGTACCACGTATTGACCATCATCTTGGGTCAACCTGAAGCGGTGAGTTACCCTATCTTTCTTTTTAAGAACTCAGCGGTGTAACCTTTGCCTTTCTTCACCATTTCTTCCGGTGTACCCTCAAACATAATAGTACCGCCTTTTTTCTCTCCGCCCTCAGGGCCAAGATCGATGATCCAGTCGGCCGATTTTACCACTTCCAGGTTGTGCTCGATTACAATGACGCTGTGTCCCCCATCCACCAGAGCATTGATGGCCTTTAGCAATTTCGAGATATCATGGAAGTGAAGGCCGGTTGTGGGTTCATCGAAGATGAATAGAATATGCCCGTCCGGCGCATTTTTTCCCAGAAACGATGCGAGCTTGACGCGTTGCGCCTCGCCACCACTTAATGAGTTCGACGATTGCCCGAGTTTTACATAGCCAAGCCCCACATCCTGCAGCGGGAGAATTTTTTCGTAGATCGCCTTTCGCTCGCGGAAGAATTCCAACCCCTGGTCTACTGTCATGTCCAGGACGTCGGCGATGTTCTTGTCGTCGAGTTCCACTTCCAGGATCTCCTGCTTGAAACGTTTGCCATTGCAGCTCTCGCATTTTAAGAAAATGTCGGCCATGAACTGCATCTCCACCTTTATTTCCCCTTCGCCCTGACACGTTTCACAACGACCGCCTTCAACGTTGAAGGAAAAGTGGGAAGGCTTGTACGCGCGTTGTTTGGAAAGGGGCAGTTCGGAAAAGACCTGCCGGATCGTGTCGTAGGCCTTTATATAACTGATGGGGTTCGAACGCGAGGACTTGCCTATCGGATTCTGGTCCACGAATTCCACTTGTGTAACCCGCGCGAAGTCGCCATCCATGCGGTCGTATCTGCCGGGTGTTTCGGAAACCGACCCGCTCAATCGTCCTACGGCCGGATAGAGGATCTTTTTAATGAGCGTGGACTTACCAGATCCACTCACGCCCGTCACCACAGTAAGGATGCCAAGCGGGAATTTCACCGACAGGTTTTTGAGGTTGTTCTCCCGCGCGCCCTGAATAGCGATGCTATCTTTCCAGCGCCTACGCGTTCGCGGAACAATTATTTGCTCGCGACCGCTTAGATAGTCCGTTGTGTGCGAACGGACCTTTCCATTGATCTCATCGACCGATCCCTGGAAAACAAGCTCGCCACCATGACTGCCTGCATCGGGCCCGATATCGATGATCTGATCTGCGGCACGCATGATCTCTTCTTCGTGTTCTACCACGATAACTGTATTGCCCAAATCCCGAAGTGATTTCAAGACGCTGACCATGCGCTCGGTATCTTTGGGATGCAGACCAATGCTGGGTTCATCCAGTACATACATCGAACCCACCAGTGCGCTGCCCAACGACGTGGCCAGCTTGATACGCTGGTATTCACCACCGGATAGGCTGCCCGTTAGTCGGTTGAGTGTGAGGTAGCCAAGCCCCACTTTCGCCATGTAGTCCAATCGTGACCGTATCTCCGTGATGATGCGATCCGATATTTTCCGATCAAACTCCGGAAGGTTGATGCCATTGAAGAAGGTGATGACGTCTTCAAGGGGCATCAATACGATGTCTGCGATGCTAACCCCATCGATCTTCACATATTGAGCATCTTTGCGCAGACGCGTGCCGCGGCAATCCGGGCAGGTAGTTCGCCCGCGATAACGGGAGAGCAGTACGCGGTATTGAATCTTGTACGTCTTCGTTTCGAGATATTTGAAAAAGGCGTGGATGCCTTCAAAGTAGCTGTTGCCATTCCACAACAGCTCTTGTTGCTGTTGGGCAAGCTCCAGGTAAGGACGATGAATCGGGAAGTCGAATTTGATGCCGTTTTTCAGCAGCGGCTTTTGCCACTCGCCCATTGTTTCACTTCGCCAGGGTGCGATCGCGCCCTCGTACACGGATAGCGACTTATCCGGGATCACCAGATCTTCATCTATACCCAACACCTTACCGAACCCTTCGCACGTTTGGCAGGCGCCAACCGGGTTGTTGAAGCTGAAGAAGTTAATAGAAGGCTCAGTGAAGGTCATCCCATCAAGTTCAAACCGATCGGAGAAGTGCATGGGCTTGTGACCCTCAGCATAGACCTTGCAATCTCCTTCTCCTTCGAAGAAGGACGTCTGTACCGAATCCGCAAGCCGGAAATTAGTGTCGTCGTCGGTTGGATTCGTGGCGGCACGGTCAATCAATATTTCGACGGTCCCCTCTATTTTCGGAGCCTTCTTTTTTGTCTTCTCCCCCTCAGCCCCTATCAGCTCCTCAATGAACTTCATTTCGCCATTGACCAATACGCGCGCAAAGCCTTTGCTAAGAAGGAGGTTGAGCTCATCCACGAGCTTTCTTCCTTTTTTGATATGCAACGGACAGGCCACCATAACCCGTGTTTGTGGTGGCAGCGCATTAATGGCATCGACCACGGATGTTACCGTGTCGCGTTTTACCTCTTTGCCGCTGATGGGGGAATAGGTCTTGCCAACGCGGGCGAAAAGCAATTTCAGGTAGTCGTATATCTCGGTCGTTGTTCCGACAGTAGAGCGGGGGTTACGCGTGTTTACCCTTTGCTCAATGGCGATGGCTGGCGATACCCCGCGAATGTAGTCCACCTCCGGCTTCTCCATGCGACCCAGGAATTGCCGCGCATACGAGCTAAGGCTCTCAACATACATGCGCTGTCCTTCGGCAAAGAGCGTGTCGAAAGCCAATGAAGATTTGCCCGACCCCGACAGGCCGGTAATCACGACCAGCTTATTGCGCGGTATGGCTACGCTCAGGTTCTTGAGATTGTTTACACGCGCGCGCTTGATGATGATGAACTCCCGGGGGCTCAGATCGTCAAGCTCACTATCACTAAATGGTAAAATGCTTTTGGTCACGTTGCCTCCTGTATTTCCACGAACCATGCCGTGGATGTTGTTTAAAGTCAAACTTTCCGATCAATTCCCGGGCGGCAGCTGTATCGACGTGGCCTGCAGCCCAAAAAACAAAAAAACACCATCTAGGCGGATGGTGTTCATATTTTCCGGAGAATAATAATATCAGTTGTCGAAATCGGGATCGTAGCTTTGTTCCCGGCCTTTTCTGCCGCCGCCTCCGTCTTCATCATAATCTCCCTCTTCTTCGGTTTCGGCACTGGCGCTTTCGGTATTGTCGAATCCTTCGGCCGGATCGAACGGCTCCTCAGTGCCGCCCTTTTCAAACTCGGTATCGCCCTTGGAATCAACGTCGTACTCGCCTTCGCTGTTTTTTGTCACCGGAACCTTCACCAAATAGGTGGCATCTTCGGTTTCCAACGGAAACACGAAAATTGGCTCACGCTTTGCATTCGTTATTCGGGTAATGCTACTCTCGTACCCGTTTGGGTATTGAGTATGAACTAGTTCCAGCAACCCCTCCGAAAGGTTCTCCAGGCTCTTTATCACTTTTTTCTTGCTGACCGCCATACAATGAATAAAACGCGTATTTGAGGCAAATAGGGAAAGAAAAACTTTTAGAGGCAAGAATTTCCTTCAAAATTTTTTGGCTTTAATCGGACTTTTTCTATCTTTTCAATCCAATTGTTCAACTAACCCCAACAATATCGAGAGAGACATCTACGTTACCTAAATGTGAGACAGAATGATTGACAGAAGATTAAGTGACAGCGAACTCGTGTCACTGTATCAGACCGGTAACCAAGAAGCTTTCGAGATGCTCTTACACCGACACAAGTCCAGGATCTATACGGCTATTTACCTGATCGTGAAAGATCGGTATACAGCTGAGGACTTGCTGCAAGAGACGTTTATCAAGGCCATTAACACTATTCGCAGTGGACGCTATAACGAGGAGGGAAAATTCCTGCCTTGGATAAGCCGCATTGCCCATAATTTGGCGATAGACAATTTCAGAAAGAATAAGCGTTACCCAGAAGTCGTGCTTGAAGACGGGAGCAGGGTATTCGATTCCATGCAGTTTGCGGAAGAGTCCACAGAAGACAAGCAGGTGTTCAAAGACACCCGGTCAAGACTTAGGGACATGATTAAGGAACTGCCCGTGGAACAGAAACAAGTGCTGATCATGCGGCATTACCTGCAAATGAGTTTTCAGGAGATCGCGGAACGCACGGGGGTAAGCATTAACACGGCATTGGGACGGATGCGTTATGCGCTTATCAACCTGCGTAAACGGATGATGAAAAACAGAGCCTATGATAAGAACATTTACAGAAACGGACTTGATCAGGTATTTGTACCGAGAGACCTCGGAGAAGGAGACGAAGGAGATTGACAATGCCCTGATTTGTGACAGCGAACTGCAAGCGTTGTATGCCGAATTGTGTGCTATGAAACGCAACATGGATTCAGCACAAGTGGAGCCTTCACCGGCGGCTGTACTCAATATCTTGAGCTATTCACAGAACATGATGGAAAGTCAGGCCTGACGGCCTGCTTGCTCTCAGTACTTAGGGACTGTTCCTGGCAGAAATAGAGAAGCCCTGCATAACGCAGGGCTCCAGTGCTTTCTTTTGTCTGTAGGCCGCCGAGGGCTGCCTTACTTTAATTCTTTTATTTCAACCTTACGCCAGCGGACCCTTACGCCACCGCCGTCATGGATCTGGAGCGCTATCTTTCCTGTGGCCGCGCCAATTTTTTCATCGTCCAATACCACCATCTGCTCGCCATTTAACCAGGTCGTTACCTTATTGCCGTCCATTCGCACTTTCATCGTGTTCCAGTCGCCTTCCTTGAGAACTTTTTCCTTTTCGGGATCCGGCTTGATCAACCATCCGCGGCCGTAAGATTCATAGATGCCGCCCGTGTTGTGATTCACAGGGGCAACTTCGGCCTGCCATCCAGCAATCTTTGTTCCTTCTATGGAGCTATGAAAGAAGACGCCACTGTTTCCGTTCGATTCCTGATTGAACTCCACGGTCAGCTCGAAATTCTTATACGACTTGTCCGATACGAGATAACCGTATTGTTTGTCGGGTCCGCTTTCACATATCAATTCGCCTTTTTCGACATACCATTTTTCTGTGCCGGCAACCGTCCAGCCCTTCAGGTCCTTTCCATTGAAAAGCTTTTTTTGTGCAAAAGATGCATTCGCCACGGTTGCAAGCAACAACACGGCAAGCGTAAGTCTGGTCATAGTTTATGATGGTTTTCGACCAAGCTACAAATCAATGCCGAATAACGAAATCGATCCCGGATCATTGGAGTTCTTTTAGGATGGTCGGTGTGTGCGCAAACCAGGCGCGGCAACGTGGCCTGACCTGCTTTTGCCGCAATTGTCAGACAACTATTACCCGCCCTACCTGCACCTCTCGAAGGAACTGTTCGTCGTGCGTAACGACAACAAGCGTTCCCTGATACTCGTTGATCGCCGACGTAAGAATTTCAGCGCTCTGAATGTCCAGATTGTTAGTGGGTTCGTCGAGCACGATCATATCAGGTGCGGTGTGAGCAATACTCAGGCAACAAAGCAGTAAACGCATCCTTTCGCCGCCACTGAGCAAACCACAACGTTTTTGCCAGGTGTCCTTTGGAAAGAGAAAGCGGTTCAACCGGATGTTGATATCGTGTTCTTCAAAATGCGATGCGTTGAACTGATGTGCTTGTTCGGATACGGTAAGGTCGGTGTTGATCAACGTATACTCCTGGTCGATATAGAGTGACTTGAACTCCGCACGCCTGACACTGCCACGGGAAGGATTGAGATTTCCCAGTATCATTCGGAGGAGGGTGGTCTTGCCTGATCCGTTTTTTCCTTTTACGGAGACGCGCTCGCCACTATAAATTCTGACGTTGAGATGTGTCGGCCATACCGGATCGACGTACTGGTAGTTAACACCGGTGGCCTCAAAGAGCAACTTACCAACATGAAGCGCTGAGTGGTCGATATCCAGCTTCATCCTGCTCGTGTCCGGCAAGCCTTCACGCAGCCCATTCAATTCAGTTGCTATACCGGCAATCTTTTCTTCGTGTACGTCGTTGATCTTTGCTGTGCTTTTTTCTGCACGATTCTTCAACGTATTCTGCAAGATGGTCGGCAAACCGGCCTTTTCCTGTTTGCCCTTTCCGCGTGCATCCAGCTTTTGCTGTCGCTGCATGGTTTCCCGCGCCCTTTCCTTTGCCTTCCGCAGTGTTTTCTCCTTGTTCCTCACGTCGTGTGCGAGCGCGTCAATTTCTATCTGTCGTTGACGGCTATAGAAATCATAGTTCCCACCGTATTGCTTCACGCCCCTGAATGACAGTTCAAAAACCGGATTCAGCAAGTTCAGCAGTGTGCGATCGTGACTGGTGATGAGCATCGTTGTCGGGGTTTGCTCAATGATCTCGTACAGCAGTCTCCTTGAGGCGATATCCAGGTGGTTGGTCGGTTCGTCAAGCAAAATAAACTGTGGATCGTGAATCATCAGGCCAGCCAGAAATATTCTGGTTCGTTGCCCCCCACTCAGATGACGCAAAGGAGAGTCAAGATCCAACCTCGGCAATTGCCAGTAGTCCATTGCCTCCATGATTCGGTCCTCAAATGACCAATCATCGTCAATTACGGCAAAATGGTGTTCCGTAGCCTGGCCGTTGAGTATACTTTTCAAAGCATGGAGTTTCGCATCAACGCGCAATCCCTGGGCGAGGGTGATGTGATCAAACTGTCCATAAAGTTGGGGTACATAATAGGGAGGCTTTTGTGTCACGACAGTGCCTTGGCACTGGATGTCACCCGCTATGACATGTAACAGAGTGGACTTGCCGACGCCATTGTTGCCGATCAGTGCCGCCTTTTCGTGATTGTTTAGGGAAAGGGTGATGTTTTCCAGCAGGCGCTTCCCGTTGGGAAGCGTGAAAGAAACGCCATTTAATGTTAACATAAAGATCCTTTTTGAAAACTGAATACCGCGGCCATCAGCCAGGGCGGCCGTCAACTATATCTGCAAAAGGACTTTCTGCTACATTTATGCGTTGTAAGAAGTTGCAAAGATAGAGAAATTTCCGATCCTGCCCGATGCGATGTAACTTGATAATATCTTAATACAACACTTAGGATGTTTTCATTTTCGAGTCCCTTATTTGTGACCTCGTATTTGTGAACTGTACTTCCATATGAATAGACTTTCCGCCATCATATCTGTGCTCCTGTTGAGCACCGCCGCTTATAGCCAATCGAATAAGCGTCCTGATGACACCGTTATTCACTATGGCCCGTCGTCGGTCTTCAGTCACAACGATTACCTTCAACCCGTTCCTTTCCACACGGCGTTTTTGTCCGAAGCAGGTTATGTGGAAGCCGATGTATTTCTTCGCGGTTCCAAACTACTCGTCGCGCACACGAAGGAGGATATCTCTGAAGATTACAATCTGGAAGAAATGTACCTGCGTCCGATCCGGGCTGTCGTGCGTAGGAATAAGGGAAATGTATTTCCGGATTCATCGAAGGTGCTGACTTTGATGATTGATATAAAATCCGACGCCACCGCTACGCTTTCGGCCATCGTGGCACTTCTGAAGAATTATAAAGAACTCACGCGGTGCACGACCCTTCGCATCACGATTAGTGGCAACATGCCCGCTCCCGAGAAATGGGGTGATTACCCGGCGTTTGTGAATTTTGATGGGAGACCGGGTATCACCTACACGCGTGAGCAGCTTGCGCGGTTAACGTTGATCAGCGAAAGTTTTGCCCGCTATTCAAAATGGAAGGGTAGCGGTAAAATCGATGAAACCGAAGCATCGAAAATTGTTGCCATCAGAGAGGAGATTCACGCAAAGGGAAAGCCGATGCGTCTCTGGGGAGCACCGGACGCTGTCAACGCCTGGGCTACCTTCATGAACCTTGGGGTGGATATCATCAACACCGATCACCCAAAGGATGCAGTCACGTTCGTAACCCGATTTGCTCATGACAACTTCAAGGCTGCGAGCCAGCAGTCTGCCTATAGACCAACCCGAACATTTCCATTCACCGCAGTTCCCAAAAACGTGATCCTCTTAATTGGTGATGGCACCGGACTGGCGCAGATGTATTCTGGTTACACAGCCAATCACGCAACGTTAAGCATGTTTAATATGGGTACCGTTGGGTTATCTATTACGGCAGCATCCAATGCCTACATCACAGACTCCGCCGCGGGTGCCACTGCCATGGCCACCGGAAAGAAGACCAATAACCGATACATCAGCGTAGATTCGGTAGGAACCCGTCTCACGACTATTGCCGAGCACCTTGAGCAAAAAGGATTTCACACGGCAATTGCTTCAAGCGGCGATATCACGGATGCCACGCCGGCATGTTTCTATGCACATCAGCGCGACAGGGGAATGAGCGAGCCAATCGCACGCGATTTCTTGTCGAGTAATGTGGACATACTTATTGGCGCAGGTCGAAAGTCTTTCGTCGAAAGAAGTGACAAACAGGATTTGTTCGCCGAACTCCAACGCAAGGGCTATTCGGTGTCCGATCGCCTTTCATCGCTCGATACCATCAATGCCACACGCTTCGTGGTGATTGATGACGCCGCCGGTTTACGCAAAAGCAATGGCCGCGGCGATTTTCTCTCGACAGCGTTCAAGAAGGCGTCGGCGATGTGTGTGAAGAGCCGCCAGCCGTTTTTCATGATGTTTGAAGGCGCACAGGTTGACTGGGGCGGGCATGCAAACGAGTTGCCCTACCTCGCGACGGAACTTCTCGACTTCGATGCGCTGGTGGGTGAAGCCGTTAAGTTCGCTGATCAGGATGGACAAACACTCGTCATCGTGACGGCGGATCATGAAACCGGCGGGCTTTCTTTGCTGGGTGGAGATTTTGCAAACGGAAATGTGCGCGGAGACTTCAGCACAGGAGGTCATACGGCAATACCAGTGCCCGTTTTTGCATTTGGTCCAGGCGCCTATCTTTTCACAGGAGTCTACCAAAACACACAGATCTATCACAAGATCATGCAGTTGCTTAAATAAATCTGGAAATTAATCCCAGAATTAATTTCTGGGCCGGTGAATTGTTGTAGTCTGCCACAGCCTTGAAGTAAGTACTGTCACCTTCATCTAACCAATCAGCATGTTGTTGCTTTACGAAGAAGTAGGGTACAAAACACGATAAGGAGGAGTGATTGGATTTTCATGAGGTAGTCTTTGCATTAGTACTTTCGAATGATTACCACGCCCACGACCACCAGCGCTATGCCCACAATTTTCATATAGCTTATCGGCGTTTGTTGCGCCACGAGGATATTATAGTGATCCAAAAGAATGGATACTACCATTTGCCCGGCAACTACCAGGCCGAACGTAAGCCCGGCTCCAAGTCTCGGGAAGAGAAGGACTATTGCCGTAACATAGAAGGCACCTAACAATCCTCCAACCCATAGGTAAAACGGCATGTCCCGGACGCCTTGTAAGGAGAGCGTTTGTCGCGTTACGGCGATATACATGAGCAGGCCCAAAATACCGACGATAAACGAAATCGCAGAGGCATACACAGGACTTTGTGCGGCCGTTCCAAGTCGCGCGTTAAGGCCTGCCTGAATGGGTAAGGCAGCACCTGACAGCAACGCGAGAATAATCCAGAAGGCTTTTTCCATAGGTTAAAATGCGGTAGAGTTTAAGCGACTACGATTCGTAGATGAAGATAATAAATACCAAAGGGCCAGACGTGTTTCAACGCTACTCATTTATTTCAGGATAACTTGCCTCCAATATGTTTATGCGGACAAATAGCTGCGGATAGTCAACGACTAATCCAGCTTCGTCCGAGGTAATATTCGCTTCAAAGTCGTTGGGTACATTTTCATAGTGGTATTCAGTGGAAGAAAGGCACTTATACAGTTGTTTCACAGTAATCAACTGGTCATTCAGTAAGTCACAATACAATACTAATATTTCTGTGGATTCACCTGGCTTTAGCCCCAACCTCCTTATCGGCAACGTGTTGGTAAATGGCGTAAGCGGAATATCTACATCAATGCATCCGGCAAAAGCAGGGGCTGCTTTACCATTGTGTTTCCAATTTCCGTTTCCGTCGGCAATTAACTGATGCGTACGGATTTTGTCGTCTCCCTGGAAGTTCAGCTCAAGCGACATCGTATGTCCGCGCCCGTTCGTTGTCAATCGATACTCAAGGCGATAGATTTTCCCATCGTACGATCCGACGATGGAAGATCGAATATGCGCGGAATTGCCGTGAAAGGCCGCCAGGCAATTTTCCAGCGAATGATATTCTATTCCCGACCACATGATGTTGAATTGCATACGCAGATGGGTTTAAACCTTGAGCTAAGTTCTTGAATTTCTTCGCACTTGCCTATAATCTCCTTTTCTTTGCACTCGTGAAAGTGCTTATCATCCACCAGCATTTCAGGCTGCCCGACGAGGGCGGAGCCATTCGGTCATACTTCCTGGCCAGGGCGCTCGTCGAACGCGGGATTCATGTCGAGGTGATAACGGCATCAACCGTGGGAGCGTACAACCTCAAAGTCGTAGAGGGCATTAATGTTCACTATTTGCCCGTAGCGTATGAGAACAAATTCGGCTTTTGGGAACGAACGAATGCGTTTCTCAAGTTCACCTGGGGAGCAGCGAGCCTTGGTGCGCGATTGCCGGCAATTGATTTATGCTATGCAATATCGGTACCGTTGACGACGGGGATAGCCGCCATGTGGCTGAAGCAGACGAGGAGGCTGCCTTTCGTCTTCGAGGTCGGTGACCTGTGGCCAGACGCACCCATCGCTCTGGGATTCGTGAAGGACCCGGTACTGAAAGCAATACTCTTAAAATTGGAACGTGCTATCTACACAAATGCAACGTCCGTAGTAGCGCTGTCGAACCCAATTAAATCGGCCATCACCCGTAAAGTCCCCGATAAGACGGTACAGGTTATTCCAAATATGTCAGATACGGAATTTTTTGGCACCCGCGGAAACGATGCGGAGTTTCGCGCCAGGCATGGCCTATCCGAACAATTTGTTGTTTCGTATATCGGTGCCGTTGGGTTCGCCAACGGGCTCGATCATTTAATAGACTGTGCAAGATCCGCACAACAATCGGCCCTTTCCGTGTATTTCTTCATATGCGGCGACGGGGCACTTGTCGATCAACACAAATTAAATGCGAAAAGGCTCAACCTGGACAACCTGACTTTCCTGCCCTTCACCAACCGACAAGGCGTAAAGGAAATCATGGACGCTACCGATGCCGTATTTGTTTCTTATAAACCGTTCCGCGTGCTCGAAACGGGTTCTCCCAATAAGTATTTCGACGGCCTTGCCGCTGGGAAGCTTATCCTCCTGAACTTCGAAGGCTGGATAAAAGAGGAGGTTGAGCGCGAAGCGTGTGGCGTGTACATAGACAGACAGCAGCCCGAAAAATTTGCCCGACTGATTACGCCCTTTCTTCAGGAGAGAGCATTGTTGCGCCGGTATCAGCTGGCGGCCAGAGACCTGGCGCTACGCCGCTATTCGCGCATCCAGTTGGGAGAGCAGTTTGTGGCGCTGGTTCAAGCGACCGTTAATCAGTTTGAACCGCCTGTCAATTGACCACACGCTCAAAGATTTTCCCGGTTGCCTTGTTTTTCAAGATCAGTTTCTTTGCTCCGTAGTGCGTTACTTCTTCCTTGACCAGGTAGTGCTCGGCATCAAAATCGGTGAGATGTTGATCTTTGGTTATTCCAGTCTTACCGCGCCACACATCAAGCACCACGGGCTCCCAGAGTTTGGACTTTGCCGACTTGTAAGCTGCATCGAGAACCGCATTCACCACGTAGCCATCGTAAAATGTCTCGCGTGGTTCGATACCCTTCTCAAGCGAATTAAACATGTCCATGAACATGTGATTGTATCCCAGCTCATTCAACTCATCGCCTACGGGAAACAACCAACCTGAATTGCTCTCTGCCTTTTCGGCAATGTAATCACCGCCCTTGCCCGTCGTGAACATCTCGAAGCCTGTGCGCAAGAAGTTATTTACCCAAATGGTGCCTTCTGTGCCCATCACTTCGTCGCGAAGGTCCAGCCCGCCCCGAAACGCCCAGCTTACTTCAAATTGTGCTATCGCTCCATTCTCATACTTTATCAGTGCGATCGCATGATCTTCCGCATCAATTGGCTTAACCTGCGTGTCGGCCCAACACATTACTTCCACCGGCCTGATATCTTTGCCTATGTAGCTTCTGGTAATTTCCACGCAGTGGCAACCCAGATCCAATATGCATCCACCCCCAGCCTGCTCGATATCCCAAAACCAATCTGAGTGCGGACCTGGATGTGTCTCGCGCGACTTCGCCCACAAAATTCGCCCGAGCCCGCCCTGTTTTACAGTGGCAATAGCTTTCAGAAATTTGGGTGTATATACGAGATCCTCCAGATAGCCATTGAATACACCTGCCTTCTCCACGGCATCTAGCATGCGCCTGGCCTCGCCTGCATTGCGGCCTAGCGGCTTCGTGCTGACAACGGCCTTCTTATGCTTACAACACAGCATGACTGCCTCTTCGTGGAGATTGTTCGGAAGCGCAATGCAAACCACTTCCACCTCCGGTCTGGCAATGGCGTCTTCCATGTTTGTGGTGGTGTACGCGACCTGGTAGTCGGCAGCAAACTTTTGTGCGCTCTCAGCGCGTCGCGAGTAAATACTGACGATCTTGTCTTTGCTTCTATATCCTTGAAGTGAATCAGCGTAGAATCTTCCGATAAAGCCCGATCCAAGCATGGCTATGTTCATATGGAGTGTCTGTTTTATGGATGAAATGCAATCTTTGTCAAAACCTTTTTTCTCACTTAACCATTGCGGCAAATGGCTTCACTCGTATCGTACAGATGTGTCTTAAGACGCGTGTTCGATATTCCTTTTCTCTCTGAAGAACACAAAGAAGTACACCAGCACACCAATGGCAACGAAAGCGGGCACCCACCAGATGCTGGTCCAGTCTTTCACCCCACTCACGGTGTAATGATCGATTGTGAATCCTGAGAATTTTGATCCGATGAACATACCCAGACCATAGGTAGCAAACGTAAATAATCCCTGCGCAGCGCTCTTAATTTTTGCGCCTGCCTTCTTTTCGGTGTACATGTAGCCCGTGACAAAGAAGAAGTCATAACAGATCCCATGCAGAATGACACCCGCATAAAGCATCCAGAGGTTATCACCAATATTCCCATAAGCGAAGCAAATGTAACGGAGCAGCCATGCGCCCATGCCCAGCAACAGCATGTTCTTTACGCCTATGCGATTAAACAGGAAGGGTATGGCCAGTATAAAGAGCGCCTCAGAGACTTGTCCAAGGGTCATCTTGCCCGCTACGTTGGTCATGCCAGCATCATTGAGAAATAAGTTCGCGCCTGCATAGTAGAAAGACAACGGGATGCAAACCAATACAGCGGCGATAAAGAATATCAGGTAAGCCCTGTCTTTGAACAATACAAAAGCATCCACACCAAGCGCTGTCGATGCGCTTCCGCTAGCGGGTGCGGCCTTTGGCGGAGTATTAGGCAGAATGAAGCTAAGCAGACCCAGTAATATCGACGCGCCTGCGGCCAAATGAAAAGTGGCGTAGGTTTTTTCAATTCCCAGCGCACTGCTTAGCACGCCGGCAAGGATCCATCCTACGGTGCCAAATACGCGAATCCAAGGGAATTGTTTTCCGGGGTCAGTCATCTGTCCAAACGCAATGCTGTTTGACAGTGCTATTGTGGGCATATAAAGCAACGAGTAAACGAGTATGATCCAATAGAAGCCGGAGTTGCTGGTTGCCAGCGTGGCTACGTACAACAGAATGCCACCAACCAGATGGAATATACCCAGGATCTTTTGTGCTGCAAAGAAACGGTCGGCAATCATGCCTATGAAGAAGGGTGAAATCATCGTTGCCAATGCCAACGCACTGTAGATATTTCCGATATCGGTTCCGGACGACTGCAAATGTTCTGACATATACGTCGCGACAGTCACATACCATGCGCCCCATACGAAATACTCGAGCAGCATCATGAAGGAAAGCTTAGCGAAAACAGATGGTTTCATGTATTTGAGGTTTACGTTGAGAAATATACACGACCGTTTTCGGTAAATGAATGCCACCCGCATAAAAGACGCTCCGAAATGTTGCGGGCCTAGGAATGCATCACGAGAAGGGACGCCCAGTTGTCTTTTTGATCACGTGCAATTTCTGAGAGACCGTGGCTGTATGCGAGGTCTAGCAAATCGGGAATGTCTTCCGTAAAGAAGCCACTCAACAAAAGTTGTCCTGTTGAACCCAGGTAAGTTGCGTAAAGTGGAATTTCGTCAAGCAACACATTCTTGTTGATGTTGGCCAGTATGATATCGAACCGGCCTTCAAAGGCAAGCTCGGAAAGTTTTCCAATCTGGTGCCTGATGTTTTGGCAGTGATTGAGCTCAATGTTGTCGTGGCTGTTGGTAACGCTCCATTCATCAATGTCAAAGGCTTCGACCTGACGCGCACCAAGCTTTGATGCCATAATGGACAGAATGGCGGTCCCGCAACCTGCATCCATCACCCGCTTGTCGCGATGATCCATCTTTATCTGCGCGCGAATCATCAAATAAGTGGTCTGATGATGCCCTGTGCCGAACGACATTTTCGGCGTGATGATCAAGTCAAAAGGATATTGCCGGGCGGGCTGATGGAACTCGGCGCGAATGATGCATTGGTCGTCGACAATGATGGGTTCATAATTCCGCTCCCACTCTTCATTCCAGTTTTGCTTCTCTATCCGGTCGAAGGCTAGCAACAATGGTCCAAGCGTGGCGTACTTTTCCTCGATAAGCACAACGGCGTCTTTATCATAGTCGTCTGATTCTGCATACGCCTCAAAACCCGTCTCATTTTCCAGAAAGCTGTCGAAGCCAGCGTGTGCGAGCTCGGCGATCAGCAACTCCGATACTTCTGAGGTGCAGGTTACGCTGAGGCGAGTGTAGTAAGACATAGGCGCGCAATGACTTCAACAAAGTTTTCAGTTACTACTCGAATAGTATCGAAAAATCGGATCAGGCAACGTTAGATGGCCTTCACGATCTCGGTGAAATCACGTGATTTGAGCGACGCTCCGCCTACGAGACCACCATCTACATCCGGACAGGCGAACAACTCTTTCGCGTTTCCCGCGCTAACGCTGCCGCCGTAAAGTATGGTGATATCGTCTGCAACGGCCTGACCATACTTCGTCGCGAGATGCTTTCGTATTACCGCGTGCATGTCCTGCGCCTGTTGTGCTGTGGCAGTCTTGCCCGTGCCGATCGCCCAAACCGGCTCATAGGCAACCACGACCTTCTTAAGTTGCTCAGTGCTTAGATGGAAGAGACTTTCCTCGACCTGACGTTTTACAAGATCTTCGTGGGCGTTGCTTTCGCGAACCTCCAGGGGCTCACCACAACAGAATATCGGTGTCAAGCCGTGTTTTTGTGCGATGTCGACTTTCTTGGCCAGCAACCTGCCATCTTCACCAAAATACTGGCGACGCTCACTGTGCCCGAGGACCACATGTTTGATACCCACCGACGCCAGCATGGCTGCCGACACCTCGCCGGTATAAGCACCCGACTCGTGTTCACTGCAATTCTGAGCAGCCACAGCAATGCGTGTACCCGTACCGATAAGCTTCACCAGGGGCGAAAGATAGGGGAACGGAACACACAGGATCACTTCAACACTTCCCTTAACTTCGTCAGCCACCATTCCCTTTACCTCCGTTGCAAGAATGTTAGCTTCTTCAAGAGTCTTGTTCATCTTCCAGTTACCGGCCACAATTTTTTTACGCATAGTGCTGTGATGTTGAGTTAATAAGGGTTCTGTAATAGTTGAAACAGTGTCGTTCTTCCGTCCATTATGGCGTTAAAGATAGATAGGATTTTCTAATCGCCGCTAATGCGCCGGCTTGTATGCAGATTGCTTGAAGAGCTGCTGTGCCTGATCGATCAGCATTATTTGTGGCAATGTTACATCAGGCTGATGTTCGGCATACTTATTCACAATCTGCCACCCCACCCACTGACCAATTCGTCCGGGACATTTCTCACCCACCTGAATGGTAACAGGCCGCTCTCCTAAATAGTCTTGCTTGACCTTGTGATTCGTAGAGTACAATATTTGGCTATCCACGAAGCGCTTCCAGATGAGACCTTCGTTGGCGCGGGAACCCCTGATCTCCGCAGGCGTATACCATATCAGCACACTGTCGGGCACACAAGGGAGCATGTGCTTGGCGAAGTAGAACGACTTGCCGAACGCCACCATGTCGGCCAGGACCGTTTTGTCGCCGAGGTCACTCTTGTTGAAGCGCGGACTGATGCCATAGATCAACAGGCATGACGGAACAATGTCGTTGGGGTCATACTTTCGCAATAAATATTCGTAGTCCTTGGGGCGGTATTTTGCCCCCTTGCCCTGGTAAAAATCGAGACTCACGATGATAAGAGAATCCGACACAAACAAATCTGTGTCGAAGCCCGATATAACGGTTTGGATACGCGGTGGAGTAAAGTCGGGATAATAATACTTTAAGTTTGTGAAGGCCTGGTGGAATTCGGCCTGTAGCCCCTCCAGATTGCCGAAAACCTTTTTGGTTTCTGTAGCGAGCGTATCGAAATGCGGATTGTTAAGTTTAGCGTAGAGCGTATTAATGAAGGTAGAGTCATCCTTATACTCTGCCCGGCGGAAAATTTCATCGCGCAGCACGGGATAGCGCGTGAGAAGTTCAACAAGCTTTTGCTTTGACGGCACGTGCAGCAGAGAGTCCTGTAACTGAATGATCTCCGTTTCTATGGCAACCGCACGGGTGTCGGGTTGAACGGCGCATGCCTCTTCCTCCTTTCCACATCTCCACAGGAGGGCGGCCAATAAGGCAATCGTACAACAGAAGCGAAAATTCAATGACTCTTTCATGGCTAAGACAAGTCGAAAAAATGGGTTATGAACGTAGCTATTTAGACTCAAAGGTAATGATGTCGGCCGGTTTTGCGCGCGTGAGGCGGAGACTGCGAACCGTTTCGGCTATCGTTACGTGCACCAGGTTCGATTGATCGTCGTAAATCTCGGTGATGATGCTATTGTGAACCTGTATCGATTTCCACTTTTTTACTTTGTCGACTTCGATGTAGAAGATAAGCGCCTCGTGGTCGCGTTCGTGTCCAAGGTATTTGATGACCTGAGGCTTGCCATCCAGCCCAATTTGAAAGCGCGTCTTCAGGTACGATTGCATAAGCTCGTCCAGCGACTGCCCCCTGGGCTCCAGCACATCGAGTTCGGGCTGCCTAAAATTCTGTCGCAGGGTAAGCTCCAGGTCGTCAATGAACACGCGCATCATGATTTCGAGTCGCTTTTCTTTATCGTCCATCTCAATTTCGGTGACGGATACGTGCATGGGGTGCAGCCATGCAGCCAGATGCATTGGAAGGGCGATTAAGAAAGCATACAAAATCATCGTCAAAAAATACGGTGCAAAGATTGAACATTAATGGTTAATCCGAAAGTGGTTGGTCGATGCCCGTAGACCAGACTGCGTGCGGCGGAGCCACCTTTCCGGAGAATTTCTACTCGTCAGGTGGGCATTCTGCGTATTGAAACTGGCTACCGCTCATCCCCCGAAAATAATAGCGACCAGAATGGGTGATGGAGAGATGCCGCAAAAAGGCTTAATATTGCCGTTTATTTTAAAAGGAATTCGACGCGTTATGTCCGAGTTTAGCCTATACTTTGGCCTGGGAAAAGATCATATTTTGGACTATGCAAACGGATACGATCACATCTTGTTCGTGATCGCACTCTGTGCATTGTATATCAGCCGCGACTGGAAAATGGTGCTTGTCCTGGTAACAGCCTTCACGATCGGGCATTCGGTGACGCTTGCCCTTTCCACACTCCGGATTGTGAATGTTAGATCGGAACTTGTTGAATTTCTCATTCCGCTAACCATATTTATCACCGCCGCCTCAAACCTTTTCAAGAACGAGAACAGCATTGGCGCAAAACCTATGCAGATGAATTATTTCTATGCGTTGTTCTTTGGGTTGATCCACGGCCTCGGGTTTTCTAACTACCTGCGCGGCATTTTGGGAAGGGATAAGTCGATTGTAACGCAGTTGCTTGCTTTTAATCTGGGGCTGGAATTCGGCCAATTGGTTATCGTATTGCTGTTTATGTCGGTGTGCTTTATTCTGGTTGACCTTTTCGGACTGAATCGCAGAGACTGGAAAATGGTCATTTCATCGGCTGTAGCGGGCATCGCTCTTATCCTGATGAAGGACCATGCCTATTGGTTGGCGGATTAGTAACGCTGAGGGGATCGCCAGCGGTCAGAGATCTGTTTGAAAACTAACGCAGAATAACTCAAATTGAAATACTCATTACATTAACCTAATAACTATGAAGCGCTTATTGATATTTCTGCTGGCGTCCGGTGCCTTCACCGTGCAGGCGCAGCAGGCGCAATGGCAGGGCAAGTTTGAGCAGCTTGGCCAGACATTGCCCACACCGAACGAATACCGAACAGGATCGGGTGCACCCGGTGTCAAGTACTGGCAGCAGAAGGCCGACTATACAATCGACATCGAATTAAACGATCAAAATCAAAGTATTTCGGGAAAGGAAACCATTACGTACCACAACAACTCCCCGGACGTGCTGAAGTACCTCTGGCTCCAACTGGACCAGAATGTATTAGCGAGCGACAATACGCTGGCATCAACGGACATCGGCGCACTGGTCGATTCGGCAGCCGCGAAAACCTACGCTACGCGCGTTTCTGACTTCAAGGCCGGGTTCAATGTGAAAAGCGTCGTGACGACTTCAGGGGCACCGTTGCAGCATACGATCAACAATACGATGATGCGTGTGGACCTCCCACAGCCGCTCAAGCCTGGTGAAAAGTACGCCTTTAACATCGAATGGTCGTTCAACGTGGTCGATCGCAGCGTGTTCGCGCAACGCAGTGGCATGGAATACTTCCCGGAGGATGGCAACTATGTGTATACCATTGCACAGTTCTTTCCACGCATGTGCGTATACGATGACTATGAGGGTTGGCAAAACAAACAGTTCCTCGGAAGAAGTGAATTTACGCTGCCCTTCGGCGACTATAAGGTCCGCATTACCGTTCCAGCCGATCACCTGGTTGGCGCAACGGGATCATTGAAGAATCCCGCCGACGTGCTCTCCAAAACAGAGATCGACAGATTCAATTCGGCAAAGACTTCGTATGACAAACCGGTGATCATCGTCACCCAAGCTGAAGCAACTCAAAAAGAGAAATCCAAATCAACGCAGAAGAAGACCTGGGAATTCCAGGCCGACAATGTTCGTGACTTCGCGTTTTGTAGCTCACGCAAATTCATATGGGATGCGCAAGCCGTGAAGATCGGCGACAAGACTCCATTGGCCATGTCGTACTATCCGAAAGAAGGCAATCCTCTGTGGGAAAAAGAATCTACCAAAGCCGTGAAGAATACAATTGAAGTGTATTCGAAGTATACCATTGACTATCCTTACCCTGTGGCAATATCGGTGCACACCGCCAGCATTGGTATGGAGTACCCAATGATTTGCTTCAATTTCGGCCGACCCAATAAAGACGGCACGTACAGTGCCACCACACGCCAGGGTATGATCGGTGTGATCGTTCACGAAGTAGGCCACAACTTCTTCCCCATGATCATCAACAGTGACGAGCGCCAGACGACCTGGATGGACGAAGGTATTGACACGTTCGTTCAGTTGATGACCGAAATGGAGCGTTACCCTGATATCCAATGGTCGCGCGGAACGCCGGCCGGCCTGGCCCCCTACCTGAAAGGTGATAAGTACAAACAACGGCCCTTGATGACCAACGGAGATCAGGTGATTGAGTTCGGCAATGAACAATATGGCAAAGCGGCAACAGGACTGTATATGCTTCGTCAGACGATTATGGGACCTGAGTTGTTTGACAAAGCATTTAAGGAATACGCCACCCGCTGGGCATTCAAGCATCCCAAGCCCGCCGACTTCTTCCGCACCTTGGAGGATGCCTCCGCGGTAGACCTCGACTGGTTCTGGAAGGGATGGTTCTACACTACCGACGACTGCGATCAGTCGATTGACCAGGTGCGCTGGTTCCAGACGCGGAAAACTGAAACAGATCCTGAGAAAAAGAACTTGAATGTGAAAAAGGGAGACCTGAGCAGCACTTCCGGAGACAAGAAGTTTGACGACTTCAGCGGCGGCCCCCAGCCCTTCAGCCTGATTGCTACCGACGCGCGCCTCAATGGCGAATTCAACAGCCGCGTCGACGACAAGGCCATCATGCAAAAGCTGGACAACAAGAATATTTATGAGGTAACACTGAGTAATAAGGGCGGCCTGGTAATGCCAGTGATCATTCAATGGACGTATAAGGATGGTTCGAAAGAAATCGAGCGCATCCCCGCTGAGATCTGGCGCGTTAACGAACAGAAAATATCCAAGGTGTTTATCAAAGATAAAGAGGTCGTGGATATAACCATCGATCCGCTCAATGAGATCACCGATGTAAACACGCAGAACAACGTGTTCCCTAAGCGCCCGGACGCAGGTACCAAGTTTGATGAATTCAAGAAGAAAACTAAGTAGCCGGCAGGGTGTGCAAATGCCCATACCTGATACATCTAAATAGTACGCAGCATGAAAGACGCTCTCAAATGGATGATCTTGTTATTCATGGTAGCAGGCTCCACAGCAAGCGCACAGCAGTGGACGGGGAAGTTTGAACAGTTGGATGAGCTGTTGCCAACCCCTAACAGTTACCGGACAGGATCGGGCGCGCCCGGTGAAAATTATTGGCAGCAGCGTGCGGACTATGTGATCAGCGCGGAACTCGACGACGCTACACAAACGCTTACCGGATCGGAAACGATCACCTACTACAACAACTCACCAGATGCGCTCACTTTCATGTGGCTGCAGCTGGATCAGAATCTGTTTGCAAACAACAGTATCACCAACGTGACCCGTACAGGCAGCGTGAGAGACTCCATTCCGGCGAGCTTTTTCAAAAATGCTGCGGGTGTGACGATGTCGGATTACCATGGCGGTTTTCAAATCAAGTCCGTGAAAGATGCAGGAGGCAAAAATCTGCCCCACGTGATTAACAACACCATGATGCGTATCGATTTGCCTGCTCCTCTCAAGACAGGTGAGAAGGTGAGCTTTTCGGTGGCGTGGAGTTATCGTGAATCGGATCGTCAGGTGTTCGATGGACGTGGCGGGTTCGAATACTTTCCTGAAGATGGCAACTACGTGTATACTTTCGCCCAGTGGTTTCCGCGGATGTGTGTGTACGACGACTATGAGGGCTGGCAGAACAAGCAATTCCTCGGTCAGGGCGAATTCGCGCTCGTCTTTGGCAACTACAACGTGAAGCTTACGGTACCCGCTGATCATATCGTGGGGGCTACTGGCACGATCCAGAATCCGAAGGATGTCCTTAGCAAGGAACAATTGGAACGCTTTGAAAAGGCGAAGAAGACCTATGATGCGCCCGTGTTTATTGTGACTCCCGAGGAAGCTGAAAAGAAGGAAAAGATACGCTCGAACAAGAAAGTTACCTGGTCGTTCGCTGCCGAGAACGTGCGCGACTTCGCGTTTGCCACGTCGCGCAAATTCATTTGGGATGCGCAAACGGTGAAGATTGGAACGAAGACACCGCTGGCACAGTCGCTCTACCCGAAAGAGGGCAATCCACTTTGGCAGAAAGAATCCACCAAGGCGATACGCAACACACTCGAGCTGTACTCTTCCAGAACATTTGACTATCCGTACCCCGTAGCCTACTCGGTGCATTCGGCCGCGCAAGGCATGGAGTATCCCATGATTTGCTTCAATGGTGGCCGTCCGAATAAGGATGGCACGTTTTCAAAACAAACACTTACCGGCATGGTGTCAGTAGTCGTTCATGAAATAGGTCACAATTTTTTCCCCATGATCGTAAATTCCGATGAGCGGCAGTGGTCGTGGATGGATGAGGGTTTGAATACCTTTCTTGAGAAGGAGACCCTCCGGGAGCGATATCCCGACCTCTTTGGAACGCATGGCACACCCAAGGGAATCGCGCCGTTTATGCGTGGTGAGAAGAGTCAGATGCGTCCCATTATGACCATGTCCGACAACATCCGTCGCTCGGAGTTTGGCTCGAATGCCTATTCGAAGCCTTCAGCTGCGTTGACGATCCTTCGCGAAACGGTTATGGGTCCCGAGCAATTCGATCAGGCTTTCAGAGAATATGCACAGCGCTGGGCATTCAAGCATCCCAAGCCCGCAGACTTTTTCCGTTCCATGGAAGACGCATCAGGTACCGACCTTGACTGGTTTTGGCGAGGATGGTTTTATACAACAGATAATGTCGACGTCGATCTGGCTGAGGTAAAATGGTTTAAGCTTAACAACGAGAAGTCGGATCCAGAACTTAAAGGAGTGAAGTCTAAGTCTGGCGACCTGGCGGCCAGCAATCAGTCAACGCCTAATGATTTCTCCGGAGGGCCGCAGCCTTTTACCATTAACAATACGCCGGAAAAATTGAATGCCGAATTCCGCAGCACTCAGGATGATAATGCCATCCGCGCGAAACTGGAGGGCAAGAACATTTATCAACTAAAGTTCAGGAATGTCGGTGGTCTGATCACACCCTTGGTCATTCAATGGACGTATGCCGACGGAACGAAGGAGACAGAACGGATTCCTGCAGAGGTGTGGCGTATGAACGAGTCAGAGATCACCAAAGTGTTCATCAAAGACAAGGAAGTTGTGAACATTGTGCTCGATCCAAACTTCGAACTCGCCGATACGGAGTTCGGCAACAACGTATTCCCTAAGCGCAAGTTGACTTCAAAGTTCGATCAGTACAGAAGCAAGAACTAAAGTTATTTTGTAGGGAAGGGCGCAGGAGCTGAACGCTAAAAAAATCCAGGATGGGAGGCCACGGAGAATATTTTTTGGAAGGTTATTCGAACTCGTGCCTCGAGGCTTGCTTATCTGTCAGGAAAGGTAAGTGCTTTGACGAAATGCGAGGCCAGGAGGAGGTCGTAACTTATCCGAAGGCGTAGTTCGCCGCTACGCGACGAAACTACTGGCGTACAGCAGGCAAGTCATTTGCAGGTATTTTGCAGGGAAGGGCGCAGGAGCTGAACGCTAAAAAAATCCAGGATGGGAGGCCACGGAGAATGTTTTTTGGAAGGTTATTCGAACTCGTGCCTCGAGGCTTGCTTATCTGTCAGGAAAGGTAAGTGCTTTGACGAAATGCGAGGCCAGGAGGAGATCCTAACTTATCCCGAGGCGTAGTTCGCCGCTACGCGACGAAACTACTGGCGCCCTGAAGACAAATCATTTCCAGGAATTTGGATGTGTAGCACCCCGGCTATTAAGTTAACCGTAATAGAAAGCGACACTCAATTTCGCCCGCGTAGCGGCCGAAGCACGTCCTTGAGTGAGCTAGGATCTCCTCCAAGCCTCGCATTTCGTCAAGGCTCAAAGCCTTTTAAACCGATGGCCGCACATCGCCGCATGCCCTACAATAACCTTCCAAAAAATATTCTCCGTGGCCTCCCATCCTGGATTTTTTTAGCGTTCAGCTTCTGCACCCATCCTACAAAACACCTGCACGACACAATCAGAACATCAATTTGAACGCGCGCTCGAGGTCGACATTTCCACCGGAAAGGATTACGCCCACGCGCTTTCCCTTTAGTTTGTCCTTCGCCTTTAAGACAGCAGCCAGGGGCACTGCACCCGACGGTTCAACGATCAGCTTCATGCGCTCCCAAACCAATCTCATCGCCGCTACAATCTCGTCATCGCTTACGGTGATCACTTCCTTCACCCGCTTCGAAATAATGGGGAAGGTCTTATCGCCCAGCGATGTGAGCAGTCCATCAGCAATGGAATTGGCCTGTGAGGGCTCTATTTTTCCACTTTGCATCGAACGGTAAGCATCGTCGGCGCCGGCCGGCTCGGCACCAATAACAGCGGTTTCAGGAGAGAAATATTCAACGGCTAGGGCAACTCCGCTCAGGAGTCCACCACCGCCTACGGGAGCAATAATAACATCCAGCTTGCCCACCTCTTCGATTAACTCCTTTGCCGCAGTCGCTTGTCCAGCGATTACCGCATAATTGTTGAAGGGGTGAATTTCCGTTGCGCCTGTTTTCTCGACTACTTCAGCCAGGGTTGCTTCGCGTGCCGCCAGAGTTGGTTCGCACTCAAAAATCTGCCCGCCAAAGCCCCGCACACCGCGTTTTTTAACTTCCGGCGAGGTTCGCGGCATGACGATAAATGAACTTGAGTTCATAATCTTCGCCGCGCGGGCCAGCGCCTGTGCATGGTTGCCACTGGAATGGGTAGCTACTCCTTTTGCGAGGTCTTCCCGTGTCAAGGTAAGCACCGCATTCATGGCTCCCCTGGCCTTGAAAGCGCCGATCTTCTGGAGATTCTCGCATTTGAAGAACACCTGCCCGCCGATCAGCTCGTCGATGCCCAGCGAAGTGAAGACGGGCGTCTGATGAATGTACGGACGTATCCGCTCGTGAGCGGCTTCGATGTCGAGCCTGCTTGGAATAGCTTGAATGCCGGTAGCCATAGCGTTACTTGAAGGGCCGGGAGTCGATGGTTTACTTGCAACGTCCATACGATCGGAATGACGCTCGCTAAACGAGTACGTCACTGCAAAAATATCGAAATTATGGATTGGCTAAAAACAGGGAAATAGTTTTGGGAGACAGATCTGCACCAAACGGCTGATTCGGGTATTGCTACGAAGTACTGATAGACTTTGCCGCTTACTTTGTTGACATCTTATTGTTACGATAGATCTCCTTGCCCTTCTCGTTCCATTCAGCCTTGATATAAGGTCTGGCCGCCTCATCAAAGGCCTCTTTGGGATATGACACGATTTTTTTGCGGTTTCCGTTCGCATAGTACTCTGTCCAATCGCCGACGCGCTGATCCCACTGATACTCTCCCAGAATCGCCACTTTGCCATTTTCGTGGAAGTAGTAGTAGTAGCCTTCTTTCTCGCCATACTCAATGGGCGTCATTTCCTTCATCTTTTTCCGCTGCGAGGGATCGTAATAGGACACCAATGATTCCTTCGGCCATCCCTGGTAGTATCGTTCCTTATCCACCAGCGTACTGTCGCGCAGATATTTCATCCACCGACCGTGCTTCGTTCCCTTGTAGAAAATACCCTTCTCCATCACTACCTGATTTTGCCGGCGCTCATAGGGTCCGTGGAGTAGCACGCCCTTTTTAGGGTCAAAGGTGCTGGTGCGGCGAATCTCGTGGCGGGTGAAATCGAACCAATAGATGTCGCGCACGAAAGTCTGGGGCAGCTGCGGCTCCTTCAGGTAATAGAAGAGCTCGTAAGTGACGCGATCTCCCTCGCCCTTCTTAGTAAAGCCTTTTTTGGTTTTGAGGCCGTAGTAGACGCGCTTTTTAACCTTCTTTTTCTTGGTGCTGACAGGCTCCGCTTCCTGCTCAAAATTGAGGTTTACAGGCGAATCGACCGTAAAACGCTGCTCTTGGGGCGTAGGTTCGTCCTGTGCCCGCGCTGCACTGGCAACTGCAAATGCTATAACAAAAAGGAAATATACCCGTTTCCGCATGGCGCTAATTCTAACGTACTGAATGCGATGTTATTGCAAAACTAAAAAACCCCTCCCGTATTGTAAACAGGAAGGGTTTCCAACCCGTTGGATTAACGGGATCAGGAGACGAGCTCAACGCTGCGTTTGATGAAATTCGTCAGATCCGCGCCCGTGAGCAAATTCTGTGACAACAAAGCAAGGTCGTACGCCTGCTTGGCGAGTTTGGCCTTCTGGTCGTCGTTTTCGGCCTTGAGAATCTTCTGGATAATGTGGTGGTTGGCATTCACCGCTACATTGTAGTTGTCGGGCATCGTTCCCATGAACGCGTAACCGCCACCACCACCGCCGAGCTTAGCCATGTCCTTCATGCGACGCATGAATTCACTCATGGTGATCACGACCGGCAAATCCGAGGGAGAAAGCGACTCAACCGCTATCATCATGTTCTTGTTGGATACGGCCGATTCGAAAATTGCTTTGATCGTGTTCTTCTCGTCTTCCGAGAGCACACTGTCAAGCTTCTCATCTTTATCGATCAGCTTATCGGCCGTTTCGCTGTCGACACGCTTGATCTGAACCTTTTCAAGTTTTTGTTCGAGTGTATTGATGAAATGGCTGTCTAATACGCCATCCAGTTGCAGCACGTCATAACCCTTGGCCTGGGCGCCCTGAATGTAACTGTCCTGCTTTCCGGGATCAGAGGTGTATACGTACACAACGTTGCCTTCTTTGTCGGTTTGCGATGGGCTGACCTTCTCTTTATATTCAGTGAAAGTGAAATACTCTTTGGTTGTGTTTTTCAGTAAGGCAAAGTCCTTGGCTCTATCGTAGAACTTCTCGTCGCTGACAATGCCGTACTTGACGAATATGTTGATGTCATCCCATTTCTTCTCGAAATCTATCCGGTCTTTCTTGTACAGGTCGGTAAGTTTGTCGGCCACCTTTTTGGTGATATGCTGACTAATCTTCTTCACGTTGGCGTCGCTCTGCAGGTAGCTACGCGACACGTTCAGTGGAATGTCCGGCGAATCGAGTACGCCATGCAGCGTCATCAGGAAGTCCGGCACCACATCTTTCACCTCGTCCGTAATGAATACCTGGCGCGAGTAAAGCTGAATTTTGTTCTTCTAATCCTCGAAGTCGTTCTTAACCTTCGGGAAGTATAGCACCCCCGTTAGATTGAACGGATAGTCGACATTCAGGTGGATCCAGAAGAGCGGATCCTCCGTGAACGGATAAAGCTCTTTGTAGAAGGCCAGGTAATCCTCGTCTTTGAGATCCGAAGGAGACTTGGTCCACAGTGGCGCGGTGTTGTTAATGATGCGATCAACTTTGACCGTTTTGTATTTCGGCTTGCCTTCTTCGTCGGTGCCATCTTCGACGCTTTCGTCTTTGGTACCAAACTGGATTTCGACCGGCAGGAATTTGCCATACTTCTCCAGGATGCCTTTCAATTTCCATTCATCCAAAAACTCTTCCGAGTCATTGTTGATGTGAAGAATGACATCGGTACCGCGGGTTGCTTTTGTGGCAGAGAACAGTTCAAATTCTGTTGAGCCGTCGCATATCCAGCGCGCAGCCTCGTCTTCTGATGCCTTGTAAGACCTCGAAATGATCTCAACCTGGTCGGCTACCATAAAGGCAGAATAGAACCCGAGACCGAACTTACCGATGATGTCTTTGGCATCGGTCTTATCCTTGAACTTCTCTACGAACTCGGTAGCGCCCGAAAAGGCAATCTGGTTGATGTATTTCTTGATCTCTTCCCCGGTCATGCCGAGACCTTTGTCGCTCACGGTGATGGTTTTCTTGTCCTTGTCGAACGAAACTTCGATTCGCAGATCGTCAGTTTGCCCCGTGTTTTCGCCCAGTGCGGCCAATTTTCTCAGCTTTTGGGTCGCGTCTACCGCGTTGCTGACCAGTTCGCGTAGAAATATCTCGTGGTCGGAATAGAGGAATTTTTTAATGATCGGAAAGATGTTTTCGGTGTGGATCGAAATCGTTCCTTTTTCTTGGACTTCTGCCATATCGTTAGTTTTTCGAGTTTTTTATTGGTTAAAACGGAAACAGACGTAATTGTTCCTGATGGGTGACGCTTTTTCAAATGTCGTTCCACGATGATGCAGACTGACAGGTTGTCACTTTGTTGAAAGTGCGCAGGTCCCGATAACAAAATCCAGGATGGGAGATCACGGAGGTATTTTTTGGGAGTTTATGATGGGCCGTAGATGGAAGTGGTCTGGTCGGTCTTAGGGCTGCGCCTTGACGAAATGCGAGGCTTGGAGGAGATCCAAGCTCCCTCAAGGGCGTGCTTCGGCCGCTGCGCGGGCGAAAATCGAGTGTCCTTTTCTTCACGGCTAACCTAATAGCCCGAGTACTGCCTGTTCAAATTCCTGAAAATTCTTTGTCTTCAGTGCGCCAGTAATTTCGCCCGCGTAGCGGCCGAAGCACGCCCTAAAAAATGCTTCGATCTCCTCCAGGCCTCGCATTTCGTCAAGGCGCAGCCCTATTTAGACCGACCAGATCACTTCCATCTACGGCCCATCATAAACCCCAAAAAATATCTCCGTGGGCCTCTTATCCTGGATTTTTTAAAACCGTCAAATTTCTGCAACTGTTCCTACAACGACCTTCACCCCCACTCACCGCAATCGGCTGGAATCGCGCACCAGTTTTTCATCCTTCCTGATAAACCGATTCGCCAAAAGGTTACAGAGCACAGCCACCCCCGGAAGCCACATACCCAGACCGTAGTTGCCGCCAGCATTGAGTGACTTTATCAGATTGTTGGAAAAATAGAAAGACGCAAGAATGACCCCTACCAGGAAAAATGAGTTCAACGCGCCCATCTTCATTTGGGTCATCCGGGACTTATATTTCAAGATCCCGATAATGGCAAGCGTAATCGCGGCTGCGCTCAGCATTGCAGTAACAGAATAAGGCATGTACGAGTATAGGGCGCCCTCTCCAAGATCGCCCTTCAGACCTTTAGCCAAATAAAACGAAGTCAGTACCGTTGCTTCGCCGTTTACCTCAACGCTCCAGATCGGAAGCACCAGGGAGGCCACAAGAGACACCACAGCTACTCCCAGAAATACCGTTTGAACTCTTTGCCACATAGTGTGCTTACTTTAACTTGGCAGCAAAGTAAATAAATTGCGTTACTTTTTTGAGATCGCCTACAACGGCAGGAACTATGCGGGCTGGCAGAGTCAGGCGAATGCGACCACTGTTCAATCGGTCGTCGAGAACGCACTCTCTCACCTGATTAAGTCTCCATTAAAGATCTACGGCAGTGGCCGCACAGATACAGGTGTGCACTGTGAGCAGCAGTACTTTCATTGTGATCTGGAGAAGGCGTTCGACCATGATACGCTCGTCTTCAGGCTCAATTCGTTTTTGCCGCGCGACATCACTATCAAGGGTATACGCCGCGTAAAGGACGAAGCCAGTGCACGCTTCGATGCCGTTGAGCGTTCGTATCAGTATCGCATTACGCGGGAGAAAAATCCGTTCCTGGAGGGACTCGCGTGGCACTCGTTTAAACCCGTGGATGTCCCAACCATGAACAAAGCCGCCGCGTTATTAGTCGGGGAGCATGACTATGAGTGTTTCAGCAAGGTCCACACCGACGTAAATCACTTTCTTTGCACCGTAAAACGCGCACATTGGCGCCAGCAGGGCGCCATGCTCGAATTCGACATCACGGCGAACCGATTCCTCCGGGGCATGGTAAGATCGATCGTGGGTACGCTGCTCGATGTAGGGAGCGGTAAAACTTCGGTCAAGGCTTTTCAGGCGATCATCGAGAGTCGTGATCGGAAGAAGGCAGGTGCGAACGTTCCGCCACATGGCCTCTATCTTACCCGGATAAAGTATCCGGCTGCAATATTTGAAAATGTGAGTATAAAATAGAACTGTGGAGAAAGAGAAAGTAAGCAGTGGCAATATCATCGACTGGTCAGTGCTGACCCGTCTGATGCGCTTCGTGTCGCCCTATCGCGGTCGTTTTATGGCCGTCGTGATCCTGACCGTAGTACTGGGCGTACTGACGCCAACAAGACCCTATCTGGTGCAGTATACGCTCGACAACGATGTGGCACAGGGCGACTACGCCGCCATGCTGAACATGATGATCGTGCTGTTGGTGCTCCTGGTCGTGCACTCCATCGCACAATATGCACACACCTATCTGTCGGGCTGGTTAGGTCAGCAGGTGATTCGCGACATCCGTGCGCGCCTGTATGAACATATTATCAGTTTGCGGCTAAAGTTCTTCGACAAGACCCCGATCGGACGCCTGGTAACCCGCACGATCTCCGATGTTGAGACCCTGGCCGATGTCTTCAGTGAAGGTCTCGCGGCTATGGTGGGCGACCTGCTGCAGATTATTTTCATTCTGGCTTTTATGTTCTACCAGGATTGGCGCCTCGCGCTGTTAAGCCTGTCAACGATACCGCTATTGCTCGTGAGCACGTACGTCTTCAAAGAGAAGATCAAGGTGGCATTTAACGATGTGCGCAACGCGGTGTCTAACCTGAACACATTCGTGCAGGAACACATCACGGGTATGAACATCGTGCAGATATTTGGCAGTGAACAACGCGAGTTTGAAAAATTCAAAGCCATCAACGAAGAACACAGGCACGCCAACCTGCGCTCAGTCCTGTACTACGCGATCTATTACCCGGTGGCTGAGATCATCGCCGCCGCGGGTATCGGTCTGCTGGTATGGTATGGTGCGAAGGGGATCATCAATTATGAAACGACGAATCTTACCATCGGAAAGCTGATTGCATTCATCATGTACATTCAGATGTTTTTTCGTCCGATCCGAATGATCGCCGATCGTTACAATACGCTGCAAATGGGCATCGTGAGTTCATCGCGCATCATCAATCGCCTCGATTCCACCGAGGAGGTTCAGCAAAACGGCATGCACAAACCTGCCATGGTTCAGGGTGAGGTACGATTCGATCATGTGTGGTTTGCTTACAATGACAGCAACTATGTGTTAAAAGACGTTAACCTCGACATCAAGACCGGTGAAACGATCGCGCTCGTAGGGGCTACGGGTGCCGGTAAATCGTCGATCATCAACCTTTTGAATCGCTTTTACGAAATCAACCGCGGGACCATCAGCGTCGATGGCATCGATATTAAAGAGTACGACCTTGGCACCCTCCGACGAAACATCGGCGTCGTGTTACAGGATGTGTTCCTGTTCTCCGACACCATTTACAACAATGTCACGCTTGGCAACAAGAATCTGACCGAAGAGATGGTGTGGCGTGCCGCCGACCTGGTGGGGGCACGCAAGTTTATTGAACGTCTCCCCGATAAACTGAACTATAACGTCATGGAGCGCGGCGCAACCCTGAGTGTGGGCCAGCGACAGCTCATCTCTTTCATCCGGGCCATGGTGTACGATCCACGAATTTTGATCCTGGACGAAGCTACCTCCTCGGTGGATTCCGAAACGGAAGAGATGATCCAAAACGCCATCGAAAAGATGATGAGCGGACGCACGGCCATCGTTATAGCCCACCGGTTGTCAACTATCCAGAAAGCGGACAAAATAATCGTCCTCGACCACGGCGAAATCAAGGAATTTGGCCGCCATGATGAACTGCTCAACCTCGACGGTTATTACAGGCAGCTTCACCGCATGCAGTATAAAGAGTTTGTTTAAAGCCGTAAAGCGCGGGTAGACGCCCGAAACTCCTTGCGGAGGGACTGTTCGGTTATCTTTGCTTAGCATGTCCCCACGCCATTTTTTCATTGTTGCCATTTTTTGCTTCCTGAGCTCTTCGGCCGTTGCCCAGAAAGCCCGCATCCACAACTCAGGTAAGAGTATGTACACGCAAAAGCGCTTCCAGCCGCCCCCCAAGGTGCGTGGAAACAAGGCCAAAACCGTGTGTCCGATCTTCGAAGAGAGCAAGTACCCTTATCAGGGTTTCGGTATCAAACTGGGCGACCCTTTCGCCCTCACGTACAAATTCTACGCAAATGAGCACTTCGCTGTTGCGGTAGACGTTGGCAAGGCGTCCAGCGGCTTGTACAATAGCTATTTCAAAGAGAAGTTTTACGAGTATTTAGTTACCGACACCTTCTCAACGGCGGAGGCGAGCATCGAATACTACACGCATAAGGTGATTTCCGATCTCATCGCGGAGGCCAAGTTGCTTTACTCGATTGACGTTCAAAAGATCTCGCCCGGTCTGCAAATTTATGTGGGCGTTGGATGGGAATTCAAGAATACCAAAATCCAATACGACTATACTTACAGCGAGCGAAGTGATGGCAATCCAGATGCCTTCGGAAGATTCGATCGCGTACGCACAACGATGGGGCCACAGGCCGTCGTCGGCATCGAGTACGCACACTTCAAGCTTCCGATTTCCGCGTTCATGGAACTGGAATATTTCTCCGACGTCATGGCTGATCCCGGATGGTCACGTCTGGAAGGCGGCGTAGGATTGAGATACATTTTTTGACCGACAGACATCCTTCCAACGCTCGGCAACCTCTCGTCCGATCATTACGTCCTGATCAAAAAAAGCCTGTTACTGGTGCAAACGTCGTTCGGGACGGGTAATATTGTGCCGGACAAAACTTCGTGATTATGAAAGGGAAACTGAGGATCGCGGCAGTCAGCATCGGATTGCTCCTGTACCATGTCGGAAATGCCCAGGATCGCTCACTGGGACTACGGTTGGGATACCCGCTGGGAATAACCTTCAAGGCTTACGTACAAAGCAACCATGCAGTGGAGTTTCTATTGGGCACAGCACCCGGTGGGTGGAATTCGCGCTACTATGAGAATTTGTTTAGTAAGTACAACGACTTCGACAACTTTACATACCTGTCTCATCACGTCCGGAATACAGTTTATTTACAAGGACGTTATCTCCTCCAATACAATATTCCCGTCGACGGTATGGAGGGTAAACTTGACTGGTATTGGGGCGCCGGGGCCATGCTGAAGTTTGCCAGTGTACAATATCAGTACAAAACCAACGACCCGCCTAATACCCCTTATTTCGAGACCGTGACCGATGTCGATTTTGGTCCGGAATTCATGGGCGGCATGGAATATACGTTCGAAGACGTTCCCATCACCCTTTTCGGAGAAGTAAGCATTGTCATGGAATTGGTCAATCGCCCGCTCGTGTTCAGGGGATTTGCCGGCGTGGGTGGACGACTAAGGTTCTGATGTCGGCAATGGCGTGGCGGCCGGTTCGTCCGACAGAGATTCACCATCCGGATTCCCATTGGAAATTTCGGTATCATCCAGCTGCGCCTGCTTTTCGTAAAGATCGCGATAGAACCCATTCCGTTCGATCAGCGACTCGTGCGTACCCGCCTCCACCACCGTTCCATCGAGCAGAACAATGATTTTGTTCGCCAGCTTGGCAGACGATACGCGATGCGAAATGATGATCGTCGTTCTGCCGAGCATGATTCGCTTCAGGCTGTTGAGGATGTTATTCTCTGTGCGCGTATCAACGGCCGATAGCGCGTCGTCGAGCATGAGGATTTTGGGTTCGCGTACAATGGCCCTGGCGATCGATACACGCTGCTTCTGACCTCCTGAAAGTGTGATGCCGCGCTCGCCGACCCGCGTCGCGAATCCCATCTGAAAGCCCATGATGTTCTCGTATACATCGGCATCGCGCGCGGCCTGCGTCACTCTTTGCTCGTTGGCATCCTTAATGCCAAAAGCGATGTTGTTGAATATCGTATCACTGAAGAGGAACACATCCTGCGGAACGTAACCGATCTGGCTGCGCAACGTGTGCAGATTATAGTCCGTGATAGGAATGTCGTCAATCAAAATTTCACCGTCGCGGGCGTCGTAGAGTCGCGAGACCAGCGCGGAAATCGTGCTTTTGCCCGATCCGGTGGCCCCGATAATGGCTAACGACTCACCAGGATTAATGGCAAACGATACATTCTTGAGTGCCTTGATGCCAGTGTCGGGATAAGTAAAGGTTACCTGCTTGAATTCAACCTTGCCGGCGATTTCGCGGTCAATATTTTTCTCGGAAACGATGCTGGTCTTTGTCTTGAGGAACTCATTGATCCGTTTTTGAGAAGCGGCAGCGCGCTGCACCAGGCTCGTCGTCCAACCAAGCTGTGCCACCGGCCAGGTAAGGTGGTTAACGTAGATCACGAACTCAGCTACGTTCCCCAACGTAAGGTTACCGTTTATCACCTCCGTACTGCCGGCATACACGGTCAGAATTGTGCTCAAACCGATAAGGCCCATGATCAGGGGATAGAACAGCGCCTGAACTTTTGTGAGCTTCAGTGATTGTCGCCGATAGTTGTCGGTTTCTACGTTGAATTTGGATATGGACTCTGTTTCGCGGTTAAACGATTTGAGCACCCTGATCCCACTGAACGCCTCCTGTACAAACGTGGACAGACGAGATTGACTCTTTTGAATCAGTTCTGACCGCCGTTCAACGGTATTGTTAACCAGGAAGATGCTCAACGACAGCAGTGGCAAGGGACTCAATGCGTACCAGGTGAGCCGCTCATTTATGCTGAACATAATGGGAATGAGCGTGAGAAATAGGGTAACCAGGGTGATACCGTACATGATGGCCGGCCCCAGGTACATGCGTACACGACCAACGTCCTCGGCGATGCGGTTCATCAGATCCCCGGTATTGTTGCGCCGGTAAAAACTCAGGGGCAGTGTCTGATAATGTTCGAAGATCTCATTCTTCAGATCATACTCGATCAGGCGCGACATGACAATGAGGGTTTGCCTCACGAAATAAAGAAACAGCCCGCGCAGGAAAGCCATCAGCAGAATCAATCCGGCATAGACAAGAATTCCAAAGGCGAAGACCTTAAAAAAATCCTGTTGCGCCTTGACCCCGTTCAGGGCCTGGTAAACGTGAATATTATCAGTTACCAGATCAATCGCGTAGCGCACCAGCTTGGCGGGTACGATCTGGAAATAGTTCGATATCACAATGAATATCGTACCTAGCGTGAGGTGCCATTTATATTTGAGGAGGTATTTATTGAGATACTTAAGTTCTTTCATTTATGCCGGACCCCAGGCAAGTTAAAACGCAACAAATCCACAATAGTTTCTTCATCAACCGTTCAACAAATTCCGCTGCGATTTGTGGGTGCTGTTGACTTTCCAAAATCAAACGTACTATAATTTATTTATTTTTGTGCCCTGCGATACAAACCGCATGTTCTTTACCATACTATGCTTAACAGAAGGAGCCTCCGGATCAAAGTAATGCAAAGCCTGTTCTCGCTGCAGCAGTGCAAGGATGCAAACTACGAACTGTGTTTCGAACAGATTAATGAAGCGTTTCAGCCTGACCTCAATTCGATGGAAGCGCAGGACAAGCCTTTGTTGGCCGCACAGAAAAAGGAAGCCAGCCAGTTGTTCGAGACAACCTTTGCGAAGGGTGAAATGACCGTGACCCATCCGGTCAAGGCCATCAATAAGGTGGTGAACGACTGTTTCAAATTCTACATCACCCAATCCAAGAAAGACACAGACTTCTTCCGGAAGAACCTCGTCAGCGAGGTGGAGAAGATTTATGCGCACTACATCTCCGTGCTTTCAATTGTGCCGGCCTTCAGCGGCGTAGCGGCCGCAGACAAGAAGGTAAGCCACAGGAATTTTGTGAATAATGCCTGGATAAAAGCCCTGACCGAAAGCCCAGTACTCCGCAAGGAGGCGCTCAAATTTGGCAAAACGTGGGAAGATAAGAATGATCGTATCAAAGTCTGGTTTCGCGATGTGATCAGACAAGAGGGTGAGTATTTGAACTATCTCGACAAGAAGGAACCCACAACCGATGATCAGCGCAAATTTATCGGCCATTTGTTCCGGAAGGTGGTGCTCGGCAAGACGGTCATCAACGAGTATTTTGAAGAAGAAGTATTGAGATGGGCAGAGGATAGAGATATCGTGAAGGGGCTCGTCGAAAAGACGGTGAAGACATACGATCCTACTACTTCAGTACCCCTCGCGTTGCATACCCTGTCACTCAATTGGGACGATGATAAGGATTTCATTGAGAGACTGTACGACAAGGCAGCCAATCTTGAGCTGAAGTTCAAGGAATTGGTGGCCAACAACACGCGCAATTGGGAAGTGGACCGTTTACCCCTCACCGATAGAATGATTCTGGAAATGGCGATAGCCGAATTGCTAACGTTTCCGAACATACCCGTGAAGGTTACGATGAACGAATACATTGAACTTGCCAAGAACTACAGTACGCCCAAGAGCCGGCAATTCATCAACGGCATTCTCGATGTGATCGCAAAAGAATTGAAGGAAACGGGCGAAATGAAGAAGAGCGGGCGTGGCTTAATCGACAATAAATGACGATACAGCCGATCGCACTTGTTAAAAATTGTTAAAATCTTGAATTTGCATCTTAAGGCTAACTAATTTTGATGATCTATGAGCAAGAAGAGCGGAAACACATTGCTGATCTTTCTGTTTGGAGCGGTCACGGGAGCAATCCTTGGCATACTTTACGCCCCCGACAAAGGCACGGCTACGCGTGAGAAGCTGTCATATCAGCTCGACAAGTACCGGAATATGCTTCAGGAACTGATCAACGACTTCGTGAGTGGAAAAGAGACGCCCTTAACGTCTGAGGCGAAGAGCCAGGGACAAAAGGTGGTGGATGAGGCTAAGAACAAAGCCGAGCGTCTGCTGGAAGATGTTGATGAATTGCTGGAACAGATTCGCGGCAAAAAGGGTTAATTGATCGTCAAACCAGAAAAGTTTTAATGAAGATGAGAAGTAATTTTTTGAAGTCAGCGTTCCTGCTTGTACTCCTTGCAGTGGCTGTAACGGCCTGCAAAGACAAGGACGCAGAGAAGAAAATCGCCGCTCTTGAAGCGCGATTGAATGAGATCGAAGGCAAGAAGGCTGTACAGCCTGCGGCTGTTACTCCAGCAGCGCAAGCTCCGGAGACGAAACCGGAAGGGCCCCTTCCGGTGTTTGAATTCCCGACCACAGAACACGATTTTGGAACGATCAGCGAAGGTGATGTAGTCGAGTACTCCTATGCGTTTAAGAACACGGGTACGGTTCCCCTGATTATCCAGAATGCTCAGGGGTCATGCGGTTGCACGGTTCCCGACTGGTCGAAAGAACCCATCCCTGCTGGCGGAACGGGTTACGTAAAAGCAAAATTTGACAGCAACGGAAAGCCCAACATTCAGAACAAGACGGTGACCGTTACGGCCAATACCTGGCCTAAACAGACGGTGCTTCGTTTCAAGGCGATGGTAACGCCCAAAGCGGTTGCCAACCCGGCAAAATAGGACCAGGTAACAGATTTAATAAATTCACGCATCCCAATCTGTCGAAAAACGGGTTGGGATGTTTGTTTTAATTCAGATACCTTTGACGCCTTAATTTCACGTATATGCATCCAATTCTCGCACAGGCCCAGACAGGCAATTCAACTTACATGCCGTTCTTTATTCTGGCCTTCGCCGTAATCTTCTATTTCTTCATGATCAGGCCCCAGCAAAAGAAGCAGAAGGAGGCCAAGAAATTCATCGAAGAGCTGAAGAAGGGCGATTATGTTGTTACCATTGGCGGCGCGCACGGCTATATTGGAGAAATGGAAGGCGATACCTTCATTCTCGAGGTCGAAAAAGGTGGCCGGATCAAGTTCAACAAGAGCGCCATTTCCGCCGAAGCGACCAAGGTAGCCAACAAGAAATAGCCTCTTCGCTACTGTACTTGCCCACGGTAATTGTTGATATTGCACGATGGGTTTTTTCGGCTCCATACTCAACATACTTCGCTTCAACAAACGGAATTGGAAGGCCGTCATGCTGTGCGTGCTTACGGCATCGGTCTTTTGGTGCTTCAATGCCCTCAATAAGCGCTACACCACAACGTTGAGTTTTCCGGTTCAGTTTGATTTCGACCGGGAGCGTTTCATTCCCGTGCGTCCTCTTCCTGGCGAGGTAAGGATCAACGTTACGGGTATTGGTTGGAACCTGCTGCGTCGCAGCACGGGTGTGCGCGTCATACCGCTCATCATTCCCTTGGATCGGCCCAGCGAGGTCAGGAAAATCGTTGGTAGTACCCTGCCAGGCCTGTTTTCGACCCAGCTTGGAGGATTTGATATAAATTTCATTCTTACGGATACCCTGCACCTTACGGTCGAAAGAAAGGGCAGCCGATTGTTGAGGCTGGAGCCCAATATCGTGGAGATTCTGTTTAAGGAAGGCTATGCCTTAACGAGTCCGCTCACCATCACGCCTGACACCGTGCGGCTTAAAGGACCGCTGAGTCTGTTGCGTTCTCTCCCTAATCCGTTGCCGGTACGGATTCCGCAGCGTAACATCGACGATGATTTTCATGAACCCATCCGTTTAACCTTTTTGAACGACGAATTGATTTACAGAAATCCCGAGACGGTCGAGGTCAGTTTTCGAGTTGACAAACTTGTCGAAATCACGGACTCGGTTCGTTTGGCTGTCCGCAATGCACCAAAGAATTCCTGGCCTTTCATAGAGCGGCAAAAATTGCCTTGCAAGATTGCTGTTCCGGAGCGATCCCTCGGTAGTTTGAAGATGGATTCAGTGCGCGCCGTAATCGACCTAACGGGCTTTAAGCGCGGTGTGAAAAAGGTCATGCCACGACTAACAGGACTTCCCGCTTATTCGCGTGTGATATCGATCGATTCAGTAACCATCAAGTTCTAAGTGAACAATCCCCTGCAAATTGGCGTTACAGGCGGTATTGGGTCAGGTAAGAGTCTGGTTTGCAGAATTTTCCTATGCCTCGGTGTGCCCGTCTATGATGCCGACAGCCATGCGAAAAATTTAATGACCACCGATGGAATACTGATAAGTAACATCAGGAAAGAATTCGGAACATTGTCTTATAATACCGATGGTAGCCTTAATCGGAAGTACCTAAGCGAGACGGTGTTTAACGATCCCGAGAAACTTGAAACGTTGAACAGCCTGGTACATCCTCGAGTGGCTCACGACTATGCTGAATGGGTGCGTGAACACAGCCGTCTTTCCTATGTTGTGAAGGAGGCTGCCTTGCTGTATGAGGCTGGTTCGTATAAGCAACTCGACCGGATCATCGTCGTCACGGCGCCAGATGAACTAAGGATCGAGCGGGTAGCGAATCGCGACCCGCAGCGTTCCAGGGAACAAATCAAGGCGATTATCGGGCAACAAATGCCGCAGGAGGAAAAAATGAAACGTGCAGACTTCGTTGTCGTTAACGATGAGACTACTCTTCTGATTCCGCAGGTGCTCGGCCTGCACGGCGCGTTTCGTTCTACGCGCTGATCTCGAAACCAGTTCTTAACTCTAGTTGTAAAATTAGTACTCAGACTAAACATATGCTGTCTCCTGCCAGAATCCTTGTCATAATAATCGTAGCGATTGGCGCGATATCCTGCTCGAAAAAGACGGAGCAGGCCCCTGGAGGACGACGCGAACAGGGCCCCCTGGTCGTGGATGGCTACGTGGTCAGGAAAAGCTCTGTCAGCGAAAATATTGAAGTGCCCGGATCGCTCCTTCCATATGAAGAAACGCAAATCAGAGCGGAAACCGGCGGGCGCGTGGTGCAGTTGAATATTCAGGAGGGTGCACAAATCTCAAAAGGAACCTTGCTCGTAAAACTCTTCGATCAGGACTTGCAAGCGCAACTCAAAAAGTTCGAGGTGCAATTGCAGATCAGAGACAAGACGCAGGAGCGTAGTGCGGAGCTACTCAAGATCAATGGCATCAGCCAACAGGATTACGATCTCAGCGCACTCGATGTGGAAAATCTCAAGGCCGACATTGAAGGCACGCGGATTGCTATATCGAAGACGGAGATTCGCGCACCTTATGCAGGCAGACTCGGTCTGCGCAATATCAGCCTGGGATCTTATATTTCCCCCACCGATATCATCACGTCGCTTCGTCAGGTCGATAAACTGAAGCTGGAGTTTTCCGTGCCTGAGAAGTACGCGAAAGAAATCGTCAAGGATTATCAGATAACATTCCGGGTGGATGGCGGAGAGCGCGATCACATTGCGAAGGTTATCGCTACCGAAAATGGCGTGGATGCTAATACACGAACACTTCGCGTTCGCGCACTCGTCAATGCAACTCATCGCGAACTGGTTCCCGGTGTTTTTGCCAAGGTGAACCTGAGACTCGGCAAAGATGATAACGCCCTGCTTGTTCCATCACAAGCTATCATCCCTGCTGCGCGAAACAAGCAGGTGATCCTGTTCAAGGGCGATAGCGCCGCTTATACTGTCGTCGAAACAGGCATTCGCGATTCAGCGTTTGTACAGGTAACAAGAGGAATAAAAGAAGGCGACACAGTAGTAACAACAGGACTCATGGCGATACGGCCGAACGCCAAGATCAAGATCGCACGGCTTATGGCGGAGCAGTAGGAAGGTTGAATCTAAAGTACTGAATTATGAATATTTCAGAGATAAGTCTTAAGAGGCCGGTACTTGCCATCGTGATGAACATCTTGCTGGTGTTGTTCGGGGTGGTGGGCTTTACTTTCCTGGGCATACGCGACTATCCGGCAATTGATCCACCCAACGTGAGCGTGCGTACCAATTACTCCGGTGCAAACGCCGACATCATCGAATCCCAGATTACGGAGCCGCTTGAAAAATCGATCAACGGAATCGCAGGTATCAAAAATATTACGTCATCGTCCAGTGTCGGTTCGAGTACCATCAACATTGAATTCGAACTGGGCATTGACCTGGAGACGGCAACCAACGACGTACGCGACAAGGTATCGCAGGCAACAAGACAACTTCCGCAGGATCTCACGGCGCCACCCGTGGTTTCCAAGGCCGATGCGAATTCGGATGCGATCATCGCGATGACCGTGCAGAGCAAGACGCGCAATCCCTTGCAACTGACAGAATACGCAACCAACGTGCTGGTCGAAAGACTGCAGACGATTCCCGGTGTGAGCAGTGTTCAGGTGTGGGGAGAAAAGCGCTTTGCCATGCGCATATGGCTGGATCCAGCGAAGCTGAGTGCCTATGGTTTAACGGCGCTGGATGTGCAAGGCGCATTGAACAAAGAAAACGTAGAATTGCCTTCCGGAAAAATTGCCGGTGATGCGACGGAACTTACAGTACGTACTTTCGGACGACTCTATACGGAAGATGACTTCAACAATGTTATTGTCCGTTCTCTCCCCGGCGGAGATATCCGTGTAAGAGATGTTGGTGAAGCGGTACTGGGTCCCGAAAATGAAGAGTCGGTACTTCGCGAAAGCAACATACCCATGGTCGGGCTGGGACTCGTGCCACTACCCGGCTCAAATTATGTGGAAATCTCGGACGAGTTCTACAGGCGTCTTGACTTTATCAAGAAGGACATGCCGGATGATATCACGATGGAAGTGATGTCGGACCAAACGGTGTTTATTCGCCGTTCTATTGAGGAAGTGGAAGAGACGCTCATCATATCGATCCTGCTGGTTGTAGCTGTGATTTATCTTTTCTTCCGGGATGCCATCATCGCGTTCCGCCCCCTGATCGATATTCCCGTTTCCCTGACGGCCACATTCTTCATCATGTACTTGTGTGGATTCTCCATCAACGTACTCACGATGCTCGGTATCGTACTGGCTACCGGCCTCGTCGTGGACGATGGTATTGTGGTAACGGAGAACATTTATAAGAAGCTGGAGCAAGGAATGAACAAGCACAGCGCAGCGCTCGAAGGATCGAAAGAGATTTTCTTTGCCGTCATATCAACGTCCATTACCCTGGCCGTTGTGTTCCTGCCCATACTTTTCCTGCAAGGGTTCACGGGTCGATTGTTCCGTGAATTTGGTGTGGTCGTAGCGGGTGCTGTATTGATTTCCTGCTTTGTGTCGCTGACGCTTACGCCCGTGCTGAGCGTGAAGATGACCCGCAGTCATCACGAACACTCGTGGTTTTATCGCAAGACGGAGCCTTTCTTCCGAGGGATGGAAGAAGGCTATCAACGTTGGCTGACCGGCTTTATGAAAGTGCGTTGGGTGTCCATGATCGTTATTGCTCTCTGTCTCGGTTCCGCCTATTTGATTTTCACCAATATTCAATCTGAATTGGCGCCGATGGAAGATCGCAACCAGTTCTTTATGCAGTTGAGTGCGGCAGAAGGCACGTCATATGATTACATGGACAACTACGTGCAGCGGCTGGTTAAATTCGTGCAGGACTCTGTTCCAGAATATCAATCAGCACTATCGGTAACCGCGCCCGGTTTTTCCGGGTCAGGATCTGTAAACAGTGCCTTTATTCGGGTCACGCTCTCGGAACCGAACGAGCGACAACGAAGTCAACAGGAGGTTGTTGATTATGTCGGCAAAAACCTTTCCTATTTTCCCGAGGGTCGCGCATTTGCCATTCAACCGCAGACGATACAGGTAGGCCGGCGTGGTGGAGGGCTTCCAGTGCAATTCGTGATCCAGAACAACAACTTTGAAAAGCTGAAGGAAGTTCTTCCCAGGTTTATCGACGCGACGAACGCCAACCCGACATTCCAGGGTGTTGACATTGATTTGAAATTTAATAAGCCCGAACTTAACGTTCAGATAAACCGGCTCAAAGCCGCGCAACTTGGTGTGAGTGTTCAGGACATAGCCCAAACGCTGCAGCTTGCTTACAGCAATCTTCGTTTCGGTTACTTCACGCGCGAAGGAAAGCAGTACCAGGTGATGGGCCAGGTGAAGCGCATCAATCGCGACGATCCGGATGATTTGAAGAACTTGTATGTGCGTACCGCTTCAGGCGAGTTGGTGTCAATCGATAATCTCGTTAGTGTAGAAGAAACGACCACACCACCATCACTGTATCACTTTAACCGTTTTAAGTCGGCCACCGTTAGTGCAGGTCTGGCGCCTGGCCGCACAGTCGGTGATGGTATTAAGGCCATGGAAGAGATAAAAGCGAAACTGCTTGATGATACGTTTACCACGTCTCTATCGGGGACTTCCCGCGATTATTCTGAGAGCGCCAGTAACACCTCGTTCGCCTTTCTGCTGGCACTTGTACTTATTTATCTGATCCTCGCCGCACAGTTTGAAAGCTTCATTGATCCGCTCACCATCATGTTCACGGTGCCACTTGCGATAGCGGGTGCGTTCATTGCCCTGAGCTTGTTCGGTCAGACATTCAACATATTTTCACAGATTGGTATGATCATGCTGATCGGCCTGGTAACGAAAAACGGTATCCTCATAGTTGAGTTCGCCAATCAGAAACGCGAAGAAGGACTGTCACGATTCGAAGCGGCCATTGAAGCATCGCGCCTTCGTCTTCGTCCCATCCTCATGACCAGTTTGACGATGGCTTTGGGATCATTGCCACTGGCACTTTCAATTGGAGCGGCGTCTACCAGCCGGCAGCCATTAGGTATTGTGATCGTAGGTGGGGTCATGTTCTCCCTGATCCTGACACTGTTTGTTATCCCTGCGATGTACACATATCTGTCGCGCAAGCGCAAGCCGGTAGTCTATGAAGAGCGCGCGCCCAAACAACCTGAACTGGTCTATGAAGCATAGCCTTATCGTTAGTTTTATTTTAGTCCTTTGTTTTTCGAGACCAGCCGCAGCGCAAACCACCGTCGTTTCCCTGGAGGAGATAATCACTCTTGCCATGGAGCAGAACTATGACGTACGGGTGGCAAACACTTTTGCGCAAAGTGCTCAGGTCGACGACAAGTATGCTGTGGGCGCCTTCTTTCCGGTAATTTCGGCAAATGGTTCACGCACGTGGAACATCAACGATCAACAGCAGATTTTGCGCAACGACAGCTTGGTTGAACGCAATGGCGTACGAACGAACAACCTCGCAGGATCCTTGCAAGCCAACTGGCTGGTATTCGATGGAGCCCGGATGTTCGCTACCCGCGAGCGCCTGCAGCAGTTGGCGGAGCAAGGCCTTATTAACGTGAAGGATCAGATGATCCAAACCATTTCGCAAGTCGTTCTCAATTACTTCAACGTGGTGAGGCAGAAGCAGCAGCTGACATCGATAAGGGAACAGGTACTTTTGAGCGAGGAACGCGTTCGCCTGGCCGACCGTCGATTTGCTGTGGGCACTGGCGCGAAGCCTGAATTGCTCCAGGCGAAGGTTGACTTAAATGCGCAGCGCACCGCCGCCATCACGCAAGAAACCACTATCGCCCAGCTTAAGGACCAGCTTAATGGTATGGTCAACCATCGCCTTCCACCAGTTTATGATGTTGCGGATACAATCATCATCGACCTGAATATTGAGCGAAGCGATATCGAGTCCAAGACGGAGGCCAATAACTATACCCTGCAGTCGTTCAAGAAAGGCATAGACATCGCCGGACTGTCCGTCCGGGAGCGCAAAGGGGAACGTTATCCTTTCATCAGCTTACTGGGCTCCTACAACTTCTCGCGCACCGAGAACGAGGTGGTCATTAACAACTTCACACCCTTGTTCAACAAAAATAGTGGATTCAACTACGGATTAAACTTTACGTTCCCGATCATGAACGGATTCATCAATCGGAGGAACATTCAGCAGGCACGCATCAACCTTGACCGCTCACGTCTGTACTATGATCAGGCCAAGATCGCTACCGATGTAGCCGTAAAGAACGCCTACATTGCCTACGAAAATGCCAAGCGCGTATTGATCATTGAAGAAGAAAACATCGGATTGGCGAAGGAGAATATTTACATCGCTCTGGAGAGCTTCAAACGAAGCGCGAACACCTTCATCGAAGTGCGCACCGCGCAGCAAAGCCTTGCTGATGCGTACAACCGGCTCATCAACGCGCGCTATATCGCCAAAGTCGCTGAAACGGACCTGCTACGGCTGAGCGGGCAGCTGTTGCAGGAGAAGTGATCGAGTAGGAAGCAAAAGGGCGCAAAGACTCTAAACCGCAAAGACGCCAGGACGCCAAGGTTCGCAACATGAAGGTCCGGATATTTTTACTTGTTCTCACCTGCGCGTTTTCCTGTCGCGAGCGCGAGATTAATTTGCTTCAAACAGGATCGGTATCGTGGCCCGACTCAATAAGTTGGTGGACGGCCAATAACCTTCGCGTTATCCAGACGAACCTTCCCGCCTACGAAGGCACACTCAATCCCGATTCGCTGGTCAGCAATCTTCAAAAATTCTCGGCGAATACGCTGATCATAAATGCAGGAGGCATCATGGCCTTCTATCCCACGCGTGTTGAGAATCACTACGTTAATCCCTACATGCAGCCATCGATGCTGGAGGATGTCGTAAAGAAGTGTCACGACGCCGGTATCCGGGTTATCGTACGTTTCGATTTCAGCCGTGCACACAAGAGCGTTTTCGAAAGGCATCCGGACTGGTTCTATCTTTCTCCTGAGGGAGAAAGAATTATCAATGACGATATGTATGTCGTTTCTATCAATGCACCATACGAACAAGAGGTGCTGTTCAGCATTGTAGAGGAAGTGATCAAAAAATATCCTGTCGACGGTATTTTTATTAATATGCCGGGATATCAGGTGCGGAATCCCTATGTCGGCAAGTATCATGGTATAGATCAGAACGCGTACGATAAGGAACGCTTTCGAAAGTATAGCGGGATGAATCTTCCAACCAAAGAAGACTTCGGCGATCCCGTGTTTCGGCGCTACACCGAGTTCAAAGAATTTACTACGGAGGAACTGATGCATCGCCTGCATGATCTCGTAAAGAAACAGAATCCGCAAATCGCGATTTGTACCTATTCCGAAAAGTACATCGACATCATTCGTCACGAATCCCAGACTAACTCGCTGCCCTATTGGCCGTATAATGCTTCCGACAACGTGAACAACACGATTACGTCGTATCCAAAACACATCGTCAGCAATGCGAGTATTCAACAGATTTCATTTCAGTCGCGCTATAACGCCGTTGAACCCGCAGAAGTGAGGATCAGGTTATACGAGAATATCGCCAATGGCTCTGGTCTGGATATGAGCATGATGGGCGACTTCCAAAACTATGAAGACGAGAGAAACTACAACGTGTTTCAGGAGGTGTATGCCCATCACAGAAAATTTGAGCGGTATTACGGCCGCTACCACTCAATTTCGCAGGTCCTCGTTGTTTCGCCGGGTTCATGGCCGTCTGGCGAGTCGGCACAGGAATATCGCGGCGTACAACTGATGCTAAAGGAAGCGCATATTCAGCACGATCTGATCGAAGACAGCCAACTGTCTGTGCTGGATGAAGCGCTCAGTCGGTATAAAGTGATCATACTGCCCGATATTCTTAGGCTTGACTCGGCGGCGATCCACACCCTCGAACGGCTTCAACAAAAGGGTACCCACCTCATCGCGACTAATCGCACGCTGTCCGACAATGCGGCCGCTTTGTTGAGGATTTTCGGAGCAAAGGCAGAACAAATTGATCACGATGGGGCTGGCTACTACGTGGAGCCCGCCGACAAGAGCATATTCAGGAGATTTGCCGGACAACAATTGCTTTTCTGGAAGTTCAACCTTGGGCTATACGCATTTCCGGACGCAGATACGTTATTGCCCATCCTCACGCCCGGACGCCCTGGACCTCCAGAGATCATCGGTGGACATACACGCACGAATTTTCATCTGCTCGGTGTGAAGACAAACGGTACTGCCGCGGCAGCCCTGATTCCTGCCAACCTGGGAAGGCTGTACTATCTGCACGGCTATCAGCAACATAAAAACATTTTGCTCGATGTGCTGGACCTGTTAGACAGGGGAGTGTCGGAGGTGATCTCCACAGATGCGCCACCGAGAGTAGAGGTTATCGTGAAAGACTATTCAACGAATGATGCTGAACACCTGCACCAGGCGCAACCTGACGGGAGGATCATCCATTTTATCAATCTCACGGGCTACAGCAATACCTACTTCGAACCGTTGCCGGTGGAGCATATTTCCGTCAGTGTGAAGTGTGACTTCAAACCTGCTGGCGTAATGACGATGACTGATGAGGCGCCGATTGATTTTGAGTGGAAGGATGGTGTCGTGACGTTCAAGGTGCCGAGGCTTGAGGGTTATGAGGCGGTGGTGGTGAGGAGATAATTAACAATTGATAATTAACAATTGACAATTGGAGACGGCGCCTGGCGCGCGGATACTAAATTTCCGAATGCTAACTTCTAATCTGTATTGTTAGGGCGACCGTTGATAGACGATTTTTCCATTTACCATGGTCCAGAGTACTTTCGTGTTTCGGATGGAATCGGAAGAGCCGTTCAGAACGTCGCGATCAAGAACAATTAAATCCGCTTGTTTGCCGACGTCCAGTGAGCCGATTTCCTTTTCGCGAAGGATGGCGCGGGCAGCGTGTAGCGTATAAGCCTGCAACATATCCTTTCGGCTCATGATTTCACTTGGGTTCAGTACGCCATTTTCACCCTTGCGTGTTTCCGCGACATAGATGGCTTCGAACGGGTTCGCGGAACTCACCGGCCAATCGCTTGCGCCACAAATCATCCCGCCGTGTGCCATAATCGAGTGAGCCGGGTACATATACGTATAGGCATTTTCTTGAATGTATGGCTTCACCAGTCCGTCGGTATAATTGTCGGCCGTGGCCCATAACAACTGCATGCTCGCCAAAACGTTTAAGTCTTTAAACCTGGTCAGATCCGAAGGCTGCACGCATTGCAGATGGGTGATCGAGTGAGGCACGTCGCTGTTTTTATGTGCCATGCGGGCTGCGGCAATGGCGTCTAGCGTTTCCGTTACGGCCCTGTCGCCGATGGCGTGCACGTGAATGAGCAACTTCCCGCGGTCGGCAGCAATCACAAACTGCTTGAATTTTTGAGGATCGACCATCTGAGAGCCCGATAATCCCGAATTCTTGTACGGGGCGAGCATGGAGGCAGTTTGAGTCGGATTGTTCATTCCATCTTCCGTGGACCCGGCAGCAGGATCCATCCATGCCGTAATGCCCAGGCTATTCAGGTGTTTGGTTCCGGCGGCGAGCGCATCGAGGGACCCGATTGTGCTCGCGGGTATCACATCAGTGAAAAACACCCCGGCCTCCGAATTCAACTCCATCGAAGATTCGATGGAGCGAGGTTGCGTCGTTCCAGGATGCGCTGTGCATCCCTTGAATGTAAAGTACATCTCTACGAAGCCCTCTGCCGTTTACGATAGACTTCTGAGCATACCGGGCCAGTGACTCAGGCGCTAACAGCGTGTCGCCGAGGTTTGCTACCAATAGCGATCGTCCTCCGCTGATGGCATGATTATGACTATCAATTATGCCAGGCATCAAGCACCCACCCTTGAGATCCATCATCCTGGCCGATTTGCCCGCCCTCTTTTGAACCGCGTCGAGCGTACCCACTGCCAAGATCTTGTCCCCGCGAATAGCCACCGCTTCAATGGTGGCAGTGACCGAGTTGCCGGTGTATATGATTCCGTTGAAAAAGATCGGCGTATCATCAACGGATTGTGCACTAGCCATAACGTTAGAAAAGGCTAGGACGAGGAGGAACTGGTATCTCATGGCAGGTCAGGCAGGCTGTGAAAATAGGTGCTAACGGGCGTAAAATCAAGCCCCGCCGCTTTCACCTCCAGACTCAATCAGCATCCGAACGCAGCGACTACCGCCCAACCAGATTGGGTAGGGGCTATTTATCGATCGGTTCGAGCGGTGTCGTGGCAACAGGCAGACCGATCTTCTTGCCGGAGTTATCGCCATTTTCGCCGGTCAGCGTTTCACCTTCGTTGACGTGATCAATTTTAACCCGCGCCACCTCTCCATCGAAGTCAAATTTGAATACCCTGGTCGCGCACACCCCTTTCCTCACATACTTCTCCTTTTCGTCGGTGATACTGTATGCTTTCTGAGCAATTCGCTTGTTGTCGGCGCTGTAGAAATTGATATAGGCAACTACCTTTTCGTACGTCTTATCAGGGATCATCTGAAACACGAATCGCTTATGACTCGAGGGTTGAAGTTGGGCATATATGCCTGGCGTTGGCGTCAGCGGCGAGGCTCCGATTGTCATGGCGAGCAAAACAACCAGCAGCATGCAGAGCGTAACCTTTTTCATAGGAAAAGTGTTTAGATGAAACTACCTACATGATAGTGGATTGTCGCATATCAACGAAGGGAAGCTCGATAATCGCCGGTCACCAGCCATATACGAACAGGTACAGCGTTCAATGCCAAACAGCAGTGGACACCAGCGTCCAGAGAAAGTGTAGAAAAAGTCAGCAGCTTTGCCGATGATACCGGCCTTATTCGTCGTAACAAGCGAAAAGATCGTTACCGCTGAAACTTAATTGCTTGTAACTCAGGAACGCCGAGCGCCGATTTTATTAACTTTATTTAGAGATAACGCAATACGTTCTCGCGTAACCAATCTACGACGTGAACTGGTTGATAGGGCAGAAGGATTAAGGGTGATGATATAAATCAATCATGGCATTCACGACTATTGAAGGATGAACAAAGAATGAAAAGCAAGAGACTGCATCGGGATAGGTTTTTGCATCGGATGATTTTTCGGTATTTTCCATACTGGCCTCTGTTTGCTGCCTTTATTCTGATAGCGGTCTTCGCTGCCTGGTGTTACCTATACATAACTGATCCAGTATACGAGATTCGTGCTCGTCTCCTGTTCGAAGGCCGAAACATCTCAACTTCGATGCAGCAGCGTAACCGAACCGACTCTTCCGCTACGATGCTCAGCGAGCGTGATAAGCTCGAGGTCCTTACCTCCAGGACGCTCATCGAAAATATCGTCCGTGAGCTCAATCTTTCGTCGCAGCTGTACGACGGAGGTTTTCTGCACAACAAACCCGCATTTGCGTCTGCACCAATTGTCGTTCAGGTGCGAAATATTGAAACGGTCCGAGCGAAAAAGCAGGTGCCGGTTAGCTATCAGGCTCGTGAGCAGTTGGTCTCTTTCGAAGGAAAACAGTACCGCCTGGACTCCTGGATTCGCTCGTACTACGGCGAGATACGGTTCGTGAAAAACGAGCGTTCCGCCGATAATAAATCCGGAGAGTATTATATCTCTTTTGAGGATTTCAGGCTCATCACGGACGACCTGATTGACAGACTCCGCATTGAACGCGATGAGTCCAGTCCGGGGATTGTCTCAATCATTTTTCGGGACACCGATCAGCGTCGCGGCGAATCAATTCTTGATGGACTGGTCAAAACTTATCTCGATGAGGTAAATGATGTACGAATTCTGGATAGGGCGCAATCTTCCGCCAGGCCCGTCGCTCCTAAACCTTTGATCGCGTACCCTGGCGCGATTGTATTTGCTCTCCTGCTTTCCTTTGGCTGGGTAACCTGGAAAGAGCAATTGAGCAGTGCGCTCCTCTTTCGGTCGGAGATAGAAGAAGCCACTAGTATTCCTATCGCTGCAGAGATTTCCGATTCTCAGATGAAGGATTATGTTGTTGTAGACAATTTCAGGAAGCCGCAGCTCACGGACCAGTTCATGCAAATGCGCGCCGCGATACAGTTGTATGGCGTCCACGGAAAAAGTGTCGTGATGGTGACGTCTTCAAATGCCGGAGAGGGTAAGACGTTTGTTAGCGCAAACTTTGCCATCAGCATTACCGCATCCGACAAAAAGGTGTTACTGTTGGATCTTGACTTTAGAAACCCGAGGCTATCGTCGTTATATAACATTGCCACAACAGCTGGCGCCGCCGACGTATTGCTCGGAGAGGCATCGTTACAGGAGACAATCCGACCAACCGCAGTTCAAAATCTCTACTTGCTTTCGGCGGGCAAACGACGCGAAAATGCAACGACCATTCTGATGGATCGCGATCTAAGCGGGTTGCTTCAGAAGTTGCGCAGTACGTTTGACTATATTGTTATCGATACGCCACCGGTAAATCCGGTCATCGACGGTTATGTAATATCCCCCTTTTGTGATGTCACGTTGTTCGTGATGCGGCATGGAAATACACCCAAGACAGCACTGGAACCGTTTCGTCTGAACGGCAAGGTGACCACGCTCAAGAACCTGAGCATTGTCTTCAACGGCGTGCGTCCTCGCGGTATGATCAAGAGTGTCTATCCTTACGGCTATGGTAACAGTTATGAATACGGCGAAGTAGGTACAAGCAAGCGCTCTCGGTGGTTCAACTGGTTTTCGTTTTCAAGTCGGAGCGTATAGCGTTCGATTTTACTTATCTTCATAAAACAACCGCTGTCTATGACGAAAGAGCATCGCCTTTTTGGTCCTACATTGTTTCTCCTGTTCGCGACATTGCTGGTCATTGCTATGCAGGCAGGAGGACAATTACTGATACCATTTGTTTGGGCCTTTCTCTTCTCCTATGTCATGATGCCTTTTTGCAGGCTGCTTGAACGAAAACTTTCCCGTCCGGTCAGCGCCATCATAGCCACTTTGGTGTTTGTAATTATAAGCGGGTTGATATTGTTTTTTCTCATCTTCGAGGCCATTCGGATCATGAAGAATGAACCTGTGTTATTTCAGAAAATCATGCAGGCGGTAGAACACCTCCAATTAAAGATAGAAGCCGCGACGGGCACAAAGATCATTGACACGGCGAATGCTAATAATACCGAAGGTCTTCGTGGCATTATCACCTGGTTTGCTAAACAAATCGCAGGGATCGGTGAGAATGTGGTGACGTTGACGCTGATTCCCATGTACTTGTTTTTTATACTTAATTATCGCGGGCTCCTCGTCAACTTCGCCGAGCGGCGATACACAGGCGAAGAAAAGAAGGATATGGAGACCTTCTTTAAGAGAGCCGAATTCTCTATTCAGAATTACTTGTTGGGAACGCTGATCCTCACGGGCGTATCAACCGTGATGAGTTTTCTCATCTTGCTGGCGTTTGGTGTTAATTACGCATTCTTCTTTGCCGTATTCATCGCCATTCTTAATCTTATACCCTACATCGGGAACCTTACTGCTTTCATCGTGGTGCTGATGTTTGTCTGGATAACGAAGGACTCGGGAACCGTTGTATTTTTTGTAGCCTTATCGCTCTGGTTGTCGAATATGACTCAGGAGAATTTTCTGCGGCCTAAACTCATTGGCGACAAAATGGAGATGAATGCGATGATGGTATTCACCGCAGTGGTGGTTGGCGGAATGATTTGGGGATTCTCCGGAATGGTATTGTTTATTCCGTTGTTGGGCATACTTCAGGCTTTGCTGAACAGCAATCCCGACTGGAAGCCCTATGCAGTATTTTTTGAAGCGGGTGGTAAGAAAGATAAAATTCCGTAGCCCATGTGACGCGCGTTCACGATCATCGTTGGAGTGAGGTGGGAATACGTGGCAACCGTGTTCCTTAACCAGGTCATCGGCGACGGTGTTTATTCATTTCTTAGGCAATCCACAGGATTGGCTATGGCTGCTTTGATCGATTGCCAGCTCACCGTAGCCAGCGCAATCAGCGTAGCCGTCAGTCCGGCCAGTAGAAACACGCCTGCACCTATGTCGATGCGGTTCGCAAAATTTTCCAACCAGTGATTCGTCATATACCAGGTTATGGGGGCTGCAATCACACAACCGATGAGCACCAGTTTCAGAAAATCCCGGCTGAGCATGATCACGATGCCCGCTACACTTGCGCCCAATACCTTCCGGACGCCTAATTCCTTTGTGCGTTGCTCGATCGTGAATGATGTCAAACCGAAGAGGCCGAGGCACGAGATGACGAGTGCGACGACGGCGAAGACGTTGGCAAGGGTTCCCATAACGGCCTCGCTACGGTACGTCTTTTCAAATTCATGGTCGACAAAAGTGTACGCAAGCGGGTAGTCGGGATTGAACTTTTTGTAGACGACTTCCAGCCCCGCCAGCGCTTCCTTTGTTCTGCCTGGCTCCGTGCGAATAAAGAGATATCCGGCCCATTCAGGATGGAAGCGAACAACTGCCGGTTCAATGGGCATGTAGAGCGAGTTCATGCTGAAATTCTTTATGACTCCTACGATTGGTCCTTTGTCGCCATATACATTAAGTGTTTTGCCAACCACGTCGCCGCCGATGAGCCGGGCAGTTTCTTCATTGACGAGATAGCTAATGGAATCCGAAGCAAAGGCTCTTGAGAAATCACGTCCGGCGAGGAGATCCATCCGCATAGTTTTGGCGAAATCGTTGCTCGCATTGATGATGTAAAAGAGTTGATGGTTGTCGGGTTCTTTGCCTGACCAGTTCACACTGGTCGTGTTGTTGCCGATATTGAGGGGATTCTGACCTGAGGCCGTTACACTGGCTATCCCGGCTTGCATCAGTAGTTCCTGCGCTACGGCGTCGTGCTTTTCGAGGAGAGCGCCTTCTCGGGTTACGAACAAAAGATTCTCCCGATCCATGCCCAGGTTTTCTGTCCGGATATGATTGAGTTGCAAGTACACGGCAATTGTCGAAACGATCAGCACCAGCGAGAGGGCGAACTGGAATACAACGAGTCCCTTGCGCAAATTCAGCACACTACCTGACCGTTGGCGGAAGGTGCCGCGCAGGACGGCCACCGGTTTGAACGAAGAAAGATAAAAGGCCGGATAGCTTCCGGATGCCACACCCACCAGCAGGGCGATGCCAAGAATTCCCATAAGGAAATTAAGGTCAAGGCTGCCGGGTGTGAAATGTTTACCCGTTATAAAGTTAAACGCAGGCAGTAACGTAACCACGAGCGCGAGTGCAAATAGAAAGGCAATGAACGCCGTCATAATGGACTCCGTGACGAACTGTGTGATGAGTGATTGCTGGTGGGCGCCAATGACCTTGCGAACGCCGATTTCGCGCGCGCGCTGCGACGAGCGTGCAGTGGCGAGGTTCATGAAGTTGATACAGGCAATTAGCAGCAGAAAGATCGCTATAGCCGCAAAGATGTGAACGTAGTCGATGCGTCCGCCGGTGAGTTGACCATCTCTATAGAAAGAATTCAGATATACATCCTCGAACGGCTGAAGGAATATCTGATGGTTGGTGTCGTCGGCGTGGCGGTTGAACAGATTTGCGACCTTCCGGTTAAAGTCATGCAGAGAGGTGCCTTCCTCCAGCTTCGCGTAGATGACATAGACCATGAAGTACCATTCTTCAAAACGCTTGTCGCGGTCTATGAGTATCTGGGTAGGCAGTAATACGTCGAACTGGATCGATGAGTTGTTCGGTATGTCGGCAACAATGCCGGTGATGGTAACGTCGTTCTTGTGGTCGACGGTTAAAGTTCGCCCCAGTGCGTTGTCCCAGTCACTACCGAAGAGTTTGCGTGCGGTCCTTTCGGTGATCACGGCGGAGGCCGGGCTAACGAGGGCTGTCTCCGGGTTACCCTGTATGAAGGGAAAAGAAAACACACTGAAGAACGCAGGCCCGGCGTGTCCGCCGATCTCGCGGTAGTTCTGCCCGTTGTTTGTGACGACGAATTTCTGGTTCATCATGGTCGTGACAATTGCTTCGACTTCCGGATACTCGGCAATCATTTTATCAGCAATTCCCTTGGGTAGAGAGTTCATTGTATAGACCTGTCCCCCGGTGGTCATGTGGCGCCACACCTGATGTATTTGGTTGCCGTCTTTATGAAAGCGATCGATGCTGGTTTCGTCAGTGACCCAGAGCAGGATGAAGAAACTGCAGGCCATTCCGATAGAGAGCCCGAGAATATTGATGGCAGAATAAGCCTTCTTGCCAAGAAAATTTCGAATGGCGATTTTGAAATAGTTGCCGAGCATAGCCGTCGGATGAGGTTTGAGGTGTGAGATTGTATAGCGCCTGATAGGTGATGATGGGCTTCTCTTAATAATGGAAGGGCGCATGTAGGCCAGCACTTCTCTCCAGTACTTCCTTTTAGCTTTGGCCTCTCCTTCCCGTTGAGCTCTCAGATGAAATCTTTCATGCAGATCACCTAGTACCTGTTCAAGGAGATGAGGTGCGCAGAAGCGTTCAAGCAGTTTATCCGCCCAGCGTGGGGGTTGTGATTTTTGATTTTTCGCTGACATGACTATTAAGCCTGGTTGATCTCGGTAGTCCTTGTGGCGCGACGCGACCCCACAGATTATTTCTCACGCTTTTCGAATTCACCCAGGTCGCTTCTTCTCATAAAAGTGTGTCTTGTTGAAGGCTATGTCTGAGCTAAGGGATTACTTCCATTTCGGTATATCAAATGGCCTGCCAAAGGAAATATGTTGCTCAGAGATAAGAATCAGGGGCTTTGACACGGCGGCCGGTGCGCTCCAACGTGTGCTGGCGAACAAGCGCTGTCCGATTTAGGACGATTGGGTGAAAGTGTTTTGCGCCAAATCATTGAGCGACTTTACTGAGACGCTGATGCGCGGTGATTGCGCGTGCCCTGTGCATGTTTAACCGTCATGTTGATGGCTTCGATACGTCGGCTCCACCCGAAAGGAGTGAATTCAAATCTTTATACCCAAGCGTTCATGCCACTGTTGAACAGTTTTGTAAGTTTCGTCCAGGGTTTTCTTCTGCTCTGCACTGAGCGGGACCTTCGACGCGCGGCTCGCCAATTGTAGGTTAAGTCCGCGTTTGTTAAGAAAATATCTGGCGCTGAGGGAGTAACCATTTCCAACCACATCATCTAGTCGCGTCATCTCATCCTGCAGCCAGCGGACCCCGGAGGCCTTTGATGAATCATTCACGTTTGCACACATCCAGGCGAAGATCTCGGGATAGAAATTGCCGGCAATACACGACAGACCTTTTGCACCGTTCTGCAGCGAGAAAACTGCGTTTGGCGCGTGGGCATCATAGAACTCGAGGCGTGTTCCGGCGCAGAGGTCAAGCTTAACTTTGATCTTCGCTATGTCGAGCGTAGTATCCTTGTGATAGGTGATGCGATTACTGCCTACCAGATACCTGAAGGTCTCTGGCGTCAGAATTCGTTTGTAAGGAGACGGACACTCATAGGTTCCCATGGGAATACCCTCCGTCTTGGCGAAGAACTTGTCCAGGTTACTCATCATCACAGCATCCGATTCCTCTTTCGTGGCGAAGTGACTGGTGATAAGGATGACGCCATTGACGCCTGTCTGGTGCATTTTTTTGGCGAAGTCTGCCTGACTCTTAACATCGCTCCCAAACGATCCGGTCGCGACAATCGGTACGGCGCCCTTCACGTGCTTGACAACATGTTTTACGAGAGACAGGCGCTCGTCGTCTGTGAGCTGATACATCTCGCTGCTAAGGCAATTGGCGAAGAGGCCTTTTGCTCCGGAGGCAAGGTAGAGGTCAATTAGTGACGAGAGTCCCGTGTAGTCAATTTTCAGGTCGGTAGTGAAGGGGGTAATCATGACGGGGACGAATTTCTTTTCGTCAGCCGGCAAAGACTTAGTGAAATTGGCTCCTTTTGCGGTGGCGTATGGTGATGCCGTTGTGGCCAGCGCTCCGAGGGTTGCCAGTTGGCCGAGGAATTGGCGGCGGGGGTATTTGGAAGTCATGGTGTGGTGTTGCATCATCGTCTGAGGCCCGTTTATTTTTTGATTAACTGGCGTTCCTATCGACTAACAAAAGAAGGAGATTGCGAGTGATTGCAGGGCGCTATTTGGGTCTTGAGTTCCTCAATTTGCGGAATGTTTGAGCTTATCTGTCTGCATCGAACAGGCCATCTGCACTTACGAATTGAGGCTTTCCCGCCTAGTTCGTCACCATTTTCCGTTCCCGGTCCAGTAACCAATCCCATTTTGTAGAGTTATCTATACTAAATCCGTGCTGGTACGCCTTTAAATACTACATTTAGGAATAAATTATTCAGCCGCATGAAAAAGTATCCTTTGGGAGAATTTGAGGAGATCGTCCTGCTTACCGTCGGCATTCTGCGGGAGGATGCGTACGGGGTCTCCATAAAAAGGGAGATCGAGAACCGGCTAAAGCGCAACGTCAGTGTTGGTGCGCTGCAGACGGCACTGAAACGGCTGGAAGACAAAGGATACCTCAAATCCCACGAAGGAGAAGCAACGGAAGAGCGCGCCGGACGTCCAAAGAAGTATTATAAAACAACCGCATATGGAATGAAGGCATTGGCTCATACGAAGAGTACGCGCGATGAACTTTGGAATGCATTGCCCAAGGTGGCACTCAACCTGAAGTTTGACTCCCGATGAGCAAGCATCGACCACCGGCGTTGTTCCTCAGATTCTTTCGATGGTTTTGTCGACCAGAGATGGTGAAGTTCATAGAAGGCGATCTGCAGGAACTGCACCGGGAACGTGTATCGAGGATGAGCGCCTGGAAAGCGCGTATGCGGTTTATCATCGACGTCCTGCTACTTTTTCGACCTGGAATTGTGCGAACGCCATCAGGATGCAGAAACATAAATCAATTCGATATGATCGGAAATCACATCAAAATGGGGTGGCGAGTGCTCCTCCGGACAAAAGGCTATTCTGCCATTAATGTCGGCGGTCTGGCCATCGGCATGGCGGTAGCGATACTCATCGGCCTGTGGATGTACGATGAGCTGTCGTTCAACAAGTACCACGACAATTACGACAGCGTGGTACAGTTGTGGCATGGTGAAACAAATCCGGAAACGCAGGAAATATCTGGCGGACTCGCCATGCAGTTTGCTGTTGCCGGTGCCCTGAAAGACGACTATCAGCACTATTTCAAGCATGTCATCAAGTCCTGGTGGACGGGAGACTATACGTTGGCTACCGCCGATACGAAATTCCGGCGCAAAGGCAAGTTCATGGAGCCAGCGGTCATCGAGGTCTTGTCGCTCCGTATGCTGAAAGGATCTCAGGCAAGCCTGAGCGACCCCAAAGGGTTTATACTCTCAGAGTCCACGGCAACGGCCATTTTTGGAACCGACGATCCGATCGGCAAGACTCTCAAGATTGACAATGGCATTGACGTGCATGTCACTGGTGTGTACGAGGACATCCCCACAAATAGCACGTTCGGCGACGTGCAGTTCATGGGGACGTTCGCACAGATTCAGCAACTCAAACCCTGGATCGGCAAGGACCCGTCGGACTGGGACAACACGTACCAGCAATTGTACGCACAACTTCAGCCTAATGTGACGGTGGAATCCGTAAACGCGGGGGTCAGGAACCTGTACCAGAAGTATCTTCCTGATGACTTGATCGCCTACCGCGATAAGTATCATCCCTTTCTCCAGGTGGTACCCATGAGCACATGGCATCTGTATTCGGAGCTCGAAAACGGGAAGCCGGCGGGAGGACGTATAGTCTTTGTATGGCTTTTCGGCATCATCGGTGCATTCGTGCTTTTACTGGCCTGCATCAACTTCACTAACCTGAGCACTGCGCGATCGGAGAAACGGGCACGTGAGGTCGGTGTCCGAAAAACGGTTGGTTCAATGCGTACGCAGCTCATGGCGCAGTTCCTGAGTGAATCGTTCGTTGTCGCGGCCCTTGGCTTCGTGATAGCCCTGGCGTTGGTGGCGCTTTCAAGAGATCTCTTCAACGATGTCTCGGGAAAAAAGATCGCCCTGCCGTTCAACAACCCCGTTTTTTGGGGTACAGCTTTAGTGTTTTTGTTAGTGACAACCTTGTTGGCGGGAATGTATCCGGCCTTTTACCTCTCTTCTTTCCGGCCGGCAAAAGTGCTGAAGGGATCTTTAAATGCCGGGCGCTTCGCCTCGTGGCCGAGAAAGGTGTTGGTGATCGTACAGTTCACCGTGTCGACATCCCTGATCATCTCAACCCTGGTGGTTTATCAGCAAGTTCAGTATGCGCGTAGTCGTCCCGTTGGTTATAACCGTCAGGGTTTAATGTCAATCGACCTGAGTGACCAGGAGTATAGCGGCAAGCAAGATGTGTTGCGTACCGAGCTGCTGGCTTCCGGCGTAGTTCATGCGGTCTCGTTTTCTTCAAGCCCGGTAACAGCGATCTGGAATTCAACCGGTGGCTATGATTGGAAGGGAAGGGATCCAAACTTCGACGCAGAGTTTGCCGTATGCCAGGTCACGCCGGACTTTGGTGCCACACTTGGCTGGAAGGTGGTGGAGGGCCGCGACTTCTCCGCTGACCTTTCAACCGACACAACGGATGCGGTAGTCGTTAACCAGGCAGCCGTGAACTACATGGGTTGGCAACATGCCGCAGGAGAAACCCTCATCGACATCAACGCCGAGGATGGTGCTATCAGGTGGTCAAAGACGATTATCGGCGTGGTAGAGGACATGGTGATGGAATCTCCGTATGAACCGGTCAGGCCAACTATTTTTTACTATAAGAGTCAGTCGGCATCGCTGATGAATGTCAGGATTGATCCGGCTGTGAGCACAGTCGAGGCGCTGCCCCGCATCGAAAGCGTGGTAAAGTCGATCGTGCCATCCGCGCTCTTCACCTACAAGTTTGTCGATGACGAATATGCTGCGAAATTCAGCCAGGAAGCACGCGTGGGTACGCTGGCCGGCATCTTTTCGGTGCTGGCCATCTTCATCTCGTGCCTCGGCTTATTTGGACTCGCTTCCTACGTAGCCGAACGTCGCACAAAGGAGATCGGTATCCGGAAGGTGATGGGCGCCAGCGTCGCTACGTTATGGAGAATGCTGTCGAAAGACTTCGTGGTGCTGGTCACTATCTCCTGCCTGGTTGCGATTCCTATAGCGTGGTACTTCACGAGGATATGGCTCAGCAGGTTCGCGTACCGCACGGAGGTTTCCTGGTGGGTGTTCGCGATTACGGGTCTGCTATCCGTTGTGGTCACGCTGCTGACGGTGAGCTACCAGTCAATCAGAGCGGCGAGGATGAATCCTGTAAATAGTTTGAGGACTGATTAGTATCTATTTTACCCATTTTCAACCTCCTGCTGTACCAGTACGGATGATGTTGGGGTCGACGAGTTGCCGCCACTATTGAGTCAGGTGTTGGAACTGATGTAATGATGGAACTTTTCGATTTGCCTATATTGGGTGGCTTCGGGCTCTTTTGATTTCCGAGCGATAAATGAAACTAGAACACCGTTCACAGAAAGTCGTTCCCATTACGCGCTTTCTTATCAGGCTTGGACGCTATAGCGTTTTTGCTTTACTCTTAATTGGCTTATCGGTATTGATAGGAACCCTCGGCTATCACCATGTTGCACAACTTTACTGGATTGACAGTTTTCACATGGCCTGTATGATACTTACGGGTATGGGACCGGTGACTGAAATGACGTCCGACAAAGCAAAACTGTTTTCTTCGTTTTATGCCCTCTATAGCGGAGTTGCCTTTTTAAGTATTACCGCTGTCATCTTTGCGCCGATTATTCATCGACTGTTGCACATTTTGCATGTGCAAGACGATAGTGAAGGGAAGAGCACCTGAAGATATCATTTCTTACGATTTCTTTTCCGTCTTAATAAGTAAAAGATAACGCTCGTCACAACCATGGCGCCGACCGGATAGGGCCAGTAGGCGATATACTTATCACGCCGTCTGGAAAAAGGAACTTGTTCTATTCGATGAAGCGGATCCTGTGGTCCCTCATAAATAAGTTGTAGTCCCCAATCCTGTTTGTCAGGCAACGATGGCAATCTGATCACCCCTGTCGAATTGGAAGATAATTTGCCACCAAACGCCGGCATCCAAGTTCCGTTTCTGGGGTCAAACCATTGTGCTTTATAGACACCGTTGAGTCTGGCGCCGCGAATTTGTGATTGCAGGCACTCTGGTTCGAAATAAGCGAGAAAAATATTTTTATCCGGCGTTCTTGCACAGTAAGCCCAACCTACAAAACTGAGTATGTCATTGGTCTTATTTGGCGAGACTAGGTCCGCATTGGGTACCAGTTCCTGATACAATTTTCCAATAGACATCGCGAAGGTCTTCAGGTGTCTCATCTCAGCGCCTGACTTCCAAGTAAATGCATCCCACATATGCGTGGGCGCAGACGGTTCGATATCTCCTCCCCAGATTCCTTCGGCGCCATACACATGGCCGGCAAATCCTCCTGACAGAAAACTTCCGTAGGCGCTGGACCGGGTGATTGCATTGTCTCGTTCTGTACCACCATCAGCTCCGCGTGAGTATCTGACACCGATACCTTCGCCCCGAGCGTCCTTATATCCCGCGTAATACGGCTCACCATTCAAAGCCGGACCAGGATTTTTGGAATGGTAGATTTCGGTGAGAAACCAGTAGCTGTTGTGCTCACGTTCGTTGCCAATCTGGTGGAGTGTTATCCACGAATTGTCTCCCCAATTTTCCAACGTCGACGGATTCGCGTTTGCAGACAGGAGGTTTCCAAATGGCAATGGTCCAAATTTCTTTTCAACTCCACGAATCGCATTTGAAAGTTCGTCGGGGCTTACCGTTGCTTCAATGATGTCGAGATGGACGGGTCCGAGAACTGTGTTATAAGCATGATAACGTGCATAAAAGTATTGGAGAAAGCGCATATACGACTCGGGCCATTGATGATACTTTGCCCACAACAAAGTAGCGTCCCTTCGAAAGGCCTCCATGAAAGGGATAAAGCCATGCTCGTTCAGATAGGCGATCTTGCGGTCTATGTACTGAAAATAAGCCGGGTTAATCCGATCCATGTCGGGAAACAAATTTTCATACAGGGGCACCTTGCCTGGAAAAAGAAAAGGCCTCCCTCCTTCATTATCCATGTTCTTGGCACTGTTTTTTCCGAACTCCATCCATGCAGAGCGTACTGTAGTTCGTGCCGAATCGTACATCTTCAAGTGATAGGAGCTGTCATCCGTCATCCAGTTTGGAAAGGTGGCAATCATGTTGATCCAATTGTATCCTTGCGCCTCACGCAGCCTCACGTAATCTTTGAATCCGGCTTGTGGACCAATTGGTCTTTTGATGGAATCGTCAAACCACTTGAATCGATCCGCGCCCATAGAGAACCACGTATCGCCTATCGCGAAGTAAGGTGTACCATCGGCAAAGTTCAGTGCATGTTTGTTGTCGGTTGCTCGTAGAAATCCACGCCTCAAAGGATTTTCATTTTTCTCTTGTTCAGTCCACTCGATCGCCTCAAAACTTCCCGACTTTCCCTTCAACCCTTCGTCATTGACATCCGCATCGCTTTTCCATGACCAGTTGCCTGCAGCAGGTGCAACGAACCTCACTTTAAAAGTGCTTCCACCATCCCAAAAACCATAAATACGTTCTTTAAAGTCCGGTCCGGAAAGCTCTACCCATACCGTTACGTCGGTATATGGGTTTTTGTAGTCGTGTGTTGCGCTTAAAGTAACTTCCTGAAATTCCCAGATGTGAATTGGGGCCGCCATTCCCATCAAGGTCACGCAAAGAAAAGCTATGACGAGGGAGACAAGACGGTTACAAGGCATAGGCGGATTGAATTCCAAAGATGTAGTTTATTTCTTAAGCGGGCAACGCTTGTTAGGACTGAGCCCGGGTCTGCCAGGCAACCAAGTTCTATTTATATGTTCACCCTTGCCAACTGATAAACCGGCCCCTTAAAAGCTTGGAGGACTATAGCTTCATGTACCAAAGCTGATACAAACTTAAAAAAGAGCTGTATCGGATCCGATACAGCTGAACGATGCACATGAATTTCAGCAACTTGTAAATCAGCAACTTAACCCATGGCATACTAGTTGACTATCAGACTGCTTAAATTGATTACCATGATCAAAAGTTATCTGGTCGTTGCACTCAGAAATCTCCTTCGAAACAGGAATTACACATTATTGAACGTCGCCGGCCTGAGCATCGGTGTAACCGCGTGTGTCATCATCTACCTCCTTATCAGCTATGACCTATCGTTCGATAAGTTCAATTCCAAATACGACAACATCTACCGCGTTGTTCATGAATCGTATTCTGCATCAGGCACCGAATACAATTCTGCCGCTCCCTATCCGTTGATCCCAGCCTTTCGCAATGACTTCCCCGACATGCCATTAATAACCGGCATTCATTATGAAGACGATGTGGTTATGAAGGTTGGTGCGGAAAAGCATCGCATCACCAACGTCATATTTGCGGACTCGTTGTTCTTTGACGTTTTTGATTTCAAAGTATTATCCGGCAATCCTCGAATTGAACTCGGGGAACCTGGCAAAGTGTTTCTCACGAAGTCTCTTGCTGACAAGATCATGCAGGGCAGGGAGCACGTCACCATAAAACTTGACAACATGCTGGAGCTTGAAGTTGCCGGCATTGTCGCCGATCCACTCCCGACGTCAACGATCAATTTCTCGATGATTGTATCCTACCCATCACTTAATAAACAATTTATCAATGGTATGGACATGAATGAGTGGGGCATGACCGTATCGGGCTACGCCTATTTTGTAAAGCCTGATAATTTGTCCAGCGCGGCCGTCGAATCCAGGCTGGATTCGTTTCTCAAAAAATACGAAGCTGAACAGGTCGGCAAGCGGAAGTACCTGCTCCAGGCATTAAGCGACATGCACTTCAGCAAGCGATATACGGGCAATCCGGGAAATGTTCCGAATGGCGTCATGGCGAGCCTGGTCGCACTTGGTATTGTCGGGGCCTTTATCCTTTTGATGGCTTGTATCAACTTTGTAAATCTTGCCACTGCATTGGCCGTTAAGAAGTCCAAAGAGATCGGTATTCGTAAAACGTTGGGTGCACGACGGGGCGAGCTAACGTCTTTTTTCCTTGGTGAGACTTTCATCATCATCGCCCTTGCGCTGTTTATCTCTCTTGGTGCCACTGAGTGGCTGCTGATATGGATCAACAACTTTACTGAAAAACACCTTGAGCTAAACTTACTAGGCGATCCAGCACTGTTGCTGTTCCTTTTTGCGCTTTTGATCTTTGCGACACTGCTATCAGGATTCTATCCGGCTGCTGTACTTTCCGGATATAACCCGGTGGCCGTGTTAAAGAACAAGATGTCCGTCCAGGGATCGTCTGGCGCAGGCGTTAGAAAAGCGCTCGTCGTATTTCAATTCACAATCGCCCAAATACTCATTATCGGAACAATGATTGTTGCGAACCAGATGGATTACTTTATGAGTAAGCCCCTTGGTTTCAAGACAGACGCGATCGTCAACATCTCAATTCCCGATAATAAGAAAGAGTCGCTTGAATCGATGCGTACAAAGGTCGAAGCGCTTCCTGGCATCGAAAGGCTGTCGTTTTCATTGGGTGGCCCAACGTCCGACAATCATTTTGGAACGGGCGCATTTCTGACGTCAGATGGCAAAGACACCGAGTTTGACATCAATATGAAACCTGTCGACCGGTTTTATATCGAAGTTTACGGACTACGGCTCAAGGCAGGGCATTGGTTTACCGAAGCGGAAGAACGCGCGCCAAAAGACATGGACAAGAAAACCGGCTTTGTTTACATTGTCAACGAAGCGTTTGTCAGGAAGTTAGGGCTTACAAAGCCAGAACAAATTATCGGCAAAACAATCACGACGGGACTTAGTGACATCAGTGCAGAGGTGATTGGTGTTGTTGAAGACTTTCACGAGCAGTCACTTCACGAAGAGATCGCGCCTATAGTTATGGTGAACTTTCCATTTTTTTATTACGACGCGGGCGTAAAGGTAAATAGCGAGGCCTTCCGCGAAACGATAGGCGGGATAGAAAAAGCATATCAGGAAGTCTACCCTGAATTCGAATTCCGATATGAATTCCTCGATGAGTATCTGGCAAAACTCTATCGCGAGGACAACCAGACTTTCACGTTGTTTAAAGTCTTTGCAGGCGTCTCTATTCTAATCAGCTGCCTTGGCTTGTATGGACTCATATCTTTCATGGCAAATCAAAAAATGAAAGAAGTCGGGATACGGAAAGTGCTGGGTGCATCGGTCGAAAGTATCGTCGTATTGTTCGGGAGGGAATTTCTGAAGCTCATCGTGATTGCATTTGCGATCGCGACCCCAGTCACCTGGTACTTTATGAAAGACTGGTTGGATGGTTTTGCATACCGTACGCCAATGCGTTGGACTGACTTCGTTATCGGGGTATCAGCCACGTTGTTCATTGCATTGCTTACGGTTGGGTACAGGTCCATTCGATCCGCAGTGGCTAACCCTGTTGACGCGTTAAGATCGGAGTAGGGGGGTGCTTCGGCTTCGCCCAGGACTACCGCCGGTGACCAAGATTGCGTGGCTGCACAATAGAAGCGCTGGGCCAATCGGTTTTCTCATTCAGCGCATAGGCGGTTAGGCAGCGTCCATTGGATGCGGGCAGGATGCTCACGAATCATCCTGTTATCGCCCTCAATAATTCGAAGAAACTGGTTAGTCTTTACATTGTTAAAAACCTCCGTGTTTCTGCCTCCACTCCAGGTGATTTCTATCTCGTCGATGACAGTAGTTTTGCCCACGCCAATTTCTCTTCTATGGGGAGATGACCCGAAGCTGCCGCCGCTGTTAACATCGCGATAGACGGACCGTTGTACACCATTTTCTTTGAATGTGATCTTGACGCGCGTACCAATAGCGGCACGGTTGGAAGACCGGCCTTCGAGCGACAATACTATCCAATGATTATCCCCCTGTCCCGGATTGAGGAAGAAGGAATTCTGGTAAGCGTCACCGGGAAAGGCTCCTCCCATGTCAGTGTAGATGTCCTGGTCGCCATCGTTGTCCATGTCCGCAAAGGAGACGCCATGGCCCTTTTGAAGATGTCCGACACGGGCAGAAGCGGTAACGTCGGCGAAGGCTTTTCCCTGGAGGTTGAGGAACATACGATTGGGGATCAGAGACTCATACAAGGGGTTGCCGGTGCCCAGATACATATCGAGAAATCCATCGTTATTGATGTCACCAAAGTTTGAACCCATGGCGAACGCGTTTGTATTCAGTCCCATTTCACGAGCGACATTGGTGAATGTGCCGTCGCGGTTGTTACGGTAGAGGAGCATTTTGTCTTTCGAAGGATCGTCGATGCCAAGCTTTTCCGCTGCCATGTCGGCCGCAAGGGATTGTTCGAAGCTGTAGTCACACGCGAATATGTCCAGCCAGCCGTCGTTGTCGAAATCCCAGAACCAGGTAGGAAATGTGCGGGCTTTCTCGCGGGAAAGGCCCGCGGAGGTGGTCACATCCTCAAACGCAACCGTTCCGCTACGTGACCCTATGTTGCGTAGCAATTTCCGATTTCCATCCAGCGTTGACACAAAAATGTCCTGCCATCCGTCATTGTCATAGTCTCCGGACGTAACCCCTTTAACAAACTGGGTTATGTCACAGGACGCAGCAGTAGCGGCATCGTAAAATGTTCCATCCTGGTTGCTCATGAATAGTTCGCAGGGGTGGCGCACACCTTCCTCTTCCGTGGTTTCGTTGCCAATAAATACGTCGAGCCAACCATCGTTGTTGAAGTCGTTCCAGGTAGCCGTTTGTGTGGGATGGAAAGAGAGCAGGCCGCTTTCGAAGGTAACATCTGTGAAGGTGCCGTCACCATTGTTGCGCAACAACGAATTGGGAATGCATCCGAATTGCCGCCGCCATGCCCCGCGCAAAACAAAAACATCCTTTAGTCCATCGTTGTTATAATCTGTCTGCATGATGTTGAGACCGCCCGTTATTCCTTCGAGACCGGCCATACGTGACCGATCTTCGAAAGTGCCGTCGCCCCGGTTTCGAAAGTAGTGCATGATCTCCCGGTTTCCCCATCCCGAAGTGATCAGGTCAATGAGGCCGTCGTTGTCAAAGTCTTCTGCTATGCTGCCACCCGACATGTTGTTGATTTCCAGTTTGAGGTCGCCTGCGATGTCTTCAAAGGGTTCAACCTGGTGATCATTTTCACCTTTTAGTCCGGGAATAAAATACGCTGGAGGGACATCATCAGGATATGCGCCCAGCGTCATGTAAGCGAGGTTGAGTAGCCAGCGGGATTCAAGATCGTGCGGGTCACGCTTTAACACACGCTCATATAGTTCTATCGCCTTTTTTGAACCAGTCACATCGGTATGAATGCCAGGTCCGGCAATCGGAAGGATGCAGGAGGCTGACGCGTGGTCCATCACACAGTTGCTTCTTTCGGCGAGTCGCAGGTAACTTAACGCAAGGCGCTTTATCATGCGAAGTTCTTCTGGGCGTTCCCTGACGAGGGGTTCGAGGAGCCGGACTGCTTTCTCTTCCTCACCAAGTTCAAGCATTACCATACTCTTGCGATAGCGATAGGTCCGTATCGTTGATGCATCGGCCTGTGGATCTGCAAGCAATGAATCAAGCCGGCGGAGTGTTGCCTGTGAGTCAAATGTATTGTTGCTACGCCCGGCGAACTGTCGATCGATATCACGCAGCAGTTTTACCATTTCCCGGTGCCTATCGCCGACTGGGAGGAGTTCTCTGCTGCATGAGAGAGGTAACACGGCCATGATGGTCATCAGGCAACAGCCTGCGATACCGGAAAGCTTGATCAATGCAAAGGGATTAAAAAAATGACAAAGAAATACCGTCCGAACGTTTATACGAACGGCTCTGGTTACTTGACAGGACTAGTGAGTAGGTAGTGCGAAATTCCTTATCGGGCGGTTGTGGAGTAAGTTAATTGTGATCTGAGGTTGTGCGCCGTGCTGGACCGTTGTGCGCATACGGATATGCTGCCGTCCGTCACAGATTGTCCTGCGTAGTGCCGTAACGTTGTGCCCATAGTTGATATGCGCCGTTCATCAAGGATATAGGTTGCCTCTCATCACGGAATTCGACCTCGCCAGTTTGATACCCGAAGGCATCATCTCTGCCTCGGATGAGCCCGCCGGACAATCTGATTTGCTCACAGTCGATTTGACACTTATAGCGGGTTACTCCAGAACGATGCAGGAGCCGGGAGTTGGAGTGACCTGAAGAAAGGATAGCTGCTAAAGGATAGCTGCTAACAACAAGACTTTTGTGTCACGTTTGGCCAGGTATAGCATCCAAAGCCAACAATACGATACACGTCGCTTTTCTTTGACAGAAACAATATGTTAACTTCAAAACGCAACATCACTACCGGGACCTATGAAATCACTGTTACCAAAGGCAATCGTCTTATCCTTGTGTCTGTCCGCCGCGACGGTAGAGTCCCCTCATAAATCTTTCCGCGAAGATTTTGACGGCGACAGCCCCAAGCACTTCAGCTATGCATCGGGTGGTAACCAGGCGGCCTTCACCCGGACCTTCGGCGTGCGTTCGTCTATCGAGCCCGGTACCAGTGTGCTGTCTTTCAAAATCGATCCAAACGATCCACCCGGTGCGGGACGAGGACCTGAGATTATCTCAAACGATTTTACACACTATGGCAAATACTCGGCCCGGATAAAAGTGCCCGACGCGCGCAGCGAACAGCCCAACGTCGGCGCCGTGGTAGGCTATTTCACTTACCATATGGATGACGTCCAGGGACTCAGCGAAATCGACTTTGAATGGCTTATTGCCGATCCGTCGGTTATCTATGTGGGAACGTGGACGGGTCCTGAGGGTGCGTTGAAACGAATAGGGCGAACCATCAACCTGGCCGACGGAACCATCCATGGAACTTCCTACCGTGAAGGCCACCAGGGTGTACCTACTCCGCTCACGGGACTGCAAAACCAACCTGAAACGATCAAGGCCATCGATGGCTACGATGCGTCATCCCAATTCCATATCTACGGGTTTGATTGGCATCGCGATCATCTGCGTTGGTGGATGTTGCACCCGGTAACGTCCGATACCGTAGTATTGTGGGACTACCGGGGATCACAACGGGGCATACCGCAGAATGAGTCGCGTTACCGTCTCAACTTCTGGCACACCAATGAGTGGTCGGTCGTCACCAATCCCAGTTCCCTGGAAAAGCCGTTAAAACCATATGAGCTCGAGGTGGATTGGATGATGTATGACGGGGCTGCGGACGAGCATCAACCAGCAAGGTGAATTTCCTGAAAAACCTAAGATTGTGCTGAATAGCATAATGGTTAGAATTAATGTTTTCATTTTGTTTAATCTTTTTACCTGTTATCGTATTAATTTGATAAGACAAAGGTGCGGCAGACAGGAGCGCGGAAAAATGGACAAATGGCGATTGGCCTTGCACATTTTTCCCTACCAGGCTTCAGGTATGATCATCGGCGCGCGCATATGCTACCATGAGAAAAGTCTGTCGACTACTCTGAGATGTATTACAGTGTCTGATAAATTATGGGGAAGGAGCGTATGCTAATCGCGATGGCACCGCGTAATCGCCACGGAATGGCTCACACTTTAGCGGTGTTGATTGATTTGGCAATTACCTCACGTAATTCCCTTTCATGGTCATCAGCCCACTTCCCTAAATTCGAAATGACTGGGATTAGACTTTTTCCAAAGTCAGTGAGGGTGTATTCGACTTTAGGGGGTACAACAGGGTAGATTGTTTTGCTCACGAGTTGATGTTCTTCCAATTCCTTTAGTTGAGCATTGAGTACCCTTTTGGAAGCATCTGGTATTTTGCGGTGAAGTTCACTGGGGCGTTGATACCCTTGCTCAATAAACCATAACAAGCGAATTTTCCATTTACCGTAAAGAACCTCCCCGACCATGTCGAGACCACAATTAAGAGCAGGCAGAATTTTTCGTTCGTACATGCGTGCAAGGTAACCTTTGTGAACCATGTGAGTCAAATGCCTGCCTGTACTTTGAGCACTAACCGGTTATCTTCAGTGAACTGATCAGACTATTATCAAATTTCAGGTGATACGTCAGCACCACCGGGCTCCCCTGAAAAGTTCCTGATATTTCTGCAGTCAACACACCACCCGAAGAGTTCTCGCGGTAATCGATCGCCTGCATGACGGTATTGTATTTTGAATTGGCATCGGTGATCCAACGTTTAATTTCATCATAGCCTTCGTGTGTTCTGCCTTCGTCGAAAACTTTGGCATTTGGCGCGAAGCATTTTGCATAGGCTTCATTGTCGTGACGTTGCTGTGCGTCTATTAAGGACTTAACCGACGCCGGTATTGCTTGTGTTTCCATAGAATAGTTTGTTTAAATTAAGTGGTCATCTCCGCGGATGATTGTTTCATTTCCTTATCATAGTTGAATTGTGCCTTGCTCATTCTACCTTTGCATGCACGAAAATTCGCATGTACGCCGCCGGATTACAAGTAGGGCGAAATGATTCATATAGGGGTAAATTTGTCCCTATGGCGGCTGACAAATTAGGAAAGTCGTGATCAGCTGTGCCAACGGACCGAATAGCTCCTTTGATGCGCCTTTGCCCGATAGGCTAGTGTACTGAATTGTCGCATGTAGGATTCTATGCCTTTCTAATTCCTACTTATTATTCGTCGCTGTCGCCGTGCAAAAGAATGTAAGTGGCGTGTAGGCTTCGGGGTACGACAAAACTGACTGTAGCACTACCAGGCCACTCTGATTGAACATAGGTCAAGATGGATTGTGAATTGAGTGATGGAATTCAATCAACTTGTGGTCTCGTATTACATCCCTTTCTGAAACTGGTCGTCGTAGTATAATTCCTTCAAGCTTTTTACACCTGCTCAGCGCGGTATAGAGCTGACCCGCGACGAACGCCCCTGCGCCCATATCAATTATGACCTTCTCGAACGTGAGTCCTTGACTCTTGTGGATAGTAATTGCCCACGCAAGCTTAACTGGGTACTGCATGAGACGTCCCTTGACTTCAGAGACAATAGTTTTTTTCTCGCGATCAAATTTATAGCCTCGATTGTCCCAGGTTTCACGTTCGAGCGTGTGCACTTCTCCGCTTGAAACCCGGATGTCAAGGCGCTCCTGCTCAATAAAGTCGACAATTCCGATCGTGCCATTCACCCATCTTCCATTCGGATCATTGCGAATAAAAATTACCTGCGCCCCTCGTTTCAACTCAAGAAATTCTGCCGCGGGCATTTGGTCTTGGCTGAAGTCACCGGCTGCGTCAGCGGCAAAGACAAATTTGCGGGTCGTTAATTGAGCAAGTCGCTTTTGGTTTTCCTCTCGGGCAATTGCGTTACTTGTCGTAAGGGTGATGCAGAATTCGTCATGCCTTTGAATGTAGTTCTCGAGTACTCGCTGATTCAGTTCTGCAAGCATTTTATCCGTCACATTGCACGTCCGGATCCTGTCGAGCATTTCCACAAACCTAAAATCATTTTTTTGACGATAAGACTTCTGCAGGATCAACGGGCGTACGTTCAGCGCACGGTAGGCATTCGAATTGAAAAAGTATGCGCCATTGAAAAATTCTTTGAACAGATATGATTCTACTTCACCTCCATCATTAACCACTGGCGGTAGTTGAAAAGGGTCTCCCACAAAAATTAACTGCTTGCCACCGAATGGTTTGTGTGGCTCTCCGCCATTATTTCGAAGTGAGTAGTCTATCGCTTCAAGAATGTCCGCTCGCAGCATGGAGATCTCATCGATGATAACCGTGTCGAGACTTGCAATTGAGTCGCGACGTAGGCTGTTCTCATGAAATATCGTGATGCCCTCGTCATTTGGCAATAGCGGACGAAGCGGAAACTGAAAGAACGAATGGATCGTAACGCCTCCCACGTTTATCGCTGCAATACCGGTGAACGCCATCCGTATAATGGTCTTTTTTGACTTCTGGTTGAAATAACGGATAAAAGTCGATTTACCTGTTCCTGCTTTTCCGGTGACCAGAAAGCTGTCATTGGAATTTTCTATTTGGTCGAAAAAGTCTTTGATCAAAGGGTCGTTGTTGTACCCCTCGGGCAGAGAAGAGTCCCTACCGTAAAATTGTGGCAGGGGTTCTTCGAATATCGATAGTTGTGACTGCCCAGTTTCTATGCGGATAAAAAAGTCAATGTCGCCGTACATTTCGGCGAATGGGTTATCCACGTTGAGCTTGGACGCATAACCCAGACTCTTTAGTAGATAATGCGCTTTTTTAAAGTGGATCTGGTTGGCGGAATTTGTCGAGCATGTATAGCTATGCAACGCTTCCTTTCGAAGCGTTATTCCACAAAAATGAAGATATTTTAGCAGTGTTTCGTTGGCTTCGTCTTCGCTTACAAGACTTAACGTTCGATAAAAGTGGTCAAAGCCGTGAGGATCTTTTTCCGGGTACGTGTCCCGAGATCTGCCATTGAACAATTGAAGGGCTATGCTGCGATCGAATTGACCGGTGTCCTGGTTCACCAACGGGGACTTTCGAAAGTTCTTTGACCAGTTCTGAAGTATTGCTCTTGAGCGTTTCATTTATTGGTCATCAGAGTTGTTTCGTGATGATTGAGCCATTGGACGAAGTCTCACCAGGCGGTCCGAACATATATAGACGAAGGTAAGATATCTTGATGAATGAAATACATTTGCTACAGTGGTGCGGGGTGATCGATGGCCATTGATCGCACTAGTGTCAAATAGGATTTTCCCTGAAGACCCTTGGCTGATCGACATGGTTAGTGTCCTATTTGGGCGGGCGCAATACTATCGTCGAGAGGATAAAATTGATCATGATGTATCTATACGGTAGGAAAATACCGGGAAGTAATCTTTGTAATGAAGGTCGTAAACCATTGAGGCAGTTCATCCCGAGATACCTGGAAGACCACACGATCATTTACGACGTTTAACAAAAGCTTGTGCTGGACGGCTGAAGTGTCAACGATGAGCAACTCATCGATCCATTCAAAATTTTGATCAAGGAAGAAAAGGTTTCCTCTAAAGTTACTGTCAACCTCAATCGGGTTGACATAGTGACCACCCAATTTACTTCTCTCCACCACACGCAGTTCTGAAAGGTCTGTGTCCGCTAGTCCGAAAAAAATCAGATGTATTGAGTAACCATGATCCCTGAAGCGAATTGGTGTTTGCCAAGTTCCTGCCGAACTAAAGTGACCTTCATAGACAAAATCATCGCCACGATTCAATGCTTGATCTACGAGAGAAACAAAATGTTGTTCGAGCCATTCACTCGCTAGATTACGCGCTTCCTTAAACGATTTTGTCTGTTGGGAAAATTCTTTCCGCTTTTCCAGGAATAACCTATCGCCGTCAAAAACCGTGTGGTTGGCAAAGATGTGCTCTGGCAAGTAGTCAGAGCCGACAGTAGATTTTCCCGCTCCGTTCGACCCGGTAATGATATGCAACTCTGGCACTATTGGCTAACAGGTTCGAGATTGAACTCTCTGCGAACAGCAACGTTTTCTTCGGTAGTAAGCTCCCGGATGATCGTAAAGTCGTGTTCCCCGACTTTAAGGGTCACTAATACGATCCGGCCCTCCGGAAATTCAATATAGGCATGGCGACTAGGAAGGTCCTTCGAATAAATCATAAAAGGGTGACCCTTGCGAAGCTTACTGGTCCTAAGCTTACCTACAACACTTGACGCTATACTGCCATTTCTACCTTGTATTGCCATAATGTGATAACCATTAAAAATACGGAAAAGTGCCCAATTTTCATATGAAAACGAGGTTTTCCGTACAAGCATCTGATAGGATTTCCAAAAGAAAAACCCTCGTCATCCGAGGGTTTTTCAATCTCCATTCTAATCCGCTCATCCAGCATATACTCGTCAAGTACCACCGCGAACGTTCTGTTCTTTAAAGGATCATATTTTGTCGCCGTTCCTGAACCTGATTCCTACTTGATCTGTATCAGCCCCCTACGCTCACCAACATCACTGGCTTTGCGCGTTCACAGTGCTGGAATTGACGGCAATAGCTTTTGTCAGGCGCCTTATTTTGTTGGCTGCATTAGCCCGACTTATCAGAGCCGTTCCGTAAACGACTGTGAGAAGACAGCGCTTGTAAAGGCTAAATAAATGAATCCTAAAAGGTATTTCAGCTTGAACATTACTTTTTCACAGGTCCGGTTAGCCTGTACTTAACGGGCAGAACGAAGCGCGTAGCAACGGGTTTACCGCGGTGCGTGGCAGGAGACCAGTTCCCTGCCAATAATTCGACTACGCGAAGCGCCTCCTGGTCACATTCCGCACCAATGCCTTTCAAGACCGTAATATCGGTTGCCTGGCCTTTTTTGTTTACCTTAAAGGATACGAATACCGTGCCCTCCACACCCAATCGCCGGGCACGCGTCGGATACTTAACATTGTTCTGTAGGTCTTTTACTAGTCCCTCCAATCCGGTTTTGTATTCTGCCTGCTTCTCTGTAAAGCCGTAGGTGGTATCATTTTTCTCGTCCACTTGAAATTGCGCGAGCACTTTATAATCACCGATGTCCATAAAGGAGGATACCTTCGCATTATCCTCGCTGAGAGGTACAATAGCGGAACCGTTGCTCAGCAGGTCAGTACCGTCCTTCGATAAGTAAAACTTGTACCGTTCTCCGGTTTCCGTAACCTCCGAATGACCTTTGGGATTTCCATTGTCATAAAACGTGAGACTTGTGCCGCGCTGCTTGTTATCCACCCATGGGGAGGTCGACTGAATCTTTCCATTCTTGTAATAGAGCGTCTTGGTGCCATTGAAGATCAGGTTAGGCGCATAGGCAGAACATTCAGCTACCATTTGTTCGATTTTCGTATCGGCGTAGTAGTCGCGCACTGTGAAGCCGGATTCCTTCTCTTCAACTGTACGATAGAAGGCGGCGCCCTCGACGGACGATATGGGAAGCCACTGCTTATCGAAATATTGAACTATAGTTTCCTGTGAAAATGAAGAATGAGATACTACGCTGGCGAACAGGAAAATGAGGATGTGCTTCATGGTAATGGCAACGGTGTTTGGGAACCTAAATATAAATGCCGACACTCTTAAGCCAAAGAACCCGGAGTGCCAGGCAAATAAGCGTCGAAACCGCCAATCAGGGTGTAGATCTGTGAACGTTGAGAAAAGTAACCTATGGTGAAGGTTGTTCTGCGCTGCCTGTAGACATTCCGATTGCGCAAAATCGTCGTTCTCCCAGCGCGGCAGGGCCTTGGTTATCGTTGCCCTTTGCCCCTGGCAACCGCACGGCTCAAATGGCGAGCCTCGGGCAAACGAAACTCCGCGAGTTTGACTATTCTATCCCGCAAGCGTTTTTCCAATCAGATAATTACCATGCATTTCCCTTTGTTTACTGGCCTGCATGGGATGGAATTCACCGGCAAGCAGGTCTCTGTAAAGACGCTCGATACCGACTTTGTGATAATACGAATAACCCCCCAGTGCCTCCATAGCCGCCTGTGCACTCATCCGTCCATGTTGTGTGATGATGGATTTTGTCTGAAGCGCAACGGCGGCCGTATCACGGTTCGGCTTTAAAATGAGGTTCTTTGCGTTATCAATTAATGTTTCGTGCGACATCCTCGTGATCTGATAGTGGTTATGCATTTCACCAAGACTTGAGAGCGCATAAGGTTCATGATTAGATTTATTGCCGAATATCGATATGGTCTTTTTTGCAATCGCTTCAACAATGCCAACATAAGGAGAAATAAAAACCGGAAATGCTAATGTGCTGACGACATCCCAAACAGGATGCCACTTGCCCCTTTCCCGCATGAGCGTGATCCTTTCATCCGGAACAAATACATCCTTGAACCTGACAGAATTGGAACCCGTTCCTCTCATTCCCATCGCATTCCAATCGTAGATTATCTCGACGCCTTCAGAATTCATGGGAACAGAAAAATGCAAAACGTGCTCTTTGGTTCCGTCATGATAAGCGCAGCTCATCACGGCTACGTTGGCGATTGGTGATCCACTGCAGAAGGGTTTGGTACAATTGATTCGATAACCGCCCTCTACTTTCTCGGCGCTTCCATTTGAGGATACCCAGTCCCCACCGCCGGTACTTAATAGAACCCAATCTTTTTCCACTACGGCCTGCATTGTCTTGGTAGCGGCCGCATCTCCATTCATATGTTTGAATACCAGCACGGATACCAGGTGCATGTGCATGGATAGCGTAAGTGACGTAGAGGGACAATATTGGGCCAGGTCTTTCAAGAAATAACAAAGCTCTGAGTAGGTTACGCCCCCGCCTCCGAGTTCGGCAGGAATCAGGGCTTTGTATATGCCTTTTGCCTTGAGGAGACTGAAGTTCTTTTCGGCAAACTTGTTCTCGGCATCATAGATTAAGCCCTGTTTTTCAATTTCAGGGCCGATCTCGGTCAGGATGTTTTTTAAATCCATTTTTTTAGTAGCTGGCTCGGTGGCAATGTTCTGTAGCGTCATGTTGTTCGTTGTTTTGAATCTGACGAGGCCGCCATGCGTTATAACAGCAATCAGCGGCCGCTTGGACAAATCAAACTTATGATGGCCCGGGATGATTGTCGTTCACTTTTGATCCAAAAGATAGTACAATTGAGTCATGGCCGACGGTTGTTCAAAGGCCCAGGATCGGGTCTTCGACGAATTCCCGGGGTGATATTCCGAATCGTTTCTTAAATGCCCGTGAAAAATAGGTGGGGCTTGTAAAGCCTGAGTCGTAGGCAATTTCGGAGATGGTTCTGCTGTTTAGTTTGATGGAGCCGAGCGCTCTTTGCAGCCTGATCTCCTGAATGAATTGATTCGGTGATTTCGCAGTGAGTAATTTTAATTTCCGGTTCGCTTGTGATTTACTCAGGCCCAATTCAGCACTTAGTTTTTCAACGCTCAGGGTGGGGTTATTCCATTCTTTTTCGAAATAGCCCATTAACGATTTGAGAAACTTTTCGCTGTTCAGGTCGAGCACGACAATGGATTTGTCGATGGTGCTGTTAAAATTTTCGCCCTCGAAGATGTCCTTTATTTCTGATGTTACCGTGATGCGTCCCCGGCCTATTTCACTGAGATACCGGGACATCTTAACGGTGTCTTCGAAGAGGTTCTTTTCGTCAGTAACCGGGACGCCGGCACTTAAACCGATTTTCATCGTTAAATGCCGGTTGTAGGAAGTGTCGTCGAGGAGCGATTGATTTTCCAATGTGCATAAGACAGCCTTGGTCACTGATTCGAAAGAGGCCAGGATACAATCATCCTTATGGGTGACGAGCCTTCCCTGATATTTGGTAATGATATTTTCGAGAGATTGATTGGTCTGTCTGATCGCCTTGGCCAGGTCTTCCTTGTCGATGTTCTTTGCTGGCGTCTTTTCGATTTTAATAGCCATTAAAGTTCTGAAGGCAGGATCGTCGATAATGTTGAGTTCGGTATTTTTTGTGTTTACCGGGTCTTCGATTCTGCCCAGGAAGGATTCGACGATAGCGGCGTCGACTTCGATAATTTTGTGGGGGTATCCGCCATGCGCGTGGATGTGCATGTCTTCGAGGGCCTTGCTGTTGGGAGCTTCCACCAGGCAGAAGGCGAGTTTTCTTTTCTCGTCGCACCAGTAGGTCATGCCTCTGCAGCCGAATAGGTGCTCGACCTTGAGATCCATCTGATGCATCCGTGCCAGGTGTTCTGCGGTGATCTCGTCGGAGATGTCATGACGGTCCATGTAGATGGGCATAGCGGATAGAGTTCTTGGACCATGAATCTAAAGTTTTTTGCAGGGGGGATCAAGGGGAGGTGGGAAAAAGCAGTGTAGTTCCCGTTCCGGCTTGTGGAAAAGAAGTTACCCTGCTGAAGAAATCAACCACAAAGTCCGCCGTGCTGAAAGGTTATATGGCGGGATTTCAAATGGTGTGATTGGGGCAGTTGTCGTCGTTGTGTTCTTAGCGCTATTAATTAAGGTCTGTTTTGACGTTTGGGTTGTGACAGAAGCTGCGCACGCATATAGTCATTTTGACTATTTGAAAGCAGGTTAAAAATGGGCGGTTGCTGGCTTTCGTTATGGAATCCTTCAATTTTAACCTTCTCTCTGGTGAGGATGAGAAACCCATCAACCTTCTTTTCACTGTTCGTCGACCTTCCCTTAACGCCCCTGAATAGTGTGGTAAAGGATTCCTTGGTTCGGTTGCGCTTGTTTATAATTCTAACAACATCTCAGCATTTTATTTCCTCAGTAATTGTATGCATTTATAAGTAATATGAGGGGAACTTACCTGGGCGAACCGCGGTCAGTTAATGCACGTACGAATGTTGCTATCGTTTAATCAGGTTACCCTGCGTATCAAAGTATAACTTTTTTGCTTTACCCCCCTTCTCTACCACCACTTCTACATATTCCTTGTCAGTTTTTTTATCAACTACCTTAACAAACCTGTCGGACTTGATCGTATACCCCGAAAAGTCACCAGATGTAGCTGCCGTTCGGATAGATGCCGGCAATTCGAAATCTTTTTCCAGTACCTTCATTTTAAGTAACGTCCCATCTTTGGCGTACAGACCATAAATATAGCTGCCATTCTTACCCTTGAGTGACACGGTATAGTAGTCAACCTCAGTCTTTGAATTGCGCTTATCATCACCGGTAACTGACCACTCCGAATCGACGTGCTTTCCCGCCAGCATATAGTAGACAAGTACGTCATGTCCTGCGAAATCCTTTTCAACGGCCGCCACGACCTCCGACGGGACCGTTTTAGCAGAAACTTCTTTAGCATCAACTGTAAACAATTCCTTTTCCTGTGCCGTCGTATTGATCCAAACGAAGGCAAGAATAACTACAAGTAGCTGTTTCATACTTCTTAATTTGTTTATGGGCCGGGTGATGCTTAGCCCGTTTGTTTCCTCAATAAATTCACATAAAGTCCTGTCGCATGCGCATTTCCATTCTCTCATGGCGTTCCGCTTAGCCCGTTGCTATCGTGCGACAGGTAACTGTACACAACGGGGGCAATAACTTACTGGTCGTTGCGAATGACTTAACAGCACCTTTTCGCAAACTGCAAGAGCCAGATGGCAGCTCGCATTAAAGCATGTTTGACTCTGATACCTACTAGTTAGGCGCAAAAGACAATAAATACCAGCATTTAACGGTTAATCACTGTAAACCTCAGGCCCAGAGACATCAACTTTTCGGCCGCACGTCTGGCCAGTGTAATTCACACGCATTGACTTTGCTTCCTCCCCGTTCGCGGTCGGTGGTTCTTGACGCTCGGTTTTTATGATGGTATTTTCTGAAAGGCTTACTCGCCAGCGACAGAGCCAGCGGAAAAGTTAGGCGCCATCAATCTAAAAATGCGGGCTGCTTGCATCACTCATTCTTCAACACTTCCGCGGGATTGATGTTGGCCATTCGCCAGCTTTTCCACGTTACGGTAATGAGGGCAACCGCCATGCACGACGCGCCGGCGGAGATAAATATCCACGGACTTAACGCAATCTTAAAGGCGAACTCCTGCAGCCACTGGTTCATCAAATAAGCGGCAATCGGACAAGCGCATACAAAGGCAATGAACACCCACCACATGAAGTCACGGGCAAGCAGCCGTACCACGCCGGCCGAAGACGAGCCCAGTACTTTGCGCACACCAATTTCTTTTGTGCGTAACAGGATCAGGTAAGAGGATACACCAAACAATCCCAGCGAAGCAATGATCATAGCAAGAAAGGAAAATGCCGCAAACACACGTCCGAAGCGCTGATCACTTTTATACTGATTGAAGAAATATTGATCCAGGAAGAAATAATCAAACGGATTGTCCGTGAACACTTTTCCCCAAACCTGCTGAATGTCGCCAATAGATTGATCGATATTGCTGGAAGGAATTTTGAATACATAGTATTCCCCGGCCCATGGTGCGACAAGATATTTCTTCAACGCAAAAACCATAGGACCCACCTCATTGCGGAAAGAAGTTTGATTGAAATCTTTCACCACACCAATTACTTTCTTCGGCACCTGGATATCGTTGGATTCGTGCCAGTTAATGGTTTCACCGATGATATCTGACGGATTCGTATAGCCAAGCTGGCGTACAGCCGTTTCGTTGAATACAATGGTATGCTGATTGGTCGTGCTGGCGTCGCTGAAATTGGCCCCTGCAACAAACCTGGCTTTGAATAATGAGAAGTAGTTTTCGTCCACCGCCACGATGTTTGCACCGATACTTTTCTGCGGGTCACTGGCTCTGCTATAGCCTCTTCCCCAATGCACTTGCTCACCGGGTATCGACGAAGCCATCGCCATCGCAGATACGTTGCGCAATTGATCAATGGAGTGATAAAAATAATCCTGGTTCGCCCGGTAGGTACTATCCTTGATAGCGGGTCCTTTTACAATGAGTGTTTGATCCAGGTCGAAACCGGTATGCTGATGCAACATGAAATCCAACTGACGGTAGATGGTGACGGTGCTGATCATCAAAATGATAGACGCCGTAAACTGAAAAATAATTAGTGCGCGGTTCAATGACAGGTTGAACATGCGTGAGCCTTTTGTTTTCAATGCCGCCAATGGCCTGAGTGAGGAAATTGCATAGGCCGGATAAAGTCCGGAAGCAAGCGTACCGATTAAAAATAATATCGAAATAATCCCTATTTCGTGCTGCCTTAGGGTTAACGCTTCCGGTAACGAAAGTATGTTTTTCAGTAAGGGCAATGTCAGTTCCAGTATGACGACGGAAATAAGAATAGCTAACGAGTTCACCATAGCCGACTCCGCCATCAGCTGACCAATCAGTTGCCAGCGATTGGAACCGGAGATTTTCCGGATGCTGATTTCCTTGATGCTCTCCGCTGACTTTGCTATCGCGAAGTTGATATAGTTCACCCACGCGATCACCAGGATGAAAAGGGCAATGGTGGCCAGGAAGTTGATTGTCCTGCGGTCGCCATTGGCTTCAAGCTCTCCCCAGAGTTTAGAATCGAGATGAATGTTCTGCACGGGTTGCAGGGTGAGTTTCATGCTGTAACCGTTCGCCGGATCCTGAGCCAAATCCGTAATGTATTTTTTAAGGAACGCAGGAAATTTTTCTTCCACCACCGACGGACTAGTGTGCGGAGCAAGTTTCACGTACGTATAGAAGTTACCCCATCCCCAATCGTTATCGGATACTCCAAAGGCCTTTAACGTATTGAAGGAAACGAGGAAATCAGTATGGAGGTGAGAGTTGGAAGGTACATCTCTAAACACGCCCGTTACTTTCAGTGTGCTGATGCCACGCTCACCGCAGTGAAACTGCATGGTTTCACCCATCGGGTCTTCATTGCCGAAGTAGCGTTTCGCTGTCGATTCCGATAAGGTAACCTGATCGGGTAGCGCCAATGCACCAGATGCAGAGCCGCTTACCATTTCATAGGAGAATAGTTCAAGAAAAGAAGAGTCGGCATAATAGATTCTACTTTCACGAAACATTTTTTCGCCGGCTTGCATGACCGGATCGGCCATAAAAGGACCGGTATGTGCAAGGCGGGCGGCGTCCTCAATTTCAGGCAGGTCGTGTTTTAATGCAGGTGCAGCACCCGGGACCCATTGCGCGGACTTACCGGATTCCTCATTGTTCTCATAACCGTACTGAGCCAAACGATAGACCTGGGAGGACCGGAAGTCATCGAAACTTTTTTCATAGCGCACATAAAGACCAATCAGGATAAAGGATACGATGCCCAATGAAAGTCCCATGACGTTGAGGAACGCAAAAAGTTTACTCCTCCAGATCTTGCGGCCAGCGATGACAAAGAAATTCCGTAGCATAAACACAGGTTTGTCCGGGTTATTCAACAATTAGTCCAAATAACGCAGATGCGTATTTGAAAGCAATTTCAGGGATTTAAAGAGAACCATAGTCCGGTAGTGGATAGAAGCGCTCGTTTGCGGACGATTGCTACCAGCTTACTTATCCTCGTTTGGAGCGGGCGTTGTCGTTCGATAAGTTCCACCCCAACGTGAAAAGAAAGTTCCGGTTTGGAGTTCTATTCTGTGATTTTTCGACTAATGTCCCGCGCTATCTACTTGTGCATCGCTCATAATTTGAAGATCTTGCTTGTCAAGAATGCAACCTGTAACTTATGCTTCTCATATCCACGTCAAATGTATTGTACTAACCATGGCGTCGAAACAAGACTACGAGTTAGATGTCAACGATCCCAATAAAACCCGGATCAGTCATTTTCTGAGCAGTACGGGCGAAAGACTAACAAAGGTTCCGTGGGACCAACGTAACATCAAAGAAGCCGATAACGTCGTCGCAGCTTATAAATTTGAAAGCGATGATCAATCGCTAAGCATTACCGTGATATCGGCAACGTCGTATCATGACGCCAATCGGATAGCTGCAGTCAATGGGTTCAATGAGTTATCTCATGGTAAATGGGGTAGCAATGGAAGTATACTATATCTTGTTCAATCGAGTGATAAGGCCAGAGTTAGTGCCACTGTTAGCATCTTTGCAGGCGAAGAATAAACGCTACCTATTGAATAGATTACTTGACGCGCGTTACGAAGGCACAGTTCAACCTATAACCGACATTTGGTTACACGGCGTCCGGATAAGGTTGTGCTGAAGGTGCCGAAGATCACCCGAAAAAAGAGCGCACGATGATAAAATAGGCGCCTTACCGTTCTGGCGTGACGGTCCTGTATCAATGATTTTCGAACGGTTATGATTCTTATCACGGTCCAGCATTTTATTTCCTTAAGTATATTATATACATTTATAAATAATATGAAAGGAACTTACCTGGGCGAATTTGAGGAACTTGTTCTACTAGCTGCTGGCATACTGACAGACGACGCATACGGTGTAGCCATTCGCAAAGAGATCGAGAAGCAAACAAAGCGACCTGTTAACATTGGCGCTGTCCACACTGCCTTGCACCGGCTCGAAGAAAAAGGTTACCTGAAGTCAGAATTCGGAGAAGCCACGCTAGTCAGGGGAGGGAAGAGGAAGCGAATATTCACACTCACACCTTTTGGATTGAAAGTGTTGAAGAAAGCTCAGGCGCTTCGAAGCAACATGTGGTCGAAATTGATACTTCAAAGGAATTAAAACGCGCGCGTTATGAAACAACACCCACCCCGTCTGGCAAAAAGTATCCTTCGTCGCTTTTGTCATGTGTCGTTCCTGGAGGAGGTTGAAGGCGATCTCGATGAACAGTTTTACGAGCGTCTCGAGGGTAGCGGGTCATTCAAGGCACGGTTGCATTACTGGATCGATGTGACGAGGGCTGTTGCATCGGGGAATGGTTACGGTCGCAAGGAGCCTCGTTCGCGTGTGACAATAGGCGATTCGTTGGCTCACTTCTTCAAGATCTTCTTCCGCAATCTCAAGCACAACCGTTCGTCCTCGTTTATCAACATAGCCGGCCTCGCCTTAAGCCTGATGAGCTTTGTGGCAATCTATCTTTATGTATCCGATGAACTCACGTTCGATAGCTTTCACCCCGATGAGATAATGTCTATCGCATCAAGTCACTCCTACAAACGTCACGGTGATGGCATTGCCGAGACCGATGCACGCGCCGGTGGCTTGTTTGTCGTGGCGTTGAAGGAGGCTATGCCGGAGGTGGAAGCTTATACACGATTCTCGCGCTTCGGCTACCCGGGTTTTGTGAAGAATGAGAAAGCCAACATCATGAGCGAAGAACAACAGTTCTTCTGGGTCGACTCTTCATACGCCAAAATTTTCAGCCTGCCCATGGTTTCGGGCGATCCTTCTGTCATCCTCAGGGATCCACACAATGTGATTATCAATGAATCGATGGCAAAAAAGTATTTCGGCACCGCCGATCCCATCGGACAGGAGCTTATCTATTCGCGCACCGGGATGGCTTTCAATTTCGTGGTCGCTGGTATCATGCGGGATTATCCTTCGAATGCGCATTTTCATCCCGATTACATGGCGAGCAACGTGGCGCTCGGTCCTCTTTGGAAAAGGGACGGCTACGACCGAGTGAATGATTGGGGCGATGCATTTACATACTCGTTCTTCCGGCTCGCAGAGGGTACCGATCCCACGAAAGCGAAAGAAGCACTCACCCGTATTTTCAGGGAGCACTTGAACCCGGAACGCACCGATTTACCGGTCCTCACCAAGCTTACCAATCTGCATTTCACACACGGAATGTTGGTGGAGCTGGAATTGCCGGGCGATAAAATGTACGCCTACATTGCTGCGTCAGTTGGTGTAATCGTGTTGATCATCGCTGCGATCAATTACATGAACCTTGCCACCGCGCGGTCCGTCCGACGATCCAGGGAAGTCGGTCTTCGAAAAACACTCGGCGTAAGGCGATCGTCACTCATCTTTCAATTTATCGGAGAGTCGATCGTGCTGGTTTCGATATCATTTGTGATCTCACTGATCTTTACGGTTGTGTTGCTGCCGTTCTTCAATCAACTCACGGGTAAGGCGTTTGACATTTATTCGGTGATCGATGGGAATGCCCTGCCAATACTCCTTGGTGTGATACTCATTCTCGCCCTGTTGTCGGGCAGCTACCCGGCGTTTTATCTCTCTCGGTTCAAACCCGGTGATATTTTGAAAGGAAAGATCATCACAGGCACCGGCGCCGAGAACTTCAGAAAGACATTGGTCGTCTTCCAGTTCAGCATGACCGTGCTGCTCATCGTAAGTGCAGCCGTTATCCACAATCAACTTACGTTCATACAGTCGGGTAAGCTCGCCGCTCAAAAAGAAAAAATCATGACCGTGCGACTGGCCGACGTGGGAAATCAAGATCAGTTGCGACAGTCGATGAGCCAGAACAAGGAAGTAGAAGAGCTATCATTCAGCGATCACTTACCCCGGCAGAGCAATATGGGTTTCATCATGCTGCCCTTCGTGCTCCCATCGTTGGGCAAAGAGGAACACATGTGGGATGGTCTTCGGGTCGACGAAAGTTTCGCGACTATGTTCAACCTTGAACTCCTGGAGGGCAGGAACTTTTCAAGTGCACTTCCGGCCGACACGAGCAATTTTATTATGAATGAAGCGGCGGTGCGGAGCCTCAACCTTACACCGGAGCAAGCAGTTGGTCTCCAGATCACGATCAACATCGACTATTGGGACGCCAGCCATCACGTGGACGGTAAGGTGATCGGAGTCGTCAAGGATTTCCCCTACGGTTCGGTTCGTGAGGCCATCACACCCATGGTCCTTAGCGGAAGGTACCAACATTCGGAGACCATGAATATCAGGCTCTCTGGCGACAATTACTCCGAAGCGATCGCAAGCATTGAAAAATCGTGGAAGAAAATGTATCCGTCGAACCCATTCAAATACTGGTTCCTGGACCAGGAGTTCGGAAGGTTGTACAAGCAGGAGATGCAAATGGGAAAGCTGGCGGACTACTTCACCGGCTTTACGATCGTGATCGCCTGTCTTGGGTTATTTGGGCTCGCTTCGTTTACCGCCGAACAAAAGACCAAAGAGATCGGTATTCGAAAGGTGCTCGGGGCGTCAATCGGGCAGATCCTCGTTTTGCTGACAAACAAGTTCATCAGGCTTGTGCTGATATCGTACGTGATAGCGATACCCCTCGCGCTGTATGCCATGAATTCGTGGCTGGAGAATTTCGCCTACAAGGTGCCGCTACACTGGTCGGCGTTTGTGGGGGCAGGGTTGTTGATACTTGTGCTTACGTACATCACTGTGGGCATTGAGTCTATTCGGGCTGCGGTTGCGAACCCGGTGGATTCGATCAGGCATGAATAGGATCAGGGCTTGATTCTGTGTCCATTCGCGACCTTATTTAATAATTCCGGACAATTGAATTCGATCAAGGCGACGCGCTGATCTCGACCGGTTTCACCTCGCGATCATCGCCATGCTTGATCTGATTTCTACCTGATCTGTATCAACGCGCGACTGTCGCGGCATTATTTTTTCAGGAGAGATGACTGTTCATTCCATGCGAAGTTGTGGTGGTTCTCTATCTTCCAAATAACCTCCACACCCAACGCGCGACAAACATTCGCGTGGATCGCATCATGACAAGCCTTCGCGTATTCACCCGCAAGACTCATCGACATCCAATACTCCTCCCCCGCTTCACTATCGAGATCGAGCCACGCGAGATGCTTCGCCTCACGCGGTAGGCGACAAACATTCATCGCGATATCCGTGTAGCGCTGCGCGATGTTCGCACCTAAACTTCTCGATCCCGAGTGCGACAGGATCGCGGCATAACTTCCGGGCTGCACGCCGAGCGTGTTACCTTCATCCACGTCGAGCATGCCCAACTCGACGAAGTGATTCCCTGAACCCGAACTTCCAAGCTGACGCATAGCCTTGCCATGGAGCTTGCGCAGCAACTCCGGTAGTTTAAAATGCGGATGATCGAGCACCGCATGATCCGGACGATCATCCAATCCGCCTTCGTTTCCGAAGTGAGTAACCTCTTGCAAGGCGCGTTTAATTTCATACGCGCGATGCTCAACATAACTTCCCGGAGCGTCGAGGATGCTAAGCGCCATGCGGCATCCGATGTCCATCCCGACGCCATAGGGAATGATCACATTCCTCGTGGCAAGTACGCCACCAATGGGAAGTCCGTATCCCTGATGCGCGTCAGGCATTAATGCTCCGCGTTCGGCGACGGGCAATCGCATGACGAGCTCCATCTGTTTGATGGCACCCGCCTCGATGTGCTTGGTGCCGAAGACGTCGAAGTGTTTGGGTTCGCCTTCCAACTCGTAGGCCTTGAAGCTTTCTGTGATGGATTTCGAAACCGGTTGTGTGCGAGCAGCCCGAGGGTATCGTGATTGAGATAGTCGTCAGGATGCGTCAGCACCTTGTTGATCAACGATAACTTCTCTTCATTTGGCGTGTGACCAAAGTGCCGGTTCATGATGTTGAGCGACAGACTTCTGGCCACTTCCGAAGGGAAGTTGATCGTTGACAGTTCTTGTATACTTAGCTTTTGTTTGCCCATAGTAGTAGCACTCCGGTCTGTCGAGGAAAGCCGGTGAAGAGCAATGCAACGCCTATGCTATGCTTTGATAGAAAGCACAGACGACAGCAGCTCAAAGCCTGTGCGAGGCTTTTGGTTTGTTTTAAAAAATTGATTTAGAAAATGACAATACACTAGCCGGACTGGCGGTTACCAGCTTGCACACGCTGAGTGGCCTGACTGCAGCAGGGCGATATGGGCGATGAGGACCAACATAGCTTTCCGATGTTTAAAGACATTGGAGTGAAATGGTGATGCGAAGATAGTGAACTTACGCGGACCCACGATAGCGTTGAAACTTTTGGCAGTTTTTCAGGCAATCATACAAACTATTTTCCTAGCCATTTCTTGACTTCGTCCTTCGCTTGATCAAGAGGAAACCGGTTCAGACTTTATGATGAAATCCATCGCCTATTTACTTATTACCTATTTCCTTATTACCTTTTTACCATGAACAGAAAGACCTTTATCAAATCTTCACTCCTGACATCAGGAGCAATGTTGGCGGGAAACGGATTGATTGCATCAGCGTTCAATCGGCCGGCGATATCTAAACGCGATCGAATGCTTCAATGGCTTGAGGGCAAAGCCAAACCAGGATATACACCGGCGGCATTCTTCCTCCACTTCGACGATAAGCATCGCGTTGGATCATCTGCTGCAAGCAAACACCTTGAATATTTCAAGTTCACGGATATGGATTTTGTAAAGATCCAGTTTGAGGCGGATTACCAGATTGTTGATTTTAAGAAGCCGTCAGACTGGTCGAAGATGAAGGCTAACAAACTTGATTTTTATGAACCACAACTGGTGGCGGTTCGGGAAATCGTTAAGTCGGCGAAAAAGGATGCGCTCGTGATCATGACCACCTATTCTCCCTACATGTGGGCTGGTCAGGCGGCGACGCACACTGCGTTGGGTCGCCATTTGAGCGAAGATCCCGAAGCAGTGAAGCGGGGACTGGATGCCATAGTGGAAAGTCAACTGCTTTTTCTGCGCAAGTGTATGGAGATCGGAGTGGATGGATTTTACATGTCTACGCAAGGATCTGAAAGCGGTCAGTTCACCGATCCGAAGATTTTCAACAACTACATCAAACCTGCTGACTTGGTTGCAATGCAGGAAGTAACGAAAAAGTGTCCGTTCAATATCCTTCATGTCTGTGATTACGTGGCGCCATATGAAAGTTACGCTCAGGTGCTGGATTATCCGGGGCAAGTAGTTAACTGTAACACACACTTGAAAGACAAGACACATTCATGGAGTGATCTATCCGCTATGTTTAAACGTCCATTGATGGGCGGGTTGGACAGACATGGTGTGCTTACAACGGGGACGATGGATCAAATCGAAGCAGAAGTAAAGAATGTTTTAGCCAATCGGCCGAAACAGTTTATTCTTGGTGCGGATTGTACGGTGCCCGGCGATATTGATTGGAAGAGGTTGCAGAAGGCGATAGCCGTGGCTCACCAGGTTTAATGGTAAGCATTCAAATTTCTTACTGCGTCTATAACGTCGTCGTGAACGGCACGCAGACACCGACTTATTCGCCCAGCGGGGACGCTCGCCGCACCATCTAAATTCATTCCTGCTTGCCTGATTGTTTTGGCGACTCGTCTCGAAACCAGCATGTTATTTCAATTCGGAACAGGCGCGGAATGGCTTCGATGACTAAGGCCCCGGACGAATAAACATCGTCTGCAACAAACACTTTTCTGAGGGTGAAAAAGGCTTATTAGTCCGTTTGAGCCCGCTGACCGTTCACATATTCCGTTTCTACAGTTGCGGCCTTAGTTTGGCAAATCACCTATCGCAGCCTGATTATGAAATCACGTTCCCTTAGCGCAAAGATATCCCTAGTATCGTTCGTGGTGGTGGTGTACATATCCGTTAGCAGTTTCACTACGCGATCAGAATTCGATGATGTTCAGGAGGTGACAGTCGGGTACCCGGAGGGTTACAGGGATTGGACGCACGTAAAGACGTATGTCATCAAACCCAAAAATCCCGCCTTTTCTAGTATTGGAGGATTTAACCATGTGTACGCAAATGACAAAGCCATGATTGGCTATAAAACCGGAAACTTTCCAAACGGTTCGATTATTGTTTCCGATGTAATCGATGCCCTCGATGACAGCCTCAACACACGTGAGGGTACACGAGCCAACCTAAGCGTAATGGTTAAAGACACGATTCATATTCAGGATCCCGGCGGATGGCGATTTGAAACTTTTGAAAAAGATAATAAAACAACGAGGCTGCTTACCCCAACCACGAGGTTAAAGTGCAACAATTGCCACAAGCGTAACCAGGACATGGTCTTTAGTGACTATCGTCAGTAAAACCTTACGAATCATGTATCATTGATCAGCCACCTTATCCCTCATCCGAAAATCGGTAACTAGCTCGGCACCGTCTCTCTTTCATTCGCCTCATAAGTCCGTGGAACAGCATCAACATAATTGTTCTTAGAATTAAGACTCGTACAATTAGAGCCGAACGTGGGTCCGCATTTTTTTAGCGAACGTCACTTACAAAGATACCCAAAATAGGTCGCTTTGATCATCCTGTCGCTATCGTCATACTCAAACACTATAGAATCTCCATGAGAATTGTCGTCCTCATGCTTTGAAATCACGCGTCCTTTTGAATCAGAATCAAACAGCAACACCGTTTTTGGCATGGAATCCCTGTGCTGCTCTATCCGGATTAACTGTCCGGATGCATCATAAAAAAGTTGTTCTCGACCTGATTGAGACCCGACACCTGCTGGAGCCTTCCGTCGGCGTTATAAGTAAATATTAACTCTCCACGCAACGTATCTTGCATATCAACCTGTGCGGCAAGACGGAACGTTCTACATGTTTTCATCATAGAAACATGTTTGAAACAAAATGGCAAAACCCAGTAGTGCTCCCTGTCCCGTCAGCCCATTCGTTGTCTTAACACGTATTGAAAAAAAATAAACATAGTCGATAAGGGTAAATCCCGACAGAGTTGTCATGGGATTGTTAAAACCATAAAACCGCATCGACCCCATGTTATCCCCCACAAGACGTTATCCGATTTTGCTTATCCTCCTGATGCTCGCATCGGGCTATGCTCCAGTAGCATTCTCGCAGGCCATTACGCAAACCGTAAGAGGTCGCATCATAGACGAAGATACGCGCATGCCATTGCCCGGTGCGAACATTGTCGTCGTAGGTAACGAAAAGGTCGGCACCACTTCCGATGCAGAGGGATATTTTTGGTTGCAAAACATACCCGTTGGAAGGATCTCACTCGCGTTAACCTTTATTGGATATGAGAATCGTAACCTGCAAAATATACTCGTTACAAGCGGTAAGGAGACCGTTCTCGACGTAACCTTAAAGGAATCACTGCTGATGATGGATGCGATCGAAGTGAAAGCAAACAAGTCGGAAATTGCAAATGAAATGGCGTTAACCAGTGCCCGCGCATTCAGCGTGGAAGAAACTAAACGTTACGCCGGTTCCTTTAATGACCCGGCACGAATGGTGTCGGCTTACGCAGGAGTTGATGCCGATGTGAGCGGTAACAATTCGATCATCGTACGGGGAAACTCTCCCAGGGGAATCCAATGGAGACTCGAAGGGATCGACATCCCGAACCCGAATCACTTCGCCGATGAAGGCTCCACAGGTGGCCCCATCAACGCGCTGAATAGTCAGATGCTGGCCAACTCCGAGTTTTATACAGGCGCGTTTGCGCCGGAGTTCGGCAACGCCCTTTCCGGCGTGTTCGACATGAGCCTACGAAAAGGCAACAACGAAAAGCGGGAGTATAGCTTCTCCGTTGGCATCCTTGGAACTGATGTCTCCGCCGAGGGACCCTTCGTCAAAGGTGGGAAAGCTTCCTATCTCGTCAACTACCGTTATTCAACGCTCAGCATACTGAACGACCTCGGTCTCGTAGACTTTGATGGCGTACCGAAGTATCAGGACCTTTCTTATAAAATATATCTGCCCACCAAAAAATTGGGAACGTTCTCCCTCTTTGGACTCGGCGGCAAGAGCAAGATCACGGAAGAAGAGTTTGCGGAAGGAAATGAAGACCTGCTGTTGGAGCGTGGATACTATAATGCCGATATGGGTGTAACAGGGATCACGCAGTATTGGCCATTATCCGAAAAGACTTATCTGCTGAACAGCTTTACAATATCCACCAATGGCAGCGGTTACGACGGATATAAACCGAATGACACCGATGAGTTGCGACAGGTAGACGACTTCTCGATGGACAAGCATTCGATCAAGGCAGCATCTTCCATCAACCACAAGTTCAACGCCAGGCATACTGTACAGGCCGGATTCATCTTCACGCAACATTCGTTCGATTTTTACAACAACTCATATGAAACCGAAAGCGACTCTTATGTTACGAATCAGGACAGCAAGGGAAAGGCAGATCAGTATCAGGGATATGTAAGCTGGAAGTTCCGCCCGACGAATGACATTTCACTGGTAAGCGGATTACATGTTCAGAAGGTAAGTCTCAACAGCGAAATCTCTGTAGAGCCGCGGATAAGTGCAAGGTGGCAGTTCCATCCAAGACAAGCAATCACGGCCGGCTTCGGTATTCACGGCAAGATGGAATCACTGCCCAATTATTTTGCTATCGTCGACGACGGCAACGGAGGGTCTGGTATGCCGAACACAAATCTCAAGATGAATAAGGCACGGCACTTCGTAGTAGGTTACGAAAACAAACTTTCAGAAAACCTCTTCCTTAAAATTGAAGGTTATTATCAGCAACTATACCACTTGCCGGTCGAGAATGATCCCTCCAGCTCATATTCATTGGTTAACGAGGTTGAAGGATTTACCGACAGAGCACTCGTGAACAAAGGAACGGGCAGCAACATGGGCATGGAGCTTACGCTTGAACGCTACTTTGCCAACGACTACTATTTTCTCGTTTCCACTTCGATATTCGATTCCAAATACAAAGCACTTGACGGCGTGGAGCGCAACACACGCTTCAATAGTAACGTCATTGCTAATGTGCTTGTCGGGAAGGAGTTTCACCTGAACAGTAAGAGAGCAAAAAACAAAGTCATTGGTATCAATGCCAAAATCTCGAGCCTGGGCGCACGACGTTATACGCCGATTGACGTCGAACAGTCTGCGTTAAAGAACGAGACAGTGTATCTGGAAGATCAGGCCTTCTCGCAGAAGGGCGACAATGTGTTTCTGGCGAACATCGCGGTGTCCTATCGGATAGATAATAGAAGAATCAGCCAGGAGCTCAAGCTTGACATTCAAAATGTTACCAACAACGATGCAAAGCTTGGGTATTACTATAATGATAACACGGATGAAGTCGAGTCTTCAGACCAGCTGCCACTGTTACCGGTGCTCAGTTACACCATCCATTTTTGAAAAGAGACGCAACACGAACTGTACTGGCAAGCAGAAGAGGCCAGACAACAAACTGGAGTTTGCCACAACACAGCACAGGCCTGGCTAACGTATCAAGTGAACAGTACCTTTAATCGTTCTCGAGTCTCCACGGCAATTGGCAATTTCCCCATACCAGAAATAAACTCCAGTAGGCAACTCCCCGCCGTTCCATCCCGTGTTTCCTGAATCCACATAAACAGTTTCTCCATATCGATTAAATACTTTAAACGACGCTGATGGATCATTCGTAATCATCCTGAACACCTCATTCTTGTCGTCACCATTCGGGGTAAATACATTAGGCACATATAAGGTATCGGCCGGTAAAATCAAGACATGTTGGGGAGTGGTCTCAGAATGGCATCCCCCAAGCTCAAAGGAAGCATAATAATAGCCTGTCTTTTCTGGTCTCAACTGAGCTTCTGAGCTGCTTAACGTGTTGGCATCTGAAATTGACTGTTCATAAAATTTCCACGCCACTGAAATTCCAGGCACCTCACTTTTCACAGTGAGTTTTTCCTCACCATTCGGGCAAAATTCCAAACTGGTTGCTTCCGGGGAGACGCTCGCATTGAACGAATCGTTGATGATAACAGATTTTTCTTCCGGCAGGCAATACGTTGTTTGCGCGACAACTTTTACGACGCCATTGGTGTGAATATTCACAGCGTTCCCCCCATCTTGAATAATCGCAAATTCTGTTTCGGTGGGCTCTTTCTTCATCCAGACAATAGTCGCTAAGTCAGTCTCCGGGTTATTGAGAGAAACCGTTACATCACCCGTAAGACAGATGTTTCCGGACGTTGATAGCAAAGGCATATACGGCTTGATAACCTTAGCCAAAGTCGTCTTGCTATATTGACAACCAAGTGACGAATTATACTTATAAGTTAACAGGTAATCGCCAGGCGATTGGCGAGGACTGAAGCTACTGTTAGTAACGCCTGTCCCGCTCCAAAGGCCGCCGGCTGGTGTTGCTTTGAGGGGTATGGGGTTGCCTGAATTGTTACAACTTGTGGCTGGTGTTTCAAGCATTAGCTCGACCTCCTCATTGCGAACCTCTATAGTAGGTGAGAACGCTGCGCAGCTTCCGTTGTTAGCCTTTACCTGGTACTCGCCTCTTTTTGTAGCCGTCAGATTGGAAGAGAGAATATCCAGGGAATTAAAAACATTGTTACTGGTTTCCCGGTAGTACCATTGATAAGAAACATTTGGCTCAGGCTCAACTTTGAGCAAGACAGAAATAGGGTTAACGGTGGCACAAACGATTTGATCGGTACCATCTGCAATAACGGTCAGGGGGTCATCAGCTACCTCAATCTGGAGTAATCCAGCGTTGGCACAATTTGGGGTTTGGTAAGTTATGGTGTACACACCAGGTCCAACTGAAGAGGGATCAAAAATGCCCCGTGATGCATTTGTAATTCCAGGGCCAGACCAATTGCCGAGAAATGGATATCCCAACAGTTCAACCTGTTGATCTGAGAAGCAAACAGGTGGAACTAGTTTTACTATGGGGGGTGTTGGAACGACGTATACGGAACCTGAGATCTTCCCAGTCTCAAGGTCTTCAATCGGCGCACCCATAAAGAAGTCCGTTTCATCAAGATGGACAGCCATGCCAAAATAGTCTTTAATGAAAGAGTCGCCGGAAAAATCGGCGATCCATTCCGTATTAGTCCAATGGTAGTCTTTGGCTTGAAAAACTGATGCAAGCCCCGGTTTATTGATTGCCTGACCTGTTTTATAGGTGTCGCTTAACGGTGATCCTACAATTAATGTATTGTGAAATGCTGCCAGCGAGTATCCGAACAACCCGCTTTCTTCCTTGGTTTTGGGAATTATTTTTGCGGACTCAGTGCGCGAAGTCCATTCTTCGTTTGGCAGTTTAGTATATACGTACACCGCTCCAACATCCCAGGTGCCATTGTAATCCCTGGTGGGCGCTGAAATAAAGATCGTTCCGTTTGATATGTAGTTCGAAAAGCCAAATCTGTCACCGTTTGTTCTCACAGAGAAATCTGGTGAAAACTGGATCGGTTCAGGATCGGTCTGAGACAGTACACATTTTGGCTCCCAGTTTCCTTCCTGATTTAGCTCCAGAATTTTTGCACCGGCTACGATCACATCGCCCTCAATACTCACGGGGACAGTAGAGCTTCTTGCAAAGAAGTTTGAACCCTGAATACAAATGGATTGATGGAACTGAAATTGGGTGCCATTGAACTTATAGAGTGCCAAAAAGATGTGGCATTCGTATATGCTTCCCGAGCTACCGCTATCCATGTACGGAATAACGAGCCAATCCTCGCTCATAGCTATATTGTCTCCTGACGTGTAAACGACAAGGCCGTCTGTCGTTGGATCAATTTCCTGAACCAATTCTGGGTTACTCCAATTCGTTCCCTTCCTGTAGACAAAGAATTTTCCGCCGGGTGAATGACCTGCAGCTGCGACAGTCAGGTAGTCTCCCCTGATAGCCATATTGGAGCCGAACACGTCATCTGTACGACCACCGGGTGGCGGCAATATTTTTCCGGCTTTTGCCCATCCGGCCCCGCTCTTTGCATAAACATACACGGCACCTGCATTTGCCTTAACAGTTCCGTCGTATGGAGCCGAAACAAACAGGTTATCTCCCAATCCCAAAATTTTCGTTCCGTAATAATGGGCGGCCGTGCTCTTTTTGGGAGTATCCAGATAATTGGTTTGCCATGCTCCACCCGATCGCGTATAACTTTTCAACGCAACTTGTGTAATACCGACATTCGGGTGTGCCACATAACCCACTACAATATCGAGGCTCTGATTAGCAGTTATCACAGCTCCGAATCTTTGAGGGGTGCCGGGATCAGGTTGATTTTCTTCAATCGTTTCGTAACTCGGATTACACCATCCGCTTGGACCCTTCCGTAAGCGTGTTAGAAATCCCCTGCCATCTGCATTGCGGGAGGTAAGGAGCAAATCATTACCAACAGATGCGAACACGTTGGGATCCCAATAGTCCGGATCAGTGCTTGCATTCGCATCAAAATGACAGGTAAGATAGCCATCAGGCCATGGCCCGGATTGAGGTTGTTGAAAGAATACAACTTCCCATTTAGGCTTATCCGTTTCGACGTCTACAGAAGCAAGTGTAAAAATTCCATCTTCGGTAAAGGCGAAATTGTTGTTGCCAAATCCATAAGAATAGTGAAGATCGCCGGGAGCCAGTTTAGCCTCTAGTTGATAATTGCTAAGCGTACCACTATTGTCTTTGTAAACATAAATTCGCCCATTGGCGGTAGGAGCAAATCGTGTGAAAGTTGCCATACGCGAACCCTGAAACTGAACCCCGCCTCCGCCAAAATCATCTACGTCTGCTTCGGGCGGAGGTATCACCGTTCGCGCTGACGCGTTGCTCCATTCGTTACCCGCATTCTTGTGATAAAGAAACATGGCCCCGGTGCCTCCATAGGGAAACGAACTATCCTGGTGCCAGATGTCAGTAATCACAACCGTATTTTGATCAGCAGTAATGGCTACAGGATCATTTGTGCCCGTGCCGAAGCGCACTGCATTGGGTATCTTCCAAATAGCCAGCTGCACGGGACTCGTCCAATCCGTGCCATTCATTTTGTAGACATATACTGACCCACCCTGACCATAAGCACTTACGAACAAGTAGTCCTGACTTATCTTTACTGACCAGCCAAATTGGATGCCGTCAATGGCAACCTCAGGAACAATGGACGAGTTCCTTATCCATTGTGTTCCTTGTTTTTTATAAATGTGTACCAGGCCCGTTACGCGCCCAACGCTGTCGCTATTGGGTACACCCACAGCCAGGTACTTACCATACATGGAGATAGACCGACCAAAGTCCAGGGAATAGTCTGGTGCGGGTTCTGGTGTGAGTTTCGAAAAATCAGTAAGACATTGTCCCCGTGCCGCTAGACAACCCACGAGGGACAACCAAAATAGAATATGCATAACAGGGGATCAAACCAGGATGCAAATACGCATTAAAATTTGAACTAAATTCCCTATGATTTCCGACTTTCTGACATCTCATGTTAAGAGCTTTTATTGAAGGCTTTTGCATAGCCTTCGTCGTCGGGACTTCGACGCGGCTGCAGATTGTGAATCTCTCTCTTAGTTTAACAAGCCGTAGAGGGATAACAGCAAAGAAGAGCAATCCAAAAAAGTGTTAATATCTACGATATATTACTTGCTATTCAAGTTCACTTTTTCTGCATTTTTGATTGCAGGCCGTGAAGCGTTTTACGTTGAAGGTAGTTTTATAATACACCCGGAAATCCCCCAAACCTTCGGTTATTTCTTACTGATCCTATACAACTTACCATTATCCGTTACAGCAAACAGCATCCCATTGTGATAGGCAATATCCCGGAAACGTTCTTGCTTGTCCGAAAGCAACCATTCTTCACCGACGACCTTACTCTCTTTAATCACCAGACGTGCAATACGCGTGCTGCCGAGTCCGCCGATGAACAGACTGTTCTCCCACTCAGGAATGGCATCGCCTTTATAAAAACTCATACCACCAGGAGATTGCACGGGATCCCAGTAGTAGACGGGTTGTTCCATGCCGGCTTTTTGTTGTATAGAGTCACCTATTTTTTTCCCACTGTATTCCAGTCCATAAGTGATCGTTGGCCAGCCGTAATTTTTGCCGGCCTTCACAAGGTTTACTTCATCGCCACCGCGCGGGCCGAATTCCGCTTCCCAAAGGTCGCCGGTAGCAGGATGGATATCCAGGCTCTGCGGATTACGGTGACCATAACTGTATATCTCAGGCATAGCATCTTTTCGACCAATGAAGGGATTACCAGGAGCCGGTTTGCCATCCTTGGTAATTTTAAAAATTTTACCCAATCCCGAGTTCAACAACTGCGCTTGTGGCCTCGCTTCAAGTCGTGCCCGTTCGCCCGCACTGACAAAAAGGTTGCCGTCCTTATCAAAGATCAGTCTTGATCCGTAGTGAAGGGTACTGTTATTCCATTCCGGTGTCGCGCGAAAAATGACAACAGGATTTTCAACCGTGCCATTGGCCTCATTCAACTTCCCTTTGGCTACCGCAGTGACGTTTCCTTTCTTGTAAGGTTCGGAATAGGACCAATAAATCATTTTGTTATTTGAATAGTTCGGATCGAGCGCCACGTCAAGCAACCCACCCTGATCCCGGTCGTCTACTTTAGGCAATCCGGTAATTTTTTTTGCAAGACTTCCATCGTAATTTCGAATCTGCATGAAGCCGGTTTTCTCAGTGACCAGGAATTTTTCATCCAGTAACAGGATTATTGCCCATGGTCTTCCGAGGTCTTCGGCCAATTGATCAACCCGATAAGGTGTGGTGGTTTTAACCGCGTTGATGCGTGTTTGTCCAGGAAAGGCAGGCTTATAATTTGTATTTGAAGGGTTCTTTTCGAGCGGCGGCAACAATGATGTATCTGCTTGTACAATAGTTGCTGAACGATCATCGCCTGTAGCCGAAGTCTTGTAGATGCATCCAATAGTGAAGAATGCGAAGGCGGCAGCAGACAGGTACACGACTTTTCTCATGTGCTTGTAAATTTTAACGGAATGTAGGAAAAAATGGGAATCCCGCTGACCTGCAGTTTATCGGTATATAGACTACGTGATGACGTACGCAGAATTGTTGATGATCACTCCTGACGTCTACACCATACCATAGCAGCATCATCTGCCGTCTTTCAATGAAGCATAAAGACTTTCGGAAATTAGTTTAATGGGTACGCCAATTCCGTAAGGCTTCCCTTGCTTAAGGGGAAGCTTGCGAATCAGCGGAAACGTGGGAGCGATCTGAGTTTCAATCATAGAACTGTCACGGACGGTTATTCCACCATAGCTATTGGAGATCACTTTGTGTTTTGTGTTGAGCACGGGTGAACCACTGGTACCCGCCATCTGAACTGGTTTATCAGTTTGCAGTTCATAGATCATGATGCTATCAGTGGCATAGATAACTACTGCTGGAGTCAACAATGAATAATCATTCCCGACTTTAAGTTTTGAAAATAGAATAACAGAGTCGCCAACTGAAGCCGCCTTCGCGGAAGGGTGAAGGCAAAGAAGATCCATTCGGTCGCCTGGCACAAGGTAGGCGGCGACGTCCAGACCCATAGTATGCGCATTCCGCAATGCAATGTTCTTACCCAGGCCGGTCTGCACCTGATCGTTGTCGATACTCCAGAGCAAGGCATCAGGTAACTTATCGGCAAGCTCGTCCCAGTTGTAATAGTCATCGTACCGTCCCTTCCCGGCAACGACGTGGTGCGCTGTGAGCAGCATCGGAGGAGTAGTGTCGTTTAACTTAAAAGTGAAGAATGTATTCAGCAACGGTCCAGTTTGCTTGTTGAAGCCCATCTTAAAATTAGTCCCGGAGAGTTCTAACGCGGTAACTGATTTCGGAGATGGTTTGCAGGAAACCAACAACGCAGTGATAACACCGATCCCGAGAGTGGTGATTAAAAATGTTCTCATCAACGACAACAACGTTAAGATCAAAGCTATTTTAGATCAATGCGCAGCGATGCATTCAATAGGAAATTTACCATATTTTTAGAGTAAATAATACGCTATGTCCTTACCTGCAAAGATCTAATGGTACTGCAAAGATTTATCTTCAACGACCACATCCTATGATCAAAAGTTTTTCCGCTTTGATATTCACGCTCACGCTTTTCGAAGCCGACGCGCAACAGTTTGGAAAGGGACCTTATACCATATCGCAGCTTGCACCTGGAGTAACCCGGATCGAAGATGCCAACAAACAAAATCCTTCAGGCATTTGTTCTAACCGCTACGTCAGTACCTGATTGATCAACGCCACAGTAAAAATACTGAGCATAAACCACCCGATGAATCCCTGCACCACGCACGCATACCGGGCAAGTCCATGCGTGGGGATATTTCCAAATCCTAAAGTTGTGTAAGCATTCAAACTTAGCGTCAGTGCATTGATGAAGCTAAGAGCCAAGCCACCACTAAGAGACAAAAACGGTTTGAAGTATCCCTTGTCATTCTTTTCGATGAAGGTTCGATAGTTGGTGATCAGCTTGCCTTTGCTGGTTAGATCCCAGTCGGAAGGAAAGAAGAAATAGAAGATGGCGAAGACGTAAATAATCCAGAACGAGATTGTCATAGCCAACGCTGGATCCGTGCCATGGTTAGTATAGACCTTCACCAGCCATGCGAGTTGCCAGTCAAAGAAATTCTTGAAGGTAGGGTTATCCTTGAATTCCGACTTGAGCCTGTCTTTCAACAGGTCCTTCATTTCCGCGTAACATGCGTTGGAGGATCGCAGGTCGCCACGCTCACGGTAGATTTTATAAAGCTTCGAGTAGTTGTTGATCAATTCGGAAAACAGAAAGTCGTTTTTAATTAATTCTTCTCCGTATCCGTTATATCGAACGACCAACATGAATTTCAGCGTATCGACGTCGTTCGTGGCCCAGCGGGATGGTTCATTACGATGGTCATCTAGCAAGATGCTGTCGGCCCCGCTCTTGGTCTTCAGAGCGTTTGAGAATGAGGACACATCGGTGGGATCGAAGGCATATACCTTTCCGCCGCCGAGTTCATCAAACGTAAATCCGGAAACGTTAGACGCGGGCAGTTGACATTTGTAAAGGTTGATTGCAGTAAGTTCAGCATCCTCGAATAGAAAATTGTTCTGAATACTAGAGTTATACAGATCAAGCGTTCCCAAATTGCTATGAGCGATTCTGAAGTCTTCGATTTGACAGTGATAAATTGGTAAGACCGATCTGACAGACCGGTCAAATTTCGAATGTTCTATCAATAGCGACGAAATTTGATTTTGATACAACGTCGTCGTTGTAAATCGATAGTTTGGATAGATCCTAACCGTGTGATCAATGTGCCCCTCGTTTTTCTCCTTATCCCAATTGTTTAATTCAAGGCTATCGCCATAGATCTCCTGAAAAAACTCATAGTCGTCAGAGAGATAGACGGCGCTGAATTTACTGAGCGTCGATGCTGTAAAATCGCAGTGCTGCAACCTGACTTCGCCCAGTGTCGATTTATAAATACTAAGTTCCTGAATAAAGGCTCCACGAATCGTGACTTGATCGATCTTCACATCGTCCAATTCATACCGAATCGGGTCATCGTGTAAAAGTCTAGAGTCTAGGCTTTTCAGGGTAACATGGGATGCTTCCAACTCTTTTCCAGCAGATATCGACCATAGCGTGGTGTTAAGGATATCGATCCCGGTATGCACGTCCTCAACGATGATTCCGTTTAGGTAGTGAAATTTGCAGCCGTTGAATGAGATATGCGTTGTTTCCTTAGGGATCAGTATCCGCGCATCGTCTATTCCGCTCGGAGTGTATCGTCCGGACGTGAGCGTGAACTCGCAATCTACCATGGCGACACGCCCTGGTATCTTTCGCAGCGCTTTTTCAAGTTCCAATCCGCTAAATTTCTTATTCCTGATGACTACCTCTTGCGCATAAATGGAGTTGTAAAGAAGTAAGGCTATTATTAAAGAGAGGGAGTGCTTCATGTGCTGAATCTAACCAGCCGGATGAAAAGTTCCTAGCACGTTGGAAAGGACCTAGGTCTCAAAGCATAGGGCCGACAAGGATCATGTGCACGTGGTTCCGTGGATCGGCGACCGGAATCACAGCGGTAGCTGCGAAACAGACACACAGATGCTAGCGGTCAACGGACTCGATCAACAAAGTTCAGGAAGTCGAATGAGATCGTCGAACCACCGCGGATATCATTTTAATCAGATACTGAGCTCTCCTGCGACACAACCAACGCAGTTCCGCAAAAACACAAACAAGTCAGCAACCCGACGAAATTTCCACCCTCGTTCCATTCCGGGTAGAGGATCGTATAATAAAGGTGAAGCATCAACAACCAAATGAACAGGTTTAACGAAAGCAACAGCATAATCGTTCTTACTTTAAATCCGCTGAAAATACTGATCGCCGAACCCATCAGGGCAACACCACCCAGGTACGTCCAGAATTGTGGAAACGGAATATACTTCGGAACGATGTTGCTGATTCCTTGAAGGTTGTTGTAATGGCCGATCGCAAAATTGTATAACATGATGGCAAAGAGATATTTCCCAAGAGGAGCCAGCTTTGCCAGCCATTGCATCATCCGGTTTTGATACGTTGGTGACCTTACAGTGGAGATTACCAGAAACCCGCCGCTCAGTGCGATCATTTTATTGGTGTCGACCCAGTATTTATTGAAGGAACCAGCGGTTAAAGACCACGGCAGGTGACCGAAAACGAATAGCCCAAGAAACACCACGCCCATTACCAACGACACCGCATTGAACTTCCTTCCGATTGCGATGAGTATACCCGATGCTGTCAGTAGTACGCCGGTTGAATAACCGACAAACGAAAACCCGGCTGGAATGTCGGTGAGTTCTGGTAGAATGATGGACCGAATTCCCGGGAAGAAAAAGTGCATGATTCCGAGACCCGCAATGCCTGCTCCGAAAAAAATGCGACCGATGGTCAGGTATATATTCATGTTATTTTTATTTAAGTGTCTTTCCAACCAAGTGGGCAACAGTTTAGACGCCCTGCGCTTCTTATCCGACAAAGTGATTTTTGGTAAAGAAGTGGTGGAGGCCTTTAAATTCATGGACAAAAGCGCAGCAAAAGCCAACAAAAGCCAACAAGTGTGCGTCCTTCGTGGATTTTCTGCTGTCTTTGCAAAAGGTTGACATTAATGGCCTTGTCTACGATTGAGCTGACTAGTTTTAAAGCAGATAACCATGGACGAACACAGTTTAATAAAAGCCGGCATCGTTGAGATTTTCAGCGACATCGGGTTCGCGGATCTTTCCGCCATGACCCAGCGGGATTTCGATCATATTAGCGAGCAGTTGAGGCAGAAGTCGGGCATCCTGATCAGTGGAACGACCATCAAGCGGCTTGCTTACGGAGAGTTCAGCAGACAGCCGCAAATAGCTACCCTTAATGCGATCGCTAGCTACTTTGACTACAAGAGCTGGCAGGATTATAAGGCAGACAAACTCAGGAACGTGCACGTAGATACGCCTGCACGTGAGCCGGCAATCGAGCCTGCAAAAAGAGTCCGCACTAAATCGACCTTTAAATATTTATCGATACCGCTCGCACTCGTTGTCATTGCCGGTTTTTATTTTTTTGGCGCCACTAAAGCACCTGTCGAACATGCGGAGAAAGCAACGTTCTCCTTTAAGAAGAACACTTCGAATGATATCCCCAATTCAGTAGTGTTTAGTTACAATGTTGACTCGGTTGAGGCCGACAGCTTTTTTATTCAGCAGTCCTGGGATGTTAATCGCAGGGTAAGAATTTACAAGAATAAATACACGCTCACCGACATATACTACGAACCTGGTTATCACATTGCAAAACTCATTGCCAACGACTCGGCAATCCGGGAAGTTGATGTCAGTATACCAACGGACCGCTGGTTCTTTTATGCCATAGATAATGTTCCAAAGTATACACCCGAGTATATCAGGACAGACCGTTCCACTGATCATGGCAGCCTTGGCCTGGGGGTTAACCAACTGCTGGAGAACCGAATTGATATCAGCAAAGACAAACGGTACCATTACGTCTATTTCCCCGGTCAAATGGATGTACCCAGTGATAATTTCAGGTTCAAAACCCGGGTACGTATGAAGGAAGTAAGATCAAGCACTTGTCCATACATAGAGCTGGAGCTTTACTGCCAGAGGTCATTTATGATTATGAGGAGCACGACAAAGGGGTGTGCACACGAGGCGTTTATGACATTTGGTGAGCAGGTATTTCGTGGAAAGGATAATGATCTGCTGCCGATATCATTTGATGTGAGTCAATGGACGGACATAGAAATAGCTGTGAACAATAAAGTAGTTACGATTAAGATAAATGATAAGGTTGTGTATACAGCACGCTTCACTACAGACACTAAATATCTGACTGGCCTTGGATACATTTCAAACGGGTTAGTGGAAGTGGAGGCAGTTGAATTGGCGAGCCTGGAAGGAGAGGTGATGTACAAGAATAATTTTGAAGAGTCAGAACCTTAGGATGAATGCCTCTTCGCCGGCGCGGGCGAGAGAAACATTAGTCAACAGCCAAATTCGGGGACACTGATATCGGCCCCGGCGGAAAAAGAAAGGGACCATATCCTGGTCGCCTTGCAGCGTGGTTCGAAGTGAGGCTGGCACACCGGACGATTGCACCTCCGAATACTCTTTTACATTGAACTGCTCGCTGGGTTGCTGATTGGGTGACTGAGGCTGTTGACTCTGCGACTGAGCTTGTGGTGCTGCGCGCGTCGTATCCTGTTGTGCAAAAGCAGCGGCAGAAGCACTTACTATAAGTGCAGCTGTGAATAAATTATTGAATTTCATCGCTTGTCTTTTTTTAACCTTATCCAAAAGGCATGCCTTGCAGGTCACGAACGGATGAGCGGTAAGCCGGGCGTTATTTCGACTACAAAGAAAAGCGGTGGAAACCACTGTTGTGGTGCGTTGGGGAATAAACAAAACGATGGTGCCCGGAATGTTCTACAGAAGGGTTAAACCTTGGCTCCCGATAGATAAGCTTCCCTCCATGCAATTGAGAAATAAACAGCCGCTCAACTCAGTCCTGAAGTAAAAATTTAGTGAGCTCACTTCGTGCCAAACAGCTTCTCCACCTCTCTTTTTGTAAATTGAATTCTTCCTTTATCCGTGGAGAAAATAATAGCCTTTGATTCAATCATTGCCGATCTGTAAACAGATACTTTTTCATCGCCTAGGCGGAAAACACGGATATAGTCTCTATTGCGCCAGTTATCTTTCTCAAAAAACGACAACAGTATGCCGTACAGGCTGGAGAGCGTGTTGCCATCGCTCCTGAATTTAACAGAGAAATAGCTTTTTATTTCCGGACGCTGATCCCACATTAGCAGGAGAAATGTCGTGTCGCTTTCATTGACAACGTATTGCAAACTTGCCCGGGAAAAACCCAGCGAACTCAGCTCACTGTATGGTGTCCATCCTTTGCCCGAGGCAGCGTACTCGGTGAGTTGCCCGCGTGCTGCAGTCGTGCCTGCAAGTATGGTAACAAGTATCAACAAGCATTTCATTGGTGATCTCTGTTCATTTGGAGTACGTTAAATTGAGCATTTGTTTTCAACTTTCAAATGCCGGGCAGTCAGGGGTGCTTGAGCGGGTTACAGGGCCGGCCAAATCAAAAAATGTTATCTTTAATTACCCAGAAAATTTACCGGTCAACACTAAACTATTGAGGCAAACGTAACATCTCCGTACGAACAACTCACAGAATTCAGCTACCATGATCAAATCATACCTGGTCGTCGCCTGGAGAAACCTCCTGAGAAATAAAATATTCTCTTTCATCAACATCATCGGACTCGCCATCGGAATGGCCGTCGTGTTTATGATCTATCAGTACATTCAGGCGGAACGAAGCTATGACCTATTTCACACGAACGCATCGCGGCTTTATCGCGTGCCGATTCAATACGGCGGTGCACTTGCAGCCGGACCATCCGCCACCAGTCACCCGTCCATTGGTCCAGCCATGAAGGCTGACTTTCCTGAGGTTGAAGACTTCGCCAGACTGATGCGGGCATCCCAGTTTTTCGGCGCCGCCACTACATTTACTTACGAAAGCGACCCCAATGGACCAATAACCTTTAACGAAGAGGCCGTATTCTTTGCCGACAAATCCTTCCTCTCGATGTTCTCATTTACATTGCTTGAGGGGGATACAAGTGCGTTGACGGATATGAAGTCAGTGGTACTTAAGAAGGAGATAGCAAAAAAGTATTTCGGTAATAAACCGGCCGTTGGCAATACATTATTGCTGAACAGAATGCCAGTGAAAGTCACGGCTGTTGTCGAAGTGCCTGAAAACTCCCACCTGCAGTTCGATGTATTGCTGTCTACCAGTTTGCTGGGACCAAATTGGGGATATAACGAATGGTCATGGCCTGAGTTTTACAACTATGTGTTGTTGAAACCGGGCGCAAGCCGCGGTAACCTGGAAGCGAAGTTGCCGGCGTTTATGGAAAAATACTCGGCAAAGATCTGGGAGCAGTACAAGTTCAAATCACATATATGGCTTCAGCCGATCACGGATATTCATTTGAAATCCAACTATACACTAGAGCAAAGTGCAAACGGAAGTGAAAGAACAGTTTTTTTCTTGTCGATGTTAGGGATTTTCATCCTCGTCATTGCATGGATCAACTATATAAATCTTTCTACAGCAAAGGCACTTGAGCGGTCGAAGGAAGTCGGATTGCGAAAAGTATCCGGAGCATCGCGGATCCAGTTGATGACGCAGTTCTTCTTCGATGCATTCCTGGTGAATATATTTTCCATCGTGCTGGCTGCGATCATTACCGTAATGGTAACTCCTTATTTCGAATCTCTTATAGGCCGGAATTTTTCTCAGACGCTGATTGCGTCCGGTACTTTTTATACACCATCTTTCTGGGTTACGGTAGTGCTGACGTTGCTGGTCGGTATCGCGATTGTTGGGTTTTATCCCGCATTGGTATTATCATCCTTTAACCCCGCCATTGTTCTGAAAGGGAGGTTTATCAGGTCGGGCAAAGGCACGTTGTTGCGTAAAGGTATGGTCGTATTTCAATATGTGTTGTCGATGTTCCTGGTAGCGGGAACGGTTACGATGACCACGCAAATGAACTTTATGCAAAAACAGGATCTCGGATATGACAAGGAACAGATGCTTATCGTACGCGCGTCTCCGATAGGTGACTCAACCTATGGAAGGCATGTAAATCAATTTGTGAATTCCGTGCGGCAATTGCCGCAGGTAAAACAGCTTGCAGGGTCTACCGAAGTTCCGGGTCACGTTATAGCTGAACGGAACAATGTTCGTCGTGTTACGCAAGATGAATCCGGCAACGTCGGCACGTTTTTTATCAATACGGATGAGAACTTTTTCTCCACGTATGGAATAAAGATCCTGGCGGGAAGAAATCTGACGGAACAGGACAAGTTTATCTATGTCCCGAGGGATGTAGACCCGAATCAACCAACGATTATTACGGACGATGGATATCTGATATCAGGAGCCTCGAACCGGATTATGATCAACGAAGCTTTGGCTCAAAGCCTGGGTTTTAAGAAACCCGAAGATGCGATCCATGAAAAGGTTGTTTTTGAGCAGGGCCGGAAATTCGTCGGAGAGATCACGGCTGTGATCAGCAATCACAATCAATTATCACTTCGCGAGAAATATCAGCCTATCATATATTATTACCCGATGAACGACTTTTGGCCCTACTTCTCCATAAAGATTGATGTCCGGGAATCAGAAGCGTCGGCGATGATCAGTCAGGTCGGTAAATTATTCTCAGATGCGTTCCCCAACAGTGCCTATGAATATTTTTTCCTCGATGATCATTTCAACAACCAATACAAGAACGATGTACAGTTTGCCAGCATATTCGGTGTGTTCACGATTCTCGCGATCATTATTTCTTCATTGGGATTGTTAGGTCTTGGAATCTTCAGCGTGTCGCAACGGATCAAGGAGATCGGCATCAGAAGAGTGCTTGGCTCGTCGATCGGCGGAATTTTATTTCTGTTTTCAAAGGATTCGTTTTGGCTGCTTGTCATTGCATACGGAATATCGCTTCCGGTGATCATATTAGGGATAAGCAAGTGGCTCGACAACTTTGCCTTTCACGTCGGATATGAATGGCAAATGTTTGTTTTCCCGCCGATGCTGCTGCTGGTGATTTCGCTTTTGACAATTATTTTCGTTACGCTAAAGTCGGCGGCAACAAGTCCGGCTGTTTCGTTAAAAGCGGAATAGCTCGGTGGGGATATATCATTCGTAGTCTTTGTCTCGGGTAAACAATGGAGCTATCGATCTTTCGACGTACGAGCCAGATTTTACGTGCTTTACGCTGCTTAGTCTGTTCATCCTGACTCGTAGGGATCACATATGTGATGCTTACGGGACCGAGACTGCCCGACGGCAGATTACCTTAGCTCGCATGGCGACGCCTTCACAATCACCGGGTTGCACTGACTGTATTTCCCATCAAACCCAATTTCAAAGTCTTTGTTCGGACTCAAGGATTTCAGATAGTAATCCGTCGTGATCACCTGCGCGCCTGACCGAATGGCCGCTTCAAACCTGGACTTATCTCCCGTCCTCGCCTCCCTGGTATCGGCATCAGAACGCGTTCGTACCATAAATCCCTCTCTCACCAATTCAGCAATTTTGTTTTCCTGCTTGACAGGATCGTTCATGATGAAAAAGGCAGCATGTGGATTGTCTACATCCGCATTGGGAAACATGGGTCTTGCGTAGTCCTCATCACCGCTCACGTACAATTCCGTAAGGTCCTTACCCGCATCGAACACGAAAAGTATTTTTCCTCTCGCTTTCGTTAGGTCTGGCCACCCTTTATCCACGATTGCTTTGCGTAGTGTTTTCTGTTTTCCTTTTACCTGTTTCGGCGTAATCAATTCATCAGCTTTAAGAATTTCAAGAATTTCCTTGTCCAGTGCATCCAGTACATTTTTATCAAAAGGTAGAACTTTTGCAAACCCAGGCCTGTCAAGTCCCGAGGTCTTGGGATTTATCGTAATGATGACCGGCAAATGATCGCTATGCGATTTTGACCAGTTTTTAATATCAGTCAGACATCCTTTGAATGTCTGACAATGGCTCCTGAAATCGATATCCGGTACGTGAAGCACCTTGAAACCAGGATCCTTCATGGCCTCCGCGTTGTAAGGTTTAGCCTCCACTCCCTTCGCGCTGAGCATTTCCAGTCCTTGCGGATGCGAAAATCGGCCTCCCTCGGGATCATAAAGCACATCGATCTCCAGCCCTCGAAGGCCTAAATCCAATTGTTCCGTTATTGGAATGTGTGTATAGTCTAATGCTATTGCTTGCGGACGGTCGGATATGATCAAGTCCAGTAAAGGCTTTTCAATACCGATCTTGTAACTGTTATGGCTGCCGATGACCTGTGTTTGGTTCATTTTAAGGTCCTGGCCTTTCAGAGCGGTAAATGACAGGCAAACAAGTACCGTTAGCGTGAGGTGCCTATGTAGGAGATTCATGGGTTGAATTATTAGAAGTTAAAAAAAGGTCGAAAGCTGTAATGTAGCCTTCAACCTGTATGATTAGTCAGCTTCACTAAAGGGCTGACATTTGATATCCTTTCAAAGTTCCGATCGGAGCGCCGACTTTTACATTTTACATTTAGTGTTTTACATTTTGCGGTTATAATGTCCAATGTAAAACGCTAAATGTAAAAGACGGTATCTTAATATCCCGCATTTTGGACCAGGAAGCCTTCTTCACTTGACGCCCCGTCCATAGCCTTCTGCGGGATCGGGAACAGTCTCTTGTGCACATCACTATCGGTCTTGTCCGTCCAGGTTCCCTCGTACTTCCCGAACCGTATTTGATAGTTTCTCCGCAGTCCCTCCCAATACAGCTCAAATCCCGATTCACGGAAAAGAATATCGAGATCAATAGCAGTCAATGCTTGTGGAATCTGTGCCGGGCGGGCGTTTCTCGAAGTTCGTAGTGTATTGACATCGGCCAAAGCTCCGGCATTGTCACCGTTTCTCAACTTCGCTTCTGCACGCATCAAATAGATCTCGCCCAACCGGAGCAACACAACGTCCACGCTACTGTAAGAACAGCAATTGGTAGCAGTATGGCTGAACTGATACTTCGAAAACCGGTGACCTGTGTTGTGTAGACTTCCATCAGCCGTAAAATCAACTTTAAGCGTGTGGTCTACATACCGGAGGTTTGCGCCACTGGTTCTTCTATTGATAACGGGATATATCCTTACCGTTCCATCACCGCAAGTCATAATATTTCCTCCAGCATCTTTTCTGGGTCCCCAAATAATTCCACGAAGTATTCCCCTGTCCATTTCGAAATCCTGCGCCTCAATGCAGTAGTAATGCTCCGCATCATTCATTGGAGTTACCCCGGTAAGATCTTTAAGTTCTTCGGGTATCATCGTGTTTCTCTTAAAAAATCGGGCATCTGCATCGGCTGGATCTACGTTGCCATAGGCGTCCGTCCAGGTCTTAATAAAGTCAGGTGTGGCAGCCGTAGCATCGGTCCCTCTTGTGCTTGGAAATTCTGGCCTTGGAACCTGGTCCCCGGATATTGGCCAATAAGCCCAACGGCTATGTTCGGATTCAAGCACACCTCTTTGATCGAGTGCAAATACAAGTTCAGTGTTTGTATGATTGCCATCGCTGAACAGGTCGAAGTACTCAGGAGACAATGCATGAACCCCTGTTATAACACTATTTGTATACTGGATAACCTTGTCCATATCTTCCTTCTTGAAGTCAGGAGTTCCATAGGGATTGCGATATACTGCAGCATTCAGGTACAGTCGCGCCAACAAACCGCTCACGGCATCCTTGGTGAGCCTGCCTGGGTTGATGTTATTACTCATGACATCCACTACAGACAAAAGCTTACCTTCAACGTAGTCGATGGCGTCTTGACCTCTTAGAATTTCGGATACCTCATCCGAACGTTCCTTTTTGAAGACCAGACCCCAATTGTCGAGTGCCAGCATGTTGAGGTATGCTTTCATGGCTATCATTTCATACAGTGCATGCTGTGCATCCTGATTGCCATTTTCAACTTCTGCCGTTAATCTTTCCTCGGCAAGTACTGCCCTTGATAGACATAAAGTAATGTTTGTCCAGGTATCCCCGACGAGCGCATTGCCGGGTGTCACAAGATGCTGATAAACCGCAATGAACTTGCCTCCATCAAACCAGTCTGTACCGCCACGGTAGGGAAGGATGGCCTCATCTGAAGCAACCTCCTGAAGTCCGAAATTAACAGTATGGAACCACACCTGGCGGAGAAGACCATACACGGGCGCTATCGATCCGCTTACAACTTCTGCCGCGCCGGTGCCCGTCAGAGACTCATCAAGAATATCCTCCTCTAATGAGGTACAACCGAAAAATGTGAGTAAAAATATAGTGAGCGTTAGTGCTCTATTGAATCTAATCTTTTTCATGATTTCTTTTTGTAAATGATACGAAGAGAACTGTTCGTTTCCTTTTCTAGAATGTTAGGTTAAGGCTGACCAGAAATGTTCTTGCCTTGGGGTAGGTAAAATAATCTATCCCAAAAGTTGAAACTCCACCTACAGTTGATCCTGTGTTGATCTCAGGGTCAAATCCGGAATAGTCTGTTACTGTGAACAGGTTTTGACCCGTCACAGCCACACGGATACTCTGGAATACGTTCGACAATCCGACCTTATCTGAGGACAGCCTGTAGCCCAGCGTTGCGTTATTCAATCTCATGAAAGACCCATTCTCCAGATAGCGTGTGGATACGGTATTGGAATTGGAAGTCGCCTCATTGGGGTATTGAATAGCAAAGTCCGTTGTATTGTTGGACTTAGCCAATTGTGCCTTGGTAAACAGGCTCATGGCCGTATGATTATAGATCTTGTTTCCGGTTACGCCATTGAAGTTAAGGCCGAGGTCAACATTCTTGTACTTAAAGTTCAGGTGATAAGCATAGAGAACCTTTGGAATGGCGCTGCCTACCACGCTTCGGTCATTGTCCAGTATTGCACCATCTCCATTAATGTCCCTGAACGCGTTGAGCCCGTTGGAACCAATGCCATCAAACTGCAACATATAGAATGCGCCTATTGGCTCACCGTTGACATAGCCATTAATGGTCGCACCGGATTGCCCGGCACCCTGGGCCCCGCCTGTAGCCAACACCTCATAGGGCGAATCCTTTACCTCGTTTTGAATGTAGGTAATATTACCGCCGATATTATAGGAGAAGTTGCCGCCTGCATTGCCATTATAGTCCAGAGACAACTCGATACCGTTGTTTTGGATCTTCATATCCGGGATATTAGTCCAGTAGGTAGCCGTAGGCTGAACGGGATCGGCAGGCGTAACTTCTAATAGTATATTAGACGACTCTTTATTGAAATAGTCCACACTACCACTCAGGCGATTATCAAGAATTGCGAAATCAACGCCGACGTTAAATTGGGTAGATACCTCCCATTGCAGATCAGGGTTTGCTAAACGGGTGAAGACGATTCCGTATGGGTAGGCGGCAATTGAATTGGCGTTGGGTTCCAAGGGATAAGTGCTATAGCTCTGATTGCCTGTTATTAACCGATCTTCCGAATAGCTGGCTTTGGTGATCTTGGCGGGAATGTCCTGATTACCGGTTTGTCCCCAGCTTGCACGCAACTTCAGATTGCTGATAGGGGAGTTGCTCATGAAATTTTCGTGGCTGATGTTCCATCCCAGAGCAACGGACGGGAAGTAACCATACTTGTTGTTCTCTCCAAACTTAGAGGATCCATCGGCACGAAGTGTTGCCGTAAAAAGATACTTGTCGTCATAGGAATAATTGACTCTTCCGAAGTATCCCTGCAGCTCGTTCTTAACGGCGGACGAATTCACGGTAGTAGGATAGGTAGTTGAACTGGTTTGGTCCTGGTACCTGGGTTCGATATTGTTACTGGCGAACCCGGCGTAATTAAAGGTTCTGTTTTCCTCCAAAAAGCTTTGATAGGAATGTCCTGCCAATAGCGTAACGTTGTGAACGTCCTTATGCCAATTGTAGGTAAGGGTATTTTCTACCAGTTTATTGGTATTTGAGCTAAGAGACGTGGACAATGCCCCATTCGAAACATTGGACTCATTGACAACAGACGTATAGGGTTCGTACTGCTGGTCCCTGTTTGTTGTGGAATAGTCAACACCAAGGTTGAGCTTATAAACAAGGCCGTCGAGTATTTCTATCGATGGTGAAATGCTCGCCAAAATACGGTTATTGATGGCGTTGTCACTGAAGATCTGATATCTTTTCAATGGATTCAAGGCATTTGTGGGTAACAGGGTAGGCTCACCGTTGGTATAAGGCGGAATGGTAGGATTCAAGCTGAGCATGTCGCTTATGATCGAGTTGATACCCGGGCGTAAGTTCTCTGTATGAGATGCCACAAGATTATAGTCGATATTCAGCCTGCCGTTGAATGCCTTTTGAGTCATGTTTAACTTCCCGGAGTAACGTTCGAGGTTGCTGTTTAACAGGATTCCTTCCTGATCCTGAACGCCTACGGAGGCATAATAGGAGAATTTCTCAGTGGCCGCTCCGCCGATGGAGAAATCGATCTGTTTTGAAAAGCCCGTTTGATTCAATTCATCCTGCCAGTCAGTATCTGCTCCCTGGTCAATTAGATTTCCACCTTCGGATGGCACAACCGCGCGGAACTCGTCGGCGCTGAACACAGGTATTTTATTGGACATGGAAGACCAGGCAGTGGATGCCGACAAATTCATTTGAGTTGTTCCCGATTTCCCCTTCTTCGTAGTAATTACCACCACGCCATTCGAGGCTCTGGATCCATATACCGCCGTGGCACTGGCATCTTTCAGTACGTCGATGCTCTCAATATCGTTGGGGTTGAGAAAGTTCAGCGGGTTCGTGTCAAAGCCCTGAGAGGAATTGTCGATTAAAAAGCCATCGATTACATAAAGGGGCTGTGTTCCGGAACGCAAGCTCCCGACACCACGGATAATGACATTTTGCGCAGCACCCGGCTCACCACTTGCAGCAGTCACGTTTACACCCGAGACTTTTCCTTGTAAAAGCTGCCCAGGGTTTGTAACGACACCCTGGTTAAAGCCTTCGCTTTTTAAAGAACTGATTGCACCGGTTACATCTGATCTTTTCTGTGTACCGTAACCGACCACAACTACTTCCGACAATGACACAGAACTTGCGGCCAGCGACACGGAAATCTCTGACTGATCGCCTACCGTTACTTCTTTTGTTTCAGCGCCAACAAAGCTAAAAACCAGCGTAGCATTTGACGATGTCACGTTTAGTCTGTAGTTGCCATTCGCATCACTCACGGTTCCGTTGGCGGTACCTTTTTCCAGAACGTTCACTCCAGGCATCGCCACGCCCTGGTCATCTGTTACATTTCCTGCCACTACTTTTCCTTGCTGATACATGTAGTCTTTTGCCAGTACGTCTTGCGACGACAGGCCGACAAAGGATAACAATCCAACTACCAAAAAGGACTTTAAGTCCAGTGCGAGCAGTTGGCGCCCCGTACGGAGCAGCGGGTACAAATTTTTCATAGAAGATCTTTTAGAAATTATAGATGGATGAATTTTACCATTGAGCCTTATCCAGGCCCTAATGGAAATCCAAAATAGAAGAGAAATAGAAAGAGGAAATGAAACTCTCTGTTAAGCTTAAGTTAGTGGTTCACTAAACTTTTGTCGATTAGGTAACGAACATTTCACGGTACGGTTCGATCTGCAATTACAATCGGTTTCGGAGATAAACAATCACATCACAGACATGATCATCCGGGGTGCCAGCAAATATTCAACGCCGCGCTTTCCAAGACGAATCCAAAATACCTCAACATCCTTCCCAGTTGTTTTCTGATGGTCCTTGCTTTTGGAACCGCCTCTGCCCAAAAGGTCAAATTGCTTTACGGAAACCCGAAGAGCGAGCGCAATATCCACGTGGGAATGCCCCGTTGTTTTCTCCGGTTTATCGATCAATACGTGTCACCGTAATATCGTATGGCGCATTGGTAA
>Ga0193752_1000057_pt1 | contig 170157 bp, 137 predicted proteins | sample H1c1metaG_FD_144924 | JGI IMG/M metagenome (GOLD analysis project Ga0193752, IMG submission 144924) | Soil microbial communities from a riparian zone of the East river system, Colorado, United States - H1c1 | ecosystem: Environmental > Terrestrial > Soil > Riparian zone | place: USA: East...
CATCCTGGGGCTGGAGAAGGTCCCAAGGGTTAGGCTGTTCGCCTATTAAAGTGGCACGCGAGCTGGGTTCAGAACGTCGTGAGACAGTTCGGTCCCTATCTGTGATGGGCGTAGGAAGTTTGAGAGGTCCTGACCTTAGTACGAGAGGACCGGGTTGGACTAACCGCTGGTATACCGGTTGTGGCGTCAGCTGCATCGCCGGGTAGCTACGTTGGGAAGAGATAAGCGCTGAAAGCATCTAAGCGCGAAACTCGCCTCAAGATGAGACTTCCATTAAGGGACGTCAGAGACTATGACGTTGATAGGCTACAGGTGTAAAGGCAGAAATGTCAAAGCTGAGTAGTACTAATTACCCGAACGCTTCAAAGCGATAGAAATAACTACGCAAAACGAAAACAGGAGAGATGAGGACACCATCCAGGATCCTGCTCTCCTGCAGGTCTTTCAAGAATCAAGGACTTCGGTCCGGTTCAAAACAAGACAGTGGTAAAAACAATTTCAATCGATCTTCCGCATGATGTACATATCGTCATCAGCTCAAAGCGGAAGAATAAAACGAACTTATGTGCTCGTTTTTCAACTCGAATAGATCAACGTTGTTAACCGATTCTTCAATACCTACTTTATTATTCTTTCATCTGCCCATGTCTAAAACACCAGGTCGGTTGGCGGTTGCATGTGTTGGTGTTCAATCAACAGATCAACCAATCAACAGATCAACAACCTTAAGGTGACAATAGCGGTGGGGATCACCTCTTCCCATTCCGAACAGAGCAGTTAAGCCCACCAGCGCTGATGGTACTGGGATAATACCTGGGAGAGTAAGTCGTTGCCTATCTTTTATCAAAAGCCATATCCTAACCGGTATGGCTTTTTTTGCTTTATAGCTTACCACATCAATCTTCCGTGCCGCCTTTCCAATCAACAAATCAACCAATCAACAAATGAAAAGTGCTTGCTTCGCCTTCGCTTTACTTTCGGCTACAGCAACATTCTCTCAGCATGCACCCGTTAGCGAAATCGCTCCAGGAGTGTTCTATTACTTCGGCGACGAACTCAGGCACCGCTCTGCCAATTGTGTCTGGATCGTATTCGACAGGTACGCAGTGATCGTTGATGCCAATTATCCATGGGCAGCTAAAGAGATCCTGGATGAGGTGAAGAAAACTACCGACAAGCCCGTCCGGTTTGTGGTCAACACCCATTACCACCACGATCATACTTTCGGGAATAGCGTATTCCGCGACGCCGGAGCCGTAATCGTATCGACAGCAGCAACCAGTCGCGAAATGAAGACACTGGGAAAAAGGGAGTGGGACCATAACTACAGCGGGCAATCACTCTCTGGCTATACGCAGGCGTTTCCTTCCGTTACGTTCGGCGACACTCTCTCATTCTATGATGGCACGCATCGCATAGAGCTTATCAGCATGGGACCTGCCCATACCGCCGGCGATGCGGTGGTTTGGCTTCCCAAGGAGCGCATCCTTATTACCGGCGACCTTTTTGTCAACGGAAATCCGTGGGGAAACAACGTGGCCGATCCCGATGCTGACTTTGACCGTTGGCTCCAGGTCCTGGACACACTGGCTTCCTGGAATCCACGGATTGTAATTCCCGGTCACGGCGAGCCGGCCACGACGGAGAACCTGAAATGGCAGCGGGCCTTTCTCGCAGATATGTTACAGCAGGTACGCGCGGGCATCGCCAATGGGCGAACAAAGAACGAACTCATGAAGTCGATCGATCTTGGTCACCACCCTGTTTACGGAAAGAATAAAGTATCTACAGTGCGGTCGGTCGGTGCTATGTACGATAGGCTGAAGAATTGATACTCTCTACGGTCCGCCAACGACAGCCCATACTTCTGTGCCGCCTTTCCAATCAACAGATCAACCAATCAACAAATCATCAAATGGATCTGATCGCCTTCACCGGGTTTGATAGCGATGCCTTCAATGATTGATACCCAATGGCAATCTTGGCCACCAACAGAGCAAGGAGACCCGATACAGCGAACATCCACCATTGGAGCTGTATCCGGTAAGCAAAGTCCTCAAGCCAGCGATCCATGGCATACCACGCCAGCGGAACAGAAATGACAAAGGCAATCAGGACCAGCTTTAGAAAGTCGGCCGACAGGAGATATACAATGCTTCCAACAGAGGCACCGAGCACCTTTCGAATCCCGATTTCGCGCGTTCTCTGACCCGATACGAAAGCCGCTAATCCAAAAAGACCCAGCGCTGCAATAATCAGCGACAAGGCGGTAAAGAACCCGAACGTCTGACCTATGCGGATGTCTTCTTTATACATCTGGTTGAAACTGTCTTCGAGGAATTCGAAGCTGATTGGATAGTTCGTGTGAGGCTTTATGGTCTTCTCGACAAATGCAATGGTTTCATCAACATGGTCGGGTGCAATTTTTAGGGCAAACGTTCCCCAGTCGTCCTCGTACAACGTAAACATTGCCGGTTCCACCGGAAGGTGAAGATTGTGAAGATTAAAATCTTTAACAATCCCGATAACCGTAAACTGCTGATCGTCGTTGTTGAAGGTCTTTCCAACTGCTTCCGCTGCCTTCCAGCCCAGTGCTTCCACGGCAGACTCGTTCAAAATCACTTTGCTATCGTACTCAGACCTGCTTCCGGCCATAAAAATCCTACCCTTCAGAAGTTTGATTCCAAACACGGTAAAATAGTCGGGCGTGATCCGCGAATGATAGATCACAAGATCATTCGACTTGTCTGCGTCTTCATCATTAATGACGGTTGTTGACGTTATGTTGCTGGGCAGATGCTCAGTCAAGGTTGCCGCGACGATCCTGGGGTTTTGCAGCCACTGCTGACGGAGCGTCTCGAAATGTTTTTTTAAACCACGATCGATGTTGTTAACGACCAGCACATGCTCCTTGTCAAAACCGAGGTCCTTTGTTTTCACAAACTGCATTTGCCAGTAGATCACAACGCTGCCTGTGACCAGGACAATCGAGACGGAGAACTGCAATACGGTTAACACGCGTTGCAACGAGAATTGGCTCGTCATTCCTCCCACACTGCCTTTGATGACGAGCGCCGGTTTCAGTGAACTAAGCACCAGCGCCGGATAGCTGCCGGCGAACAGCCCAACCATCAACGCAACGATGAATAATCCAGGAATCAGAAAGTAATTCGTGGATAAATCCATCGCGATCGAGCGCTCAATCAAACTCCCGAAGAAGGGGAGCAAAAGGTAGGTCAGTCCGATCGCGCATAACAATGCGATCATACTGATGAATACCGACTCGCCGAGGAATTGAAAGACTAACTGGGTCTTTACCGCGCCCGCTACCTTACGAAGTCCTACTTCTTTTGAACGATGAATGGATCTCGCGATGGCGAGATTCATATAGTTGATGCAGGCCAGTAACAACACCAGGACTCCGATTGCGCCAAACACAAAAATGTACGTGCGACTTCCCTTTACTCCAAGGTCGAAATTTATTCCCGTGGCGAGGTGCATATCCGCCATCGGCTGCGAATAGTACGTATCCTTGAAAGGATAGTTCTTGTACGATTCGGGATCGTGATACCGTGCAATCATGGAAGGAAACTTCTGCTCCAATTCGAGCAGGTCCGACCCTTCCCGCAAAGTGAAGAAAGTGTGGTATGAATTATTCACCCATTTCGCTTTTGCTAATTCGCCGGCATGAAAGGAATTACCGCGAATGTTCAGGATGTATTCGAAACGAAAAGTTGAATTCTCAGGAGGAGCTTTCACGATGGCCGTTACCATCCGCGTGCTTTCGTTATCGATTGTTATGATTTTGCCCAGTGGATCTTCGTCGCCGAATATTTTCAAAGCCAGATTTTCGGTTAATACGATGCTTTGTACGTCATTGAGGGCGTTGGCCAGATTGCCAGCAATTGCTTCGAATGGAAAGACCTTCAGGAAGTATTCGTCGGCCGTTATCCCTGACTCCCAGAACGTTTTGTCATTTACCTGCATGAGGGACTGAGCCAGGTGTGCGGTAGTGGCGTATTCAATCTCCGGATAGTCGTCGCGTAAAACGCCGGCCAGTTGGATGGGCGTGACGGCATAGAACTCCGATCCGTAGTACATGTTGCCGGCCTGTTTCTGATAAATACGATATACCCTTTGCGCATTCGGTAGTGATCGGTCGTACGAAAACTCGTACTGAACAAACAGGGCGATCATGAGGAAGGCTGTGATACCCACAGATAGCCCGCCGATGTTCAGCATTGCGTACAACTTCTGCTTGCCAAGATTCCGCATCGCTATTTTCGAATAGTTCGCAAGCATACCGTGGTAAAAGATGGAAGGCGTCGATTTTCTCATAGCAAAGGGTCTTAAATAGTTGAACACCTGGTACCAGTAGTTAATACGCGCCCGGAACGGCTTCCCGGACAAGGCCATGGCGTTGTACTTTTCGTTGAGATCGCCCATGACTTCCTCCTGCAACTCATCGCGAAGGAACATCAGCAGCAGTCGCTGCGCATACCGGGGTGGTTGGCTCGCGGGCTTCATCCTTTTTTAGTTCGTCGCTACTCTGACCGAAGGTTTCGTGCCGGATTGGTAAGTGCGGCTTTGGCAGCCTGCAGACTGGTCGTACCCAGCGCAATAACCAAAGCGATCATTGAGGCGATGAAAAACAAGTCCCATTTCAGGGTAACCCTGTAGGCGTAGTCTTGCAGCCAGTGGTTCATGAGATACCAGGCCAGAGGGGCGGCGATCACGAACGATATCACCACGAGCTTCATGAAATTGCCGGTCAGCAGATTGACGATGCTTGCCGTGGTGGCGCCCAGCACCATCCGGATGCTGATCTCTTTGGTGCGTTGTTCGACCGTAAAGGCCGATAAGGCAAACAAACCCAGTGAGGCCACGATGATCGCCAGCACCGCGAATCCCGTCACAAGCGTGCCCATGCGTTGTACGTCGTCATACATTCGTGCATAACTCTGGTCCAGGAACGTATAGCGTATGGGTTGGTCCGGAATATACCGTTTCCACAGCGCTGATATCCCGGCTATTGTTGAAGGGATGTCTGTCGTGTTAAGTTTGATGGAAATCGCTCCTTCGTTCTTCCCCAGCATGAGTGCTACTGGCGCAATGTCTTTGTGCATCGTTTCGAAGTGAAAATCTTCTACCACACCTACGATGGTGAAATGCTGCCAGGGATTAACAATGACCTGTCCGATCGGATGCGGTATACCCATGGCCTTTACCAGCTTTTGATTTACGACAATCGCCTGCGAGTCGGACGCCAATTCTATTGAGAAATTTCTACCGTCGAGTAATTTAAGCCCCAGTGTTTGAAGGTAATCGTCATCCACGGTCCATTGCTGTACATCGACACCGTCCGCGGTCAGGCCCTTAGTGTCTTTCCACATACCGCTGCCGTTACGCCGGGTTCCTTCCACGGGAAGAAATCCACTCACCGATACATTTTCTACACCCGGTGTTTGCTGAAGTTCATTCTTGAAGGTCGCGATACTTTTAGACAAAGTATGCGTGTTTTGTATCACCAGGACCTGGTCTTTGTCAAATCCAAGTTGCTTGGTCATCATATAGGACATCTGGCGCTTTACTGTGAGTGTGCCAATGATCAGCGCGATTGAAATCGTATACTGACAGACCACCAGGGCGCCACGCAACCTTGAATGGGACAGGCCGTTTCTCACTTTACCACGGAGAATTTCAGCCGGCCTGAAGGAAGACAGGTAGAATGCCGGATAAAGACCGGCCACGACAGCGATGACCAGTGCGATAAGAAAGAGCGACGGCATCATCGTCCATGGCTGTGACCAAAATGTCAGCGACGTACCCATTACCTCGTTGAAGGCGGGCATCAGCGCGAGGGCCAGGCCGCAGGCGATCAACAGTGCCACCATGCAATAAACGATTGATTCGATAAGGAACTGTCTGATCAACGATCCACGAAGGGATCCAACTACTTTTCTAAGACCGACTTCTTTCGCCCGGTTTGCCGAACGCGCTGTGGAAAGGTTCACGAAGTTGATCGAGGCAATGACGATGACGAAGAACGCTATGGCACCAAAGAGCCATATATGGCGGATGTCTGCATGCGTCACGGTATCCCGGACCATAGCGAGATTGAAATGAACATCAGCTATAGGCTGCAGTCTGAAGTTTAAGCTCTTCGCCCAATCGACCGATGCGTCGTTTCCATCCTTAATGGCATCTGGAATAAAGTATTGGGCGATGAGCACATGCAGCTTCTTCTCCAACTCACCTTTGGAGATGCCGGGCCTGACGCTCACATAATCAAAATAATTGCTGTTACCCCAGGCGGTTGATTCGCCCGGCCAGAACTCATGTCCCTTTAACGACAGAATGAAGTCAGCGCGAAAGTGCGTATTAGTCGGATGGTCCCGGATAACTCCGGTGATCTTGTAGGGGTTCTTCTCATCATTGTTAAGAACGAGGGCCTTACCTAGCGGATCTTCCCCCGCAAAGTATTTGTCGGCCTTACTTTTCGTAATGACGACCGTATTAGGATCATTGAGGGATTTCGCCGCATTCCCGGAAATGAATGAGAATTCGAGCACGTCAACCAGGCCCTGGTTGGCATAAACAATGTTGTCCTCTACAAAGTTTTCATTTCGATCGGCGCGCTTGATCTCACTTCGGCCATCCACGAGTCCACTGGCGGAGACATAGTGTCCCGATTGTTCAATCTCCGGGAACTGCAGTAGCGCGTCGGCCATAGGCGCCGGCAACCAGGCATCTGTGTTAAATTGCCCAAGAAAATGGCTCTGCCTGTAAATGCGATAGATGTTATCGCGGTTTGCATAGTGCTTGTCGTAGGAGAGCTCGTGTCGCACATACAACGTAATCAGCAGGCATGCCGTTATGCCAATGGCGAAACCTCCGATGTTGATGGCTGAGTACATCTTTTGCCTGCCCATGACGCGCCAGGTGATTTTCCAGTAATTCTTAAACATGGCATTGGATATTATGTGTTCGCAATTAATTCCCCGGATGGCAAACGGCCTCAGGTATTGAATCACCTGAAACCAATAGCCTAACCGGGCCCGGCCGAGTGAATGCCTTCGAATGTCTTGTTGGAAACGCTCATCCAGATCCCCTGTCACTTCTTCAACAAGTGATGGTTTCAAAAAGACCAACAACAGGCGTGTCGCGAAACGTGGCGGCAGCAGGACTGCTGTCCTGGTGTTGACCTCTCCGTTCGCGTTGGTTTTATCATCCAGTTGGTCCATACATGAAGGGCTTATTCGTTCTTGAGGCGTTCTACCGGATTTCTCAACGCAGACCTTAGGGCCTGAAGGCTCACGGGCAGAGTTGAGTACGCCGTGTTTACGAATGACTTCATAGCAAATGGCCTCATAATGAATGACCGGGTAGCATAATTAAGGTTGGCGTGCCGGGCAGATTTATTCTGGTTATCGACCTGGGCCTACTAGCGGCTCACTATTCAAAACTCAGTTTACTCGGCGCAAATCCAGGATACTGGTCCCACAGATTCATTCTGAAATCACGCGCCGATTGCAGGACCTTTCTCCCGTAGGCGGTGATGGTGTAGATTCGCTTTCGCCGGCCTCCCCGCTCATTCGTGGGGTCACTCATTTTTGAAGTCAGAAATCCTTTGCTATCGAGGCGGGTAAGGGCGGAGTGAACGGCGCCGATGGACACCGAGCGTTTCGTCTGGACTTCAAACTCCTCTGCAATTCGAAAGGCATAGGCGTCCTTTTCCAAAATCCCGACGAGCAAAAGAATAACCTCCTCGAACTCCCCAAGTTGCGTTTCGATCATCTTGTTTCTAAATTGTAGAAGAAATATACGAGAACCCGTGATGATTTGTTCTACCAATTAGAAATAAATTTGATTTGGTGCCGTGGTTTGAGCACGGATAGGACAGCGTGAAGGTGAGCCAAAAGAAATCCATTTTTGCGCAGAGGCGCAGATTTTTTGATTGGACGGGCGTACGTTAATATGAATTGTTATGCATTTAATAAGGCATTTTTGAATCAGCTTACCGCTAATGTGATGGCTTCTTTTGAGCCGCGCCTGTCCAATCAAAATCTGTGCCTCTGCGTAAAATGGATTTCTTTTAGCAGACATTCACGTTATCCTATCCCCGCCACACAAAGCGCACGTATTCAACAGTTGCAATTATTGCAATTGGCCGGACTTTAGTGTAGTATTATTTACTGATCCCTTTTCATCCCCGTTCCTGTGCCCACTGCCGACAGCATCCAAACCACTTTTCTTGAAGAAGTAAAAAAGCGTTTGCCTTCCAATCGCTCATTTGTTGATGAGTTGGCCGATATTCTGAGCATTAGTAAAGACAGTGCTTATCGAAGAATTCGCGGTGAAACGGTGCTGTCGCTCGATGAAGCCAAAAAGCTCTGTGATCACTCGGGCGTTTCCATCGATTCCCTGTTCTCACCCACGTCCAAGGCCGTGCCCTTTGTCGACAATGCCGCGGGTGGAAACACGACACTTGAGGAGTGGCTCAATTCGATTTTGAAGAACTTATCGGTAACTACGGAGATCATCTTCGCGGCCAGAGACATTCCCATATTTCATTATCTCCATAAACCAGAGTTAGCGGCATTCAAGATGTTCTTCTGGCAAAAAACGGTTATGGGGAATCCCGAATTTCAAAAGCTCGTTTTTGAGCCGGATATAATACCGAAAGAGATGCTCCAATTAGGCGACCGAATTTGGATGAAGTATTCAACGATACAGAGTGTCGAGATCTGGGGTGCGGAGGCCGTTCATAATACACTGAAGCAGATTCAGTTTTACGAAGAGTGTGGATTCTTCAAGCGTCGCGACCAGGTTTCACGACTCTGCGATGAATTGGTAGATCTGCTGGCTGTTATTCAGGCCGAGGCATCAGACGCGAGGAAGATGGAAGGGAATTCATTCAATCTTTATCACAACGAGGCCCTGATGACAGACAACACGGTGTTTGCCAGGACCCGCGAAACCCAATTGACCTATATCAATTACAATACGACAGGTTTGCTCGTTACCCGGCACCTGGGATTCTGTGAGAAGATGCATCAATACATGACCTCACTCATCAAACACTCGACGCTCATCAGCGGCACCGCAGAAAAGGAACGGATCAAATTATTCTCGAGAATGACGAAACGAGTGCTCGACTTCAGGTCGGACGTCGATGGCGCTCCGTTGTCGCATCGCACAGCATGACGGTTGCGCTACCCGACGCCTGGGCCATTGGTTCAATCAGAAAGGAATTCCCAGAATCAACTGCCTCCTTATCACAAAGAACCGTATCTTCGCAATTTAATTGGCAACAATAAGATTGTGAAGAGAACCCCGCTGCTTATAACTCTTGCCATCGTCGCCGTAATCGCCGGTGGATACTTTCTCTATTCGAGGATATTTTACAAGTCATTTATTCGCGGCTGGGACGTCGTGCCAGCAGAGTCAATTTTTGTTTACGAGGGCAGCAACTGCAAGAATTGCCTTGATGACCTGCGGACGTCATCGGTCGTCAGGCTCGTGAACTTGGCCATCTTTCCACCGGAGGAACGGGATTCTCTCAGGAAAATAACGGACATCGTCCTTCAGAATTTTCAGCAAGGGTCATTTGTTTCCCTTCACGCGACGAGAAAAGATAACTTTGATTTCATTTTCTACCTGCCGAACACGGACCAGCTGAGGACGCAATTCAGCGTTTTTGTGGATCAACTCAACAAGGGCGCACACCCACTCAAAATTGCTGAACGACAATACGACGACGTCAGAATTTTTGAGGCAACGTCGGGTAAGCGGACGTTTTCATGGGTTGAACTCGACAACATCTGGGTGGCGAGTTTTACGCCGATCCTCATTGAGGACGTCGTGCGTACCTACAACCACGAAGCCAGGAGTTTCGGTGAAGAAATATCGGAGGCCTATAAACTACCTACTGTAAAGCGCGACGGAGGAAACATTTACCTGAACATGAAAAAGGCGACGCAATGGTTGTCGCTGTTCACGAACGACGAGCCCTCCTTGCTGCTTCGGCAATTTGGGGAATCGGCCCTGCTCGATGTGAAGATCAGTGACAAGACCAATTTCGTGCTAAATGGGTTTTGCCTCGACAGCGCGCAGAATCCCAGTTATGTGCTGTCGTCGTTCAGTAGCCAGAAGCCTGTGTCGTTCAACCTGAAGCAATACGTTTCAAATCGCTCCGTAATGGTCGCGACTTATGGCATTAGCGACGGCAAGTCTTTCAGCAAGGATTTGAAGGCCTTTAACGTGAGGATGCGACCGGCTGCTGACAGTCTTGCCAGAATTGCCGATATCTACAAGGTCAACCTTGCCGATTTGAATGCCACCATCACAGGTGAAATGGGGTTGTGTTGGCTGGAAGCGAAGGGTAATACGCTTTCGAAAGTATTGATCTTAAACAGTTCAAATCCTGATCAATGGATCAACACGTTCAATACCCTGTCGGCGCAAGTAAGTCTCGATACGGTGTTCTACGAGAAGTATGCCGACTATGAAATACGTGAACTTCCCGTATTCAGATTGCCCGAGAAGCTGTTGTGGCCGCTGGTTTCGGGATTCAACTCAAGCTATTACACAAGACTGGGACAATCGATCATAATAGGTGATGACCTCGAGCAGTTAAAGCGCTTTCTCGACGATATAGATCGTGAAGAGACCTGGGGCAAGTCGGTTGCGCACAACAAGTATCTGGAGTCGACGCTGCTGGAGTCGAACATCAGCCTGTACATCAATACGCCGCGCGTCTGGAATATTCTCGAATCTTCGCTGCATGGAAAATGGAAAAAGTTTTTGTCTGACAACCGCCCGTTGGTGAATTCGATTGGCATGGGCGCGCTGCAATTCAGTCACCTGAATGACAGCTATTACACGAACATTTCCTGGACATACAAGACGGTGTCGTCCGGAGGTCAGGCGAGCGACGTGAAGGCGACCGATAAAACAATCACGAACGTAAGCGAGGCGATCACACAGATGCACGTGGTTCGCAGTCACGTTAGCAAGCGTGCGGAAGCATTGATTCAAGATTCGACGCGTGTGCTTCGGCAGGTCTCGGCAGATGGCAAGGTACTCTGGCAACTTCCGCTTGACGGTCCCATAGCGGGTGCCGTCGAAGAGGTGGATTATTTTAACAACGGCAAGTTGCAATACTTCTTTGCAACACCAGGTAAACTGCACGTCGTCGATCGACTGGGCAACTATGTAAAGCCCTTCCCCGTGGGCGTGCCGGAGCGCGATATAGACTTCGCAAGCATCGTGGATTATGACCATAGCAAAAAGTATCGATTCCTCGTGGCCGGCAAGAGTGGCAAACTGTGGATGTATGACAAGCAAGGAACGAACCTGGAAGGCTGGACGCCTAAAAATGTGGAGGATGGACTGTTCGCTGCGCCGCGTCACTATCGCATCCGGGGGAAAGACTACGTAGTGGCCATACGTCGGGATGGCAATGCCTATGTGATGAACCGAAGAGGGGAGATGGTGAAGGGTTTTCCCATTAACCTTAACGCGAGGCCGGTGGGAAGCTATTAACTGGAAAGAGGCAGCAGCCTGCAGAACACGAATTTTGTCGTCGTATCCCGCGACGGTTTCCGCATCAAGTTCAATCTTGAAGGAAAGATTTCGCATCGCGAGGCGTTGGTGAAGAACGCAGCAGATGCACGATTCGGTCTCGTGGAAGAGCAGGACGGCAAGGCGTATCTGATCCTTCGCCAGGAGCCACGCCAACTCGCCCTTTTTGACGACAACCTGAAGGAAGTAATCACGAGTGACTTTATCGGCAACAATCCCGCTAAGATCACTTTCGTCGATTACGGCGCAGGCAAAATCTACATTGCCATTACCGATCAAAGTCAGGACTTGTCTTACGTGTACGATGGCGCAGGTAAATTGCTTACGGCAATACCCATTGAAAGCACGGCTATTGCGTTGCAGCCCATTGATCTGGAACGCGTTCGCATTTATTCTGCGTTGGACAAATCCCTGACGATCCAGCAATTCTAACGTCTGCTGTTTCCTGTTGATGAATAGTTTTTGCGACGAGCCGCGCCCTTTGGGATAAGATCGGCCGCCATGGCCTATTTCTTGGCCAAGCAAATTGCGATGCGACGAGTCCCGCGAAAGTGCCGTCGTGATTGCTTGGCGGGCGACAATCGGTCGCTGTGGCAATTCGGCTGGCGGTTACTTTTCTAATTGTGCCGTATCTACTTGTAAAATAATTAGTTATGGTCCCCAGAATTTTTTTGCTGTGCGTTAGCCTCCTGGCCGTCGCCAGTATCGCCCAAGGCCAGGTCGGCGTTCACGTCGGCGTAACCACAGGTTACAATGCTACCTTCGTATTGGACAACGGTCTGTCAGAGGCCCCCCGCTACCGGTCGCAAATGACGTACAATTGGGCTCCGATTGGTTTCAATGCTGGAGTTGACTTCACCCGTGGTTTCGGCCTATCCCTGGAGTCTATCATGGCCAAGCAGGGCCAGCTCTATGAAATCATTAACACTGCGGACCAGGTGGTCGGCCAGCGAAACATTCAATACGAATGTCTACAGCTGCCGCTGTTGATGCGTTTTATGAGTAAAGGTAATTCTGGCGTCCGTGGAAACTTCAATCTTGGGCCACAGCTATCTATTCTTACACGTGCTTCGGAGATCATACAATACAGTGCCTCTACACAGACATTCCCCAAGGGCGCAACGCTACCGGCAGGCGCCAGCGATGTAGTGACACGGCCCGACGGGTCTGTTACCGCATCCGTACCTGCGCAAAGTCCGAAGGAACTGGCGAGCAAGGAGGCTGAGAGCTTTAAGAATGCGGAGTTTCAAATTGCAGCTGCATTTGGTCTGGACATCGACCTCGCGCGACACTTTTACCTGACGGTGCAGGCACGTGGAAATTATAGCCTGACTGATACGCGCAACTCGGATGTGATAGAAGCACTCAAACAAGGAAATTCAAGCGATATTTTTGGCAAGCGTGCCAATTTGATGATCGGTGTGCAAACCGGTCTTCACTTTGTGTTTGGATCGACCCGGTCATTCAAGTACAAGGGAACAAAGACCGCTGCCAAGTGAGTTGCCCATTCAGAGGGTGTCAACGAATGATCGAATAGCATCATATACAACGCTCAACTCTCCTTCCGTGATTACATACGGTGGCACCAGGTAGATGGTGTTTCCTAGCGGACGCAATAGAATATTGCGTTCCAGGAAGAAGGGATAGATCGTCCTTCGCAGGGAGTTGCTGTACGAGGTGTCCTCGACGGACTTGATGTCGATGGCCATGATCGTTCCCCTCGCCCGGGCATTTGCCACGGCCGGATGCTGCGCAAGCTCCTGTGTGAAGGCCTCGTGTAGTTTACTGATGGCGGCTATTTGTTGCTGACAAGCGGCGCTGGTCAGGAGTTCGAAGCTCGCGTTTGCCGCGGCGCACGCAATGGGGTTGGCTGTGTACGAATGTCCATGAAACAACGTCTTCGTGAAGTCCGTGGACCTGAAGGCTTCGAGAATCCTTTCTGAACAGCTGGTCACCGACAGCGGCATGGTACCGCCGGTGATTCCTTTGGACATCGCCACAATGTCGGGCTGGTGATCGAGGTAGCCACACGCAAAATATTTTCCGGAGCGGCCGAATCCTGTAAACACTTCGTCGGCGATGCATATCACTTCATGGCTATGCGCAACTGCAATTAGTTCATTCAGCACGGCTTCGCTGTACATGCGCATTCCCGCAGCGCCCTGAATCAACGGTTCGAAAATGAATGCACCTACGTCACCGCCGGAAACTAATTTTTTGAATTGTTCCACGACGGCTCCTTCCCGTTCAGGGCCGGGAAAATCGAGAAAGCTCACATGGAAGAGGAGGTCGGCAAAGGGTTGGGTAAAAAGTCCGCGTTCACCTACTGCCATGGCACCAAACGTATCACCGTGATAAGCGCCGTTGAGGGCCACGATGCGGTTTCTTTCAATGCCCTGATTGTGCCAATATTGTACGGCCATTTTCAGGGCTACCTCTACAGCTGTGCTGCCGTTGTCTGAAAAAAAGATGCGCCGCTGGTTTTGAGGCAGAATACGGAGCAACCTTTCAGCCAACGTAATGGCTGGAGCATGCGTGAAGCCAGCGAAGATCACGTGATCCAGTTGTGCGGCCTGTGCTGCGACTGCTGCAGCAATGTGGGGATGTGAATGGCCATGCAGGTTCACCCACCACGAGGAGATCGCGTCGATGATTTTTCTGCCGTCCTGTGTATTCAGATATACTCCCGATGCGTCGCGTATAAGGATTGGTTCCGATTCGCTCAGCAAAGGCGTGAACGGATGCCAAATGAAATCACGGTCTTTGCGATTCAGTTCATCCATTCCAGCTCATCAATAGTTTATCGGCATAGTGTCGGACGATTTCTTTAGTGATTTCTTTCTCTTTTTCGATCCGCAGGAGGCACCGCATGTCGGCGTGCTGCAGGATGATCTCCTCACTTTGCGGATTTCTTTCTCCGTTGAAGATGATCCCTTTTAACGGTAGCTGACGCCTGCGCAGTTCCCTTACGGTTAGCAGGGTGTGGTTGATGCTGCCAAGATAAAGGTCAGCGACCAGCACGACCTGACACTGGAACCGTTGCGCGAGGTCAATGACAAAGTGCTCGTTGTTCAGCGGAACCAGGCAACCGCCGGCGCCCTCAATTATTAATGTCTTGTTTGTTGCAGGCAACGTGAAGCAGTCCATTTCGATGCTGATGTCTTCCAGTTTTGCAGCCGCATGTGGCGAGGCTGGAAACTTCAGAAAATACTGTTCATCATGCAGCGTGATGGACAGGTCTGAGAGCAGTCCCTTTACCGTATCACGGTCTAACGGTAGGCCTGCCTGCACGGGTTTCCAATAGTCGGCTTTTAGGGCTTCACACAGGATGGCCGACACAAGCGTTTTGCCGCTGTCGGTATCAATTCCGGTTACAAAAAAATTCATCGTTTGTGTCGTGAAATTAATTCAATGAATAGCTCTCGGCGATTTTTGAGTGCTTTCAACTCTCAATATTCAGTTTGTTTATTTCATCCGCAAGCGTCCTGATATCTTCCTCTTCATTAAATGCATGCAGACAAATGCGTATGCGTTCGTATCCTGTTGGCACGGTCGGCGTGCGTATAGGTCGCACATCAAATCCTTTGCCACGAAGGTGCGACGCTGCGGCGTTCACGTGACTATTTCCGGGAATCTGTACACATTGAATTGCCGTATCACTGCGTTTGTAGGCGGGGTTTGCCGCCATTGCCTGTGAAAATTGTGCGATGTTCCCGGCGAGTTGAGGTGCCAGACCTGGCCGGCTTTCCAGAAAGGAAAATGCACAGGAAATGGCAAGCAATGCATGAGGAGGCAGGGCAGTAGTGTAAATAAAAGGCCGCGAATTGTTTATGAAATATTCGCGTAGTAAAGCAGGGCCGGCGACACAGGCACCATGACAGCCCATGGCCTTGCCAAAGGTGTAAATGCGGACGCCCACTCGCTCGGCCACACCCAACGACACCGCCATGCCTTCGCCCCGCAGTCCTGCAATGCCCGTGCTATGTGCTTCATCTAAAACGATCGTCGCGTTATGCCTGTCGACCAAGGCCACGAGATCCACCAACGGACATCGATCTCCATCCATAGAGTAGATAGACTCGACCGCGACAAAACAATGTCCGGTTGCCCGTCGCAGTTTATTTTCCAGGTCGTCGAGGTCGTTATGCCGGAAGCTGAATCTGCGGGCCACGCTCAGCCGTGCGCCATCTTTGATACTGGTATGTGCGCGTTCGTCGTATAGGATGGTGTCATTGCGCTGCGGAAGAGATGACAGCACGCCGAGGTTGGCTGCGTACCCCGAGTTGAAGAGTAGTGCTGTCTCACTTTTAAAAATATCCGCTAGCTGTTGTTCAACTTCTTCAGCCAGTTCGCTGTTGCCGGACAGAAGTCTGGAGCCTGTCGCGCCATTGAGATTGTCGTGCAGCAAGGAGCTTCGCGAGGCAATCATATCCGACAAATCGCGTGAACGCGCCAGACCCAGGTAGTCGTTGCTCGTGAAGTCGATAAGCTGGCTAAGGGAAAGTTGTCTTTGAAGTCCGGCGACTTCCCGCTGGCGCAAATCATCCTGCAACCTTTTTAGAAGTGCGTCATGCATGGCCCAAAGTAAGTCACGAGGTACGTTGCCTGGCCTTTTCCATATGATCCCACAGGGCTTCCGGGATATTTTCGAGGTGGCTAAACTGCCCGCCGTTCCGCAACCACTCGCCGCCGTCGATCGTAATCACCTCCCCGTTGACGTAAGCCGAGAAATCACTCATCAGGTACGCAGCAAGGTTGGCCAATTCCTGATGTTCGCCTACGCGTTTGAGCGGAATGCGTTGAGCGGGGTCGAACTTTTGTGCGAGGTCTCCGGGAAGTAGTCGCGACCACGCACCTTCCGTAGGAAAGGGACCAGGGGCAATCGCGTTGCTTCGGATCTTGAACTTGGCCCACTCTACGGCCAATGATCGCGTGAGCGCGAGTACCCCCGCTTTGCTGCATGCGGAGGGTACGACGTAGCCCGATCCGGTCCATGCGTAGGTAGTGACGATGTTTAGAAATACGCCCGGTTGTTTCTTATTGATCCAATTTTTGCCGGCAGCGAGCGTGACGTTATACGTTCCCTTGAGCACGATATCGACAATGGTATCGAAGGCTCGATGCGATAGCCGCTCCGTTGGACTAATGAAATTGCCGGCGGCGTTATTCAGCACGCCATGAATCGGACCAAAGGCGTTCTCCGTTTCTGAGAGCATATGCTCCACGTCCTCGTATTTTCTGATGTCGCAGGCTACGGCAAGTACTTTTCCGCCTGTTTCACTCTCCAGTTCACGTGCCGTTTGCTGCAACACGTCAAGCTTTCGACTCGTTATAACCAGCTGGGCGCCCAGTTGCAGGAAGTACTTTCCCATTGAACGTCCCAAACCAGTACCGCCACCAGTTACAATGATGGTTTTTCCTTTCAGTGAGTTGGGTTGCAGCATTCCTTCCATGGGACTTGGGTTTAGCGTTCATCAATATAAGCGTTCACGCAGTTTGCTGTTGGGATTTGATGTGAAAAGTTATCGCGCGACTACGCAGATGAGTCCCTGGTTTGTACATTGCGATACAAATTTGATTCAACCCCTGAAGCCATGGGACGCCTGATCTCACTTTTCATACTGGTTATCGATGTTATCGTCATTGTGGACATTGTGAAAAGTAACAAAGACACGGAAAAGAAAATCCTCTGGATCATCGCCGTGGTATTGCTTCCGGTGTTGGGGCCGATCCTTTACTACATTTTCGGAAATAAGAAGTAGCACACGAAAAAGCCCGCACATCAATGCGGATCTTCTTTCCAGTTACCTGCCTGGGATTATTTTGCGGCGGGCGATCCGGCAAAAATATCAGGCTTTTGGTGTAACTGGCAGATTAACAACGAATTGACTTCCCTTTCCCTGCTCTGAAACCAGGTCAATGCTACCTCTCAGGCGATCAACCAGGGTTTTCACGATGGCCAGGCCGAGCCCATTGGAAGATTCGCCGGCGGTGGGACGCGCGCTTAGCTTCTTGAACTTCTGAAACAGGTAGGATTTGTCTTTCTCGGAGAAACCGGGCCCCTGGTCCCTCACGGCAATCGTCAGCATGCCATCGTTTCTCCACGCTGAAATTTCAATAGAGGCGTTGCGGTGTGAAAATTTGATTGCGTTTGAAAGCAAATTGTCAAGAATGCGGTGAAGGTAGTCAAGGTCGCTGGTGATGGTTTCATTCTCCACCCGTTGGATGTTGAGGTGAATGTTTTTGGACTCTGCTGCAGGAGCGTACGAGTTAACTTTGTCGAGAATGAATGAACTGATGTCAAACTGCGTATAGTTTGGCTCCACATTTTCTTCAATCATGTGAACGTCCAACAGGTCGGTGATAAGATCCAGTCCCGAACGAGTGGCATCCTTAATCATGCCTACATAGGTGTTTTGCGCAGTACCGAGGCCCCCTTCCATTCCCATGATGTCTGCGAGTCCCTTTATTCGGTTCAGGGGCGACTTAAGGTCATGTGCCACGATGCCCATGAGCGTATCCTTCTCGTGGTTCAGGTCGGAAAGCTGATGGTTGTGGCGCGACAACTTTTCGTTCTGTTCAACGATTTCCAGGCGCTGATTCTGTATGAAGTGATTCTGCTGCTCCAGCTTTGCGTTGATCTCGTTGCGCTTCTTCAGGTTTCGCCATTGGATAAATCCCAGAATGCTGATGAACGCGGTTACGATGATCAGGATGATGTTTTGTAAACGTTGCTGCTTGATGATTGCATCCTGACGCGCCTGGTCAACCTTCAGCAGTTCGTTTTCCTGCTCTTTGCGTTCAATCTCAATCTCAAACTGAAAGCGTTCCACCTGTCGGGCCAGGTCGAGGTCTTTGCTGGAGTCGCGGAGCACGAGGTAGTGGTTCATATTCTGCAGCGATGCCTGGGTACTTTTTTCACGTTCGCTGACCTTCCATAAATTGAAGTACGCCTCCATTTTCGAATTGAGTTCCTTGGTGCGTGCAGCGATCAAAAGCGCCTGTTCAAAAAAGCGCTTAGCCCCAGGGATATTGTTGGCGGCAAATTCGATCTGGCCCATCGTGATGAGTGCCGAAGCCTGCAAGCGGACGTTGTTCTTGTTTGTTATGACGGTCAGTCCTTCGCTGCCGATCTTCTTCGCCTGTTCGATATTGCCGTCAAGCATGTAACTGCGCGCAATGTACATTTTGATTTCGGCCAGGTTGATCTCGTCATTGATCGAATGGGCGGATGAGTCGGCCATCAAGAGGTAGTGCAGGGCTTTCTCGTGTTCGTTGATTTCCTGGTAGAAACGTCCCGTTTGTACAAAACCAGAAGTGATATCGGGCGTAGTCCCCAACTGCCTGCGAATGTTGTTTGCCTTTAAAAAGTTATTCTCGGCTTTTACATTGTCATTTTGTGAATGATAAAGTCGCGCAAGACTCTGGTAGGTATACGCCTGTCCTGTTGCATCATTGATATCTTCAAATATCGCCTGCGCATTGATAAAGTACTCATAGGCCCGCGAAAGGATACCTTGTTCAAAGAATAGCCGGCCGAGGTTATTGTTCGAATACGCTATCTGTACCGAGTCGTGATGCTGCGTAGCAATGGTCATGGCCTCTTCATATGACTCATAGGCTTTTATGCGATCGCCTTTATAGTTGTATGCCACGCCAATAAAATTGGGCGATTCCGCGAGGTCTTTTGTGAACTGCAGTTCCTTGGCCAGCGCAAAAGCTTGCTTGGAATACAGGATAGTGCTATCAGGATAGGCGGAGCGATATTCCCAGGCGAGGGCGTTCAGCGCTCGGTATTTTTCTGCCCCTGTGCTTTGGACAACTTTCGTGCGCAATTCCTGGATCAGCTGTATGTTCTGCGAATAGGCAGTGAAACTCAGACCTATAAACAGGAGAATGAGGGCGCGGTTCTTCTTCACAAGAGAGGGTTCAAAATCTATAGGTCTGCCCAAATTTAGTGTTTCAAACGCGCATTTTAAAAGACAGGTTGCGTACTTGTACGCCATCGCAAAAAAAACAGCTGTGTTTCGACGTAAGTCTTGACTTCAATCATTTTTGCTACGGCGTACTAGTACGCCATCGCAAAAATCAATTACCGATTTCCATGATAAGGACGCATATTTTTGCTACGGCGTACTAGTCGATTTCTTCAAAATTCATATCCCTGCCGTAGGTCTCATCGATGGCCCGTAACGCAATAAAGGCGACTACAATGGTCATTAGCCCTATGGCGAGCGCCCCATAGATTATCCCCAGGTGTTCCCGCAATAACCCAAAGAGCAGCGTCAATGGTACAACGGTGCCGCGGATGACATTCGGGACAGTCGTTGCAACAGTAGACCGCAGGTTGGTGCCAAACTGTTCGGCAGCAATGGTGACGAACAAGGCCCAGTAACCAATACCCACACCGACCAAGAAGCACGCGACGTAGAACATTTGCACGGAATCGGAAGGTTGAAAGAGGTAGTACACCACAAAAATCAAGGTCAGCACAATGAATATCGAAACAATTTTCTTGCGCGACTTGACTAACTGACTTGAAAAGCCGCTGATGAGGTCACCGACGGCCAGCCCGATGTAACTGAACATAACAGCGTTTCCGGCAGACACTGTGCCGCTAATGCCAATTTCTTTGGCAAACTCCGGTGAAAACGTAATGAGTATCCCGATGCAATACCAGATGGGCAAACCGATGAAGATGCAGCCCATGAACTTCTTGAATCGCTCTTTAGTCCTGAACAGCTGGAAGAAGTTGCCTCGTTGTATCTTTTTTTCACGCGTTCGGAGAAAGATTCCGGATTCAAACACGCTTACACGCGCAACCAACAGCATAATGCCAAGGCCACCGCCTATGAAGAAGGCCTGTGTCCACGGTCGCGTGCTCGCGATGTAGTTGGCGAATACAGCGCCCATGAGTCCAACGGTCGCGATAATGGTCGTTCCGTATCCGCGCAAATGCCTGGGCAGGGTTTCAGACACGAGCGTAACGCCGGCACCCAGCTCACCAGCCAAACCGATGCCGGCGATGAATCGAAGCATCGCGTATTGCCCTACTGTGGTCACAAAGCCATTGGCTATGTTAGCAAGTGAATACAGCAGAATGGAACCGAACAGCACGGAAAGTCTGCCGCGCTTGTCACCCATTATGCCCCAGATAAATCCTCCCACCAGCAGCCCGGTCATCTGCACCCGAAGCAGAAATTCTCCTTGCGAGAATAGTTGATCTTCGGGAACGCCCAGATCAATCAAACTGGTACGCCGCACGATGCTGAATAAAAGCAGGTCGTAAATGTCAACAAAGTATCCGAGTGCCGCTACGATTACGGGGAGGCCAAATAATTGGCGGAGGTTGCTTTGATTCATGAAGTCGATTCTATCCTAAAAATAGGAATCCCTGCGCATTCACGAAACAAGTCATTCATACGGTTGATCAGTGGCCACGTGTACAGCCGCCCTTACAGACTCTTTAATGCTTGTTCGAGGTCGGCCAGGATATCTTCCGAGTCCTCGATTCCAATGCTTAACCGGATCAGTGAATCCACCAGGCCATTTTTGACGCGCTCTTCTTTCGGTATACTGGCATGGGTCATCGACGCCGGATGATTTATCAATGACTCAACACCGCCAAGGGATTCGGCCAATGAAAATAGCTGAACACCTTTCATGAACTTTGTAGCTGTTTCCATGCTGTCGTCTTTCAATGTGAACGACAACATCCCACCAAAGTCTTTCATTTGCTTGCGCGCAACGGCATGATTAGGATGATCGCTGAAGCCGGGCCAATACACCTTGCCCACTTTGGGATGAGCTTTTAGAAATTCGGCAACGAGCTTTCCGTTCAGGCAATGCCGTTCCATGCGAAGGTGGAGTGTTTTGATGCCTCGCAGTACCAGGAAGGAATCCTGTGGTCCCGGAACGGCGCCGCATGAATTCATGATGAAATGAAGCTCCTGATACAAGGTGTCGTTACTGGTAATGAGTGCCCCCATGATCACGTCGGAGTGGCCCCCCAGATATTTTGTAACGGAGTGCATAACGATGTCGGCACCGAGTTCCAGGGGATTCTGCAGATAGGGCGACGCAAAGGTATTATCGACCGCCACGATGACGTTTTTTTTCTTCACGATGTCGACGCAGGCCTTGATGTCGATAATATTCATCAGGGGATTGGTGGGCGTCTCCAACCAAAGCAGTCGTGTTTTGTCGTTGAGCAGAGGGCCGATGTTGTTCACGTCGGTCAGGTCCGTAAAATGAAACTTAATGCCGAACTTTTCGAATACACGACGGAACATCCGATAGGATCCTCCATACAGATCGTGACTCGTGATGACCTCGTCGCCGGGACTTAGCAATTTAATTACCGCATCTGTAGCCCCCATACCGGACGAAAAGCAGATGGCGTGTTTACCATTTTCAAGTACAGCCAGGCTCTTCTGTAGCGCGTTACGCGTGGGGTTTGCACCACGGGCGTACGCATAGCCCTTATGTTGTGCGGGAGAATCCTGCACGTATGTGGACGTTTGATAAATCGGCGTCATGATGGCGCCGGTTGAAGGATCGGGTTCAACGCCTGCGTGAACGACTTTCGTTCCAAATTTCATGGATTCTTAGCGGTAGGTTAATAATTCGAACTAATGGAGCGGCAATCAGGCGGAGAGGTTGGTGATCACCAGGTCGCGTGGACCAGGCAACCCGATTCAACCTTGGAACCTAGATGGTACGCGAAATGTCAAACTTCTCCAGGTAGTCAGCCACGCGACGGACAACGCTACCGCCCAGCGCACCATCCACAACGCGATGGTCGTAAGAGTGCGAAAGGAAACACTTGTGTCGTATAGCAATGGCATCTCCGTAAGGTGTTTCTACCACCGAAGGTTTTTTCTGAATGGCACCGATGGCAATGATTCCCACTTGTGGCTGCATGATGATGGGTGTGCCCATAACATTGCCAAATGTTCCGACATTTGAAATGGTGAACGTGCCGCCCGCCAGGTCGTCAGGCTTTAATTTGTTATTGCGCGCACGCTTCACAAGATCGTTCACTGCCTTTGCCAGGCCGGTCAAGTTGAGCTGATCAGCATTTCTGATCACCGGTACGATGAGGTTTCCTGAAGGCAGGGCTACTGCAATGCCGATGTTGATGTCACGCTTCTTGATGATCTTGTCGCCATCGACCTGGATGTTGATCATCGGATAATCCCTTATTGCCAGGGCAACCGCTTCAACAAATATGGGTGTGAAGGTAAGGGCATCTCCCTCACGTTTCTGGAATTCATTCTTCATCTTGTTGCGCCATTGTACAAGATTGCTGACATCGGCTTCGACGAACGAAGTTACATGAGGTGCAATACGTTTGGACTCCACCATGCGGTCGGCAATCATCTTGCGCATGCGATCCATCTGAATGATTTCGTCGCCTGCGTTAACGGACGCCGGTGCGCTGGTAACGATCGGGGTGGACGCCGTTTTTGGCATCGCGGCCGGCGGCACCACGATTCCGCCTTTGCGTTGCTCAAGAAAGTCCAAAATGTCCTTCTTGGTAACTCTTCCTTCTGCGCCCGAACCGGCGATGGTCTCCAGTTCGGCAACGCTGATATTCTCTTCCTTCGCAATGTTCTTCACCAGGGGCGAAAAGAATTTGCCGCTCGCCTTAAAGTCGGACACCATATGTTGTCCGTTTGTCAATGGCAGTGAGGGTGCGGGGGCATTTCCGTTTTTGTGTACACCGTTTTCTGCCGGAAGCGGCTCAGCCTGCTTGATTTCTTCTGCCGAAGCCTCCAGGATGGCAATGGGGGATCCCACCTGAATAATTTCGCCGACTTTGGCCAGGACCTCCTTCAGCGTTCCCGCGTGTGTCGAGGGAATTTCAGTGTCAACTTTGTCGGTCGCTACTTCCAGTACGGACTCCTCCAATTCAATCCTGTCGCCTGGTTTTTTAAGCCATGACAAGACTGTTGCTTCAACGATACTTTCGCCCATTTTAGGCATGATCAATTCCACGAGTGCCATGCAGTCTGAGATTTGAGGCGAAGTTAATACTTTTCAACCGTTGCGCCATTCTATGACCGCAGGTGCGTGCGATTGTGAGTTTGGTAGCAATTGTATTGATTGACGATACAAAAAGTACTTACTTGACCGCTCTATTTTCACATGACTATGAACAGCCAACCGCACAATTCCGCAATAAAAGTATGGGGTCGCACAATCTTCACGCTGCTGGCCCTTTCGGTGACACTCCTTTCCTATGGTCAGCACGAAACCCCCGCACCGATCGAAGGTCGGTGGGATATCGTCATTGAGAAGGACGGAAAGTTTCTTCCCTCTTGGCTCGAAGTTGAACATTCTGGAGTCAAGACGCTGGTGGGTCGTTTCGTGTATGCCGGGGGAAGTGCGCGTCCGATATCCGAGGTGAAATTCGCCGATGGAAAGTTCAGCTTCTCCATCCCGCCCCAGTGGGAAAAGGAAGAGCGCAACCTCGACTTTGAGGGCAGTGTGTCTGGGAACAAGCTAAAAGGTACCATGGTATTTGTCGACGGCAAGACCTATAGCTGGACGGCAGAACGCGCACCATCCCTCAAGAGAACGGGGGAACCTGAGTGGGGTAAGCCCGTGAAAATTTTTAACGGCAAGGATCTCAAAGGATGGCACACCACGGGTGAGAATCAATGGATTGTTGAAAATGGCGTGCTGAGAAGTCTAAAGTCCGGCGCTAACCTCGTAAGCGACCAAACCTTTACCGATTTCAAGCTTCACTTAGAGTTTCGCTACGAGAAAGGAAGTAATAGCGGGGTATATCTTCGCGGGAGATACGAGGTACAAATCGAAGACAGCCAGGGAAAAGAACCCTGGAAAGGATACCTGGGAGCAGTTTACGGATTTCTTACACCCAGCGAGATGGTAGCGAAGGCGCCCGGAGAATGGCAAACGTACGACATTACGCTGGTCGGCCGGATGGTGACCATCGTTGCCAACGGAAAGACCATAATTTCCAACCAGGAGATACCTGGCATCACGGGTGGCGCGCTCGACAGCAAAGAGGACGAACCGGGTCCTATTTATTTTCAGGGCGATCACGGCCCAATCGACCTCCGCAATATCGTGATTACACCGGCCAAGTGACTTTTGAAAAAAAAGACGCTGGTCTGTAGTGGCTTTCAGAGGGGCTGCTGTCTCTTCGTCGGATAGAACTCGTTAAATTTGACAGAATACTACCGAGAGAGATGACTCAGGAGCTTCCCGAGGAAGACATTATCAGTGCGATTCGCGAGGGAAATGCAGTGGCCTTTCGCCACGTTTTCGACTCGTGTTATGAGTCGTTATGCGCTTATGCCTACACAATTCTGCGAGATGTGCCTGAGGCTGAAGATACGGTGCAGTCGATTTTCATGAAGTTGTGGGAGAAGCGCGACACCTTGGAGATCAGACAATCAGTAAGGTCTTACTTGTTCAAAGCGGTTTACAACCAGTGCCTGAATCAGATTGAACATCGGGTCGTAAAATCCAAGCACCGAGCCCTCACGCAATGGGAAACCGCTGATGCTTCAAGCGAACCCGACGTATTTTCGGAGGAACTGAGTGAGAAGGTTCGGCAGGCAGTAGACAACCTTCCGCCGCAATGCAAGAAGATCTTCGTGATGAGTCGCTTTGATGGCTTGCGCTATCCCGAGATTTCATCACGTCTTAATATCTCGGTGAATCCGGTACAGAATCAGATCTGTAAGGCCCTCAAGTACCTTCGGGAAGAACTGAAGGACGCTTCAACAGAATAAATGGCCAATGCATGAGCAATATAGAAATCAATGATGACCTCATCGTACGCTACCTCACCGGCGATGCCGGGCCGGAGGAGGCTATGGTCGTCACCGACTGGCTGAATGTCCCGGAAAATCGAGCCCACTATGATCAGTTCGAGGCAACCTGGCGCCAATCGGGAGGTGTGCAGCAACCCAGGTATGGTAAGGCAGACGCATGGAACATTGTGTCGGCCAGCGTGAGTATTCCGGCTGAATCAGTCCGTTCGCCCCGCACTCACTCCTTTTGGCCGATGGGAATCGCTGCCGCGGTGGTGGCACTGGCACTTTCTGCTTATTTTGTATTCCACGCGAGTACGACCGCGCCGCAACCGGCAATGGGTATTGCAGCAACTTCCGACGGCTTTAGGTATGTCGAACTGTCGGACCGCTCGACCGTAACCTTACATCGCAACAGTGAACTTCAATACCCCGATCAGTTTGACAGTGAAAGGCGCCTCGTGCGCCTCACGCGTGGCCAGGCTTTTTTCAATGTTACGGGCGACGCCGGCCGGCCCTTTGTTGTCGAGGTGGACGACGTGGTAATCAAGGTGTTAGGCACAGAATTTAACGTGCTTTTGCGCGACAGTGTGATGACGATTCACGTACGGGAAGGACGCGTGCTGGTAACTTCGCCGGTAGATAGCGTCACCCTGACAACGGGTTTGACAGGCAGGGTGCGTGGGGGGAACATCTCGGTAACGGACATTCCGGCCGGCAACTTATATAGCTATGCCACACAGCGCCTGGTGTTCAACGACGCTCCGCTCGACCAGGTGATCCGCGATCTCGAAGACAGTTATCCGTATACGTTCGAGCTGAAAAGCAAATCCCTGGAAAATTGCCGTCTTACTGCTAATTTCTATAAGGATGATATCGATAAAATTGTAAATTTAGTAGCGGAAACGCTCAATCTTACCGTCATTAAAAATGGCAGGCAATTTACAATTGAGGGCGAGGGATGTCTGTAGGGTCTGCATGGTTGTGTTGTTGTGGATTACAGGCATGTCAGTGCACGCGCAGTCAATTGCAGCGCGGAAGGTGAGTTGTTCGTTCAATGCGACCCGCCTCGACGAAGTCATTCGTCATATTTCTTTGGAGGCCGGCGTAAGTTTCATTTACAGTTCCAATAAGACAGATCTCAATAAAGTCGTTACCCTTCGGGTCGAAAGCCAATCATTGGAAGAGACTTTGTCATTGATAGGATCCCAACTCGGCGTCGAGTTCAAAATGCTGGGTCGCTATGTAATGATCAAACAACACACGGATGCCAAACCTGAACAGCCACTTGCTTCAGGCAGTGTACCGTTTGGACGATCGAGTAAGGCGAGAGCAACTCCGGCGGTCGTGGCCTACTATCCAGCCTCCGGCAGTCCGCCAGGCAACCGGCTGGTGGTACCGGCTTTTGTGGAGCGCTTGCTGCCTTCGTTTGGACCAGCCTTTACGAGCGCTGAAGTGACTACAATTCCCGTCCCGGAAGTCAGAAAAATCAGCGCGAACAACGTACATACCGGTTGGTTCATGTCGGTAGGCCCTGTGCTCAACGATTATTCTTCGGGCATTGAATTACAGGCAGGTATTCGTCGCGCGTATTTGGTCATTACGCCGAGCTGGATGAGCAGCGGAAGATTTCACGGCGGCTATGGAATTGGAACATCCATTGACATCGGACGCAATCTTTCGTTCACACCGATCTATAGTTTAGGCACGTCGCAGCATTCGTCGACAACCCGGTGGCGTAATGCGCAAGGAATTAACGAGCTAAGAGAAAAAGAAAAGACGCTTCATTATATGATGAAGCTCATGGTGCAGTATGCTGTCACACCGACCTTCGTGGTCAGGTTGGGCCCGACGATTAATAAGTCGTACACCACCCACGATACTTTCCAAACCACCACGTTTACACAAAGACGCACAGTCATCACGTCGGGGATTGGTGATGGCGTCAGTGGCAGTGTGGTGGTGGTTGACAAGGTCAATGCTTCCGACGCAGCCGCCCTACTGTCGGAGCGCCGCGTGCGCAATGCCTGGATAGGCTGGGAAGCCTCTGTAGCCTTCAAGTTAAATTTCCTGGGAAGCAGGTAGTGGCAATTGACCTGTTTCCTGTCTCTGGATTGAATGCAAAAACAAGATTCAGAGATGTCAAACAGAATCAATGAAGCTGTATCGGTTATCGTGGCATTGGCACTGGTTGCCATGATGCAATATTTCGTTGCCAGGGATTGCTGCCATCACCTCCCTACTCTTCCCCAGTCACATTTACCGCAGTACCCGCAGCCGAAATAGTTTCCATTTTCGCGGCGTCGAATTTGTCCAGCGCTTTATCGCTCTCCGCAACGCGCTTGGTTCGCTATATCCCATTAGCCGGGCCATGTCTTTCAGGCTGATGTTGCCCGAAGAAAGCAACGACATGGCGATTTCCTTAGACGCTTGATCAGCCATATCGCGATAACTCATGCTCTCTGCCGCGAGCTTTCTTTGAAAAGTCCGGGACGACAGGTTCATTCGCGCGGCCATGATTTCGAGTGATGGCACCTGGGGGGCAAACTCGAAGCGCATACAACTCAGTACCTCGTCCCGGAAAGTGCTTTTTGACCGGCGTATGCGCAGTTGTTTTTTGGCTAATGCCTCGAAGGTCGCGAACAGCGATCGGTCATGTTGATAGAGCGGAACTTGTAGATCATGCCGTAAGAAAATAAGAGAATGATACCTGGCGTTGAATTGCAAAGTCGTGCCGAATGCCTGCGTATAGGGATCGAGTTGTGCAGGGGAGCGAAAGGCAAATGTTGCGTTTAACGGCCGTATATGTTGACCCGACAACAGGAAGAATACATTCAGGCATCCAGCCATTGCCTGGTCGACCGCTTGTCTGGCTGTTTTTGGCGAGATCCTGGTCCATGCCGGTGCGGGTGAAAAGGTGAGTATCGTTTGCTGATCTCGTTGGGTCATGGAGTATTTAAACATATCGGTTGCTACGGCACTGTATATGCACACCTGCCTGAAAGCATCGCTCAAGGTTGCACAACTCTGCATGAGGTGACCCACGATACCGAGTATAGAGGGAGTGGTCGTTGCACCCAAATGAAGACCCAAGGCCGTGTCGCCCGTGGCGGCCAGTGCCACTTCCCAAGCCTTATACGCCTGCTCGAAATCGACTACCCGGTCTGAACGGCTTAGGTCGGCAACGGTGATTTCCAGTTGTCGGCACATAGCGGGGAGGTTGGCCCCGCTATGTGCGGCTCCGTACAGAATGTCCCGTATGATAGGCATGTGTGCAAACATTGGCGTAAAATGTCCCCTTTTTGACACAAGTTATCATTATTCACCAAAACCCATTTCCGTTACATCTCCTAAAAACCACAATGAAGATAAGTACTAGAGTCGCCCAGGTATTTCTGGGCATTATGGGCCTGGCATTTTGCAAGGTCGGGATTGAAGCCCTGATCGATCCGCAAGCGGTGTTGCAACAAGTGGGTATCGCCCTGGACAATCCGGGTGCGTTGAGTTCCATGCGTGCCGTGTACGGAGGAATGCATTTCGTGTTCGGGTTGCTGTGCTTCTGGTCGATCCTGAAGCGCCCGGCTTCCGCACTCTGGCTGATTGTCCTTTACACGTCCGGTTTCGTCGCAGGCAGAACGATTAGCCTGGTCGTTGATGGCACGCCGAATACCTTTGTGCTGACATGGCTGGCAACGGAGACATTTTCGCTCGTCGCGTCCGCTGCGCTTCTCACCTTACTACGACAGCCAGAGCACAGAACCTCTGCTGCGTCGCTGTGACGGCAGGAGCCGGGAACCACGGGGATTCACCGGTAAAGAAAGGCCGGCACTCAGTTTATTCTGAGTTCGCTATATTCGTCATCGAAAAAAAACATCGAATGAAGAAGGCAGCGTTATTCATAGCCGTATTGTTCCCCATCATCCTTTATGGGCAAACCAGACAATTCGTGTTGTTTGACCAGGAGTTTACCTACAGCAAACAGGATGCAGACCACTCAACTCCCAGCAAGTCTCATTATTACGTGACCGGCAGCAAGATTAATCCGGACAGGCCCAACGACTGGACATCGCCCGTGGACTATCGCAACGGAACGGTTCATATTCGCATCGAGGTTATTGAAAAGCCCGAAGGCAATGCGCCCACCACCTGGACGCTGTGTTATATTCCGAACAAGGGAAAAGGCAATGGCTACGGTTGCACAGGAACCGATTTATATATCGCCACCGGAATATATGAACGCGATGTGGCTATGACCTCTTTTTGGGAAAACGAATCGATCATTTGGGAGGAAGGTATCAAGCAGATGGATCTTGTGATCAAGGACGACAGCGGTGGACAAGGGCATGCGCACAAACGCGCCGACCACGAAAAGTTTTTCCCGACGAAGGTCCGGATTACGATGATCCAGGTAGCCAAAGGCGAACCATACGACCCGTCGATCCTGCCAAAGATCAAGTGAACGTTTAACATGCGTTACGCTAACCGAAGCTTCCTGCTTATTCGTACTTCAACGTCTGCGCTGGATTAATCCGCGCAGCACGCAGCGTTTGAAGACAGACCGAGAAGAAGGCGATGATCATTACCAATGCTGCGGCAATTACGATCATCACCGGATTCATGTCGATGTGGTATGGAAACCCCGTTAGCCAACGCTCCATCGCAAGCCAGGCCAACGGACTCGCGACAACGATCGCCACAGCGACCAGCCCCAGGAAACCTTTTGACAAAAGAAACACAACCTGTCCGACACTTGATCCAAGGACTTTTCGAATGCCAATCTCCTTCGTGCGTTGTGTGGTCATGAACGAGGATAGCCCGAACAAGCCGAGGCAGGCAATGAAGATTGCCAACAATGTGAACAGCGTAAAGATCTGTCCGAACTGCCGGTCACTCTCATACTGCCGGTTGAAAAACTGGTCTAATACAAAATAGTCAAGGGGGTTGTTGGGAAATATAGAATTCCACGGACTCTCTGCTGCTGCGAGAACATCCTGGTAATTTTCCCGTTCAATTTTGATGGCAATGAATTGCCCCTGCCCGTTGAGAAATCTGAAGACAAGGGGTACAACGGCCTCCTTAAGTGACATCTGGTGGTAACTCTCCAGAATGCCCACGACTTCACTCGTATCGCCGCCGTGTACAACGCGCTCGCCCACTGCGGCCAGGGGATCGTCAAAATCCAGTGCCTCTGCCATCGCGCGGTTCAGGATCACGCTATGTCGCTCATTGGGATGTTCGCGGTCGAAATTCCTTCCAGCCACCACGCTCAATCCGAATGATTTTACATAGTCATGATCGATGCCCACTGTATACCCGGCAATGGGCGCTTCCGGTCCTCCGGTGAGCCGGCGGATACCGCTGGACCAAAAGATCTCGTCACCAGGAACGTTCGATGAAGCGCTGATGGATTGGACGCCAGGGACGCGCAACAATTCGTCTTTGAACAGTTGAACCTTGTTTGTGTATAGCGAGTCCGTTATGCCGGGCGATTTGAGGACCAGCGTTTTTTCGATATCAACGCCAAGCTTCTGATTCTTCATAAAGGAGAGCTGCCGGTACACGACAATGGCCCCTACAATGAGAAATACAGAAGCCGCGAACTGAAACACCACCAGAGCCTTGCGCATGATATTGCCGTGCGCGGCATTTACGACTTTACCTTTCAACACGGCCACTGGCTTGAAGGATGAGAGTACAATAGCCGGGTAAAATCCGGACAAGGTTGCGCCGGCAACAAACAGCGTACCCAATAACAGCCAGAAGTCACGCTCAAACAGGTAGCTGCGGGGAATATTTCTTCCGGATAATTCCGAGAATACAGGCCATAGCAACAACACGGCAACCACGGCAAGCGCGGCTGCGACGAGGTTGATCAGCAGTGATTCGGCGAGAAACTGATAAACGAGTTGTCGTTTTTGCGCGCCCAGTGCTTTGCGTACACCCACTTCGTTGGCACGGTCGAAAGACTTGGCCGTCGCCAGATTGATATAGTTCACCCACGCGATAATGAGAATAAATAAAGCGATGAAGCTGAGCGCATATACGGAGTCGCGATCGCCCCGTTCACCAGGTTCAGATTCCTGTAGCAGGACCTTTCCGAGGTGAATGTCGAGCAACGGCTGCAGTATGAACTCCTTTCTGCTGTTTGTCTTTTTCCATTCTTCGTCCTTGTTCACAACAAGCCATTTGTCCCATTTGGCCTGCAACGCTTTCGCGTCTGCACCGGGTTCGAGCAACACATAAGTATTGAAATCGTACCAGCCCCAGTTCGTTTCAGACTCGCGGTTCGATTCGATGTTCAACGTTTGATACGAGAGCATGAAATCAAACTTGATGTGCGAATTGGCCGGAATGTCAGCGAATATGCCGCGGACTTCAAATTTGCGATTCCCATCCCAGGCAATGGTCTTTCCAATCGGATCTTCGTTGCCGAAGTATCTCTTCGCTGCCCGTTCGGAGATAACCGCCTTGTTCGGTCCGGTCAGCACGTCCATCTCTTCACCCTTTAACAACTTGAAATCGAATACCTCGAACACCGATGAGTCGGTGATTTGCATTTTTTCTTCGCGAAACGCCTTGACTCCGGACGGACTGTCGTAGCTGATCACACCGCTTACGGGAAAGAGTCGGGTGAACCGTCGCACCTCAGGGAAGTTGTTTTTCAACGCAGGTCCGACGGCGGGCACGGCTGCTGCGCATTCGAAGCGCAGCTTGCCGTTCTGCCATTGATTATATTGAACACGATAAATATCGCTTGCCTGTTGGTGGAACGAGTCATAGCTGCGTTCGTACTTCACGTATTGGAGAATCAGGAGACTGGCGACGATGCCGATGGTGAGCCCAAGTACGTTGAGTATAGTGAAAGACCGGTTCTTGAAGAAGCTTCGAAAAGCGGTGAGGAGGTAATTTTTAATCATGTAAAGGTCGGTATACTATGAAATATAACGGATGCCGTCTTAAAAGTTGTGCTCCTTATCCGAAATAGCGCTCGCCTCATGACCAACGGCACTTTTCAATGGAGATTCGTATGGATAAGTATGCTTGATACGTTGGACAATCCCTTAAATTGCGGGATATGGGACATCTACCTGATCTGATCAAAGACCTGGCATTGATTCTCATGGCAGGCGCCGTGACAACGCTGCTTTTTCGGAAACTGAAACAGCCAGTGGTACTGGGCTATATCATTGCCGGCTTTCTTGTGGGGCCACACTTTGCCCTTTTTCCCACCGTCGCTGACGAAGACAACATCGAAGTGCTTGCGGAGATTGGCGTGATATTTTTGCTCTTCAGTCTCGGCCTGGAGTTCAGCTTCAAAAAGCTCCTTCGCGTGGGAGGCGCTGCATCGGTTACTGCCCTGGTAGAGATCGCGTTCATCACAGTAGCCGGATATTTCGCGGGCGTACTTATGGGTTGGTCCACGATGGACTGCCTGTTTTTAGGCGGCATGCTCGCCAGTTCGTCAACGACCATCATCATTCGCGCTTTCGATGAATTGGGCGTGAAGACGAAAAAGTTTGCGGGTGTAGTCTTCGGCGTGTTGGTGGTCGAGGACATCGTGGTCATTCTGCTCATGGTATTGCTGTCGACCGTAGCCGCGACACAACAGATCGCGGGGGCGGAGATTGTCTTTACTATTGCCAAGCTGTTGTTCTTTCTGGTGCTTTGGTTTGTTGCCGGCATATTTCTGATTCCATCGCTACTTAAGTTATTGCGGCCGTTACTCGATGAAGAAATGCTGCTGATCCTTGCCCTTGGGTTATGCCTGGGTATGGTCGTGGTCGCCACGAAGGCCGGCTTTTCGGCTGAGTTGGGCGCCTTCATCATGGGCTCTATCATCGCCGAAACTACTTCGGCGGAAAAGGTCGAGCATCTCATTAAGCCGGTAAAGGATTTGTTTGGTGCCGTCTTCTTTGTTTCCGTGGGTATGTTGATCCACCCGGGTGCGATCGTGGAAAATGCCTGGCCTGTTGTGATCGTGACCGTGCTAACCATGGTCGGTAAGATGATCAGCACAACGGCCGGGGCACTGATTTCGGGACAGCCTTTGAAGCAATCCATACAAGTGGGTATGAGCATGGCGCAAATCGGTGAATTTGCGTTTATCGTGGCAACGCTCGGGCTATCCTTAGGGGTGATTTCTGACTTTCTTTTTCCCGTGGCCGTCGGCGCGTCCGCCATCACAACTTTTACAACACCCTACTTCATAAAGTTTTCAAACCCGGTGTATCAATTTGTGGAGAGACAATTGCCGGAGAAGTGGGTTCGCGGCCTTCAAAACTATGCATCCAGTGCGCAAAGTATACAGGCGGAAAGCGATTGGCAGGTGGTGCTCCGGTCCTATACCATGATCATTCTTACGAACGGCATGGTGCTGCTAACTTTGATTTTCGTGTCTGTCAGTTTTCTGATGCCATGGTTGCGCCACAGTGGCTGGGATCCCACACTCACTGCGGTGGTCGGCCTGGTAGTGTCCCTCCTTGTTTCCGCTCCATTTTTATGGGCGCTTATGGCAAAGCGACCCAATAATATGGCCTATCGCGAGATGTGGATGGAAAAGCGTTACAGCCGCGGCCCGTTGCTGCTGCTCGAAGTGGGTCGCGTAGTGGCGGGTATCACCATCATCTGCTTCCTCGTTTTCAAATTGTTCTCAACGACCATTGCCTTGCTTATTGCCATGCCCGTGATTATTGCCGTCTTCTTCGTTTTTGCCAAGCGGATTCAGGCATTCTATCAACGCATAGAGGTGCGGTTTCTGGGTAACCTGAACGCACGCGAGACGGCCCAATACAATACACTTGATGCGAATGTTTCGCGCAAGACAGCCGATATTCAGTCGTCGTTATCGCCATGGGACGCACACATCGTACAATTGGCGGTTCCGCCGTATGCCGCCTACGTTGGGCGCACGTTGCGCGAACTTGAATGGCGGGAGAAATTCGGGATTAACATTGTATACATCAAGCGAGGTGAAGATCTGATCAACACGCCGCAACGCAATCACATTTTGTTGCCCTACGACCAGGTAGGTATCCTCGCCACGGATGAACAACTGCAAGCGTTTAAACCGGTGTTTGATGAGCAGGCCGAACGCAGCGGGCCGGCGGTTAGTGTCAATGACATCGTGCTGCGCAAGATTGTTGTGAATGAAGTAACGCGACTCAAAGGATTCGATGTGCGGACTTCCGGTATCCGCGAGCGAACCAGCGGATTGGTTATCGGCATTGAGCGCAACAATAACCGGATACTCAATCCGGACTCCACCGTCGTTTTCGAATGGGGTGACGTGGTATGGATCGTGGGCGAAAAAACGAAGATCGACCGGTTGCTTGATGGAAGTGAAGTGCAGCCATGAAAAAAAGAACTGCATCTATACGTGATGCAGTTCAAGGGCTTCCTATAAAAAATGCACGCAGTCGCGCTAAATTAGCTTGCGCGTCAAATGAAAGCGATAAATCTTCCTGCGTGCAACTCGCCTTCGATTTCCGCAACGGCTACTTGTATCTTGTGCGATGCACCATCGACCGTGAACTCGATGATCAGGTTCTCATTTTCGCGTTCGGCAGAAACGAACTTTGCTTTTGACCAGGCTATATGATTCAATTTTCCCTGTTCGAGGGCACGGGCAAAAGACTCCTCGATACCTTTCACATCGCGCTCATATTGTTTACCCATCTCGACCTTTGCATCCGCGAGATAGGCCCCGTAAAATGAAGCGTGTGCATCCATTACCTGCAAGAGTTCAGACAGTGAGGGTACAAGCGAATTGTATTCCCTGTATGCGCTGTGCTGAAACGCTGCGAAGATTTTCTTGCCAGCCTGCTCGGCAGCGGGATTCTTGGTGTTGGCTGATGCGGTGAAGGAAGCAATAGACAGAGCGATAGCGCCCAAAGCAATTTTAGTTTTCATGGGTAGGGTATTTGATTTTTTTAAAAGGGTATCAGTTAGTTGGCGAGCACAAGATCGCTGGGAGGAATAGGCGCAGGAACTCGGTTAGGAATCGGCTTGAGCGACTGGAGATAGGCAAAGACTGCGCGGGCATCTTCGTCATGAATATTCACTAAATTCTGCCAGGGCATCGGCGGAAGCAACGGGCGACCACCTTCTATGCCGCGATACCGGCCGTGGGTAATGGCTGTCTTAAATTGATCAAAGGACCAGCCTCCGAGACCAAGGGGATCAGGCGTCAGGTTCGCGCTGAAAGATGCGCCCCAGGGACCGACTGCTGCGGTCAGGTCTGGAGAAAAATACATCCACGGCATGTTGGCTGGTACGGGAGGCAGTTTGTCTCCTGCGGGGTGTCCGGATAGCAAACGTGAAGTATCGGGCACCGGACCTTCGGCGGTCATTATTTTTGGTGAATGACAGTCATTGCAACCCATGATGGTGACCAGGTAGGCACCGCGTTCGATCAGTTGTTCGTTGGTAAGTTCGGCCGGTGCTGCTGCCGCCGCCGGTATAAGGGACTGATCTTGCGGACGAGCGCAAGAGAACAACAACAGTGCTGTGAGGATGAGCGCGATAACAATTCGCGCAACAACAAGGATTTGCTTTGCCATGGACGGCTTGTCCGCGGCAACGGTAGTGACAATTGCTTTCATTTATTAGTTAGTTGTAATTCCAAAGAAGAGTATACGACCTTTCAGGTTGTATACTTCTGTCGTCATAAGTAATATGGAGATGCAGAAGATATTATCTTAATACGGAGGACTGATATCAGGGTTTGACGGGAAATCGAAAAAACGCCGCCGGGTCGGCCTTGTAGGCAAAATACTACGGATAGCGTAGTGCGCCTCCTTTTTGCGTAGGAATGCTCACGTTATTCCACACGCAATGCCGTCACGGGATTTTTCAACGCCGCTTTCAGTGATTGCATGCCGGTTGTGAGGAGCACGATGACCAGGACAAACGCGAGTTCGAGCGCAAATATCCAGAACGTAAGGTCTACGGCAAATTCATATTGCGCGAGCCATTGCACCATAATCCAGGCACCGAGAGGAGCGGCCACGGCAAAAGAGATTAAGGTAAGGATGACAAACTCCCGGCCAAACAGCGATAGAATATGTGTGGTGGTTGCTCCGAGCACTTTGCGTATTCCGATCTCCTTTGTTTTCTGCACCGACATGAATGATGCGAGGCCATAGAGACCCATACAACCGATCAGCAGGGCAATGAAGGCGAATGTCTTTACGAGTTTCAGGACCATTTGTTCCGCCTCGTAGAATTGGGCGGTCTGCTCCGTGACGAACTCATAATGAAAGATCTGTTCCGGGTAAATGGCGGTCCAGACTTTTTCTATCGCCGCAATAGTCGCCTTCGGATCATTCATTCTCATGCGGACAGCCATATCGTTGTAACTGTCCTTCTTGGTAGTGATCATGATTGGGCTTATCGCTGACCGAAAGGAGCGATCGTGGAAGTTGCTGACGACACCTACGATGGGCCCAACAATATCGCCGTTAAATTGAATCGTTCTGCCCAGCGCATTATCGGGAGACAGGTTCAGTCGCTTTACCATTTCTTCGTTTACCACAAACTCTCGCGCCGAATCGGACGCCGTAACGTTTCTACCGGCCACGAGCTCAAGTTCGAAAGTACTGAGATAGTCTTCGTCGGCTCCACGGAAGCTCACACCAAAGTCCTCGCTCTCGGTCCGGTTGTCGAATATGATCGAAGTACCCCAATGATTGAACGATGCTGGGGCCGCGAAGCAGAAGGATACCTGCTCTACATCGGCCAGCTTGCTGACCTCATTCTTGAGTGTGCTCATTTTTTCTTCTGCGCCGGCGGGAACCATGATAATGCCATCCTGGCGAAAGCCCATATCCGTTTCGCTGTTGAATTTCATTTGATACATCAGGACTATTAAACCGATCACGAGTACCTGGGTGATCGTGAATTGCGTCACGATGAGCGACCTGCGGAGGTTGACGCCACGGGAACCGATATCAAGTGCTTTTCCCTTCAGGGCGACGACAGGTTTGAAGCCAGATAGCACGATACCTGGATAGGCCCCGGCGAGAAAGGTGACGGCCGCCAGGAGAGCGGCCATGAACACAAAGAGGTCGGGATGCGAGGTTACGTCTGCCGCGATGCGCAGTTTAAGCAGGGTATTGAGCTGTGGAAGAATTGCCGAAGCGGCGCCCAGGGCGAGCGTTGAAGCTACAGCAACGATGACGAACGTTTCAATGGTAAATTGCCAGAAGAGTTGTGTTCTAAAGCTGCCCAGTACCTTGCGAACACCGACCTCTTTGGCACGCGTGACTGCCCTGGCTGTCGACAAGTTAATAAAATTGAGGCAGGCCGTGAAAATGAGGAAGAAGCCAACTACCGACAGGATCCAGATCGTGCGTATTGACATTTGCCCATCGTAAAGCGGATTGAAATGCACATCGGCGAGTGGCTGTAAATGATAATGATGGACGTTCTTGCTTTCGGCACGGTACTTTTTGACGTAAGCGGGCAGCACTTTTTCTACGTCCGACGGATTGACGCCGGGGCGCAGACGCGTGAACGTTTGGATTTGGCTGGTAATTCCGCCCCAGGAATCGTCGGCGGCATACCATTCGTTATATTCCTTCATCGTGCTATACGATAAAAATACCTCCGTACGGAAGTCCGTGTTTTCGGGTATGTTCTGCAGTATACCGGTGATCTGAAATTCGAGCCGATTGTCCAGGCGAATGGTTTTCCCGATCGCTGACGCCGATCCGAAGTACTTCGTGGCCATGTTTTGCGTGAGTACCGCCGTGTAGGGTGCGACGGGTAGTGAAGCCGTTGTTCCGCTGGCCAGTGGAAAGTTGAAGATTTCAAAATACGCCGCATCGACGAATGCTACCGGGTCAATAAACTTCTTTGTTTCATTGTTAATATCAACGCTGATCAGCTCGCCTTCCTGCCGGCAGATCCGTGCAAGCTTTTCGCCAAACGTGTAGTCGTTGCGGAAGGCATTGGCAAAGGCAGGGGGTACACTGGCAACGTAGCTGACCTGATCGCGATGCTGTTCCGTGACAAACCGGTAGATTCGACCCGATTCGCTATGGAAGTTGTCGAAACTAAGGTGATAGGTCACCAGCAGGTAGATCAGCACAGCGCAAGTAATTCCAAGGGTAAGTCCAAGTACGTTGATGACCGTATGCGAAAGCGATCGTTGAATGTTTCGGAAAGCAACGCGGATGTAGTTCAAAAGCATTTAACCAGTATTAAACAGCAGTAGGGGCATGATAATCGTGCCAATTCGTTGCCCGCTTTACGGAGGTGGTGGATGGTTGTGAGAGCATTTTTTGCCTGAACGGGGGTACGCATGGTGTGCGTTTCAGAATTATGGTGTTCGGTTTCGGGACAGCCTTGATTGTCTTCGTCCTGGCCATTCGACCGGATCAGGCCGGATCGGGGCCCTCCCCGGTTGGACGGGAAATGGGTTGACGTGTGGGAAAGCCCGACCGGGCGTACGGTCAACTCGTTGTAGTTCTGTCCAATTTCCCGTACATTGTACAATCGTTACCACGACCGTGAAACGCTTAATATCCGCGCTGCTCATTCTGTTGGTCCTGTTGAATACAATGGGATACTACTTTATTTTTTGGGGCATGGAGATGAATAACGACGAGCGAATGTCGCGCGCCCTCAACGAAGACTACTACGATGCATCAGAAGCCGTTACGATCCGAATTCCCATTGCCTTGCCCTATCAATACGATAACCCGCACTTTCTGCGTGCAGAGGGAAAATTTATTCATGAGGGGGAATCGTATAGACTGATCAAACAAAAGTACGAACGCGATACACTGACGGTGGTCTGCGTCAGGGACGATCAGGACAAGCAGATACAACATGCGTTGGCCGACTTTGTAAGCACTTTCACAGACTCACCGGTAGACGGCGATATGCCTGCGGCGAAGAGTTTGGTGCTTTTTACGAAAGAATACCTGCTCACCACTACCGCATTGGGAACCTCTGCATTTGGCTGGACCCTGGATCTGGGCGTCTCGGGTATCCCACAAATCGTTGATGATATTCATGCTACGCCCGTAGCGCAACCCCCCGAAGCCTGATTCATTCAGGACTTACAATTAATTTCTCGCACTTCATAGGCTACGCTGGCCGGGTCTAAGACCCTGTTGCTATGCTGATCCAGAATTAAGCGTGTTTGTATTGCCGACCGGTCGTGTCGACTGTGCGTACGAAGGTATGCGCACTCGCCTTGTCCGGCGTCGTTGACGCGTGGCTTTTGGGTCAGTCATCATAACGTTATGGTTATGCGCTGCCGTGGTGCGACCAACCTATTCAATCCGTTTTACCACTATGAAATTTAAATATCTACGAACTATACACTTGATAGCGCTTACGCTGCTGTTCTCATGCAGCATGGACGTTCAGCCCCCGTCGTCGGCAGTGTGCCAGCGGGAAATGGTACAGTTGCTGAAAGAGGCGACACAGAAGGGGTATTCGCCGAGGAATACTTTCAACCCCTATGCGAAACTACCTTACATGGATTCACTGCTAAGCAATCCACACAGTTCAGAGGGCGAAATTCGTTTCTGCACATTTTTGAAAGCGAACATCCTGTTGGAACTTGGGGAAGAGAAGAAAGCGATCCGCCTGCTTGAGCCACTGGTGAAGTCCAGGTACAAGAACGACACGCAAATATTAAACACGCTTGCGCTCGCGTACCTGCGCTTGGGCGAGCGTTCAAACTGTGTTACGAATCATGCTTCGGAGTCTTGCATCTTGCCCATTTCAGGATTAGGGTTACACCAGGATACTGACGGCTCACGAAAAGCCATCCGCGCATACGAAGACCTCTTGCGTGTCAATCCGTCGGATCTCGAGTCGAGATGGCTCCTCAATATTGCGTACATGACCGTGGGCGACTACCCCGAGAAAGTGCCAGCGCAATTCTTGATACCGGGTATGCAAGGCGATACTACGCATCGCGTCAGGCCATTCGAAGACATTGCTGCTGATCTCAAACTTGAGATTGGAAATATGGCAGGGAGTAGCATCACCGATGACTTCGACAATGATGGCTACCTGGACATAATCACTTCGGGGTGGGGGACGACGGATGCCATGCATTACTTCCACAACAGTGGCAGCGGCAAGTTTGAAGACTGGTCTCAGAAGATGGACCTGCGCGGAATTACCGGTGGACTGAACATCATTCAAACCGATTACAATAATGATGGCTATAAAGACATCTTCGTTTTGCGTGGCGCCTGGCGCGGAGAGTACGGTTGTATTCCCAATTCATTGCTGAAAAATAATGGCGACGGCACGTTCAGCGATGTCACAACCGCCAGCGGTCTGCTGTCATTTCACCCCACACAAACCGCCACCTGGAATGATTTCAACAACGATGGATGGCTCGATGTGTATATCGGCAATGAGAGTGTTCGAACGAATCCGTCCGAAATACATCCCAACGAACTGTACATCAACAATCAGAATGGCACCTTCCGCGAAGTAGCTCACCAGACGTTCTCTGACTATGTGGGCTTTGTAAAGGGTGTTACCTCCGGCGACTATGACAACGATGGATGGCAGGATATTTTTGTCTCCACCATGGATGGCACTCGGAAACTGTTCAGGAATAAGGGCCTAAAGGGTGAAGAGATTGCCTTTACCGATGCTACGGTTCTTGCCAAATTGTCGGACGAACAGGGGCGCACCTTTCCCACCTGGTTTTGGGATTATGACAATGATGGCTGGCTCGACATTTTCGCGTGCGACTATACATTCGACAGATCGCTGGGCTATTACGAAGCGGCCGAGAAACTGGGGATCGCGGCCGGTGCAGCTGAAAAAATGCTCCTGTATCACAACAACCAGGACGGTACCTTTACGAACGTGTCGCGCGAGATCGGTCTTAATACCAACGTATTCGCTATGGGCGCAAACTTTGGTGATATCGACAACGACGGATTTCTCGACATGTATCTTGGCTCTGGTAATCCGCGCTATCAGTCCCTGGTGCCTAACAAGATGTTTCACAATCTCGGTGGCAGGCAGTTCGTGGATGTCACAACTTCGGCACGCGTGGGCCATTTGCAGAAAGGACATGGTGTATCATTTGCTGATATGGACAACGATGGTGACCAGGACATATACATTGAAATGGGAGGTGCTTTCCCAGGGGATGCTTATCAGAATTCATTTTTTCTCAACCCGGGACAGAACACGAACAATTGGATCTGCCTGAACCTTGAGGGGACGCAGGCCAACCGTGCCGCTATTGGCACGCGCATTAAGCTCACGTTTCATGAGAATGGTGTGATGCGACATGTTTACCGCGACCTGAACTCAGGCGGAAGTTTCGGTTCTTCGCCGCTGCGCCGGGAAATCGGCATTGGCCAGGCAACCGTGATCGATGAGATCGAAATCACTTGGAGCGGTAGTCGTACGGTACAGGTTTTTCACAATGTGAAGCCGAACCAGTTCATCCACATCAAGGAAGGGAATTCGGAGGTAGATCCCTACAAGCTTAATGTGATCGACTGGATCCTTCCGAACAGACTATGTCTACCAGGGGCCGCTCCAATTTCAGTAGCAGGCGCAGCGGTGCTCACTCCTAATTGAGGATACTGAACCAAAAGATGCTCTAACCAGGAAATGGCTCCTTGATCGAGCAATTCAGATTTTCAACCTAGTACAATTCAATATGCACAAAATCAAAAATCATTACCCAGACCATGACCATACCAACTGAACCCATCGGCAGCATACCACGACCTGCCTACCTGATCGACGCCCTAAATGACCGGGCGAATGGAAAAATATCTGACGATCAACTAACCAAATTGAGTCGTAGAGCAGTGAAGGAAACGGTAGAAGCGCTGGAAAAGACGGGATCCCCCGTGATCACGGATGGTGAGCAATCGAAGCCGAGTTTTGCGACCTATCCCATACACGGAGCAACAAATTTGTCTTCGGGTGGTGTGATCATCCCATTTAAAGATGGACATACTCGCCAGTTGCCAGTCTTGAATGCCGGCCCGTTCAGGTATCAGCATTATGCCGATGGTTACTTGCGTGAGGCGCGTACGTTCAGTGGACTCCCGATCAAGCAGGCTGTGATCTCTGCGTCAGCGATGAGCCTGTTGTATCCGCAGGAGGGGCTTACCCGGTATCCCCGGGAACAGTTTATTGAAGACGTACTGAACGAAGCCGAAAAGGACATCCGCCGGTGCCTCGACGGCGGCGCCTTCAATGTGCAGATTGATTTTACCGAGGGACGCCTGGCCATTAAGCTCGACCCATCGAAATCGCTGCTTAAGATGTTTATTGATTTGAATAATCAGTTGTTGGGTCGGTTTACCCCTGCCGAGCGGAAGCGTATTGGTGTGCACAGTTGCCCGGGTGGTGATCATGACTCGACGCATAGCGCGGACGTTGACTATAGCGACCTGTTGCCGGAGTTGTTTCAACTCGACGCCGGCAATTTTTATTTGACCTTTGCCGGAGAGTCGGACAAGGCGTCCGTTCTGAGTTCGATCCGGAAATCACTGAAGCCCGGGCAACGCGTATTCCTGGGCGTGACCAATGTGCTTGATCCGCGAATCGAAACACCCGAAGAGGTCGCTGCGCTGCTCGTGGATGCGGCCCGGACGATTCCTATTGACCAACTGGGGTCCTGCGACGACTGCGGTTTTTCACCTTTTGCTGATGACCGTTCAACGGCACGTGAGCTTGCGTTTTCAAAGATCAAAGCTCGTGTACAGGGCACAGAAATGGCGAGTTCGAAGCTATAGCACGAACTTCGCAGATGCTGTTCCGTTTGTATATTTGTCAATTAACAATGCGGCGTGCATCAGGCACGCCGCATTTTTTGGTCGTTAGTTTAAAGGCAAAACCATAACGGAACGGGTTCGAATCCCGCCACCACTACCTGGTAGTTTATGCGTGGCTAAAACACGTTATGTTACATCGTTCGATTCGGTGTACGACCGCTTAGCGGATGCCTGTTTGGCCATTCGCGTTACCTGGTCGTTTGATGCGCTTTCTTTTCGAGTATGGCATCCAATTGGTTGAAAATATCAACGAGCCCGCGATCCATTCCGCTATCGATCATGGCATCGCGATCGGCCACCGATAAACATACATCATGAATGATCAGTTTGGTGCGATTGCCGGGTAGCGTTTCAAAGTCCATGCGTTCCATGACCACATGCCCGCGTTCAGGCAGCTCCATGAATTCAGACGTTTGTATTATGCGCTCCGGTGCGTGCACTTCATGTACGACGCCCTCGAACGTACACAATACTTTTCCTTTTGTGTCCTTGTTGCACCAGCTGTAACTCCCGTTTGTCCTGTAGTTGAAATGATTGAAGTGCATGGTATTCCCAAACGGTGCAAAGAATTGAGCCAGCATGCTCTGATCAGTGAACGCGTGGAAGACCCGATCCCGTGGTGCATCGAATTCACGCACGATGAAAAGTTCCTGTTTGCCCTTTTCAGCGATAATTTTTGTTTCATGATTTGCCATGTTTCTTCGATTTTGGTTCTGTCGATATTGCTTTTTGGTCAGTTGTCAACAAGGTATCAAGTCGGTTGAATCGATCTTCCCACGTCTTGCGGAAAGGGCCAAGCCAGCGATCCACCTCAGCCAGCTTTTGTCCTTGCAATTGACAAATTCTTTCGCGTCCCTGTTGATTGATCACGATAAGCCCGCATTCATGGAGAATCTTGACATGGAGCGAGACGGCTTGCCGTGTCATGCTGAACTGCTCGGCCAGGGCATTCACATTTTGAGGCTGCCGCGTGAGCAAAGCAAGAATATCCCGACGCGTCGGGTCGGCGATGCCCTGAAAAACATCGCGCCGCATCTCCATGGTCATATATGCAAGTATTTGCTTGCTAATATACATGCAAGTATTCACTTGCGCAATAGGCAGAGAAAAAATTCAGCAGACTTTCTTCCGGCCTACACTATTTTTACACCGTATGCGTCACCATAATGGCGGCACAACCGCTTCAGGAATGGCATTCATTTTAAGACTCCTCAAAAAAATAACGCTGGGCATCTTTGTGGTCGCTGCGTTGCTCACCCTTATCACCGTAATTTATATGCGACAAGACAAGTTCGGAAAAGCGCCAGCCAACAATCGCCTCGCGCGAATAGAGAAGTCGCCGCATTTCAAGCAGGGGAAGTTCCAAAACCTCAGCTTTACGCCTGAGCTAACGGAAGGCAACACGATACTGGGAGTTACGTACCGGCAACTGTTTGCTGCGGTTCCCAGAAGACGTCCGGTTGATGTCATTCCTTCTGTGAAGACCGATCTCCTGAGTATTCCCGTGGACAGCAACTACCTCGTGTGGTTCGGGCATTCTTCCTATCTCATACAGATCGACGGTAAACGGATACTGGTAGATCCCGTATTCAGCGGCAATGCGTCGCCCCTGCCTTATACTAACACTTCTTTTAAAGGCACCGATATCTACACGGCAGATGATCTGCCTGAAATTGACTACTTGTTCATTTCGCATGACCATTACGATCACGTAGACTATGAGACGTTGCTCGCACTAAGGAAAAAGGTCAAGAAGGTAATATGCGGACTAGGTGTCGGAGCGCACTTTGAACAATGGGGATATGACTCCGCACTATTGGATGAACGCGATTGGTATGAAACCATTGAACTGGAAGATGGTTTCAAGGTATTCACGGAACCAGCCCGGCATTTCTCGGGAAGAGGCTTTACCCGCAATAACACACTGTGGATGTCGTACGTAGTCCAGACACCGACGATGAAATTTTACATCGGGGGAGACAGCGGTTACGATACGCACTATGCTGAGATCGGACGCAAACATGGACCGATTGATCTGGTGATGCTGGATAACGGACAGTATAACACGGCGTGGCAATACATTCATAACCTTCCACGTGAGGTGGTGCAGGCCGCGAAGGATCTGCAGGCAAAAAGGCTTTTTCCCGTTCACTCGTCAAAATTTATGATGGCTAACCACCCCTGGGATGAACCCCTGATTCAGGTGAGTGAATTGAATGCCGGGAATATTCCGTTGGTTACGCCCATCATTGGAGAACTCGTGGATTTGAACGATACCTCGCGGCAGTTCAAGCCGTGGTGGGAAGGAATCAATTAATTCGTACGCTCCTTGAATGTTGTTGGCGTAACACCGCGGAGTTTTTTGAAACCTACATAAAAAGCCGATGGCGTGCTAAAACCACTTTCGAACGCAATGCCCTCAATACTGTAATGACTGAACTTTGGAGATTTGAGCAGGCGTTCGGCCTCACGAATGCGATACTCATTGACCCATTCCGGAAAGGTTTTATTCAAACAGATGCTCACCGCCTGTGAGATCACGTAAGGTTTAACGCCCAATCTGGCGGCCACTTTGGAAAGGGTAAGATTGGATTCTTTGAAGATTTGCTCTGCTTCCATCAGTTTCGTGAGTTCGGTGGCCAGGGCGTTCAGCTTTTTGTCCGGCTCCCGCGCAGGCTTCACCGCCATGAACGGACGTTGCGTTCGAAAGGCGGCGAATAATAAACCATACAGCACAACGGTAGCGGTCATTGTCGCGATGAAATAGGCCAGGGGTGTTTCAATAACGATCTGACTTGCAAACACCAAACCTATTATTGCGATTGCCACCGTTAGGACCTGGGTCCAGTTTTTGCTTTCAGCATCTTCAATGAACGTAGACGTGGTCCATGACAAGGCCACGTAAACAAATAGCTGCGCTGTCCCCAGAATATACAGCCATAGAACGACGATGTCGTTGTTGAGCAGTAACAAAGCGGCCACCACAATTACGGGTATGAACGGCAAATAGTCTTTCGCGCTGAGATGCTGAGTCCGTTGATTCGTAAATTCTCTTATATACAAAAACAGCAACGGACCAGTTGCCACCATCCCCAACAGTCCGATGGCGGGCACGCTATCGGGAACATGATGGAACCACACGATGAGCAAAGACTTACCGACGCGCATCGAGAGGCTGAGAAACAGCACGGCCAGCAGCTTGTTTTTCACCGGACGGTGATTCGTGCTGAGTAGCAGGATGGCGAAGAAGAGTGAATTAAATACTGACAACCCGCCGACCAAGGTTATCAACAGAGAGTCTCGCATCTGGAATTAGTCGTTTTAGTACTCCTGATTTCCAAATTTAAACAAGTGTGGGCTTGCGGAAGCGCATTTTAGGATCAAAAACTTTTATGAGATCCTATTTTATTCTGGTTTTTGCAGTTGCGCTCACGACGTTGGCATGTGCGCAGAAGAGTATGAGTCAGGAAGCTGCTCACTTAAGGCGCCGGGCACAAGTTGGTGTCAGGCTGCAGATGCATGCGTCACTCCCCCTGGCAGTGGTATCTAATGTTGAGACAGAAACGCCGGCGGAGAAGTCCGGATTGCGCGTGGGCGATCGTGTCATGGCAATCAATGATCAGGCAATCCCAGATTCCTATGCTTTACAATCCGCCGTGCAAAAGATCCGCGGCGGCGACCGGGTGACCTTTATCGTCATGCGTGGAACTTCCGTACAATCCTTTGAAATAGCTTTTACTCCGTCGCCTATGCCGCTTGAAACGCACGCCAACTTGTCTTTGGAGGCCACACAGCTGACGAATGACTATGGCGATCGACTGCGGGTTTTAATTACCAAACCAACGCAGTCACAAGGAAAGCTACCCGCTATTCTGTTTGTTTCCTGGCTGTCGTGCAGCACGGTTGAGGATCGCGGTGCGGCCGATTCGTGGTCACGTATGATGCGCGATGTGGCGGCAGGTAGCGGTGCCGTTATGCTTAGACTTGAGAAGCCGGGAGTGGGCGACAGCCAGGGTCCGCCGTGCTCGTCATGCGATCTGGTGCGTGAACTCAATGGCTATCAGGCTGCTCTTCGCTACCTCAAGGCGCGCAATGATGTAGATACAACCAGACTGCTGATCTTTGGAGGAAGCTTAGGGGGTACGTTGTCGGCCGTCGTGGGCGAAGGTCATCGCATAAAGGGTTATGTTGCGGCCGTGAGTGTTTACAAGACCTGGCTTGAACACATGATTGAATTGGAGAGAAGAAGGTTATTTTTCGCCGGCCAAACGCAACAGCAGATTTCGGCATTGATGCCCGGATACATTGCGTTTCATACGGCTTACCTGGAAGGTAAGATGACGCCTGCAGAAGTACAACAGGCGAACCCGCAGTTGCGCAGTCTTTGGTATGATGATCCGGCGCACCAGTATGGCCGACCCGCCGCGTTTTATCATCAGGTGCAAGCCATCAATTTCATGGAGAAATGGCATCAGGTGAATGCGCCCGTTCTCGTGGTAGCCGGTGGCTACGACTGGATCATGACGCTGCAAGACAATCACATGCTGGTCGATGAACTCAACCGCCGATCACCAGGCTCAGCGACGCTTCTCGTCGGCGGCAAAATGGATCATCATTGGAAAAGATACGGGAGTGCTCAGGCCGCTTTCGACGAGACAGGGGGCGAGTATGATAGCGAAACGGTGACCAAGATGGTTGAATGGATTCGGGCCGTGTTAAAGTAGGACGCCCGCCAGTCGTTGGCGAGCACGAAGGGATCACGTCATGTACGGCCAACAACCTTCTCATTTACACGTCTCGCTCTCGCCCACAAAGTACCGCTGCCCGTTCACATAAATTTCCTGGTCCTTGCCTTGTACCTGGAGCGTGATCGGCTTGAGCTTTTTAAACGAAAGAGTAAGGGTAGCCTGGTCGTTGTTACTCGTCAGCGTCCACATTCCTTTGCTCTTGCCCTCATAGTCTTTTGACGAAATCTGGAAACCGCCAGAGCGAGTGATATTGGCCCGGAAGGTTCCGTCGTTACAGAGTTCAAGCTCATCTTCCTGCTTTCCGCTTGCATCGCGACGGAATCTCAGCAACAACTTGTTGGACAGAAATTCTTTCCAGTCGAAGTTGGCATAAGGCGAAATGTGGCTCATGTCCTGAAAGACAGTATTATCAACCAGCTGCTGCAGGGAGGCTTTTCCTTTGTCCATGGACTGCGCATCGGCCTGCAGCACGAACACGAGACAATAACCCACAGGATTGCATTTCGATTCGACATAGAATTTGGCTTGCTTGTTAGCCTTTTCGCCGGTAAGCTTTGCATGGGCCGTGAGAACTTCATCGGTACGATGTGTTACAGGGCCATCGGGAACCATAGTGAGCCCGTCCGCCAGCTCGAATCCCTGTTCCAAGCGGATCTTCTGTTGGGTGATGCTCATATTCTCATTGAGCAGGGCGTACATGCTTGCCGAAGAGTTCTCTTCGGGGACCAATACAGCCACTTCTGTATCACGGGGTAAAACGGCCTTCCACCCGGCGGGAACGATGGTGTAGAGTCCTAATCTGATCGATCGCACGGTGTCGCCCGCATTATACATCACACCTGGCGAAATGCGGTCACTCGGCAACTGTGCAAAGGCCTGATTAGCGATGAGCACGAAAAATAGCATGTGCCTGAACGATTTGAGCTTCATGGCGATGGTGGTTGGATTCTGGTTTTTGTTTGAGTTAAGATAACAAAATTGCGACAATGTACAGACATCGCCCGTTGCTACCACGCGATTCATAAATCGACTCCGCCTCTCAATTCTTCCCAAAGTATTTTAAAATTTGGGTTCGCGACGTAGCTTTAACTACTTCAACCTCGTTACCCATGGAGCAGCAGTTCTTTCATGTCCGGATGATCATTGGCATCATCGTCGGATTGAGCATAACCAATCTCCTGAAAGGAGTGGCCCGGTTTATCGTTCATCCTGAGAAGGACAAACCGTATTGGCTCCACCTGTTTTGGGTCTGCTATTTTTTTGTGTTCCTGGCCCATTTCTGGTGGTGGGAATTCGGACTATCACACGTCGCCGCATGGAGCTTTGTTGACTACCTGTACGTCGTAATCTTCTCCACGCTTTTCTTTTTGAATACTTCTTTGTTGTTCCCCGAGCACCTGGATGAGTACAAGGGCTATGCAGACTACTACAACAAACGCATCGGATGGTTTTTCGGTGTGCTGGTGTTGATTTATCTGTTTGATATTGCCGACGGCGCGCTAAAAGGAAAGGCCCACCTGCAGTATCTCGGTATTGAGTATTTCATCAGTACCGGCGTCCACGTCCTGTTATGCCTGCTCTGTATCAGAATCCGCAACGTCAGTTTCCATACAATAGTCGTAAGCCTCTTCCTACTCTATCAGCTGTCGTGGATATACAGGACATACCTCTGGTTGTCGTGATAGGTACGATTACAGTTGGCAAAGAAAAGTCTCAGGCACGGCACCACACGGGACGTTCGCGTCCAAATTCGCGTTAACTTCCGTTGCCATTGTTTCCGTTGTCAATGCGGTAAATATTTGAGTTGTTACGTTTCATCCTAACTGAAGACCATGATTCGGACGAGCATTTCGATTACCCTGCGGAAGTTAACCAGACACAAGGTATATTCTGCCATCAACATACTTGGCTTGTCGGTGAGCATAGCGGCCTGCATCATGTTGTGGGCATACGTGCGTTTCGAGACAAGTCAACGAAGTCACCGGATTGAATATCGTCCTGCAAATTTTTGATCCGGTTCAAATCATGATCTTGGTGATGGTATTGCTTGTCGGTGCCATCGCCTCGGGCGTGTATCCGGCATTTGTACTTTCTTCATTCAACACTGCGGATGTGATCAAAGGATCGGTCAACGCAGGTAGCCACGTCGTAGCGCTGCGTAAGGTTCTGGTAATTGCGCAGTTCAGTTGTTCCCTGTGTCTTATTATCGGAACGTGGGCAATGACCAAACAAATTCTCTTCATGGTTCATGCCGACAAGGGAGTGAACACGGAAGGGGTGCTGGTGTTATCAGGTCCGGAAAATGTATCTGGCGAGCTTGGCGAGAGCATGCACTCATTCAAGCATGCCCTGGAAAATTTGTCAGCCGTTGAACGAGTGTCTCGATGCGAAGGTGTACGTTGATTTCAGCTTACTTTCAAATCAACGTACATCTTCCCATCGAACCAATCAACAAATAATTTAATTGCCCATCGTCTACGAGGTTTGTGCAAGCACCGATTCCCGAAGCTCTTTCGCTGCGGCCACCATTTCCAACAGCGCCCGCTTGGTCTCCTCCCATTTTCTTGTTTTCAATCCACAGTCCGGATTTACCCAAAGCTGACTATTGGGAAGTACATTCATGGCCTTCCTCATCAGGAAGACCATTTCCTCTCTCGAGGGAACGCGCGGCGAATGTATGTCGTATACCCCTGGCCCGATGTCGTTGGGATACTTAAAGTCGGCAAAGGCATCCAGTAACTCCATTTGCGAGCGTGAGCACTCTATCGTGATAACGTCTGCATCCATATGGGCGATGCTTTCAATGATGTCGTTGAATTCGGAGTAGCACATGTGTGTGTGAATTTGCGTTTCGTCTCGCACGCCGCTAACGGCTATTCGAAACGCTTTTATTGCCCAGGCGAGATAGGATTCCCAATCGGCCTTCCGTAGAGGCAAGCCTTCGCGAATGGCCGGTTCATCGATTTGGATAATTTTTATTCCGGCGCGCTCGAGGTCGAGCACTTCGTCGCGTATCGCGAGGGCAATCTGGAACGCCGTATCTTTTCTGGGTTGATCATCACGCACGAACGACCATTGCAGGATGGTGACAGGACCGGTGAGCATTCCCTTGACGGGCTTGGCCGTGAGCGATTGGGCAAACGACGTCCATTCAACCGTCATCGGCGCCCGACGCGACACATCGCCGTATACAATAGGGGGCTTCACACAGCGGGAACCATAACTCTGCACCCACCCGTTGCCAGTGAACGCATAGCCATTGAGTTGCTCACCAAAATACTCAACCATGTCGTTGCGCTCGAACTCACCGTGCACGAGTACGTCGATGCCCGCCTCCTCCTGCCAGCGAATGGCGTTGATCGTTTCGGTCTGGATAGCGGCATCATATTGTTCCTGCGTCCAGGTGCCATTCTTCAGCTTAGCCCGCCAACTGCGCACCTCGGCTGTCTGCGGAAACGAGCCTATGGTAGTGGTCGGATAGGAGGGAAGTTGTAATAATTCCTGTTGAGCCTTCTTGCGCAATGCGAAAGGATTTTTTCGATGCCCGTCTCCTTCCGTAATTGAGTCGGTCCGTTTTTTCACCCGGTCATCATGAATCAATATGGAAGTCGTTCGTTCGTTAATGGAAGCCTGGTTGAGCAAGTATACATTTGTATCCTGCCGTTCACCCGCGGCAATCGTTTTTAATTGCACCAGTTCATCGAGCTTTTGCTTCGCGAACTTCATCCAACGTTTGATTGTGGCAGGTAAGGCCTGTTCGTTCGTTTCCAGTTCAAGATCTACCGGGCTGTGAATAAGCGAGCAGGAGGGGGCAAGCAGTACGCGCTCGCTCGTCAATTTTGCAATTGCCGGCTCAATCATCGCGAGTGACTGCGCGAAGTTGTTTATCCAGATATTTCTTCCATCCACAAGTCCCATCGACAGCATCATCCGGTCCGGAATAGCCTGAAGCACGTCGTCGAGTTGCTGCGCACCTCTTACGAGGTCGATGTGCAGTGCGTTTATCGGCAGGGTTGTGGCCAGTGAGAGGTTATTGCCCAGCGTTTCAAAATACGTGGCGACCAGCAAATTAAGTCTTGGGAAAGCCTTGCGGATTTCTGCATAGGCATATTGAAATGCCTTCTTTTCCTTTTCGTTCAGGTCGGATGTCAGAAAGGGCTCATCGAATTGCACCCACTTTACGTTGAGGCGGTCCAGCTTGGTTAGAATCTCAAGATATACGGGTACGAGCGCGCGGATGAGGTCAATCCTTTCGAAACCCTTTTCCTTCTCCTTGCCCAGCAGGAGGAACGAGACAGGTCCAACGAGCACCGGTTTCGTCACGATTCCCAGTTCCTTCGCTTCGTAGAATTCGTCGATGATCTTGGTTGAAAACAGACTGAAGGTCTGGTCTCTGTAAAACTCAGGAACAATGTAGTGATAGTTTGTATCGAACCACTTGGTCATTTCCATTGCCGTAATATCCAGTCCGGCTTTCTGATAGCCGCGGGCCATGGCAAAGTACAGGTCCAGTTCGGAGTTTTCCTTGTTGAGGATCACATCGTGATAACGTTCAGGAATGGCGTTGACCGTCATGGACATGTCAAGCACGTGATCATAATAGGAGAAATCGTTTGAGGGGATAAGATCAATACCCTTTTTCTTCTGAAGCTCCCAGTTTTGCTGACGAATGTTTTTGCCCGCTTGTCGCAAGAATTTGAGCGTTGATTTTCCGGCCCAGTAACTTTCGCAGGCTTTTTTCAATTCACGATGACTACCAATGCGCGGATAGCCAAGATTGTGTGTAAGCATGTTGTGCTTGGTTAAGTTGAACAACACGTTGATTGTTCGCCTCGTGCAAACGATGCTTCCGTGAAGTGAAGACAGCAGGTATAAAATGAGAAGGGCACACCTGAAGAAGGAGAAGTGTGAACAGCGAATTTCAATGCCTGACAAATACTTCGAAGTCGCGAAAGCAATGTCAATGCGTTGATGGCAAGTCTCCTGGCTTTCCTGACCTTGTTCACCTTCTCGCACCGACATTGTCAATACAATGGTTGATTCGAACAAGACACTTCCCTCGTGAGGGCAGGATTACAGTTGCGCGACAGCCCATGATTTACACATGGTTCCTTATTAATTCTACCGATTGTAATCGGTAGAAACCAGCAACGGCGATGATGTTATAAGCAAAGAACGAACGATAACGTAAAGATATGAAAATACTGAAATGAACAGGCGATAACGACGATACTTTATATATTTGTCCAGGCCAGCGAATGATTCATGGCCTCCGACTTAACGCGCCAGTTTCCTTCATGGACGTGCCCTTGTGTGAATTCTTGATCGCAAGATCTATTTTATTACGTCACTGGCTTGTGAGCGGATCTAGTCGATTCAGAGCGGATTGAATTCGTGGAAAGATGAGCATTCTGAAATCAATCATAAAGAGCCGTTGGGTTCGAATCGTCTTGGTCACTGCAGCGGTGCTTGCGGGTTTGGTCGCTATTGCCTCATTTTCTCTGACGCGATATATCGAGGATCATAGCAAGGAATGGACTGGTCGCAAGATCACACTGAGTTCAGTCTGGTTTAATCCGTTCAACTGCTCACTATCATTTCGTAACGTGAAAGTTTTTGAACATGAATCAGATTCTGTATTCCTGTCGTTTCATGAGCTTTACCTGAATGCCTCGCCGTGGAGCTATTGGTTGAACGATGAAATTCGATTTTCGGAAATCGCCCTGTCCGATCCTTTTGTCTATCTACAGATGAATCGCGACGAAAGTTTCAACTACAGTGATCTCATTCAGCGATTTGGAGGGAGGCAAGATGACCAGGACACTGCGAAGCCGGCGCCGCTGCGTTACGTGATCGAGAAGGTTAATATCAACCATGGCGCTTTCCGGTTTATCCAGGAAGCCTTTCAGGCAGGGGTGGAGCTCAATCAAATTCAGTTCGGCACCTCGGCCGTTGCATGGAACCAGCCTGAGGTCAGTTATGACCTGCGTATGGCAATGGTTTCCGGAGGTCTGCTGGCCTCCAGGGGCTCGTTCCACCGTGACAGTCTTTCCTATAAGATGAACTTGAAAACGGATAGCCTCGCGTTGAATTTTTTACTCCCATTTGTTGACAAGATGTTGTATGTGGCTGATGTTCGCGGAAATATTAACACCGACCTTAAGCTGACGGGCACGACGCGCATTCCGGTGATGAGCGTGAATGGGCTCTTTTCGCTCGAGGACTTTAACCTGGACGACACGTTGCGAAAGCCCGTAGTATCGCTTGACCTTCTGGCGCTCGATTTTGGCGATGTAAAACCCGTCGACGGTATATACAACATCGAGCTCGCCAGGATCACCAGGCCTTATCTAAAATTTGATATCACGCCGAACGGTAACAATCTGCTCCGGTTAACATCTGTTGCTACTGATTCTGCCGCCGGGATTCCTGCCGATACGCTTCAAATGCGGGAGATGTCCGCGGACCCATACCTGAATTTTTTCCGGCTGATCAACCAATATCTTGTGGAATGGGGTCGTGCGTATGCCATCAATCACTACTCCATCGACAGCCTGGTGTTGACAAAGGGTTCATTCGAACTTAGCGATTACACACTAAAGCAACCGTTCCACTTTCTCACTGAAAATATGAGCCTGGGTGCGTATGAAATTACGAATGCTACGGACTCGATCATGGTAACGATCAACTCTCTGTTGAATCATTCCGGGAAATTTGACGCAGGGCTACACCTGAGTACTAAAAATCTGGGTGACATGAATGTTCACTACACTATCGATTCACTCAAGATCGTTGATTTCTCGCCCTACTCGGAGCACTATGTCGCCCATCCGTTCTGGGACGGAGTCGTTTCGTTCGAAAGTTCCACGAGCGTGAGCAACCACTACCTGAAAAGCAGCAACCGGCTATTCATTACAAATCTTGAAGTTGGCGATAAGGTTGAAAGTGTGACGGCAGTAAAGCTTCCGCTTAAGCTGGCCGTCTCGCTGCTAAAGGATGTTCATGGAAACGTGGATTTGAGTATTCCGCTGAAAGGCGATGTAAATGATCCAAAGTTCAGAGTCATGCCTGTGGTATGGCAGGTGTTGAAAAATCTGATCGTGAAGGCGGCCGCGTCGCCGTACAAACTCGTTGCGCGGGCAGTCGATGCGAAAGAAGACGATGTGCGCGACATCAAATATGACTACATGCAATCCGAACTGCGGAAACGTCAGAATAAAACCGTGACACTATTGGCCAGGATCCTCAATCAGAAGAAAACACTGTCGGTGATGCTCATACACGTCAGCAATACAGAATGGGAATCGGTCCAGTATGCATTATATAAGGCCCGGCTGAACTATTACGGAGAGTCGAAGAACCGGCCGGTGCTTAACTTTGAAGACTCTCTGTCGGCCGACGGTGTGAGTGCATCGGACACGGCATTTATTAAATTTGTCGAGACAAAAAGCGGGAAGACGATCGTGGATTCAGATATCGAAACGCTGTCTGTGGAGCTGGCGGGCGGACGCGCGGCGATAGCGCAGGCGTTGGCTGCTGCCACGGCAGCCCGTAAGCAGGTACTGGCGAATGCCCTTCTGAAGCGAGGGGTGCAGGCTGATCGCTTCACGATTGTCGATGCTTCCAAGGACTTGTCTATGCGCCATCGCGAACGTCCGAAGTTTGATATTCAATTCAAAGGCGAGGCTGCTACAGACGGCCCGCCACGACAGGTGGGCTCCAGGTAGTATGTAATCTGGTGTTAGGCCAGCTTCTTCGAGTGCTTTGAGGATGCCAAGTTTTCATGCGGGCAAATCGCCGTAACACGAGTTGATTTCTCAAGCTAGGACCAGCTCAAAATACCGGGCACCTTCCTGCGGGTTATACCGATACGCCGGAATTTCCACGAAGCCATGATCGATGTAGAGTTTGATAGCAGCCTTCATGAAGTCTCCGGTATCGAGTTTGAGCGATTGGTAATGCAATGCCTTGGCAACGTCGATGCATGTCGTCAGTAATAACTTTCCAATCCCATGGCCTCTTGCAGTTTCCTTTACGAACATGCGTTTTACTTCGCCCTCGGTCTCGCCGAATCTGCGCAAACCAATCACACCAACCGCCGCACCTTTAAGATAGACAATAAACAGTCCTCCGTCGTTGCTGTTGTACATAGCAGGAAGTGAAGTTATTTCCTGGTCGAAGTTCTGAAAAGAAAGGTCGAAGTTGAGCCATCCTACATATTCAAGAATCAAACCCTTCGCATCGGCGAAATGTTGTTGGGAAGTCGCAGCTATGATTTCTATTGGTTTGGATGTCATGACTATTCAGTAGTCGCGGACTCGTTTGTGCAGATGCCGCCCGGGCGATTTATCGTCCGGTCAAGCAAATGATACGGATGTCATGCAAGGATTTAGTCGTCAGTGCTGGCCGATATAGGCGGTTGCTTTGGCCAATTCGGGTCTGGTGCCTGACGAAGAGGGCGCGACCCTTAGCATTTCGTCGTAGTATAATTTTGCCTTTGCAACGTAGCCCGACCTGGCAGCAGCCTCTGCTGCGCCGTTCAGGCCATTGAATCGCTTAGGCTGCCGCTTCAAGGCGGATTCGTACGCTGTCAGTGCGTCTTTCGGTTTGCCCATCTCCATGTACAGGTCCCCAAGGAGTTCGCGGGCGGGAATAAGCGGTCCAGGGCTGACCGGATGCTTCTCTGTCTTATCCTCCAGGTCGGCGGCTGACGTCATCAGTTCGATGGCCTTGTTCTTATCGCCCTCGGCAAATGTCACCCACGCATCACCAGCCTTCACCTGTACCTCGACCAGACTTGCCTTGTAGGCTTCCTTGCTGGCCGTCAATTTCTCGTAGGACTGCTTCAACTGATCCAGGCTCTTTCTGGCACCTGGAATGTCGCCCGTATGCACGGCGCCCAATAGTTTAGCGAAGTCTGTGTTTGATCGTTCCCAGTGATACTTGTCCCAGGAGAATGTCGTGGGTGCCAGGTCGAGTTGCGCTGCTGCCCTCCAGTCTCTTCGCTCAATGGCATAACGGGCGGGCACCGCGCCAAATGAATAGGCATCCTTTGAACTCATCGGAAACACTTCATCGATGGTTTTGAAGTACTCGAATTGCGCTCGCGCATTCGTCTCATCACCCCTTTGCACATAGGCGTACATGAGATAATCCAGGCCGTGCAATTCTTCGTCCCAATGTCCCTTTATTCCAATGTTCTCGGCATAACATTTAGCGGCATCGACGGACTGAGCGTTCGACCGGATAGATTCCTCCCACAGCCCCAGTCGCGTGAATATGTGCGAGGGCATGTGCATGGCGTGTGCAGATGCGGGCGCAAGAGAGGCATATTCACGCGCCGACTGCAATCCGAATTCGGCCAGTTCAGGGTAATCGTACACGTGAATGATATAATGTGCAATGCCAGGATGCTTGGGATCCCTGGCCAATACCTGGCTGAGAATTTCACCAGCGCGCTTTTGCTTTTCAAAGGTCTTGTCTCGCGGGTCCGACGCTGCGCGCATAGCCAATGCGTGAAATATAGCGGCCTCGGCATCGTCCGGAAAATCACCGTGCAACTGAGCGGATGCTTCCTCGAATTTAGCTACGCGGGTGCGGTGATCCTGTTCCTGCCAGTCATCGTAAATCGTGGCGATGGCCTCCAGATAGCGCGCTTCGCGCGAGGCGGTGTCATTCACAACGGAACGGCCAAGCGCAATGATGGCGGAGCCCTTTTGCAGGTCATGCTCGTTAGGTGGTTCCCAAAGCGGATGGAAATTACACATAGCCGCACCCCAATATGCCATCACGCATTGAGGAGCGCGCTCCATGACACGCGCGTAAACTTTTTCCGCCTCAGGATATTCGAAAGAATGCAGCAATGCGGTGGCAAGATTGAAGTCGTCTTTGACTTCATCCGGACACGAAGTTGAAAAGCTGACCTGCCCAAACTCGTCTTTACCAGAAGTGCAGAGCGCAATATCGCCACGAGTTAGGTCCAGTGCGATGATTTGATTTCTCAGGTTATCTGTGTCCGCCTTTTTCGAACAAGCAAACAAAGTAATGGCCAAAATAATTGTTATGAAGTGCTTCACAAATAAACATTTAGCGTGTAAGTAGCCGTACCTGAATAGAACTCTTTTTGAGGACGATTCGCCGAAGAACAATTTAGCGTCCTCGCCATTACTTTCCTAGATCCTGATGTAACAGAATACAGGCATGTTTCTCGGCCGATACCCGCGTTTCTTCCCGATTCGTCAAAAAAATTCTCAGGGGATCGTCGGGTTTTTATGGTGCCAGGTTCGTCCGAAATCAATAATTTTAAGTTATACATCTTCCCTATGATCTTCAGAATAATCAATACCGTACTTATTTTAGTGGCCGTATTCATGGGGCTCAAGCAGGGCTGGGCGATGGTTACAGGAAAAGCGGAAATGCTTGCCATGTTCGGCAAATGGAACCTTACCAGAACGGGTGTCATGGTCTTTGGTGTTGTCACCCTGGTAAGTTCCCTTCTAATTGTCTTTCCGAAAACATTTCTATGGGGCAATTTTATCATGGCTGCCACCATACTGCTCATTATCTGTTTTCATTTGCTGAATAGAGACCTGAAGGGAGTAGCCATCGAACTTCCCTTTCTTCTGCTCAATCTTCTGATCATTTATTTCCAGCATCCCCTGCAGAAGTGACGTCGGGATGGCATTCGATCGGGACTTTCTCGTTGTCCGTCGACATAGGTTAAGCCGCGACGCGCAATATTAACAAGGCGCTAATTTTGAACGGGATAGATCTCTTTCCAGTCCGCTTTCATATCGACGACCAGCCAATTGTATTTTGCGGCATCAACCAGACCTTTTTCTAAATTACCGATAGGCGAGGGGTGGTCGTATGCCCATTCTCTCACCGAGTCTGTGTGATGAACGATCATTCCAAAACGCGGGTATCCGGTGGCCGTTGAAGTCCATTGCAGCATGGCATAGTCGCCATCGGAATTTCCGGCGGTAAACACCGGACGCTTGCCAATGTATTGATGAATGCCAACGGGCTTGCCTTCCTTGTCATCTATGAAATTAATTTCGGGCAGCTTAATGAGAACCGCTGTCGAGTCCTTTAATTGGTATTTGACTTTCCCTGAACTGCCCACCACCTGATAAGGAGGAATTCCATAGGCCTGTTCCACCCAGGGGCGCATGAAGTCGACGCCGCCGCCTGAAACAATGAAGGTTTTATAACCGTTTGAACGGAGATAGTCCAGCAATTCAACCATGGGTTGAAAAATCATTTCGCTGTAAGGCTTGCCCGTCTTCGGATGCTTGGCGGTTGACATCCAGTTTTTGACATTTGCTTCAAATTCTTCGGTAGTCATTCCGGTATGTGTAGCCATCAGAATTTCAACCATCGCTTTTTCACGTCCACCCAACGCAGTTTTCAAATCTCCCTGGAGCAGTGCTTTGAATGGTTGTTTCGTTTTCCATTCGGGATGCCGGGGCGCCATCAGTTTAATCTGATCCAGTGCGAAAGCAAATTGAAAGTACAAGGGTTGCTCGCTCCACAGCGTTCCATCATTGTCAAAGCAGGCAATTCGATCAGCAACAGGAATAAAACCCGCGTTTCCATCGGTGGTGGTTTTTGCTACAAAATCCAGGATTGCTTTTTTGGAATTTCCTTCATTCCACGAGGGAAGGGGGTCAACTGATACAGAGTCCGTTCGTTCAACGATTGCAGCAGGTTTCTGCTGGCAGCTCATGAGCGTTATACAAGACGCAAAAAGGACAACGAGTATGGGTTTCATTGAGGAGGTTTTTGTGAATAAAATCCTGTAGCCGAAGCATCGTCCGTCCACAGGACTATGATTTTTTTTGAACTACTGTTTGTAGCCTTTGTTCAATTTTTCCATTGAGGATTCTATGGCCTTTTTCAAACTGAGCGACTCAGCCCGTTGTCTGGGTGGGTAATCCGCTAAACTTTTGAGATGTTCAGCGAGGAAGGGCTGGGCCGCCGTAGGTGCCCACATTTTAGCAGCAAAAAACCTGCGTCCGATGTATCCCCACTCATGGCTCTCTGGATCCATTTTCTCCATCGGATCCATTAGCAGGTTAAACAAGTACGGAACATTGGGGTATTTCTTTTCATTCCACCATATGCCATCGTACTTAGTACCAATATGCATCTTCCACCCCTCGACACGAATGGCCATCAAATCACTTTCGTCATAATAGAACATCTCGTGACGTGCAGACTTTTCGCTCTTTCCACTCCAATAGTCAAGCTGGTTATAACCATCCAGATGCACCTTGTAAGTCAGTGCGCCCATTTTGTATCCCTTCAGCATATCCTGTTTTAAGTTGGGTAGGCCAGCGGCCGCAGCCAATGTCACAAATAAGTCCTCGTGACTTTGAATGCCGTTAAAATCTGTGCCCGGCTTGATAATTCCCGGATATTTGACGAGGCACGGGACTCTTAGACCACCCTCCCAGGTTGTGCCTTTTTCACCGCGAAACGGAGCATAACCACCATCGGGCCATAACATGAGTTCATTGCCGTTATCGGTCGTGTAAACGACGATGGTGTTGTCCTCAATCCCCATCTCTTTTATTTTATCCAGGATCACGCCAACATATTCATCGTGCTCGATCATCTTAGCCCGGTAAATGTCTTCTTCTGCGCGGCCTTCATTAACGGCCATCTGAATGTATTTTTTCGGTGAATGACTCCAGATATGCGTCGCGGTCGTATTAAACCACAGGAACAGCGGCTTGTTGGATCCCTTTTGTTTATCCATCCAGGTAAGGGTATGACCCAACACTTCGTGGTCAAAAGTTTCCATCCGCTGACGGGTGAGCATACCGGTGTTTTCAATTTTTTGTTTGCCGACCTTTCCCCATTGTGGATCGACCGTTGCATCATCAGTCGTTGTAGCCCACGCGTGTAATACTCCACGCGGTCCGACTTTCTTGGTGTATTCTGGATTTTTCTGGCCCGGGTAGTCGAGTTCTTCCGGCTCTTCCTCAGCATTCAAATGGTAGAGGTTGCCGAACCATTCATCAAAACCATGAACAGTTGGAAGGAAGTCATTGCGGTCACCCACGTGGTTTTTTCCAAACTGGGCGGTGGCATATCCCTGCGTCTTCAACACTTCGGCGATGGTGGGATCTTCTTTTTGAAGGCCCAGTGTAGATCCGGGAATACCGATGGTGGTCATACCCGAGCGGACGGGTAATTGACCGGTAAGGAAGGCCACGCGACCTGCCGTGCAGCTCGGTTGACCGTAATGGTCAGTGAAGAGGCCCCCTTTCTTTGGCAATGCGATCAATGTTCGGTGTGCGACCCATCATGCCGTGCGTGTACACGCCAACGTTCCAGGTGCCAATGTCGTCCCCAAAGATGACGACAATGTTCGGCTTTTTCTGCTGTGCCTCGGCCATCAGGACCAAAGCGATAAGTAGGAATGCGCTTAGATTTAGTTTTACGCTTTTCATATCGGGTGTTTTTTGTTGAGGGATTTTTTGTTGAGAGGGAATGGAATTTGGTTCCATTGCGCATGTTAAAAGTTAGAAATTTAATCTGGATTGGCTAGACGTTACCGTCTATGTTCCGCTCCGTCACCCATTACACCGCCCAGCCTTTCGACAATGGGATTTTCAGTCGTGGCGCTATTTTGGTATATTGTTTCATGTCGACCCTGGCAGACTATGCCGGTGTTGAGCATTATTTTCTACGGTTATTTTCGAGGAAGCAGGTGAATTGTTAGCGGTAACAGTCATAACCGCCGCTTTCAGGTCTGGATTCGGTTTTGATGATCCTTATGAAATTGCAGAGGATGGTGAAGCAAGTTTTGATAATCGACGATGACGAAGACGACTGCGATCTGTTTGCCGATGCGATGAAAACGCTCGATGAGCCGGTTGAATGCCGCAAGGCTTTCAGTGTGGAAAGTGCCGTCACTTTGCTAAAATCACCTGCGTATAAACCCGACTATATCTTTCTCGACATTAATATGGGTATTTACGGTGGAAAAAAATGCCTGCTCGATATAGCGCAGATCGAAACGCTGAAGAGTACGCCGGTCATTATGTATACCACCTCAAAACGAAAGGAAGACAAAGAGTGGTCGATGCAGCTGGGCGCAGCGCATTACATTACGAAACCGAGCTCCCTCACAGAGCTGTGCGATGAAATCGACTTCGTGCTGCATCACGACTGGTCTGAAAACCATAAACACCAATGATCAGCTCTTAACGTTATTTTGCTGCTCGGAAGCCGACTGTTTTTGGGGAAGTATGACGATAAAATCAGCGCCGTCAGCAGTGCGCTTCGCGTAAATGATGCCCTTGTGGTTGTTGACAATCCGCCGGCATAAGGCAAGGCCGATGCCTGTTCCAGGAAACTTTTTTTTCTCGTGAAGTCGCTGAAATATCACGAATATTTCTTCAGCAAACTCTTCATTAAAGCCGATCCCGTTGTCCGACACACGAATCTCGAAGTAGGGACCCCTGCCGTCGAGGCTTTCATACTGCGCGATTTCCGATGAAGGTAATTTTCTGGAAGTAATGGTTATCCTGGAGGGTACCCCCTCACGCGAGAATTTGAGCGCATTGCCAATCAGGTTGGAGAAGAGTTGCGACATTTGCACCGCTTCCGCCTGGATAACTGGCAACTCACCCCTGAAGATTAATTCAGCTTCCTTGTTACTGATGGTGACCTCCAGGTCAGAGAATACATCGCGTACGACCCGGTTTAGGTCGACCTTGACGAACCGACGCTCAGCGTTCGATAGCATGGAGAAGTCGAGCAGGTCGTCAATGAGCTTGGCCATGCGCCCGGTGGACTCAACAACCTTTTCAAAGTGACCGCTGGTTAGGGTTGATAAGTTTGGTTCCGCATGTTTTATGCGATCAATATAAGTTAGAATTTTCCTCAACGGTTCTTGCAGATCATGACTTGCCGCATAGGCAAACTGTTGCAACTCGCCATTCGACCGCTGCAACTCATGGTTGATCGCACGCAATTCATCGGTGCGTTCTTTAACCTTTGTGTCGAGTTCATCCAGCATCAATTTTTTATCGTGCATCTCCGTGCTCGTGCCGATGAATCCCAGGAACGTTCCGTCATCTTTATAATATGCCTTCGCGGAATCCGTAACCCATCGGTACTCGCCATCCGAGCGCTTCATCCGGTATTCGATACTAACCGGATTGCGCGTCTTAAAAGCCTGGTCGAAATGATCGAGATAACGTTTTGCATCCGCCGGATGCAACGTGCCCTGCCAGGAGACTTTTGTTGCCGGCCTTGCCTTAACCCCTGAAAAATCAAACCATGTCTGATTGAAAAAGTTCCTACCCTTGTCAGGACCTGCTGTCCAGATCATGCAGGGCGCATTGTTAGCCATGTTCCTGAACAATAACTCTTTCTCGCGCGCGGCGCGTTCGGCCATGCGATGGTCCGTGATGTCCTCTATGGCGAGAATGATCAATTGCTTTTGAACCACTTTTTGCGTGATCGTACGGGCGTGCAACAGCATGACCTTCGACCCGATCGATAGGAAATCGTGACTGACCTCGAATCCGTTTATGACCGATTGCTTGACCAGGATATCTTCCAGCAATTGTCGCAATTCGAGAATGTCCCACTGGCGATTTCCAAGCTCGTAGATCAACATACCTTCCGTTTCCTCTTCTTTCGTCCTGAAAATCCGGTAAAAAGATTTGTTTGCCGACCGAACCCTGAAATCTTTATCCAGTATTAGCACGGCCTCACGAATCGTTTCGGCGACAGCTTCTGAGTATTCGTGTGCCTCTGCCAGTTGCTCATTTCGCACTTGCAACTCGCTGTTGATGGTCATCAACTCTTCATTGGAAGACTCAACCTCCTCCTTTGAGGTCTCCAGTTCTTCGTTAATGCTTTGCAGCTCTTCGTTACTGGAAACGATCTCTTCATTGGCTGATTGAAGTTCTTCATTGCTGGCTTCTTGTTCTTCCAGTATTGACCTGATGTCTTCCTTGGTAGCTTCCAGTTCCGTCTGAAGTCTTTTAACTAACTGGTCTTTTGAAAACGAAGATTGACGTAGTTCTTCATTACTGGCGAGCGGCAATTTTTCAAAGACAATAAGGAACGCTATCTCTTCATTCTCCTTTCCCAAGGGGATGACCTCGACCGAAATGTTAGTTACCTGTCCGTTCTGTCTCAGCTCGAGACCCGCCTTCTTTTCGGGCTTGTTTGATTTGGTTGCCTTATGAACGGTGCTCCGCAGATCGAAGACCAGACTGGGGCGAACAAGTTTGAGAAGGTTGAGCGTCGCTTTCCCGGATGAAATCTCAATGAACGAACTGATCGGTCCGTGAAACTGGATGATATCAAGATCTTTGCTAACGACAACGCTGGCAGCGACGTACTTCGCCAGCAACAATTCTTCGACACGTCGTTCGAAATCAACCTCCCGGGTCACCACTTTTGCAGATACCCTCGCCGTTACGGTGCTTCCTCTTTTCTCCACCTCCGGCGCCCTGTAGCTCATTTCAAACTTTACCTTATTGGGAACATCGCTCTTTTTTGCGAAGACCTTGAACTTCTTTTCCACTTGCGAGAAGAGAGACGCCGATCCGCCCGGTGTCTCAGATTTTCCCAGCACCAGATAGCCGTTCGACTTCAGTGCGTAATGAAAGGTGGCGAGGAGCTTCTTTTGAAGAATCGGACTAAGATAGATCATCAGGTTGCAACAGCTGACCAGATCGAGCCTGGAAAATGGCGGGTCTGACAACACGTTGTGCGGCGCGAATACGCAGCCATCACGTATTGACTTGTTGATGCGATACGATCCGTCAATCTTGGTAAAGTAGCGCTGCAATCTTCGGGAAGAAACTTCGGCAACGTCGCTCCGGGAATATAATCCAATGCGGGCCTTTGAGATGGCCGGTTCGCTGAGGTCTGACGCAAATATTTGTACAGGAACAGACAGGCTCTTGTCGGCGACAATTTCATTGATGATAATCGCAAGCGAGTAGACTTCCTCGCCTGTTGAGCAGGCAGGTATCCATATCCTGAGAGGGTCGGCGTTTGTCTTTCCTTTCAATAACTTCGGCAGTATCGCCTTCTTCAAATATTCGAGCGTATCAGGATCGCGAAAGAACGATGTGACGTTGATGAGGAGATCCTGAAGTAGCGCCTGGATCTCACCGGAATGTTGTTTGATGTATTGGGTGTAATCCTGTAACGAGTGAAGTTTATGCAACAACATTCGGCGCATGATCCGCCGCTTGACAGTGTTGGGCTTATAATGGCGAAAATCGACATCTGCTGCCTTCTTCAACAATTCGATAACGGCTTCGAGCTCCTTACTGGGCAAGTCTGATTCTCCTTCGCCGTCCTTCGTCAGGGCTTGACTGATGAAATCCGTGTTTTTGCTTATTCGTCCCAGTTCTATGGCAATCTGTTTCGGTGAAAGAACCATGTCGACGCAACCTTCGGCGATGGCTGATTTAGGCATGCTTTCAAACTTGGCCGAGGCGTCCTGCGCGAAGGTCAGGCCACCGTTGTTCTTGATCTCTTTTAATCCCAGCGTGCCGTCATTGGCGTTGCCCGACAGCACGATGCCGATGGCCGCTTCTTTATGCACCTTGGCCAGCGATCGAAAGAGCTTGTCAATAGGCATGTTCACGGCGGGTTTGGGCCGGCGGATATTTAACTTGAGCACACCATCGACGATAATCAGATCTTTATTGGGCGGGATAATGTAAATATGGTTGGGGGCCAGAGGCATGCGCTGCCTGGCGTCCTGAACAGGCATCTTAGTCACTCGCGAAAGGATGTCGGCAAGCATGCTTTTATGCGTCGGATCCAGGTGTTGCACGTACACAAACGCCATCCCGGTGTCATTCCGGAGGTTCTTGACGAGCTCTGTGATCGCTTCGACTCCTCCGGCGGATGCCCCAATTGCCACAATCGGGAAAGGCTTTGCCTTTGTTTTAGGGATGCGCTTTGCTGCTGCTTTTTTTTTCATACGCGGCTATACCATTGCGGCTCGTCAAGGTAATTTATTTGAGCTACAACGGGAAAGAAAATGAAAGTCGATCGGGTCGTACCGATTGGCGCAGTGGTTTAGTATTAGGGATCAGAACTTTAGTGGCGGCCCAACGATCTCCATTCCATGGGGCCGCCCTTTTCCTGCGGCAACTATACCTGGGCTATGTTTTCGAGAACGTGTATATTAACGGCAAACTGCGAAAATGAGATCAGGTGAGTTTATTGCCCTGTCGGCCTCTACTATGATGCTGACGGCATTGGGGATTGATATCATGCTTCCTGCCTTTAGTGAGCTTCGCGAGCATTTTGGATTAGAGCCTAACTCCACAGTTACTGCACAGATCATTTCGCTCTTTTTTATGGGCCAGATAGCGCAGATTATTTTTGGACCACTTTCCGATCGTTTCGGGCGATTGGCAATTCTAAAAATCGGCTTCCCGTTTTACATTATCGGCGGAATAGCGGCAGCGTCTGCTCCAAGTTTGGAACTGATGCTTGTGGCCCGTTTTGTGGCGGGTATTGGCGCGTCGGCCGTGCTGATGACGACGATCGCCGGCGTGCGCGATCGCTTCGTTGGAGATCAAATGGCCAGAATTATGTCTCTGGTGTTCACCATATTCCTCCTCACGCCGGTCGTTGCCCCATTTTTAGGATTAGCCATTATGTCCGTTTCGTCGTGGCAGATGGTATTCCTTACCCCACCGATGTTTGCCGTCGTTGTATTTTTATGGTCTCTCAGACTGGAAGAGTCGCTTCCTCGCGAGAAGCGCATCGCTCTTAGCTGGCTCAATATCGGGCAGTCAACGCGCAATGTTATCAGCAACCGCGTCTTTCTCCGTTACACTGGCATCACGACGCTGCTTTTCGCGGCGTTGAGCTCATACGTTGCCAGTTCCGAACATATTGTAGGAGAGATCTATGACAGACCTGAATTGTTCGCCTGGATTTTCGCCGGCATTGGATTGGTAATGTCGTTTTCTACGTTAATGAATTCCTACTTTTCAACCCGCTTTGGCGCACGGCTAACCATACGTTGGCTACTTATTGTTTACACCGTCGTGGCAGCCATTCTGCTGGTGTTTACATTTATAGTGGGTGATCCGCCGGTGATGTTCTTGTTCTTCATTGCCGTAGCGCTGTTAATGGCTATTAACTTAGCCATAGAACCCAACAGCAGTGCTTTGGCGCTGGAGCCCATGGGAGATATGGCGGGGATGGCGTCAGCCATTTATGGAACATCTTTCTTTTTTATTGGTGCGTCCCTGGGATCTGTGATTAGTCAGATGATGACGATGGGAGTTTATCCTCTTGTGGTCAGTTTCTTTGTTATTGGAGTCATCGCGCTGGTGCTGGTTTTGGGCGACGACAGGTCATATAGCAAACAATCATAAGGAAGCAGCGGGATTTGATCTTATAGTTATGGCATTACTGCGAATCGTCGAGGTAGATATCGGAAACATGGATCATTGGCTTACGATGGCGATGCAACTCTGGCCCGACGAGGATCGCGCGGATTTGGCCAGGTTCATACGGGAAAGTATCGCCAGTGAAAAAAATCAATCGCTATTGTGCCTGACCTCAACGGCAGAGTGTGCAGGATTTATCGACCTGTCACTCAGGACGGACTATGTGGAGGGGTGTACCACAAATCCAGTCGGATACCTTGAAGGCGTGTTTGTAAAACCGGAATATCGACAGAACGGCGTAGGCGCCTTTCTGATAAGGGAGGGTGAGAAGTGGGCCAAATCAAAGGGATGCTCCGAGTTTGCTTCCGACACGGAGTTTGCCAACGCAGATAGCCAACTTTTTCATATTGCGATGGGCTTCAAGCATTCAGAGGTGATCGTTCATTTCTGGAAACGGATTGACTGAAATGGTTTGCGTGGTGGGTGAAGAGGTGAGGAAAGAAGCGTCCTTTACTCTAAAGATATTTCATCAATAAAAATTGAAGGTTCGGTAGTATTTTGAAGCGTGGGCAAGGTCTTTGCATTTTTTGCCTTTAGGCGTACAAACTGAACAGCCTGCGCCGGGAAATTTAACTTTATTATACACTTGGCTGCAGGCCTCTCATGCTGAGGTAGAATGCTTTCAATCCTCGCCAATTTGGTTAGGTTGTTTTTGTCTTTTCCACCCCACACTTCTACATAGTCGGGTGCCATCACGCCACTCTTGACATCTTCCAAAAAGCTCAGCGTTAGTTGAGATATTTCCTTCGGCCGGGCCAGTTCGAACAGGACCTGGGGATCGCGATTGGTAAAGCCGAGATATTCTTTGTCGCCGCGATTGAGGCTGCCGGCCCTGCCATCTACCAGGGTGCTATCTAGCCTGCCTGAATATTTAGGATCCGGTTTGGTTTCAAGGATCACACGGTCCGGTATTATCCCCAACTTCATCAACGGAAAGACCGCAACTTTACTATCTTTCCAGCCCTTCATGGTCGCCCTGATTTTGAATTCTGTTGACTGTCTTACGTGAAATGATTCCGTATAAAGCGTTGAATTCGCCGTGGGTTCCGTGCCGTCTAACGTGTAATAATATTTCACCTTTCCCCTAGATAGCTTTACTTCTATGGATGCACGGCTGTGAAAAAATGGACTATCGATCTTAATTACCGGGGCCGTAAGTTCGGCATTGTATACCGTATCGGTTAAATCAAGCTGAGTATTGTAAACTTCAAGTTCCGGATGAGATTTGTTAAGGGAGAGAACCGATTCTTCAGGAACCGACGTATTATAGAGATACAATTTTTTTAAATTCTCCCAACCAGAAACCTCGTTGAGTGTCTTGGTGCTAACTTTTGTTCCAGACAGATTTAAAACATTCAGAAAGCGGAGATCTTTCAAATGCTTAACACCGTCATCGCCAACTCCGCTATTTTGAAGGTGCAATTTTTGAATGTGGGGAAACTGAGTCAGATTTTTAAGGTCGTCGTCTCTCACGGCAGAATTTCCCAGGTCTATCGATACAACCTGACTGCCGATGTCTTTAAGTTCAGTCAGGTCTTTGGCAGTGAAATCCTTCTTACTACCCAGGAACACCGCAATATAGGGCTGTGTTGCCGAGATCTGTTGTACGGTTCTGTATGGATTGTTTAACCGTTTTATTTCCTCATAATCAATGAAAGAGATATCGAGTAGGTCGAGGCCTGTTTTGGGATGAAATTTGGAAAGCATGATCGTTTGGATACTGTCGACTTTGGGTAAGTCCGCGTATTTTTCATGCGCATGGGCCCCGGTATTGATCCACCAACCAAGGAGTTTGATTTCCTCGCGATCTAATTGCATTTTCTCCTTCGGCGGCATATGTAATGTATCATCCATCGGCAGGGATACATATTTAAATAATAGACTTCTGTCTGCTTTTCCGGGCACGACGACATCCCGGCTTTCTCCTCCTTTCATGAGGCTCTCATAGTCGGAAAGGATCAGGTCGTTCTTAGCCTTATTAGTGTTATGGCAGTTGAGACATTTTTCATTCAGAATAGGCTGGATAACATCCCTGAACACAACGGCACTGTCCGCATTTTCGACCGGAGCAATTTTGGAAATCAATTGCTTTCGGATTGGTTCCGTCAGGAATCCTTTTCCGTGCGTCACTTCCGCCCCGAGGTGGCCGGCAAGGATAAGGCATAAAGTACTTACGCCTAACATTATATAGTAATAAACACCGGCGGGCTTTTCCTTCAACCAGACCAGGAAGACAGCGAACAACGAGACGGCTACACCAATCCATTTATGCAGCAGTACTTCCTCTCCCAAATAAGATCCTTCTTGATAAAGAAAAAAGCCGAGTAACGCGGTGAGTGCCGCACTCAGGGCAAACACGTGGAAAACGCCCGAAGTAATTTTCAGGACCACCGGATGCTGAAAAGCCTTTCGGGAAACCAAGTATTCCAGAAAAATGCCTACGAAGAGTAACGCCAAAGGAAAATGGAGCACCAGGGGATGCATCCTCCCTGTAACTTGCAGCAAAACCGGTAGCTGAACTTTATCCTCAAACAGCAGCAAAAAGAATAAAAGGACATTAATAAAATAGGCGAGGTTTATTGTAATCCGTGCGAATCGAAACATCCGGGAACTTTACATTATAAAGACGACTGATAATTATATGCGTGCATCACGCTATGTATGCCGTAGCAAAATAAGCGTGCCTGTTGGAGTGACGCGTACTTACCGGGCAATTTTCAATAAAGTTCGACAACTCTTGTATATAGTTATTTTTGCCATGGCGTACTATGCAAGAATGCCTTTTATCACACGACCACTTACGTCGGTAAGGCGGTAACGCCTGCCCTGGTGTTTATAAATGAGTTTTTCATGATCATAACCAAACAGGTTCAGAACGGTAGCTTGAAAGTCATGTACATGAACGGGGTCCTTGACAATGTTATATCCCAATTCATCCGTTTCTCCGTACACGATGCCCGGCTTTACACCTCCTCCGGCCATCCAGATACTAAAGCAACGAGGATGATGATCACGGCCAAAATTATCTGCCTTAAAGGTTCCCTGGCAATAGTTGGTTCGGCCAAATTCACCACCCCATATGACTAACGTTTCATCGAGCATGCCACGGTTTTTCAGATCCTGAATCAACGCAGCGGAAGCCTGATCGACACTTTTGGTAAAAACACGTGTTCTTTCGGGAAGATCCGAATGGGCATCCCAGCCCATGTGATAAAGCTGGATAAAGCGGACACCCCGCTCCGAAAGGCGCCTTGCCAGCAGACAATTGGCTGCGAATGTGCCAGGCTGGAGCGAATCGGCTCCGTATAATTTAAAGGAACTCTCCGGCTCATCAGAAAAATCCATAACATCCGGCACCGAAGTCTGCATCCTGTAGGCCATCTCATACTGTGCTATCCTCGCCGTAATTTCAGGATCACCAAACTCTTCTTCCTGCAGGCGATTCAGCGAGGCAATATGCTCCAGCATTTTGCCCCGGCTTTCTTTGTCGGTGCCTGGAGGATTTTGTAGATATAATACCGGATCGTGTCCCGACTGCAGATGCACGCCCTGGTGAATAGAGTCGAGGAATCCATTTCCCCAATTGCGTGAAGCAAGCGGCTGAATGTCTCCCTTACTACGGGACAGCAATACGCAGAATGCTGGCAAGTTCTTATTCTCGCTGCCCAGTCCATAGCTCAACCACGAGCCCATGCTGGGTCTGCCCGGTTGCTGATTACCCGTTTGAAAAAATGACACTGCGGGGTCGTGATTGATGGCTTCTGTATGCATGCTCCTGATGATGCAGATATCGTCCACAATTTTGGAAGTGAAGGGCAGCAATTCGCCCAGCCAGGTTCCATTTTGACCATGCTGATGAAAGTCGGTGAAGGAGGGTATAAGCGGAAAAGATTTTTGCGAGGCAGTCATTCCGGTGAGCCGCTGGCCGTTGCGTACGGAAGGCGGCAACTCCTGGCCGTGCAGTTTGTGCAGCAGCGGTTTATAGTCGAATAGTTCCAGTTGTGAAGGCGCACCACTTTGAAACAAATAGATAACTCTCTTGGCCTTCGGAGCAAAGTGCGTCACACCAACAGGCAGAGCTTCATCATCATCTCTTTTACCGCTGAACAGCCCCGGCATCAGCAGAGACCCTAGAGCCAGGCTGCCTATTCCTATACTTGCACCGGAGAGGAACGTTCGCCGATTTACATTTAAAGAATGCCGTAAGAATTCGTTAGACATAAATGTTCATTTAAGATTTACTGATGGCTTCGTCCAAATTGTATATGATGCTCACCACATGCATCATGGCAGCACACTCCAACTGGTCAAGTTTATTGTTTTGTGGATAGGCACCCACCTGGAGGAACTTCTTTGCTTCCGCGGGGTTGGCACTATAGCGGGCATATTCTTCCTGGTAACCTTTTACCAGTATTTCTATCTCCTGACCTTCTGGTTGGCGGCTGGTAATTTTCCGGAATGCCAGCGCTATCTTTTTCTCAACGGTGAGCGACTGATCTTCTACGAGTCTGGACCCCAGCACCCGGGCTGCCTCCAATAGCTGAGGATCATTTAACATGTTGAGGGCCTGAAGTGGTGTGCTCGTGCGAACTCTTCGTACTTCACAAAATTCTTTCATGGGCGAATCAAAAATCAGCATGGATGGCGGCGGAATAGTTTTTCGCCAGTACGTGTACAAACTTCTCCTGTATAATTTTTCACCCTGATCAGCGATGTACTCGGACTCACCCCTTCCTTTAATGCCGACTGAAATGGCTTCCCATAGTCCTTCCGGTTGATATGGCTTTACGCTTGGACCACCTAATTCAGCGTGTAATAAACCACTTGATGCTAAAACATTGTCCCGTATCATTTCTGAATTCAGGCGGTAACGGGAGCTGCGGGCCATGTAAATATTATCCGGGTCAATTTTCCGAAGCTTATCGTCGGAAGCTGAGGATTGCCTGTAGGTGGACGACATCACCATGAGTTTCAATAGAAACTTGATATCCCAGCCATTTGTTCGGAACGATACTGACAGATAATCCAACAGTTCGGGATGAGTGGGCAGCGCTCCCTGATTACCAAAATCATCTGACGTGGCCACTATTCCCCTGCCAAAAATTTCCTGCCACAGCCGGTTTACCATGACCCTTGACGTGAGCGGATTCTCCGGAGCAAACAACCATTTTGCAAGGCCCAGGCGATTCGACCCATATTTACTGCTATCGTAAGGCATGATGGCCGCGGGTGCACGGGAGGAGACTTGCACGGTCGTTGGTGCATCGTAGACTCCCCGTTCCAGCACAAAAGTTTTGCGCGGGTGGTCGTCACTCATGACCATCACTTTTACGGTATCTTTCGCGCCGATTGTTTCCTTGTTTATAAACTTGAGAATACCATCGAGGTCGCTCTGCGTAATAGCGATATTCGGTTTTGGAAGTTCCCCATAATTGATCAAGCCTTTTTCGTTGGCCTGATTGAAAAATGAATAGATGGAGTAGAAATCTTTTTGCGCGATCGGATCATACTTGTGATCATGGCAGCGACTGCATTCCACACTGATGCCCAGAAAAGCTTTTCCAAAAGTGTTGGTACGATCCACTACATATTCTGTGCGATACTCTTCCGGAATGGCGCCGCCTTCCTGCGTTATTTTATGGTTTCGGTTAAAACCGGTAGCCAGAATTTGTTCGCGCGTTGCTTCCGGTAAAAGATCACCGGCGAGTTGCCAGGTAACAAACTGATCGTAGGGCAGATTTTCATTGAAGGCATGAATCACCCAGTCGCGCCAGGGCCACATTACCCGGGGTAAGTCATCCTGATAGCCATGAGAATCGCCATAACGACTTACATCCAGCCAGTAATCGGCCCAACGTTCGCCATAGGCATCGGAGGTCAGTAATTCATCGACCAGTTTTTCATAGGCTTCTGCGGAATCGTCATTGAGAAATGCATCGACTTGTTTGAGCGTTGGAGGCAAGCCGGTAAGGTCAAAACTCACCCGACGGATCAACCGCTCTTTATCTGCTGCCGGACTAGGTTCCAGATCCATTTCCTGTAGTTTGGCCAGCACGAATTTATCAATGTCGTTGACGGGCCATTCGGATCCTGGTTCGGGCACTTCGGGTTTTACAGGGGGGATAAATGCCCAGTGTTTTTTATACTCGGCACCTTGTTCGATCCACTTTTTAAGTATGTTTTTTTCCTGATCCGTCAGAACCAGATTAGATTCCGCAGGTGGCATGTGAAACAAGGGATCCTCAGAAAATATTCTCTTTACCAGGAAGCTTTCCTCAGGGTTTCCCTTTACGATAGCAAAATGATGAGCATCAGATTTAAGCGCTTTGAAGGCACCTTCTTCTGTATCCAGGCGAAACTCGGCTTGCCTTTTTTTTACGTCCGGTCCATGGCAGGCGAAGCACTTATCCGAGAGAATCGGTTTTACATCGTAGTTAAAGTCAATTTTGCCTTTGTTTAAAGCCGCAGCAGTTTTGTCGCCAGGATTTCTGTCTGTGCAAGCCAGACAGATGACTGAGCTTAGTAAGATGGAGAGGGCAGACTGGCCGGTTACTTTCATCACGATTTTTCTAAAGAGATCAAGGGCATACCCTACTAATTTAGTGAAAAGCCACCACAAAAGTGGGTGGGATTACTTGTATGGAAATTTGGCAGGGCCTCTTCCGCACCAACCATGCACAGCAGGGGTGTGAGGTGCTCGATTTCTGACCAAACGAGGTCTAAATAAGCTGGAAATACACGTCCGTGGAGTGATCGTCCCGTGACGCATGCTGTTGTGAATGGTTACCGGCTTTTTGTCAATGTATGGGAAGGCGACGGTCAAAAGTGGACCTCAGGTACGCAGACATTTTCCGATCTGCCTGGCGTGGAGAATATGATTTACTCATATTTGAGCGCCTTAACCGGACTTTCCAATGTCCTCCTGAGGCTGATAATGATCACCACGGTCAAGGTTACTACGAATAGGATCAATACGGGCAGCCCGACTACCTGCCATCCAACGCCAACAGCATTGGCAAATTGGCTGAGCCATTGCTGTCCTCCAAAAAAAATCACGGGAACAGCTACAACATATGTGCCCATGAGAATGCGAATAAGGTCGTGGGAAAATAAATACAAAATACGTATAACTGGTGCGCCGAGCACTTTTCGTATCCCGATCTCCTTGGTGCGTTGTGACACTGTAAAGACGGTGAGACCTATTAACCCAAGGCATGTGATTACGATCGCAAGGCCGGTGAAAATTCCGACAAGTTGTCCAAGCTTTTTGTCGGCTTGGTATTGCTGGTTATAGTAGTCGTTGAGTCGATAGCTCACAAACGGATTGTCAGGAAAAATATTTTTAAAAATGTCGCGTGTCAGGGAGAGATTGGCCGCTGAATTTTTATTTGTCATACGGAGAGAAAAATATTTCCAGGTCGTCCACTGGGGTTGCATATAGGCGATGGCCTCGAATGGATCTTTCAATGACAACTGATGGTGATCATTCACAATTCCGATGATCTCGGCGTTCCGTTCATCAGGTCCCCACCAAAACCTTACTTTCTCGTTCAAGGCCGTTTGGGGAGTAAGCCCCATCCGGCGCACGAACTCCTGGTTAACCACTAAACGGATCATCTCCGCTTCTGGTGCCCTCCGGAAATTCATTGTCTCATGGTCGGTAAATTTTCTTCCTTCTATCAATCGAATCCCATAGGTGCTGAAGAAACTGGTATCGACACCAAGCATGGCAGATCCAAACGCTTCATCGTTGTTACCACCCATACGGGAAATGCCGGTCGTTTCGATGATGGGTTGGCCGGGAATGTTGGCCGAAGAGGTCATGTTTACGATCCCAGGAGCTTCGAGCAGTGATTTCTTTAGAAAATTAATCTTGCTGTTGGTAGCAGAGTCATACACGGCGGGACCCTCTACGACCACGATTTCATCCTTTGTGTATCCGGTATCCTGCGACTGCAGAAAAGATAACTGTTGATATAAGAGCACCGTTCCGGCGATCAGCAACAAGGCGACAAAATACTGGAAAGATATCATGGCCTTGCGTGCCGTTGCCCCCGATGACGATTTCAGGAATTTTCCTTTGAGCACTATGGCGGGGTTGAAAGACGACAACAACAATGCCGGATAGCCACCAATAACCACAACACCTGTCATGAGTGAAAGCATGACTACGCACACGACCGTTGGAGAGGAAAATAATACCAGCGGCATCTGTTTACCAACGAGGTGCTGAAACGCAGGCCATAATGCCGTAACCAGACAGCCAGCTATCAGGGCAGAGATTGAGTTAACCACCAATGCATCCATTAGAAACTGGAGCACCAGTTGTTGGCGCGTTGCGCCAACAACTTTACGCAGTCCCACCTCTTTTGAGCGATCCAGTGCCTTAGCTGTGGAAAGGTTAATATAGTTGACCCACGCGATGAACAAAATCAGAACTGCTAACAGGGTAAGAAAATAGGTTGTCCGGGTATCACTAACCGGTGATTGTTCATTGTTAAGCCCCGAGCGTAGGTGGATGTCACCGACAGGTTGAAGCGCGAACCGCGTATGATACTCCTGGTAGTCCGCAAACTCGGGTGCACGCTTCTTCAGGAACGTGTTGATCTTGATGTCAAACGCAGCTGGATCACTGCCGGGAGCAAGCTCAAGATAAGTATAGAATACGGACCAGCCCCAAAAATTGTCACCGTCAAATGTGCTGCCGGTAGTTGAATACGAGAGTAATATGTCAAATTTAAGATGTGAGTTTTCCGGTATGTTTTTCAGCACGCCGGTGACGATCATGCTTACTTCGCGGTTAAGCGATAGTGATTTTCCCAGTGCTGGTTCGTCACCAAAGTATTTGCGGGCAACGGACTCTGTAATAACAATCGAGTTTGGTTCTTTCAATGCGGTTTCGGCATTACCCGATAACAAAGGGAAGTCAAACATATCGAGAAACCGTGCGTCGGCGAAGTAGACATACTCTTCGTTGAAAGCTACCAGCGAGCTTTCTAACGGGCGCGAAAATTCAAGCGCATTCGTAACGCTCTTGGTCAATGACGACGTAAAAAGGGATGACTTTACAAGTCTTGCATAGTTGAGCACTTCAGGAAATTCCTGTTTCAACGCGGGACCTGCGGCGGAGGTATTGGATGCATTACCACCGTTAACCGATTCCCCTTTAAAGTATTTCAGCGATACCCGGTAGAGCCGTTTGTTTTGAAAGTCGTCATATCCGGATTCGAACTGCACGTATTGATATAATAGAAAAGCGGCAGCAATGGCGATCGCGAATCCGCATACCGTAATCAGAGAGAAAACCTTGTTACGCAACATGGTGCGTATGGTTACGAGAAAATAGTTCCTGATCATGGCGGTGGTTTTTGGTGATGAGGTTGTATTTAAATAGTCTGTGTTTTGGGCGATTGGAGAGCTCCTCGTTTCTTTTGTGTCTTCACAGTGTCGTACACGCGCCTCAGTTCCTCATCATGGTCATAAAGAGCATTGTACTGTTCAAGATTGGTGCCATACTTAAACGGCCACATGGCGCTAAAAACTCAATCGATTTATTCATTATGGTTCGGATACGAACAAACTCGTCCGCGTTCGGTCAATGACTCTAGTCATGGCTCTACAAGACTTGGCAAGCGGTAAAAATCCAAGAGCTATCAGGGAGGCGTAGATTCGAACCTGACAACGTCAAAAACGCAATGAGTGATTCGATTGAACGACCAGTAGGCGGAACGTTAAAGTGCCGACTTCGATACGATTCGTTTTACCATGTGCACAAGCGGAACATAGTCCTTTAGTGAGACAGGCTTGCAATAGAAATAGCTGCATCCCAGATCAAAACAACGTGCCTCGTCATTCTTGCTGGATGACGCTGTTAATATAATGACCGGGATATCTTTGAGTGTTGGATGAGTCTTGATTTCCTGCAGTGTTTCAAATCCGTTTTTAACAGGCATATTTAAGTCCATCACAATTACATCAGGAGTCGCTTTAGGTTTGACCAATTTCTCCAAGAGTACGCGACCATTATTGGCAGTGTCCACGGGCCCCTTATAACTGTGAATAGAAAGCGCCTCTCTTACGAAAGCAATATCATCTTCGTCATCATCAACCAGAAATACCATTTCTTCAGACGTTTCATGCAAAATAGCTAATTTAGTAGGAAGTATAGGACCTAATTCCACCTATGGACATAAGGAAGAGAAATAATGTGAAGATACTGGGAAATGGCTCTACGCCAATGGTGTTTGCTCACGGTTTCGGCTGCGATCAAAACATGTGGCGGTTTATATCTCCTGCTTTCGAACAAGCCTATAAAATAGTTTTGTTTGACTATGTAGGCGCAGGAAGGTCTGACGTCGGTGCGTACAACGAGGAGAGGTATTCCAACTTGAATGGCTATGCGCAAGATGTATTAGAGATTTGCCACGAACTTGATCTTAAGAATATAATATTTATCGGACACTCTGTTAGCAGTATGATTGGTTTGCTTGCTGCAATAAAGGAGCCCGGACGCTTCGATTGTCTGGTAATGATTGGGCCCTCGCCGTGTTACATTAACGACATTGGATATAAGGGCGGATTCGAACGAAGAGATATCGAGGAGCTTTTGGAGACGATGGACAAAAATTACATCGGATGGGCCAATTTCCTTGCGCCAGCGATCATGAAAAATCCTGATCGCCCGGAGCTTGGTCAGGAGTTGACAGCAAGTTTTTGCTCCACTGATCCCAAAATTGCGAAGCAGTTCGCCAAGGCTACTTTCTTTTCAGACAACAGGCGTGATCTATCTAAAGTCACCATACCTTCCTTGATTATGCAGTGTTCGGATGATATTATAGCTCCGTATGAGGTCGGGGATTATCTTTACGCAAATCTGCCGATCAGTACATTGAGAGTTTTGAAGGCGACGGGTCATTGCCCACACATGAGCGAGCCTGAAGAAACAATTGAAGTCATCCGACAATATCTTCAAGATAAAGCAGTCGCAAGTTGAATGAGTAACTGGCTAGACGTCGCACCATGCGGTTATTTATCATTCAAGGATGACGGATCGATCATATATTTGAATCAAACCTTATCAGGATGGCTTGGATATAGCACAGCCGAACTGCTGGGCACAAAGGTGGAGCATATTTTTACCGTGGCTACGCGAATCTTCCACAATACGCACTTTTTTCCCCTGCTGAAATTGCATGCAAAAGCCGAAGAGATTTTCTTATCACTTCGTGCAAAAAATGAAGACAATATTCCCGTATTGGCTAGCGCAGAAAGACGTGTGGAGGATGGCATGGCTATCAACCATTGCGTCTTCATCGCAATATTTCAACGCCAGAAGTATGAAGAAGAAATTCTAGCTGCCAGACGTGAAGCAGAAAAGGCGTTGAAGGAAAACAAATACCTTGAAGAACTAAGGAACTCGCTGGAAATACACACGCTGGAATTGGAACAACAATATCAGAAACAGCTGGTTCAACATAAAAATCTAACGCAATTCAACAAGATTGTCTCACATGATTTACAGGAACCGATTCGTAAAATATTGCTATTTTCTGACATACTGATCAATGATTTGGGCGCCACCCTTAACGAGAAAAATTTAACAACCATCTCAAGGATCAAAGACGCCTCGACGAGGTTGAGGGGACTCACAACCGGATTACAGCAATACCTCACGGTTGACGCTGATCAAATGGATACGGATGTAGATCTCAATGCTGTTCTGGAAACGGCAAAAAAGAGAGTCATTGATGGCCGGCACCTGCAGGAATTGGACCTGGTTTACAAAAAAATGCCAGTGATTCGTGGTTATCGGGCGCAACTTGAATTGCTGTTTTACCATCTGTTTGACAATGCCGTTCAATTTGCTGATCCGATTCGATCCTTGCGGATTAACATCACTTGGGTATTAAGCGACGAGAATATTTACAAGATGGAAAAGAATAAATACTTGTTCGTCGAGCACCTTCGATTGACTGTATCTGACAATGGGATAGGTTTTGAAAATGAGTATAAGGAATACGTAACCGGACTTTTGAATAAGCTTAACCCATCCACAGAGGGCTTAGGTATTGGTTTATCTATCATTACAAAGGTCATAGATAATCACAGTGGCACTTTGTACATCGAATCGAAGAGAAATACGGGTACGTCGTTTTCCCTGCTGATCCCAACAAAGATTCATAGCCGGCCAGACCGCACGGGCAGTGCGTCGTAGAAGTGCCAGTCCACTCTACCGGACCTGGTGGTTTAGCACTGAAATTATCCAGTACCGGGTTCATGAACTCATGGCGCTGTTCGAGAATGGCAAAGTATGGATCATGAGAGAGCAAATAATTCAACAAAAGCTTGTATTTAATTCAAACTTGCGGCATTTTAAGTCGCTTAACGTTAACTGTCACTGTTGTATGATCCGGGTCAATCGTAATTCGTTCTATGTCATTTTTCTGATCGTTTCCGGGCCCATTTTTTTGGTGATCTTGTTAGGGACGCTCGCTGTTCGATGGGCGATAGGTCGGATTCGAAATCTTCCTGTTTTTCGGCGGGAAATTGATTATGGTGCTAATTCAAGAAAATAGTTCTGCGCTTTGTTATCCCTATCCACGGGTGGAGTAGGGCATGTTTATGAAATTGAATATTTACTATTTTTTGGTATTGCCTAACTAATTAGTGCTACTTCTATGTCAAGCTAAGTTTGGTGTGTTCGCTTTGAGTTGGGATAGGGCAACGAATGTGAGCCAAAAGAAATCCATTTATCGCTGACGCCCGTAGATTTTGATTGGGCGCCGTCAATCCCCGCCCACACGATGACTTGAAGTAGGATTAGTAACTGGCATGCGTGCAGCAGATATCTATATTACGGGACGCTGTTCATACGCAGGGCATGAAGACCGCTTCCGAACGAGGAGGTTCAAAACCCTATTGTCACGTTTGTTCGAGGGGAAATTTGAACATTACCAGTCAGACAGCGCGACCGTCGCATATATTTATCATTCCATAAATCGTCAGGGATAGTACAACGTGCCCCAGGGCGATTACCAATAGGTAAACGTGCAATTCGACTGGTGGAGGTCCAGGATGAATATGAAAAAATAGACGCCAACCGATCACCGCCACAACGCCAATCAGTACTCCATAAAAAAGGCTTCCAATAAGCAGAGATTCTGCCTTTCCTGTCACCAAGCCATGGAAGCCGAAGGTGAATATAATTCCAATGGCATAGTGAATGAAATTTGCGATCAATACCATTGACCTGGGGGGCACTGATCTCAAATTGGTCGCACGGTTAAATAAGAGCATATTCCCAAGGATTCTAACAACGTGATATGGCCGCTTAATGATTGCGAATACAGACTCAGTGAATAGGGTCATAGCCAGCGTTGAAAGAATGCCAATAGGTAAATTTTCAATCATCATCCTGGCCATAGATTTGTATTTTCCGATTCAAAACATTGCCTGAGCAAAATTTCTAAGAGTCCGAGCGGTTTTCCAGCATTTCCCGACATGTCAACCGCGGCTTCGAGTAATTGGTCACGACAATTGAACCCAATAAGGTGCCAAAATCATGGCACTGTGATCTGGCCTCCCCTGGAATAACACACAATGACCGCGGTGCGACAGGTACGGAAAAGACTGAGTTCATTTTCTTCAGACAGACTCAGAAACGAAAGGCCGGCGTGCCCATATTTAAAAATCGTGATGTCCACAACTGAACACTTTGATTTGGGCTGTGCAGCAAATGACCGAATTTATGGCCTACAGAGACTTGGCATCATTGTTAATACACCTGGGCCGCCGAGTCGATCATCGTTATAAGGCCTGGCAATTTGCTCAACCTATCAAGCAATTACAACGCCCTGCCATGTTCAAGCGCTATTTCAAAATCGGATGGAGAAACCAGATGAAACACAAGGGTCTGTTTGCCATTAATATTGGTGGGCTCGCCCTTGGCATAGCCACCTGCCTCGTTATTTCGCTTTTCGTGGTGGACGAACTAAGTTATGATCGATACAATGAGCACGCAGATCGAATCGTCCGTGTGGTGCTGAAGGGAAGGGTAAACGGTGAGACGATCAAAGAGGCCATCACGCCGGCGCCTGTGGCGCCCACCCTGAAAGCTGAATTTCCGGAGGTGGAGGAAGGCACCCGTATTCGCCGTGTGGGCAGACCGAAGATTGCTTATGAAAACACAACGTTTCGAACCAGTGAGGTAGCGTTTGTAGATCCAAATTTCTTTAGGGTTTTCTCGTTGCATTTTATCCAGGGCGATCCTATGATCGCGCTGAAAAATCCGGGCAGTATCGTTATCACAGAAAGTGACGCCAAAAAATATTTTGGCAACGAAGATCCCCTGAACAAGGTGCTAGATTTTAAAGACGCGAAAGAACAGTATAAGATTACCGGCGTGATCGAAGACGTGCCCACCAATTCCCATTTTCATTTCGACTTGTTCGCCTCCATGGAAGGAATGGAAGATGCAAAAAATACCAACTGGATGGCTTCCAACTATTTTAACTACCTACTGCTGCGCGACGGCGCCAGCTATAAGACGTTGGAGTCAAAGCTGCCGGCAATTGTCACAAAGTATATGGGCCCCCAGGTCGAACAGATGGGGATGACCTACGAGAAATTCAAACAAAACGGAAATGAGGTTGGGCTGTTCTTCCAACCGATCACTGACATTCACCTGCACTCGGAATTCACCAGCCAAACCGAGATGGAAGCCGGCGGAAATATTAAGGACGTCTTCATCTTCGCGGCCGTGGCGATATTCATGTTGCTGATCGCCTGTGTAAATTTTATGAACCTTTCCACTGCTGCGGCGAGCAGGCGAAATAAGGAAATTGGTGTGAGGAAAGTGTTGGGCTCGCAGCGCAGGCAATTGGTTCAACAGTTTATTGCTGAATCGTTTATTACCACCGCTGTTGCCATGATTGTGGCGGTGCTGTTGGTCGACCTCTCGGCGCCCGTCTTTAATCGCCTCGCAGGTAAACAGCTGGATCCAATGTTCTTGTTTAACCCACAGGTCCTCATAGTGCTGGGCATATTCACACTTGTAGTGACACTCCTCGCGGGCAGCTATCCTGCCTTCCTGCTCTCTTCCCTCAGACCTATTACAGCGCTCAAAAATGGAATAACGGGCACCGCACGAAGCAAAACCATCCGAAGTGCGCTCGTAGTATTCCAGTTTGTAATATCGGCAGCGTTGATTCTTTCGATCATTATTGTTGACCAGCAGCTTGACTACATACAACACAAGGCGCTGGGCTACGAACGAGATCAATTGCTTGTACTCCGCGACAGCTACCTCCTGGGGAATAACGAAAATGCCTTTAAGAATCAGCTTGCTGCTGATCCGCGCGTGGCTGGTCTCTCCATGTCTGCATATTTACCTGCCGGCTCGACCCATAATAGCATGACCGGTGTATATCCCGGTCAACAAAAAGAAGCCATTCGAAGAACAATTTTGTTCAATGTAGATGACCAGTACATCACCACGATGGGCATGCGTTTAACCACAGGAAGAAATTTTTCTGGGATACCGGCAAATGATTCACTTAATGTTATAATCAATGAGACTGCCGTGAAAGCTTTCGAACTCGGCGATCAGGCCGTGGGCCGACAATTAACCGGTAATGTTGGTCCGGAGGGTGCTGCTCGTACGCTGACCGTGATTGGTGTAGTTAAGGACTTTCATTTTCGTTCGCTCCACGAACCAATCGCTCCGCTCATCATGCTGAACAATCCTTTTGGTGGGTTAATCATTCGCGCAAAGTCGGAAGATATGCCTAATCTATTATCGACGATCGAGACTAAATGGAAGTCTTTTGGTGCCGGAGAGCCCCTCTCATTCGGCTTGTTAAATGAATTGTATGCTGAGACCTATGTTGCAGAACAGAAGACCGGAAACATCATGCGGATTTTTGGTGCCCTGACAATCCTCGTCGCTTGTCTCGGCCTTTTCGGATTGGTCACGTTCACGGCGGAACAAAGGGTAAAAGAAATAGGCATACGAAAAGTACTCGGTGCCGATGTGACCGAAATCGTGGCGCTTCTATCGAGGGACTTGTTGGTGCTTGTCGTCATATCATTCTTCATCGCCTTTCCATTGGGCTACTATGTGATGAACATATGGCTCGAAGACTTTGTTTACAGAGTCGATATAGAATGGTGGGTGTTCGGACTTACAGGTGTGAGTACCTTGTTCGTAGCATTTTGCACCATGACGCTAAAGACCGTGAAGGCTGGACTGGCCAATCCAATAAAGTCGTTGCGAATGGAGTAGGAAATTGTCGATGCTAAGGCTCGAACAAGGTCTCACACCAAGGTAGTCAGGGTCTGATGATCGTCCCATCGCGCTTGCGGACCTGCCAGTTTGATTTACTCGAAATCGGGTACTTAGCTGCCTCTTTTTCGTTGATGTCTACGCCCAGTCCCGGCACTTCATTAACTGACATGTAACCGTTGTTCATCGTCGGACATCCACTGAACACTTCGAGCATTTTGTCGGAGAAACTCACCGCCTCCTGAATACCGAAGTTCCAGACTGCAAGATCAATATGTGCGTGGGCGGCGTGGCCAACGGGCGAAACATCTCCAGGTCCGTGGAATGCCGTTCTGATATTGAACCATTCGCCCAGGCGCGCAATCTTCATGGCCGGCGTGATTCCGCCGATCTGCGAAACGTGAACCCTGATGAAATCGAACCACTGGTTAACCATCGGCATTTTAAATTCGTTGATGTTGTTGAACAATTCACCCATCGCAATAGGCACTGAGGTACTTGCCCGCAGCTGCTTGAACCATTCCATATTTTCGGGCGAGAATGGATCCTCGACAAAGAATGGATGAAATTCATCCAGTTTCTTGATCATGTTGATGGCGTCCATCGGTTGTACGCGCTCGTGAATATCATGCAGCAATTCAATCTCATCACCGCATTGTTTGCGAACCATTTCAAACATTTTAGGCACGGACTTCAAATACATCTGCTCATTCATGTAGTTGTCTGTTTCGTAGCCATATCCGGCTTTTTTGAAATCCGGCTGTTCATTGAGACTGCCCACTGCCCCATAGCCTCCCTGTTGAATGCGTATGTACTTGAATCCGCGTTCCATAATTTTTTTGACGTCTTCGGCAACCGCTTCCGGGGAGTTACCTCCTGCGTGTGTATAACACGGTACGGCAAAACGTGATTTGCCACCCAGTAATTGATACACTGGCATGTTCGCACGCTTGCCTTTAATATCCCACAGCGCCTCGTCCAGGCCGCTAAGCGCATTATTCAGAACAGGGCCGTTACGCCAGTACGAACTCACGTATGCGGAATTCCACATGTCTTCGATGTTGTCAACATCTTTGCCGACGCAGAATTCGTTGAGATACGTATTGACCGCTGTTACAACAGAAAACGCCCGCTGCGTAAATGTCGCACAACCCAATCCATAGAGGCCAGGCTCAGATGTCTCAACTTTCACCACAATCAGGTTGGAACCCTGTGGCGCCGTGGCAATCGCCTTCACACTTTTTATCTTTACGGGCGGCAACCCTTTCGCATAGGCTGGCTTGCTGTCGCGCGCTTCTGCGTTTGTCCCGGAAATCAGACTCAATACGCCGGCAGCAGACGTCGCTCCAATTGTTTTCAGTAAGTCACGGCGACCAGCCATGAATCGATTGTCATTTTTATTCATCGTTTCGTTCGTTTAGATTTAAAAGAAAGGCGCTGTCCATATTGACGTTGCTTGCGTAGTGAACATTTCAAGACGTACAGAGCCATATACATAATGGAAGTGCTTATTTAAACCAGAGGCTTATTCCACATCCCACCATACGCGGGTTTCCAGTGAGTTTCCACCCTGCCGCGAAATAGCTTCCTGTACGTTCGCCACGTTGATGCCGAGCTCGGTGTCCGGATACGTGAGCTTCCGAATGAAGTTGCCTGATATATCTTTACCTGGGTAAGGATTTGGATCGAGAGCCGGATATCCAGTCCGTCTGAAATTCGCGAACGCCTCCGGCCCGTTTAGAAATGATACTACCCAGTACTGCGTGTTGATATCGTCCATCGCGTTGCCAGGGTGCAAGGGATGGGCCGCTACGTAGGCATCGATGTCGGCTATAGCAACTGCCGACGACGTCGAGTAAGTTGTCATCTCCAGCATGTGGGCACGGATGGCTTGTTCATACAGCGCGGCCGCATCTCCCGTTGTCCAACCGCGAAACACAGCTTCTGCAAGGAGCAGTTTGGTTTGCGCGTGACTGACGAGATAACAGGGAGCGTCAATTTTGCCCATTCTGAACCGGTCCAATTGTGAATAATCGTAGAAACTGGCGAGGCCGTCGGCCGTTGCCCGTGCCACAATGGTGCCGTTGTCATATCCCATCGGCATACCAACCTGCACGGCCGGATCAAAATTAGCCGCTGCGGGTGTTTGCTGCGGGCCACTGGCTGCGCCTACGTAGCGAACAGCAATGGACTTGAGTCGCGGATCATTGTTAGCTTTGAGGTAGTTAACAAATGGAGCGGCGAGATAATAGTTATTTGCTTCTGCGCTGTTCACAAAATTCCCAACGGCATTGTTATACAAACTGGAATGACGAACCTGAGCACTGCCGAGATTGGATGAGATCACCCCGCCCGCTACTGCCTTGGCCACGTATGTTTTCGCTGTTTCCGCATCAACTTTTGATAGGCGCATGGCGGCACGCAGCATCAAAGAATATCCAAAGGATTTCCACAAAGCGACGTCTCCGGCATACAGCACATCCGTTGTTACCGTAGGCTTTGCCGGATCAAGGGCCGCACATGCCTGTTCGAGTTCGCTGAGGATGTCTGCATAAATGGCCTGCTGCGCGTCGTACTTGGGTAACGATACGCCAGCGATGTAGCCTAGACCTGCTTCACTGTAGGGAATGTCACCATATGAATCAGTCAATATCATAGAACCAAATGCCCGGAGTATTCTCGCCGATTGATACAAGTTTGACATGGCGTCATCTTCGCGCGACGCGTTCATCACGTCAGCAAGCGATTTCATAACATCCCGGTAGTACCGGACCCAGTTGGCGCCGTTCCTCGGTTTGTTGTCCTGATTGAAATTTCCTCCGCCCAGTACACCGCCGAACGGTGTGACAATCTGCTGCACGATAGGCAATTCGAATACTATTATTTCAAGAGGGAAAGACGATAGAACGATTGCGTTATTCAGCAAGAACGCAGGATCCATTGTGGTGGGCGAAGTCTTGCTGATATTAAGTTCGTCAAAGCCATTGTCGCACGCGGGCAACATGACAAGGGTCGTAAGGCAAATGAATAAATGTATGCTTGCTCGTTTCATTTTAACTCCAGCGTCGCTGGTCATTAGAATTTGACATTAAGATTAAATCCGATGCTTCTGCTTGTAGGCAGACCTGTACCTTCGAGGCCCACCTCGCGGTCCGAGACGTTGCCAAATTGTTCAGGGTCAATGTTTGGCACCCATTTTTTAAGAATAGCCACGTTGTTGGCCACGGCGCTAACCTTTACTCCTTTGACGAAACTGCCGACTGGGAGGAACTTAGTAAAATCGTATCCAAGAGTAATTTGTCGCAACTTCCAGAAGCCGGCGTTGTAGGCGAATTCCTCGCGTATACCGCTCGTATTTACAGTCTCATAGTATGTTTGCAAGGGCGTTTGAACCGCGTTTGTTTCTCCGTTTGGATTCACACCATCGCCCACAACGTATCCCTGTTCCCTGCCATTGAGCGTCTCCTTATGTAAGCCGTGGCGCCATAGGTTGAAATTGGTCGCCGAACCCAGGTAATGTCCGAGCTTGAAGTCTATCAGGAAGGAGAATGAAACGCCATAAACGTTTAATGAGTTGGTGATCCCTCCAAAGTAACGCGGTACCGCAGTGCCAACACGGATAGGGCTTGGTCCCCGGAGCGGACGGCCATTGTTGGGATCAAAAACTTGTCTGCCCTGGTCGTCGCGCAGATAGGACGTCACGTAGAGTCCGCCCACCTGTTCGCCGACGACCTGTCGGATCGAGTTGTTGCCGGGATCGCCACCGACGACAATCTCATTTACGCCAGGGCCAAGGTTTAGGACTTCAGATGTATTGTAAGATCCATTGAAGCTTACATCCCAACGTACGTTGGATGACTGAACGGGTGTGCCTGTGACCAGCAGTTCAATTCCATTGTTCTTACTCTCCCCGACATTGATGAGCTTGGCCGTGTATCCCGAACCGTCGGAGATTTGCGCGGCCAGGATTTGGTCGCGACTGATCTTGTTATAGTACGTAAAGTCCAGGCCGACACGATTTTCGAAGAACTTCAACTCGAATCCAACTTCAGCTTCTGACACGCGCATGGGCTTCAGGTCCGGGTTAGGAACGGTTGTGGTCGGAATAACACCGACAGGCTGTGCAGCGCCCAGTGGGTTATTAAACAAATTGTTGTTCACGCTGTAGTAAAGGCTATTGGCATACGGTGCCACATCAGCGTCGCTCCCCACTTCAGCGTAGCCAGCTCGTATTTTTCCGTATGACAACCACTCTGGCAAATTCTGGAACGCTTGAGTGAACACGAAGCTTCCGTTTACCGAGGGATAGAGAATGCTCCGGTTGGCGGGTGCTAAAGTAGAGAACCAGTCGTTTCTAGCCGTGACGTTGAGATACAGATACTCCTTGTAGGAAAATTCCGCGGCGCCATAAAGCGAGTTGATCTTTCTCTCCGAGAGGTCATAGAAGGGATCTTTTACGCGACCATTCATAACGGTATAGAGGTCGCGTATAACAAAGTCCTGTACCAGTACTACGTTCTGGTCGTAGCGGGAATATCGCTGGTTGCCACCGAGCGTGATATCGACTGCAAAATCACCGAACTTGCGATTTGCGCCAATGAGAAAGTCAGTATTGAGTTCGCGGGAGCGGATGACTTCCTGGGTATAACGACCGTTGACAAATCCGGCCGGCGCAGCAGCGTTGGAAGCCCGCCCGGTCGGATCGTTGAAGTCATGATCGCGGGAGAAATAGTCTTGTCCGATTCGACCTTGTACGTACAGCCAATCCGTGAAATTGTATCGCGCCGTAATATTGCCAAATAGCCGGTCGCGCAACACGTTTTCGAAGCGGTCATACACCGATATGTAGGGATTGGTTCTGTTCCTGAACCGCGACCAAACAAATTCGTTGCCACTTGCATCGAAGCGTTTAGCACTCAGTAAGTCGAGGGGCATCGAATTAGACATCGTGTAGATCACCACCGGCGTGCTGATATCTTGTCCGCCAATGACAACGGGATTCTTGTTATCCTCCCGTGAATAGGCAAGGTTGCCGGAGATGACAAGCTTCTTTCCCAGTTTCTGATTGAATCCGAGGTTGATCGTCTTGCGGTTGAAAACTGTATTTGGCTGGATACTCTTATTGTCCATGTTTGACAGCGAGAGATTGAGTCCTCCATTTTCGCCGGCCGTGGACATCGACACCGTGTTGGTCCAGGTGCTTCCCACGCGATAGAATTTCTTTATCCTGTCCCGTACCGCCTCGTAGGGAACCTCGACTCCATCGAACAACACTTGCGTCATTCCTGGCTGAAATTTTTCGCCGAAGCTCCAGACACCAGAGGTTGGATTAGGCGTCGTAGGGCGCACACCGAATTCACCCTGTCCGTACTCGTATTGAAAGTCAGTGAAATCAAGCGGTGTATCTGACGTGTAGTTGCTGTTAAATTCAACACCGATTCCGCGTCCTTTTCCGGTCGACTTTGTCGTAATCATGATTACGCCATCTTTCGCGCGCGACCCGTAAAGGGCTGCAGCGGCGCCACCCTTAAGCACGGTCATCGACTCTATGTCGTCGGGATTAATGCTCGACAGTCCGTCTCCTCCGTCTGTTGTACCGGTGGCACCTCTTCCGGCAAAACTGCCACCCACGCCAAATGATGTGTTGTCTATAGGCACCCCGTTGACTACGATGAGGGGACTGTTCACGGACCCAAAAGATGACTGGCCGCGAATGCGGATCTTGCTAGAGCCCGACGGGCCAGTACCCATGGGGGTAATGTTAACGCCCGCCATTTTCCCTTGCAGGCTGTTTACGAAGTTAGTGGTCCGGTTCTCCGTGATCTGATCCGGCGTCGCCGTACTGGTAGCGTAGCCCAGGCGTTTTGTCTCTTTCTTAATACCCAAGGCTGTCACGACGACTTCCTCTAAGGAATGTACTTCCGGTTCAAGAGCGACATCGATAACTGTGCGACCCGCCACAGCGACCTCAACCACTTTATAACCGACAAAAGAAAAAACTAATACCGCAGACTGTTCGTCGGCCGACAAGGTGTACTTTCCGTTGATGTCAGTGGTTGTCCCGGCCGTTGTGCCCTTCACGACAATGTTGACACCAGGGAAAGTCAATCCATTTTCATCCTTCACGGTCCCCGAAATCGTTGCCAGAATAGGTACAACTAAAAGCTGTTCCCGCGAGGCTGTACCGGTCAAGGGATGAGCCATGTCCTCCGCTGTCTGAACCATTTCCGGTGGCATGGCCAGGGCTGAACTTTGTGGCGACCCGGAGGTGCTGGATGTCCGTCGATAGATGACGAAGAAATTTTCTCCAGCCTTTTCGTAGTACAATCCTGTTCCGCTCAACAAACTGTCGAGCGCCTGCTCGGGCGCTGTGAACTTGCTGAGGTCAATCGTCGAAATCTTGTTCTCAATCCATTCATCCTTGTAGGCGATGGATATTTTGAATGATTTTTCCAGCGTCCGCAAAGCGTGGGTGAGCGGACTGACATCCTTTTGCTGATCGTGTAGTGGTTTCGCTGGACCTGTCAGTGAAGCATACATCGCCGCCTCCTGGGGCATCGCCCGCAGGAACATGAACAGCAACATGAGAAATAGTAAGTAGCGCTTCTTCATAGTTGACGTATTGTTGGTTTGACGTTTATTACTGTATTGGAATTCTATTATTCCTGCATGAAAGCTTCAATTTTTACATAGTTTCCGTTTCGCGTCATCTTCACACGATATGCCATCGCCAGCTGTTTTAATAAAGCGTCGGCGTTTCCGTGAGGCATAGATCCTGAGACTGTCTCTGCCAGCAGTTTGGTGTCGGGGATATCAACGGTAAGGCCATACGTATCGCGAAGCATCTGCACCATCTCAGCAAGGGAGGTATGATCGAGGATAATCTTGTTTGTCGTCCAGGCGGTATAGAGCAACGGATTGACATCCCGCTTGCTGTAGCGTTTCGCCTTGTACTCCACCATTTCGCCGGGCTTCATGGTAATGGCTTCAGCGGACTGCTCAACCGGTATGTTCATTCTGATCTGGCCCGTGTTCAAGACAACTTTCGTTTCCTCCACACGATTGTAGACATTGAACGTCGTGCCCAGCACCTCGACGCGCACACCCTGTGCAGCGTGGACGACGAACCGTTGATCATTTTTTTTGTGCTGAACATCGAAGTAAGCTTCCCCCTCTATCCAAAGATCACGAGGTTTTGTAGTGTCCCACGGCGACTTTAATGTCAGCGTAGAATTAGCATTCAACACGACCGAGGATCCATCTGGCAGGGTGATTCGCCGCGTCTCGCCATAGGGGACAGAATATTCTTTCCAGGGTTTGTTCCATTGCGTGAGGACAAATGTGGACAGCAACAGTATCGTTGCCGCTGCGGCTACGGCCGCGTATATGACGGCACGCTTGCGTCCCGGTTCGACCAGGGATTCAGTCTGCCCGATGCGCGTCCAAAGCGCGGTTACCTCGCCGGGCGAAAGACTATGACGTTCAAATTGAAGCGCCCCCAGTAAACGTTTTGCTTCCTGTACTTCTATGATTTTTTCCGGGTGTTCTTTCATCCAAAGCTGCCAGAAACGCTCTGTTCCTTCGTCCGGATGAAATACCCAATTTTGGAAATACTCGTCTTTTATAAAATCGCGAACTGAATAGTCACTATACTTCATGCAGCCCTAAGAGGCATGCAGGCACCCGATCTCATCAGTTATTTTAAATTATTTTTTTAGTGAACCGAACACCCACAGAGGTTCGCGTCAAAAAGCCACTACTTGCCCATGGAACGGCGGAGATTACTCAGGGCCTTGCTGATGATGTTGTAGATAGAATCAACGTGAAGATCCATCACCAACGCAATTTCTGCGTAAGTAAGATCATTGTAAAACTTGAGAAAAATTGCTTCGCGCTGCCGGCGAGTTAGAGATTTGATAGCGGAGCCAAGTTTCAGAAGGACCAATTCAGCCTGTTCAACGCTTACGATCGTACTTTCAATAGGCGGCACGACGTCAAATTCAGCGGCCGGTGAAAGTTTCATCATGAACCGGCGACGCCACGTGACCCTTTTGATCAGAAGCCTGCGAAAAGACATGATCAGATAGGCATTGACAGAGTGAATTACATCGAGTTGCTGACGACGAGTCCACAATGTTGCAAACAATTCCTGCATACAATCCAGAACGAGGTCATGATCATGGCACAAATGAATGCCGAAATTATAGAGTTTCTGCACGTACTTTTTATACAGTACAGAGAATGCCAATGCATTGTCTTTCGTGACGTTCTCCCAGAGGTGTTCATCATCCAATTCTGCATTCTTATCCCCTGACCATTTTCCGGATTGCGGGTTAAGTGGGGGTTCCGGGTCGAATAGCATGAGGGATAGGTAAACTTGCAATCGAATTAACCGAAAACGTTTGAAGTGTGCAAATTTTCGCGTTTTGCTCCCTTTTTCGGGCGTTGTGTGCGGTCACATCCAATCAGCCTGATCAAGCTAAAAGGCATTTTCCTTTAACTCCAGGGTTAAGGCGTGGGGTGTTTTTACAGCTGCCCCGTCGATTATCCCGACCGGTATACTGCCGTTATGTTGCACAGAAAATACGGTTCATTGTCCGATACGAGGGCGTCTTTTTTTTCCGATACCCAGAACGAACAGCAGGGTCAAGCCGCACCGTTCGAAGTGAAGCCTTGGTGGATATTCACGAAAGAATAACGTTTGGTTTGCTGCATGATATTTTCCACTTTCCTCCCACCAACAACCACACCCTACTGGTCCATATCATGAGTGTACTAAAGAAATTAAGAGACGGCAAGCGCGTGTACGGAACGGCCTTTACAGCCACGGCACCTTCCTGGCCGCTGAGCTTACAGAAAGCAGGACTTGATTTTGCGTTTATAGACAACGAGCATATTTCGATGAACAGGGCCGACCTGGCTAAATTATGTCAGGTGATAAAATCCTATGGAATTTCTCCAATTGTCCGGATTCCGAGTCCCGATCCGTATCTCGCGTCTCAGGCAATTGATGCGGGTGCCGTGGGAGTGGTGGCACCCTATCTCGAGTCAGTTGACCAGATCCGCGACCTGGTCGGCGCGGTGAAATACAAACCGCTAAAAGGAGAGGTGCTCGATCAAGTATTGAAAGGTGAAGAAACGTTGAATGAGAAAACGCAAGCATACGTGGAAAGGCTTAACGCCGGAAATATGGCGATTGCCAATATTGAAAGTGTTCCTGCCATCAACAAACTTGATGAGCTGTTATCCGTGCCTGGTCTGGATGCCGTTTTTATCGGCCCGCATGATCTTTCCGTAAGCCTTGGTCATCCGGAGGAATATGACCACCCTGTATTTGAAGCGGCTGTAAAGAAAATCATACAAACCGCCCGTGGTAAGGGACTGGCAATTGGAATCCACTTTTCTCTTGAACCCGAACGTCAGATCAAGTGGGTGAAGGAAGGAGCGAACATCATTGTTCACAGCTTTGACATTGCGCTCTTTACGCAACGACTGATTCATGATATGAACATTATTAAGGCAGGAGTGGGCGACCAGGTTTCCGCTAAGCAATCGGACGACATGATTATTTAGGAATAACGTAATAGTAGAAACTTTCGCAAGCTTTACTTTTTCTGTATCCATATCTCGCCGACCTGTGCGCCCTGTTCACCTTCCGGACAGACAAATGTGAAGATCACGTCTCCGGTTGACAAGGCGGCTTTGGGAATATCAAAGGAATAAATGGGTTGGTCGCCTGTCAGGAAGTAATCGTGCACGAGATATCCGTTCGCCGTTAACTTGATACGGGAACGCAGCCTTCCCGTGTAGGCGATCCGGATACTATAAGAACTTTTTGCGTCGAGATTTTTATAGTGAATACTCAGTGGCGTGTCGTACAAAGTTCCGGTCTGCGTCATCCATGCTTTGGGTACGATTTGCCCGCTAAAGCCCCTCGGTAAGACTTCGTGTACCCATTCATCCTCTTTTGTTCCAACGCCAAAGTTTACCAGGGGTGACTGAAGACCACCTGGATCTTTCAACCAGCCAGGTCCCGGCACAACGTACGGTCTGGCCGCCGGCGTACCGAAATTTGTGTAGATGCCTCCGTCACCTGGGTCTGCACGATGTAGCAACGCATGTATTGTTTCAAATGCTTCGTCTTCATTCCTGAGTGCTGCTATTTTTCGTAGTTGATCCGTGAGCCAGGGTGCGTCATTCAAAGGCACGTCGATGTTGTCGATAAAATTTCCCCGGCCTTCAGCTGCGCCGTGTTTTTTGATAGTCAATTGTGCACCAATACTTTTGAACAAAGAGTCTGCCAGCACCAGGCATTTAGCTTTGTATGAATCATATTGTGCTGGATCATTTGCCTTCATAAGTACACGTCCTGCTTTGACCAGAGCAACTACCGATCCTGTTTGCCTGGCTTGCGACAATGCGCGGTAGGCTTCCTGCTCCAGTTTTGTTTCGCGGATCAATCTCTCTTGGACGAAGGCATCATAGTACGCACGAAGCAAACACATCTGAAAGCGGAAGTTCTGCATCATTGGAACAGACGCTTGTTTTTCGAGTGACTGGAAATGCTTCAGCGTCTTGCCCACTTGTTTGTTGGACAATAATGGTCCGCGTAGATTTTCTTCCAGCTCAAGGATACCTGCTGCAATGGATTTTGCATGATCGGGGCCGATGAAGAACCTGGCATAGTCCTGAAGAGTTTCTTCCACAGTGATGTGTGGATCCCAATCCTGATCGCTCCATATGAATTTATTGACGTCGTCGTTGGTGCCTTCAGAATAGCTGATGCTTCCCGTTCCATACCTGGCAAATAGGTTGTGAATGTGTTTTTCATCCGTTGGCCGGGGATTGATGCATTCGCGCCCCAGCGTCATGGCATAGGCAAGGTCCCAATCCGGTACAGGGTATTGCGAGCTTAGGCTATGCGTTATGTCGGGATACATTCGAATGGGAATGGAGGCATCAATCAGCATGCGCATGGAATCAACGGGCGTTTTTATCCAGGGACCGAAAACAACCCCACCAAGCCAGACGTATTTCCGATTCACATGATCGTAAAAAGCGTTCATCCACTTTCTGGTTGGGCGAAAAACCTGTGGAGACACCCAGATTTTTGCGGTCGGATGGTATTTTTTCAACACTGCTGCTTGCTTCTCCAGCCAGGTAAACAATGCATCTGGCTGCAGTTCGCCCGGATCTCCACCGGGAACAAACACGGCATCTAACTTTTCCAACGCTGCAAAAACAGTTTCACGTTCATGCAACTCATCCTGTAGTGTTTTTTCGTCGGCGTAGTCAGTTCCCATGTTCGGATACCACATCCAAACGTCGAGTCCGTAGGATTTGCAGATCCTGGATTGTTCGGCCATCATTTTCATCGGTGCCAGTTTCATGTGCGCGCTGGTGGCGTCATCATCGGTACGAGGCGGCACAATCTCGATGCTGTTCGTACCAAACAACGCAAGTTCCCGTATGTAGAGATCAAATTGCGCAACACTGAAAGCATCATACGAATTTGTTTTTGGTCGATATCCAAGCTGATGGCCGCGGACCGGATACACCGGTGACGATGAAATCGTCGTCGACACAGGCACGGAAAAGTTGCCGGCCCGCAGGTCTGCTTTCCGGAGCAATCTTCCGATACCATATAGGATACTTCTTGCATCGTCTCCCGTAATCACGACCGTTTTGGCCTCAGGCTGCATGAGCAATTTAAATCCATCTTTGCCTGTTGGTGCCATGCGATCGAGGGCTGCCCGTAGGAACGAGGGTAGTATGCTTAGCTCCTCCGTTGTCGCGAGGATCACTCGTGGCTGTGCTGGAACAGGTGTGGCTTTAAGATCGTGGTTTATCGTTAGGATAATTCCCGTTCGTTTATAAACTTCTTCCTGTAAAACGGTGATCGGTTTTTGAATGGCTTGCTCTCCCCCGGGCGTTACAAAAATGGAAGCCTGCGAGAAGTTAATGGACTGAGCCAGGCTCACAAACGCGACGGAAATACCCAACAAGGTCATCGCAAAGCGTTTTATGTCGTGAATCATAGTGGTTGGCCTTTCAAAAACACGTGAATTGAATACTTAGATGCGCGAAATGCGGTAAGCAGGCGTGGTCATTCTTTTTACCTTACCCGGATGGCAATCATCACTTCCAATAAAAATTAAGGTACTCATGAACATAACGAGATTCAAAATTTTATTGCCGGCAACACTGGCTGCTTTATTGACTTCCCTGATTTTTGATTTGTCTGCCCAGGCAATAACCTTGCAGCACGTTACTATTTTTCAGGAAAAAATTTCATTGGGCAACGGGGAAATTGCCGCGGCGGAAATGTTGAGCGAGGAAGTTGCCAAACGAACGGGAGCAAAATGGCCCGTATCGGTCACGTGGCCTGCTTCCGGCGATGTGATCGTGCTGAAAAAAGCTGCCGCAAAAACAAAGCTGCCGTTTTCAATTCCCGCTGCGCCCCGGCTGGCAAAGAAGAGCGAGTCGTATCGCCTTGTAAATGTTCAGCATCAGGGCCAAAGGGTGATCATCATAGAGGGTGTTGATGATCGTGGCGTTCTCTTTGGAACAGGCTACCTGCTCAGAACCATGCAGTATACCGGAAACAGCGTTGGCCTTGATCAGCTTCCGTCCGTAGCCAGCAGCCCGGATAAATTTATGCGCGGCCATCAATTAGGCTTCCGCAATACAGCTAATTCATGGGATGCCTGGACCAAGCAGGAATTTGAACAGTACATACGCGACCTGGTGGTATTCGGAACCAACAGCATCGAATCGATCCCGATTTTTGATGAAAGCGTAAGCCCTCATTTTAAGGTTCAGCCAGCTGAAATGAATGCGTTCATCAGTACGATATGCCAGAAATATTCGCTGGATTACTGGATGTGGATTCCCGCGCAATTTGACTTAAAAGATATGGCCCTTCGGAGCAAGTACCTCAGCACCTTTGAGGAGATATGCAAGCAATCGGTTCGCATCAACGGTGTGTTTTTCCCAGGCGGTGACCCCGGTGACAATCCTCCTGAATTGGTTATACCACTTTTGCAGGATTTGGCCGTCATTCTAAAGAAGTATCACCCGCAAGCAAGTACCTGGGTATCCTTACAAGGTTTTACGCCCGCACAAAGCCAGTATGTGTATAAATACATCCAGGATAAAATGCCGGCCTGGTTAGGCGGCTTGATCACCGGCCCCAGCAGCCCGACCGTTGAAGAAACAAGAGCTGTATTGCCTGCCAGGTACAAATTGCGTCACTATCCTGATCTTACCCACAACGTGCGATGTGAATTCGAAATTCCGTGGTGGGATCCTTCGTTCAGCTTAACCCTGGGAAGAGAGGCGATCAATCCCAGACCGTACCATTACTCGGCCATATACCATGCCCTTGATCCCTACATTGACGGATTCATCTCGTATTCAGATGGTGTGCATGACGACGTTAATAAAATCATCTGGACGGCCCTGGCGTGGGACCGGAAAGCAGACGAACGCAAAATCCTGCAGGAGTACAGTAACTATTTTTTCGGGAGCGCTGTTGCCGAAGAGGCAGCAGACGGCATTCTGGCATTAGAGAAAAACTGGCAAGGCCCCATCGTTTCCAACGGTGGCATCGCTACGACACTTACCGCGTGGAAAGCGCTTGAAAAAGAAAATCCATCGCTGGATAATAACTGGCGTTGGCAAATGAATCTTCTGAGGGCTTATTATGATGCGTATACCCGGGCCCGTTACATCTATGAGACACAATTGGAACAGCAAGTGAATGAAAAGTTATTGGAGGCAGCGTCGATCGGTGCCGATGCAGCAATGAAAGAGGCCAACACCATTCTGGCAAAAGCGGAAACACAACCGGTCATGACGGAAGTCCATACGCACATCATTGATTTATGTGAAGCACTTTACAAGTCGGTTAGCCTGCAAACCAGCGTAAAAAAGTACCAGGCGTCTGGTCTCGAGAGGGGTGCTGTACTGGATTTTCTGGATCGGCCCTTGAATAATCGCTGGTGGCTGGAAGATGAATTCAAAAAAATACAAGCCCTCCCTGAAGACGATAAAGTTATGGCACTCGAGGTTATTGCGAATTGGGAAAAAGCAGGTCAGGGCAGCTATTATGATGAAGTCGGAAATGTTGGTAAATCTGTTCATGAAATGAAAGGTGAAGATTGGAGGATGGATCCCATCCTGCGAAAGAATTTTAACCCGGGTTACGATTTTTCAGATAACGGCCTTAGTCGTAAAAGGCTTTCGTGGCTCACGTATATGCGATGGCCCATAGCCATGGAGTACGACAACATCGATACGGCTGCGCGCTATACGGTAAAGATCAACGGGATGGGTGAATGTCTTCTGAAGATAAACGGACAGCGTGTAGCGCCCAGTCGTTATGGCAGAGCCTATGGAGAGATAAAGGAGTTTCCCGTTCCGCAGGCATTGGTGGAGCAAGGCAAGCTGGTGTTGACATGGGACGATATCAATGAAGATTTCCTCAACTGGCGGAAGCAATCCAGGGTTACGGAGGTATGGCTGGTGAAAGATACAGGACATTAGGGATGGCCTAAGAGCAATCGAATTGGGACACATATTGTCGATTATCTAATCATTTATCGGAGGTTTGATGATTTGAGAGGTCAGGCCAACTTGAAAAACTCGCATCAGTCAATCTTCAGACTCTGCGAAGGATTTTTCTTCACTACGCGCCAGGTTTGTATGCCGACTGATAGCAGTGCAAATGCCAACGCGAGTACCAGCGGGACGATCAGATTGCTTACGCTGATCTGTATACGCAAGGCAAATGTTTGAAGCCACTGCTCAATTGCCCACCACGTCAATGGCAAAGCGATAGCTCCGGCTATCACCACCATCAGTAAATATTCCCCGGTCAGTAAATGCATGAGATGTTTCGCAGGTGCGCCAAGTACCTTTCGAATGCTCATTTCTTTCGCACGCTGGTTTAAAGAGAAGAGCGATAGCGCGAACCAATCCCAGGCACGAAATAGCAATGGCAAGTGCGCAAAAGAATTGGAATACGTTTTTTAATTGCCGTTCGCCAGTGTAAAGGCTTTCATAATGATCTGCGAGCATGAAATAGTCGAAGGCATTCTCGGGAAAGAACTTATCCCACTCGCTCTGTATGGCAAGAACGGTCGTTTTAAGATTGTCACCCATGGCCTGGGGCGATAGTTGAATGGACAAGAGTGATCCGTCATTGGCGGTATAGATTGCCGGACCAAGAGGTTTTTTCATTGAACGCTGATAGTAGTCATCGATCACGCCAACAATGCGACACGCATTTCCGTCCCAATGCATCACGGTCCCAATTGCGTCGTCGGGCCTCATAAAACCAAGTCGAACCGTACCGGTTTTATTGAGAATTATGGGCTCCACCTTGTTAAAGAATTTTTCGACCGGGTAATCCGCCGCCACAAAGTTCCGGCCAGCCAGCAATTTGAGTCCATAACCATCGATAAAGCCAGGATCAATGATATTTACATAAAATACCTGTCGCTCGTCATTTTTTTCGCGACTCACACCGGCTGTCCAGCCTTCTGACGTTTCAAAGATTAACCCTGACGTAAATACTTTTTCGGCAACCGAATGATTCTGCAAAGATGAACGCAGTTGGGTGAGACGTGTCCGGAATGATGAATCGGCGTTGGATGGACTCAGCACAACCAGTGTTCTTTTATAGTCAATACCTGTATCCTTTTCGTTCATGACTCCAAATTGCCGGTTTAAAGCAATCACCGCCATCAGCAAAGCTATGGTACAGGCGAACTGAAACACTACCGACGAACGGCGAAACATTCCACGGCTCTTCATAAAAGTAAATTTTCCTTTGAGTACGCTTACGGTGGGAATCGATGCCATCACTCGTGCGGGCAGAAATCCAGAGATGAACATACCAGCAAAGAAAAGCCCTGTTATGATCCAGCCAGTCAAGCCCAGATCCGACCAGTAGATTTTATTCCAGGGGAATGTGATCCCGACATACTCATAGAACCACGGCGCAATGACCGCTACCATTCCAACGCCGATGGCCATGCTGATTGCATTATACACCAAGGTCTCACTCAGGAACTGATGCGCAATCTGTCGGTACGTTGCGCCGGCAGTTTTTCTCACGCCTACTTCTTTGGCTCTGGCGAAAGAACGCGAAATTGAAAGATTGACATAATTGATCCAGGCCAGCGCTAGAACAACAAAGGCAATGAACAACAGGAAAACGATGCGATTGGGATCGGATGCGTCGTTAAGCTGATTTTCCGCTATCGAGTACAGGTGAATATCGGCTACAGGTTCAAGGAAGATATCGTATTTCGTATTTTCCGGGGCCGGATATTTTGCAGCAAAGGAAGTCATCTTTGCCTGCACATCGTTCAGCAGAGTAAACTCATTTAGCAAGATGTAGGCAAAGCTGTCGAACGATTTACGATACTGGTTCTGATCGGTGGATGCGAAGGAAAGCAGAATATCATTTCGGTAATGCGAGTTCATTGGTTGATCTTCCATGACGGCCGAAACGGTATAATCATGCACATCACTGCTTTCCTTCGCATGCAATACTTTACCAATGGGGTCCTCGTCGCCGAAGTATTTAGTTGCTGTGGATTGGGAGATCACCACTGTGAATGGCGATCGGAGCGCATCTTTCGCATTGCCCGACTTAATCCTTATATCGAACATGTCTAAAGCCCCGTGCGTGGCATAGGCAACGTTCCTTTCATTAAACGTTCGGCTGATGCTGCCTTCATGGTAGGTGAACGAACAAGTGAACCACCATGCCGTTGTGGCAAATTGAGCAGACGCTTCAATGCCGGTCACGTTTCGCCGGATTTCCGACAACGCATCTACCGGTAGCGTTGCACTTTCGCTTCGAAGAATACCCTTTTCGTAAGTCCGCAGATTGACCCGGTAAATGTTGGATGCTTTGGGATAATACCTATCGAAGCTAAGTTCAAAGCTTGCATACTGAAATATTAGCAGGCATGCCGCGATGCTGCTAGATAGCGCGAAGATGGTGATGAAAGAGAATACTTTATTTTTCTGCATGTGTCGCATGGCCGTTGCCAGGTGATTCTGAAACAGAATCGCTTCGCGACGCGTTGTCATAATGTTGTTACGAAGAATGATTCCCGGCCGGAAAAACATAAGGGTTCGTAGGAACAACCGCAGGATGGACCTGGATCGGCCATAGTGGTTGCGGTCTTGAAGGAACTTCTGCGTCAGGTCGCCTTCGATTTCTTCTGCAAGATGCGCGGGACAAAACAAGTTAAGCATGTGGAATATCCATCGGGGAGGAGATGACAAGCTCATATATGCTTATATTTTGTTAAGTAAATAAAATGAATCAATGTCAGATCTGCAAATTCTTTGTTTCTGTCATGGTCTATAGCCGATTACGATCGGCCTGTGGAGCTTTTGGGCAGTGCCGGCCTGGATGGTATCTCAACGGACGATTCTCATCAACGAGGCGCGCTCACGCATGCAGCAAGGCATAGCACTGGCGTGCAATCTCCAGCTCTTCGTTCGTAGGAACAATGAGGATCTTTACAGGTGAGTCTGTTGTGCTGATCTCGGTTACTCTATTGCCGCCTCCTTTGGTTTTTGGTGCATCCACGAATATTCCCAGCGACTCCATGTCTTTTGCAACCAGGCTTCTTGTCAGCGGATCATTCTCACCAACGCCTGCTGTAAACACGATCGCGTCCAGGCCATTGAGCACGGCGAAAAAAGCGCCGATGTATTTTTTGATGTGGTATGCATACATTTCGTACGCCAATACGGATTCCTCGTTTCCTTTGTCATACTCAGTTTTCACATCGCGCATGTCGCTGAATCCGGTAAGACCGAGCATTCCACTTTTTTTATTCAGGATAGTATTGACATCTTCCAGAGAATAGCCCAGATGATGGACCAGGTAAAAAATGATAGATTGATCGATATCGCCTGTACGTGTGCCCATGATCAGACCATTCATTGGTCCGAAGCCCATCGTGGTGTCGATACAAACGCCATTCCGAACGGCGCTCATACTGCAGCCATTTCCCAAATGGATGGTAATGATCTTAGTGTCCTTCCTTTTTAAATACGCTGCTGCTTTTTCTGAAACATATTTATGACTCGTGCCATGAAACCCATAGGCGCGGATACCGTGCTCGTCGTAAAATGACCGGGGGATAGCAATGCGATACGCGACAGGTGGCATCGTTTGATGAAAGGCGGTATCAAATACCGCCACCTGTCTGGCCGAGGAGAAAATTGCTTCGGCAACCTCAATACCCAGGTAGTTGGGTGGGTTATGAAGGGGAGCGAGTGAGAATAGTCTTTTGATTTCTTGTTTGACTTCGGGCGTTATGATCATCGTTTCAGAAAAGCTCTCGCCACCATGAACTACGCGATGACCCACGACATCAATTTCTTTCTGGTCTTTGATGACGCCCATATCGGGATCGGTTAAGAGTCGCGATACCTCGGTTAGTCCGACAGCATGATCTCGAATGGGTAAAATCTCTTTTTTTATTTTTTCGTGTTCGTGTATAAATGCTTTATGATGAAGCGTAGAGCTATCCTGTCCGATCCGGTCAATAAGCCCGGAGCAAATCACGCTTCCTTGGGGCATGCGAATGAGCTGGTATTTGATTGAACTGCTTCCGGAGTTAATGACAAAAACTTTCATAGTTGGTGCTAAAGATTATTGCTGAGCCTGAATCGCGGTAATCACGACTGTATTGAATACATCGGCAACGGTACATCCTCGGCTGAGATCATTTACGGGTTTGTTGAGACCTTGCAGTATGGGTCCGATGGCCAGCGCGCCAGTTTCTCTTTGCACCGCTTTGTACGTATTGTTACCCGTATTGAGGTCGGGGAAAATTAAGACACTGGCTTGTCCGGCCACGGTTGAGTTTGGTATTTTCTTTTTGCCCACGGAAGGATCGACCGCCGCATCGTACTGAATGGGACCTTCAATTTTCAGATCAGGTCTTCTTTGCCGTACCATTTCCGTTGCCCGCCTGACTTTCTCGACGTCTGCGCCCTCGCCGGACGAACCGGAAGAGTACGAGAGCATGGCGATCTTCGGGTCGATGTTAAACATCTTGCTGGTTTCTGCCGAGGAAATGGCAATGTCTGCAAGCTGTTCGACCGTCGGATTTGGAATGACGGCACAGTCGCCAAATATCGACACGCGATTCGGAAGGCACATGAAGAAGACGGAGGAGACTGTTGACACTCCGGGTTTGGTTTTAACAAACTGCAGCGCCGGTCGTATGGTATGTTGTGTCGTGTGCACCGCTCCCGAAACCATTCCGTCGGCTTCACCTTTGTATACCATCATGGTACCGAAGTACGAGACATCCAGCATCAGGTCGCGCGCCATTTCCAATGAAACGTTCTTATTTTTCCGGAGCTCATAAAGGGTATTCACATATTCTTCATACCGACCGGAAGTGGCGGGGTTAATGATTTTTACTTTCTGCAGGTCCATGGTGATATTGAGTCGCTGTAATGCCGCCTCAATGCTTTCCTGGTGACCCAGGATGGTGATATCAACCACATTTTGTTTGATCAATGCATCGGCAGCGATCAGTATGCGATCGTCATCGCCTTCGGGAAGCACGATATGTTTCCTTTGTTCCTTTGCGCGCTTTACAATCTGATACTGGAACATCCGCGGGGTAAGGTTGGTATTGCGGAAGGAAATGATTTGTTCTTCTAAGGATTTGACATCTACGTACTGGTCAAACATACTGATGGCAAGGGCAATCTTTTCTTTATTCTCGGGATAGATACGCGATTGTGTATTGGCCACACGCGTAACCGTTTTAAAGGTGCCGGTTTTTACGGAGATGATAGGAACAATGGTGTCCAATCCTTCAATCAGATTCATAATTGTTTGTTCGGGCACTAGTCCTCCCGTGAGAATAAGGCCCGCAATTTTCGGATAGCTTTTCGAGATGTTGGCCTGCAGCGCACCGATGATGATATCACCGCGGTCCCCCGGTGTAACAATGAGGGTGTTCTTACTAAATCGGGAAAGACAGTTGTGTAATTGCATGGCACCAACAATGGAATCGTCAACCTGGTTGGTCATCAGGTGTTCGCCAAACAGAATTTTGCCACCCACTGATTCAAATATTTCTTTCATAGTGGGACTTCCCAAATCTTTGCTTGCGGGAATCGACGCTACTAGAATTCCTTTTGGAAGCGCTTCTGTAAGCTGTGTCCGGATCGTGGCTTCTTTTTCAGTATCTATTTTGTTGGCAATGACCGTAATTACCTGGACGCCTTCATCTATGAAACTCTTGGTAGTCGACACGGCATTGTCCACAATTTCTGAAACCGATTTTCCTTCACCTTTCACAATGATGGCCGCGGGAATACCCAGATTTTTGGCGATGGCAATATTTCCGTCGAATTCCAGGTTTGTGCTGGCGCCCCTGAAATCGGTTCCTTCCACCACCACAAAATCATTTTTTTCCTGTAGTTTCTTGAAGCGCTCAATGATCGTATCAATAACATACGCTTCGTTACGGGAATTGAAATGCTTAACCACTTCGTTACGGGTGAACGCAAACATATCCTGATACGGAATGTCCAGGTTGAAATAGCCGGAGATGGTAGCGAGGTGTCTGTCTCTCTCGTTTCCTTCGCTGCTGATGATAGGTTTGAAGTAGGCTATTTTTTCTGATTTGCCTGTCAGTAAATTAACCAGGCCAAGCGCTATAATTGACTTGCCTGAGTAAGGTTCCGTAGTGTTGAGGTAGATGGCGTTTGTCATGTTGAACTAAACTGATTTGCTGACCATTTCGCAGGGCTGGCGTAAAACTAATGTTAGGCACCACTTCTGGCAGATTTTGCAAAAATCCGCGACGTCTCTGTGCAACACCATCAGGGATTCATCTTTTTGCTGTGAAGTAAAAATGCGAGGAGTACCCTCTAGAATATTCGTAGCAAATTATCATAAAACTTACATGAAGCCCAATCTTAAACGGCAATTCAATATATTTAAACAAGCTTATCAGGCTTTTGTGTAATATTTTGAATAGGGATCTATACTTGGAAACTTCAGCAAATCAGGTAATCAACTGGGTTAATGATAACCTTCCTCCCTTAAGTTGGCGGATCATCACGATGGAAAACATGAAGGTCATGTCAAAGAATAAAATCTACCCATCAAAAATTGACGATACAACCAAATTTAACGAGGAAGTGATGGCCGGCCTCACCCGTTCGATAAAGGAGCGTTATCAGAAAGAGTTGCCTAACTGTTGGATATAGGATGAAGCGGCGCGCAATTATTTTTTTCACATCCGCCCTTTTGGCAGTCATTCTAATCGGGTGGATCTTTTGGGAACAGGAAGTGAAGTATTCATTACCTACATCTATTCCGGATCATTTTAAAGATGTGGAATTGGGTCAGGCGATAGACCTATCGTTTTACCACCTTTTGCCGGGTAAGATAGCCATGCTTCATTTCTTTAATCCCCATTGTCCGTGCTCACGCTTTAATATGATGGAGTTTGAGCGCCTGTCAATGAAGTATAGAGACCAGGCAGACGTGTACGTCATCCTACAATCGTCAGACGAAAGTGACGTTGAGAAATTCAGGTCGAAGTACAAACTGAACCTGCCCGTTCTTTTGGATAAGAATGGCGAGATTTCGGATAGGTGTGGGATTTATTCAACTCCCCAGAGCGTGTTGCTCGATAGGGAATCCAGACTCTATTTCAAGGGCAATTACAATGCAGCACGTTATTGTTCGCGTAAAGAGACAAGCTTTGCTGAAATGGCAATGGACCACTTATTACAGGATGAAACGCTTCCACTTTGGATAACGACCGAATTGACGCTTCCTTACGGTTGTGCCCTTCCTTCAGATGAGTCGTATCCGCCGTTTGAAATCGCGCGCTTTTTTAACTGATTTTTATATGAGCATCACCACTTCAATAGAATCGTCAAGCATTCCGACTAGTTATCTCACCAGATTCACTAGGCAGACCAATAAGCGGTCGGACGCACTCATTGAAATTTTTCTGATAGGATATTTTCTGTTTGGCTTGGCGATAGCGTCACAATACGATACATGGTTCATCGCCATAACCATTGGAGGAATATTGATGGCGATCTATTTCCTTGCAAAAAGGATGTTTTCAGGGGGTACCGTCCATCAGTTTGTTGCCAGTGCTGTTGTCGGTGTTTTTATGGGACAGTTCATTTATCAAACTCACGGTTTGTTTGAAATGCATTTTTTTGCATTCATCGGAGCAACGCTGTTAATCACTTACCAGAATTGGAAAGTCCAGATTCCATTAGCAATAGTTATAGTTTTGCATCATGCTGTTTTCGGATATTTGCAATACATTACGTTCATACAAAATGGTGCCGGTAAAGTATACTTTACGCAGCTGAATTATATGGACATACACACCTTTATAATGCATTGTTTTCTGGCCGTAATCATTTTGGTCATTTGTTGTTTATGGGCTTATGAACTGAAAAAGCGAACTGTCGAGAATGCCAAAAATATTCATGCTGTAGAAGAACTATCGATAAACTTTTCAAAGAATCTTGAATTTGCCAATATGCTAGCCAACGGCGTCTATGACCAGGCGACTGAAGTTGACAGAAAGGACCCGTTCGCTGTTGTTTTGGTTGAGTTGCAGGAGAAACTTAAAGCAACAAGAGTAGCAAATTCTGTCGACTTGAACGGAAAGTGAACAGGTGTGGTCATATAAAGGCCGCCCGAATGTAACATGTCGTTCGGCATGTGATACTCTACACTATAGTACGTTACGATCAGCACCGATGCCGTTTGTCGAGAAGAAGGGGCAATACTCTTCAATGGGCGGTTACAAGGCCTCTACAGGTGGGAAGCGGAGCAACCATCCCCCTGAACGGAAGTCCTTAGTTGAACAGTGTCGCCTTCGTTTTTTAGCGACGCAATTGTCACCTTTTAGTCAATGTCGGGTAATACAAGGGAATCCATGCATCCAGTATGCCTGGGATTACTATCTCATTGTTCCACGGCAAACGCAACAGCATGAAAAGACTCTGCTTAATCCTACTTTCGTTTTGTGCATGGGCCGTAGCCCTTGCTCAAAACCCAACTGTTCACTACGACACCATTTACTCGGAGATTTTACAGGAAAAGAGGCCTCTTCAAATTTACTTTCCGACAAATTATCAACCCGGCGCTGCAAGTAAGTTTGACGCGGTGTACGTGCTGGACGGCGAGTGGAATACATCATTGACATCCACGGTTCATAATTTTCTAGCCTACGCAAAATTTGTTCCTGAAGACATCATCATTATTGGCATCAACAATCCATCAAAAGGCGATGTTAACTTGCGCGACCGGGATTTTACTCCCACGCACACTGACTACGGACCTGTATCAGGTGGCGCTGACAAATTCCTTGCCTGCATCAAGGAGGAGTTGATGCCGCACATTCAACAGAGTTACTCGGCAAAAAAAGAAGGGGGTACCCTTTACGGAACGTCTCTTGGAGGGCTCTTTGCGTTATATGCTTTCTTGATGGAGCCTCAGCTATTCAAATCCTACTTAACTGTCGAACCGGCCTTATGGTGGGACAATCACTACTTAACTGGGTTCGCGAAAAAAAGACTTGACGAGCTCAAAGATTTAAACAACACCGTTTGGGTTGCGTCACGAGACGGAAATGCACTTCAACAAATGGGTGTCGGGGGAATGGATTCGGTTTTTCGTAAGAGTGCTCCATCGGGGCTGGTATACAAAAGCGTTGCGTATCCAGACGAAACTCACTTCTCAGCAATATGGAAAGGCATTTATGACGGGCTAAAATTTTCGTATACAGGCCATCTGAAAGAAGGAAACATCCGGATCAATCCCATGAATGGTATTGTGCTCAAAGAAGAGCCCTTCCGTCTATCGTGCTACAATTCGGGGGCTGACTCAACGATGCGTTACACAACCGACGGCTCGTCACCTACCTTGGCCTCATCAAGACTGAGAATTGAAAATCTAATGGCCTTCTCCGATTCCAGGACACTCACCGTAAAATCATTTAGTCCCCGCGAAGAGTTCAATTATACGAGGACGGGACGTTTTGAAGTTGGAAGTAGGTTGCCTTCGCTGGCTAAACCGAAAGGCGTGAAGGCCGGGGGGCTGCATTATGTCTATTACGAAGGTGACTGGGATGTCGTTCCTGATCTCAAAAAACTGAAGCCACAGCGATCGGGGTTAGCCGACAAGAACTTTGACCTCAACAACCTCTCTAATTCAACAAGCTTTGTTTGCATTTTGAACGGATATCTCGAAATCACGGAGGCAGGCTATTGACGACCGGCGATCGTCGGGAGTTCCGGCAGCAATGCGAATTACTTATCCGGATAACTATTTCAGATGAATATACTTAGCCGGATAAGTATTTTGTATATATTTGAGCAACAACCATCCGGCAATGCCTCAGAAAAAGAGTAACGAATCAATCACGGCCCTGCTGACGCAGATCGGCAAGATCCACCGCAACAAGACGAATGAGTTGCTTTCAGAAGCCGGAATACATGCCGGTCAGGACATTTTACTGTATTTTTTGTCCATCGAGGATGGTCAGACCGTTTCAGCGCTCGTCGAGAAGATGTGCAACCAACATGCCACACTCTTCAATATGCTGGAACGTATGGAAGCCAATGGCATGGTGCGGAAAGAGAAAGATAGCGCGGATAAAAGGACCTCCAGAGTCTACATAACCAGCAAAGGAAAAAATGCATACAAGAAAGTTACTCAAACCTGGGTTCATCTGGAAGCAACAGCCCTTGCGGGAATTAACAAGGAGGATGCGAAAATATTAGAATCGCTGCTTAAGAAGGTGCAGCGCAATCTGAGTTGAGTTTTTATGGAATTACTTAGTCGGCTTATTAAATAATAAACAGACATTATGAAAGTAGCAATATTAACAGGCAGCATCAGGCATGGACGCCAATCTCACCAAGTTGGATTATTCCTGGAAGAACTGATCGTGCAAAGAAACATTGAGGTATCACTCATCGACCTCACCGAATACCCGTTACCGGTTCTTGGAAGCGCTAATACACATCCTGAGCATCGAGAATTCATCAGTCGTCAGTTTTCAGAAGCAGATAGCCTTCTGTTCGTCAGTCCTGAATACCATGGAAGCTTTTCCGGGGTGATCAAAAATGCGTTGGATCATTTCTGGAGTGAATTCAAAAAGAAGCCGATCGGGGTGGTGACTGTTTCCAGCGGGAAATTTGGAGGCATCAATGCTTCAACCCATCTCCAGCACGTCATCCTGAGCCTGGGGGCATATCCCCTGCCGCTGAAGTTGCTTGTTCCGGAGGTTCACAGCGCATTCACTAAACTCCCCGACGCTGTCGACCCGAGCCTTCTCGCCGCTGCGAAAAAGTTCCTCGACGACTTCCTGTGGTTCGCGGACGCCATCTATATCAAAAAACAAAGCAGGCTCACGCCATACTAAGTATCATCTAAAGCATTCATTATGAAAACCGCCGATAATATAGCATGGAACAAACAGGAGGAGATTGATTCCATCATGCACGCCATGTCGGACTTTGAAAAACATGCCAATAACCATCAGCCTGAGAAGGCGGCTGAATTTGTCAGTCAGAATGCAGTTATTGTTAACGTTGTAGGCATTCGACTCACGGGTAAGGACGAATTTTACCAATTTATAAAGAAGGCCATGCAGGGAAGACTAGCTAATCTTGTGCGAAAGAATGAGGTCAAGGACATTCAATTCCTTCGACCTGACATTGCAGTGATCAGCGCAACCCAAGTGGCATCGACCAGAGAAGGCTCCGTTCTCAAAGAGCATGGGTCGGGAGCCATGACCGTTGTATTGACAAAGGAGGATGGAAAATGGCTGGTTGCAGTAGCCCAGAATACAATGATCGGGGAATGGAATGAATGATTGACTAGTGGGCTGGATGATCGATCCTGACCCCGCTATTTTACATCCTATCTGTTAAACACCTCTGGAATAGCCGTTTTTCTATAAGTACATTGAAATAAAGTGATCTCATTAGGTGAAATCTCAATTCGATTTCCGGCTGCGTTTTACAGCATTTGATTCAGGTAAAAGGGCTTTTATTGGAAGCCTTTTTTATTTAATCTCCGGGCATCAATTTCCTTCACACTTTTTAGCACGTGACGGGGAATCATCAGCTGCACAGGCCTTTTTATCGTTGATCAGTGTTGGTTTTACAAAACTCTCTTTGGCTTTTTCAGCCCACTCCTTTTTAACGAGTTCAAAATCCTTACGGAATTTCTTGTTCAGGAAAAGCTTGTTCACAAACTGACGCGCAAACATTCGCGCAGATTCAGAATCTGATGGATAGTGAACCCCAATTATTTCCCTGGAATGGGCCATATCGTAGGCATCCTTCAAAAACACGTCAGCGAACTCCAGTGCAAGTTCCTGATAGATATAGGCATTTACATAAGAATTAGCTGCATGGCCACTCGGATAAGCTGCCCAATCGGTTTCCTGCAAATTCTTGATGTCCGAGTCAATGAATACAGGTCTCATACGCGCGTACTTGAATTTCAACGACCAAATGAAAAAGCTCGCATCACGCCAGGCGTTTGCCATCAGATCGGCCGTCACCGGCAAGTTCTCATGGTTAAACCATGAACCGATAGAGCTTCCAATGTGAAAGAGGTTTCTTCTGTACATGGAGTATGTAGAATCTCCTGGTTGGACACTCAGGTTATAATAAATGTCTGCCATGTAGAGGCTTGCCCTGACTTCTTCGTCCGTTCTGGAGTTCTGCAACGCAAGCAGATAATTGATTTCTGCCCTTGTTTGCTCTGAACTGTTTGCAGGAACATCCGGAATTACAAAATCATTAACACTTACTTCCTGAAGGTAGTAGGGTGTCCGGCTCATTCTTCTATCAATGGTCTCCTTATCGGTTATAAATTTCTGCTTGTCGATCCCTTCATTGGACGACTTAGCCTTCGGGCTAAACGCAGTCAGTTGCTTGTAATGGCCCCGTGCTGGTGTTAGCGCTCGTTGATGATCCTTTTCTTTTTGACCGAATCCGATTGATACTACAGTAAACAGTGCCAGAATAATTGAAACGATTCTTTTCATGTTGTGGGAATTTACTAATATGACGGAAACGTATTGAAAAAGACGCAAGAATTTTCCGCGTCTTTATGGACCCGGAACGTTGGTTCTGCCCTTCAAATTCAAATCCCAAACTCGTCTCGTTGAGGACACGAGCACGGAGTTTTATTTTCACAAACAACAACGTTGCCGTATAAATCCAGTTTGATCTGGTAGGCTTCATCCATCTTTTCCTTTAGCATCTGGCGGGCACGTTGAACCCTGGACTTCGCACCTGAATATGAAATGCCCAGCGTATTAGCTAACTCAAGCTGAGAAATATTCTTTAATTCAGTCAGCTCTAATGCTTGTCGGTATTTGTCCGGAAGGGTCGCAAGCATGTCCGAAAGACAGGACGACACACAGTCATTCAATGAGACATTCTCGCTTTCCCAATCGATGTCATGCGCGTTTAATATTTTTGCTTTTTTACGGAAATAATCCGTGATCGTATGGCGGGTGACCTGGAAGATCCAACTAACGAGTTTATCTGATTCTTTTAACTGACCGACTTTCGCATGAACCTTCAGGAATACATCCTGGACAATATCGTCTGTGATCGCTTTGTCTCTGGTTTGTTTGAAGACAAAGCTCTTCAACCTATCCTGGGTGCTAGCCCAAATCAAAGTCTCTGAAGTATTCATGGGATAGCTTTTTGGCTCCTATCTTACTCATTTTTTCGATAGCACAGTGCGGTCTGGATATAATCGTTTCTTAAACCAAAACGCCAGATTAACCAGTAGGATTAACGCTGGGACTTCGATCAAAGGGCCGATAACGCCTGCGAAGGCCTGTCCTGAATTAATTCCGTACACACCTACCGAAACAGCAATAGCTAATTCAAAGTTGTTTCCTGTCGCTGTAAAAGAGACCGAAGCATTCTCTTCATAATTTGCTCCAAGTTTTTTCGAAAATATGAAGCTGATGGTAAAAATAAGGATGAAATAAATTACCAGTGGTATAGCAATTCTTATAATATCAATAGGCAGATCAAGGATCATTTTGCCCTTTAAACTGAACATTATCACAATGGTGAACAGTAAAGCAATCAGGGTAAGAGGACTGATCTTTGGTACAACGTTGGTAACATACCACTCTTCACCTTTAACTTTCTTGAATAGATATCGGGTCAAAAATCCAGCTAGAAAAGGGATGCCAAGGTAAAGAAATACGCTTTCAGCGACATCACTCATTTGCACGTCTATGACTGATCCATTAATGCCAAAATATGGCGGTAGAACTGTGATGAACAGCCAAGCAAAAATGCTGTAGAACAAAACTTGAAATATGCTGTTTAGTGCTACCAGTCCAGCTGCATATTCTTTATCGCCTTTTGCTAAGTCATTCCAAACAAGTACCATTGCTATACACCGGGCAAGCCCAATCAGGATCAGGCCAACCATATACTCTGGTTTGTCATGCAGAAAAATAATGGCAAGGAAAAACATGAGGATAGGACCGATTATCCAATTAAGCAAAAGAGAAAGGCTGATAACCTTTACATTTCTAAATACTTTACCAAGATGTTCATATCTGACTTTTGCAAGTGGAGGGAACATCATTACAATAAGACCAATGGCAATCAATATGTTGGTAGTGCCAATCTGAAAATGACTCATCAAATTTTCTATAGGTAAAACATTTCCGATACCAATTCCTATAGCCATTGCTAGAAAAATCCACAGGGTTAGATACCGGTCTAAAAATCCAAGTTTTGAATTACTCATTAATAAAATCAGTTTAGAGCGACTGATTGTTCAGCCTCATATTTATCAAACGCAGATCGTTGCAAATGTTGAATACGCCTTGAGTCCGGGTATAGAATGGCTGCCTTTTTCAAAGCCCTCAAGCCTTCCAGGGAGTTATTTTTATTTATATGATTTACACCGATATTGTAATAGTGCAGACCGGAAAGTTCTTTCAATGAGATCTCGTCATAGACCGTATCGGTATTAAACGGTGGCGCAAACGTTCCCTTTACCTTAGCTCGTTTTTGTTTGTCCATCAAATACTCATTTAATCTCTTGCCCGCATCTGACGCGCTGGTAACCAAGCCATTGAATGGATCAGTAGATTCTACCATAACCTTTGACTGGCCTAAGTTTATTATGAGAAACAAGTGAAATCGGGTTTCGTAGATTGAGGCTATATACCCAAGTTGATTTAGAAGTGTAGCATACAACGCCACGCCTGATACGCAATTGTATTTTCCCTTATTAAACACACCAGTGAACGATTGAGGATAGTCATATTGCCTTAAGTATTTTCTGTTGGCATCGTTAAAGACATACCGCAAAAAATAGACTTCACCCTTAAACTTGTTTTTTTCAATAGAAGCAATATTGCTGTAGGCGCGGATTTCATCGCTAACCTGCTTATATGCTTATAGGAAACCGAATCTACTGAAGGATCTGGAGCTAAGAAAAATACTAGCGGATCACAATCGCTTTGTTTGTCATTCTGAAATGCATTCTTCTCAAGAGATGAATCAAATAGTAAACAAAACCTGAGACCGGGGACATCCTGGCCCAACGCAGCATAAGTTCCCAGCACCAGAAAAAGCAATATTGTACCCTTATTTTTCATACTGACACTAAAGCTTTACTAATGAAAAGGCGTAAAGAATGTCTCTACCGATCTCATGAGTGCGCTCAGTATACTTTTCTGATTCCTGGGGTGTACCATCGAAATCCTTTGGATCATCATAGGGCGTGGCAATCCTGAGTGCTGCGCCAAGTACCACAGGGCAATTTTGATCCGCCTGAGAGCATGTCATAATCGCGCCAAAACCTTGTTTTGGATTTTTATCCGAATCATACTTTTTGGAGAAAGCTTTTATTGCGGGAGTATCATCTGCAAACCGAATTTCATACAATGGATTTTCTCCACCCGTTGTGTCGATAATCTTGAACCCAATGTCGGACATTGCTTTGACGGCACGCGGATTGAATGCTGTTGCTTCTGTTCCGCCTGAATATGTAACTACCCCCGAAATACTATAGTAGGCTGCTGCTGTTTGTGCCCAAATTTGTGCAATGTGACTTCTGCGGGAATTATGTGTACAGATGAATATCAATTCTGCCTTACCTCCGCTGTTACGCTTTTCTTCAATAAATAAAGCAAGTCTTTTAAGTGCTTTTCTCCGGTCTTCGGGGATACGGTCAAATTCCTTTTGGTATTGATCGAGGTGCTTAATAATGGGAGAATAGATCTCTTTTGAATCTGTAAATGACATCAGTATTACGATTAAAATTAGTATTGCAACCCCGTTTCATTGGGCTTGGTTATAAAGTTATTTGACTAAGCTCTTGAAGCATATAGTTATTAATCGCAGCAACCAGGTGCGCAACAGTTCTCCGGCTTCTTGGCATATACGGTAACGCTGAATATGCCAGTCGTTCCTGAATTGAACTCTGTAATCTGATCAGTTGATAAATAGTCTTTAAGAATTTCCGCTGGAAGTGTAATGCGCTTTTCCTTTTGAATTATAATGTCCGTGAAGCCCGTCTGCTGAATGATCGCCAAGTACTCGTCTTTTTGAATTGCTCCGGCAACGCAACCTGCATACATCTCTGCAGATTTTCGCAAACCTTCCGGGAGATCACCAACGAGCACGATATCTGATACGCTGAAGTGGCCGCCTTTTTTCAAAACCCTGAATGTTTCTGCGAAAGCCTGCTTCTTATTTGGCACCAGGTTAAGCACGCAATTGCTTACGATTACATCCGCAATGTTTCCAGTCAGTGGCATGTTTTCAATATCTCCCTGTCGGAACTCTACATTCTTATAGCCAAGTTTCTCAGCGTTGATCTTTGCCTTCTCAATCATCTTATCGGTAAAGTCAACGCCGATAACTTTTCCACTTTCACCCGTAATGGAGCGGGCAACAAAAGCGTCATTGCCTGCACCTGAACCAAGATCAACTACGGTATCACCTTCCTGGATTTTCGCAAACTCGGTTGGCAATCCACATCCTAAGCCCAGGTCGGCATCAGCAACATACCCATCAAGCTTTGTGTAATCATCGGCCATAACGGTGTAGTCTATGGTTCCGCAACCCGTTGCGCCACAACAACTGGAAGCATTTGTGTCCTTGCTTTGCAAAGCGATCTGGGCGTACTTCTCTTTAACAAGTTCCTTTAGCTGTTCTGATGTTTGATTTTCCATGCTTATAATATTATCGTAATATTGCGATCAATCAAGTCAAAAAAATAGCGTTAGCAGCACTCAGTCCCTTTGTACGTTTCGAACAGGTCGCCAATCAATTTCTTCGCTTTGTTCCAGGCCTTCTCGTCTATACAATAGCATACACTTGGCCCTTCAATGTCTCCTTTAATAAGTCCGGCTTTCTTAAGCTCATTCAGATGTTGAGAAACGGTTGATTGAGATAGCGGCAGTTCATCTACGATGTCCCCGCAAATGCACGATTTTGATTTAATCAAAAACTGAAGGATGGCAATACGGGCTGGGTGGCCCAATGCTTTGGTCAACATTGCCAGTTCATTCTGCGCTTTTGTAAATTCCTCTGTTTTTGTCAGTCCCATATTCTACCTATCGTAAAATTACGATAAATGTTTCATTCGTCATAATATCTTTGTAAGATTTTTTAACTGGGGCGTCAGCCTTTGACAGAGGGAGGTAGATCGTTAATTATAGCCGTCCTTATTCAAGATTTTCTTGCAATGGGCAATTGAAAGCTTCTTCTGCCGGCTTTCATCTGCGTTACGTACTAGAGTCCCGAGTTCGATTCTGGTTTGGGCCAGGAATAGAACCCTCAATGGATTGTCGGCTATCAATACGGCCAGTGTTTGCAATCGGGTTCGTACGCGATCGGTTTGGATTCGTCGATGGTTTTTTTTATTTCTGTTCTTGCAGCGAAAATTTCTTTTACGATCTTTCTGATCTCTGTTTAGTCGACTGCTTTTGGGATGTAAGCGTTTGCACGATGAACGATGATCATGTCGCTTTTCGGAAATAGCATCAATACGTGCCCGCCATAGCCTTCGGCGGTGTAGCATTCTGGCTTCCCTCGGATCTCGGTCGCTAATGAATCCAAGGCAGAGAAAAATATTTCCCATCTAAGTACATAGCTGGGAATATTTGATTTACAACAATCCCAATTTCACATGCAAAGTGAAGTTGCCTGAAAAAGGTTCGAAGGCGTTCCCGCCAGGTTCTAATAAATAGATAAGACCTTACTCGCTTCGTAAACTCTTCAACGGGTTCGCAACAGCGGCTTTCACGCCGTGAAAGCTTACAGTAAACAATGTGATCAATAGCACACTCGAACCCGTAGCCACAAACACCCACCAGTTGATCTCCGTGTGGTAATGATACGTCAACAACCACTTCTGCAAATAATACCACGCTATCGGCATCGCTACCAATAAAGAGATCGACACGAGCACAACAAATTCCTTCGATAGCAACATCCAAATATTGACAAGCGAAGCGCCAATCACTTTTCTCACACCGATCTCCTTCGTTTTCTGTTCTGCCACAAACGATGAGAGTCCGAACAATCCAAGGCACGAAATAAAGATTGCAAGCACAGCGAATACCGAAGCGAGGTTGCCGATACGTTGCTCTGCTTTGAATTTCATTCCATACTCATCATCCACGAAGCTATATTCGAGCGTGCTCGAAGTCACCAGCTTGTCGTGGATCTCCTCAATGGCCGACAACGATTCGGCAGTGCTTTTCTCCGGGTTGAGCCGGATAATCATCTGACCCAAACCGTTGTTCACAATATCCTTATCCAACCAGTAAAAGCCCGGACTCACCGCTTCGTAGGGACTGCTAGCAATCACATCTTCTATTACACCAATAATCTCACGCTCCATGCCATTTGCATTGATCGTTTCGCCAACAGGATTTTCGAAACCGATATAATCTGCCGCCGCCTTATTGATAACAACGGCATTCACATCCGTTGAATGTTCACGCGAAAAATCCCTGCCCTTCAATATCTTCCATTGGATCGTTTTACCGTACTCTTCATCAATCCACGTCACCGTAAAATTCGGATCAGTGTCCGGATTTTTTCCGCGCCAGTTAAATCCACTCCAGTTGTCCCAAATGTCGGTGACCGGACTGCTCGCAAACGCCACGTCTGTCGCAATGCGATTCGAAAGCAACTGATTTCTCATCGCAAGCTTACTTTTATCAAATTCTACATCGTGAATAGCAATACGAATGAGATTCTGTCGATCATAACCGACCGGTCTTGCTTGCGTGAATTGTACTTGTTGATACACGATGATCGTTCCGATGATGAGCACCGACGACACACCAACCTGGATTACCACGAGAAATTTGCGCGGCATTGAAGCAAATTTGCCAACGCGAAATGTTCCTTTTAAAACTTTTACCGGTTGAAATGACGAGAGATAGAACGCCGGATACAGTCCTGCGAGAAACGCAGTGATAATAAGAAAACCGAGACTCGCCATCCAGAAATATATATTTGCAAAAGGGAGCGAGATCTTTTTGTCTGATAATTGATTAAAAGCAGGGAGCGATAGCGATACCATCAACAGGGCAACAGCGAATGCGATGGAGACGATCATAAAAGACTCACTCAGAAATTGATTGACGAGTTGAGACTTCATCGAGCCGATGGCCTTGCGAACGCCAACTTCACGTGCGCGTTTTTCGCTTCGTGCCGTACTTAAATTCGTGAAGTTGATGCAGGCAAGCAGCAATACAAAAGCGCCGACGATTCCAAACAGCCACACGAACGTGATACGTCCGGTAGCGGGATATCCGTCTTTGAATTCAGAATAGAGGTACCAGTTTTTGATTGGATTCAGCCATACTTGCGTCAGATGCTCCCGGGAATATTTTGCCACTTCTTCCGGCGTGTCTTTCAGGTAGAGATCTGCAATGACCGCGTTGGCTTGTTCGATCGAAATATTGTCGGCCGCCTGAACAATGATACGGGATGCATTATTTCCCCAGTTGGTTTCATTTGCTTTCATGAACGGCGTATTGTTCTTCAGGCCTTCGAAGTTTCCAAAGAACTCGATGTGACCAAAAAAGGAATTAGGCGCCATGTCGTACACGCCAGTGATAATCGCATCGTGCGATGCATTGATCCTCACTGTTCGACTGACGGGGTCCTCGTCGCCAAAGATTGCTTCTGCAGCTGATTTCGAAATGATGATTGCATTCGGATCGTCGAGGCTGTTGATGTCGCCACGAATCATTTTCATAGAGAAAATATCGATGGCCGATTTATCGATGTATTGGCCCTTCTTGCTGAAATTGCGCTCACCAACACGGATCGCATAATCGGCCTCCCACCACATAATCGCAACGTTCTTGAAGAGATGACCATATTTTTCTGTTAGGATCTTGGCAACAGGTTGAGCTGTTCCGAACCAGCTAACGGTGGTTTGACCTACCGGATCTACATTGGTGCGGTAAAACATGGCGATGTGATCGTAGTTCGTATAGCTGTGATTGTAGCTCACCTCATCGTACACCCATAACCCGATCATAATCGTTACCGACATCCCCACGGCGAGTCCGCCAATGTTGATGAGGCTGTACATTTTGTGTCGGAGAAGATTTCTGAAGGCGACTTTGAAATGATTGCGGATCATGACGGTAGCGGTTTATCCTGTTTCATAGACTACAGGCGAGTTGAGAAATGGTTACAACAGAACTTTCGTTGAATTCAACATTATCGTCAAACAATTTGAAAATTGCTTTTTTTAAACCGGCCTTTCGATAGCGTCTTTCAATCTTTCACTGAAAAGTATTTCTCCAGCATTCCCATGATTATTTCACAACTCCGCACAGGAATCCGGTGAAACTCGCTATAAAATTGGATTCGAAACATTCCCGTCAGGTTCAGGAGGCCTCACAAATTGTTAGACGGAAAGATCATAAAAGGTAATCTTTCTTGTGAGTTCAATAGCTGCTTGCCTGCGGGCTAAGGTTTACAAAAGGGTGATTATGTGAGTGATGTAAGCTTCTCAGGAAAAGTGCCAGGAGACTAATCAATTGAATCATTTAAGTAGTGCCAATCTCGTAACGATAATGAGGACGCACCAGCACTTATTCGGACTTCAGACTATTGACAGGATTGATAATTGCCGCACGAATGGCGTGGTAGCTGACAGTTGCCAACGCAATCAGCAACGCGCCTCCAACTGCTACGGCAAAGATCCACCACGAAATTTCCGTGCGATATTCATAGTGACTGAGCCAGTCGTTAAACAGGTACCATGCGATTGGGGTTGCCACCAGGCAAGCGACAATCACCAGGATAACGAAATCCCTGGAGAGCATTTTCCATAAGCTGGCCACGGATGCCCCGAGTACTTTTCGAATCCCTAGTTCTTTCATTCGCTGTTCGGCAACGAACGAAGCCAGACCAAACAACCCCAGGCAGCTGATCGCAACGGCGAGTACAGCAAAGATCGAAGACAATTTTCCAACGCGAACTTCAGATGAAAACTTTTGCTCAAATTCCTGGTTTACGAATTTATAATCGAACGGAACATTCGGAACTATTTTCCTGAACACCGACTCCACCAGAGCGATGGATTCAGCAGCACTTTTATCCGGGTTCAATCTCAGGTTGATCCAATTGACGGATTTATAATCGAGCAGGTAAATGGCTTGTTTTACCGGAGAGTAAGGCGACTGAATAAGTACGTCCTCAACAACCCCGATGATATGGAGTTTGTCTGGTCCCCATGTAATCTCCATCCCCACGGGATCCTTGATACCCATAAACTTTACAGCGGCCTCGTTCAGAATAACAGCACTGAAGTCGGTCGAATGGTCACGTGAAAAATCTCTTCCTTCTTTGATCACCCAGTTTATTGTTTTTCCATACTCGTGTGTCGTTTTAATGGTCGCAAACTCCGGCATCAATGCAGGGTCCTTCCCTTTCCATTCAAACCCTCCGTTGTTGTTCCAAATTGCCGTGAGCGGACTCTGCGACTCGGACATTTCCAGCACAGCCCCAGAGTTTTTGAGTTCGTTGCGCAGCGCGTCAAACTTTCCGTGGAAGTCAGGCGATTTCATCGAGATCATAACGAGCCCGTTTCGATCATAGCCAACGGAGCGGTTTTTGGTGAATTGAATCTGACGATAGACAATTACAGTACCTATAATCAGAGTTACAGACACGGTAAATTGGACAACCACAAGGACTTTTCGCGGAAGGGAAGAGAATCGTCCGCCTTTGAATATGCCTTTCAAAACCTTGACGGGTTGGAAGGAACTTAAATAAAGTGCCGGATACGATCCGGCCGTCAATGTTGTTACGACAATGAATCCAGTGCTAACCAGCCAGAACCGCGGGTTCACCCAATTGATAATGATTCTCTTGTCAGCCAGCTCATTGAACCACGGCAGCGATAACATGACAAGACCCATGGCAACAAAAAAAGCAAAAAAAACAACAAGAAACGATTCACTTAAGAATTGATTGATCAACTGACTCCTCACCGAGCCGATCGTCATGCGGATCCCGACCTCCTTAGCACGCTTCTCCGAACGCGCTGTGCTTAAGTTCATAAAATTGATACATGCGAGGAGCAATACAAACCCTCCTATAGAACCAAACATCCAAACCATTTGAATTCTGCCACCTGCTTGCTTGCCGTCTTTGAAATCTCCGCGCAGGTACCAATCGCTCATCGGAAGAAGGGCCAATTCAGGATCGAATTTCTGTTCTTCTTTAACGGCATTGAATTTTACTTTTTTTATTTTTTCGGATAAGGCCTTCATATCCGAACTGGTATTCGCTTGCACATACATTTGGAACGAATTGTCTCCCCAATTCGTCAGGTTTTCTTTTACCCAGCCTTCTGTAATATAAAGTTCCCAACTGGCAATGAAGTCGAGTTCATGAAATGTCGTATTGTAGGGGAGATCCTGGTAAACACCAATGACTTTGACGTCATATTTGTTATCGATCCGCAGCGCTTGATTTATGGGGTCCTGTTCTCCAAAAAGAGCTTTCGCTGTCGATTGTGATAGCAATATTGATGAAGGGTCATGTAATCCTTTACGGGTTCCATTAACCATTTTTAAGCTAATCATCTCCGGAAAATCTTCCTGGTAATAGTTTCCGATTTTTCCAATGAAGTGATCTCTGACAGACAAGATATGCTCCCCTGTCCAGCTAGACATTGAGATATGCTTGAAGTCAGCGCCGTAGCCAGTACGCAAGGCATTTTCGAATGGACGAGGTACGGCATTGCCGGTTTCGCGGACGCCATTGAAGGTCGCGTGCTGAAGCACCTGTGCGATGTCACTGTAGTTATCGTGGTAATGATCGTATGAAAGTTCATCATGAATCCAAAGGCCGATCGTCATTGCAACAGCCATTCCGAGGGCGAGGCCACCAATATTGATGAGAGAATTAACTCTGTTTTTGTTAAGGCTGCGAAAGGCTACTTTGAAGTAATTTCGGAACATATCGTATGACTTAGGTGATGCATATTTCCTTTTTCGAAGTGCAAACGGCCGCAAATAGTTAAGGACCGGGTACCAATAATTCAGCCGCGCACGCAGTAACGATTTGCGTTTGGCCGGGATATTAAAATTCTTCTCCAGGTCGCCAGTAACTCATTCTATCAATTTATGCCGTAGGAAGCCTGTAGCAGTTTTGTAGCGGATATCGGTGGTCGTTTTGTACTATCCTTCACGAATCAGTTTTGCGGTTTTCCGTTTACTGCGTTTCGTGTGATTTGTTCTGCTTTTTAGCATTAAATACAGGAGAGTTTTAAGAAGGTTACACGCGTGGTTAACTTTTTCAGTAACCACCGTGGCTGGCTTACCGAGCCGCAGGCTGGGAGGAGTCAGATGATGCCAGCCTCCTTGTAGTGACTAATGGTTTGGATTGAAAAACCATGAACTGAACGGAATGTGGGTTTTGTGAAGACGCTCGGATCTGGCGCATCCAATCACAAGGAACATCACAAAGACAAGGAAATTCCATCGAATTTCTACGGTCATAAATAAAACAGCAAAATAAATTTTGAGAAACCAATCAGTTGCGTATGTTTGCAACCGAATAGTTGCACATAAAACCACGATGAGACGAGATATTTTTCAAGCTATTGCCGACCCTACAAGAAGGGCAATTCTGGTGCTTATCGCTGCACAGGCTATGACACCTAATTCCCTGGCAGAACACTTTGATACCACGCGACAAGCGGTTTCAAAACACTTGAAGATTTTAACGGAGTGTGCGTTGGTGAAACAAGAGTATCAAGGAAGAGAAATTTACTATCAACTTGAGATTGATAAAATGAAAGAGATTGACAAATGGATTGAACAATTCAGAAAAATTTGGGAAACCCGATTCAATCAACTTGACATAGTATTATCAACAATTAAAAAACAAAAAAAATGAAAAACGGTTTGCTATTTGATTTTACCGTTGACAAGGTAAAAAAAACGGTATTCATAAACAGAGAATTTGATGCCGGCCTTTCGCTGGTATGGGATGCTTTTACCAAACAGGAAATTCTTGACCAATGGTGGGCACCTAAACCCTGGGCCTCAAAAACAAAAATCATGAATTTTGAAGTTGGCGGACGAAGATTTTATGCGATGGTAAGCCCGGAAGGACAGGAGCGTTGGTCTATTCAGAAATATACTTCCATCAGTCCAAAAACCAATTTCAAAATGTTGAATGCTTTTGCAGACAAAGATGAAAATCCTGAATTGCCAGGTTCTGAATGGGATTTCAATTTCAGTGAACAAAACGGACCCGATAGCAATCGGGTGACAAAAGTCAGTATTTCTATTTATAATGAATCCCTTGACCGCTTAGAGAAGATGATTGAAATGGGCTTCAAGGAAGGATTTACGATGACGTTGAAAAGCCTGGAAGAAATATTGACATCATGGAAGAATAAGTAAGCACAACGACCAAAAAGATGCAGCATAAATAACAATTTGTTAAGAAATGGTCGAAGCATTTAAAACAAATGTTCAGGAACGCGCTCTCTTTCAAACAGTACCATTGAAAACAAAAAACGGGCAGATCAGAAATTTGCCTGACCTGCCCGGTCTGGTAGATCTGACCGGTAGATTGTCGAATTCCGTAAAACAGTTATGTGTTGTAATTCAGGAGGTTATGGCGGCTTAGCCACTTAGAATCAGTTCGATACTTCCGGCTGGGTTTTAAACAGCATTTGATCCGAGAAGAGGCTTCCGCTGGAAGCCTTTTACTATTGAAATTGAAAGCTTAAATCACCCCTTCATAGGCCACCGTTCATGTGAGACATTCTCCATTATTTGCCCTTTCCTGGCGCTTGCCTTGAAAAATAACTAATGAACCTACTGACCAGTCAGTATGTGTTTTTGAGCGTGTGTAGAAAATTATTTTATCGGGTTGGTAATGGGCATCCCAGACTTTTGACGGTGGAGCAACGATATCAATGGAATTTTTGATTGCACGTGTAGCCATAGTTATTCAAATATTTTTTGTTACGTTTTTATAAGCTTTATGATTTGACCGTCTTGTAAAAGCAAAAAAATCGCCCGGACGGCCAGACTCACATTTAAGTATCACGTTTTACTTTTCAGCTATTCATAGCATAGTCAGTGATCTTGTTGAAACGGTTTGGTTCTTACCGGTACTTTCGTTGAATATGCCTCGAGGTATCAGCTTCCTTCTTATTCAAAGCAGGTTGGTGCAGGAATTCTCCCTGCAAAATTGTCCATTTAACGAGGGAAAATGTCCATTTGTCATACCTGGCAAATATCTTAGATTGAGCGCTCTATGTTGAGACCGATACTTTTACCTGTTTTTCTTTTTCTCACCTGTTTCAATCTTTCAGCACAGCAGACCTGCGGCGCCGATGAGGTTTATCGTAAAATGATGCAGGATCCGGATTATAGATTAAAGTACGATCAGTTCAAAACCGTTACGCGCAATGCAGTAGTCGGGCGCAGAAACGTGCGAATTCAGTCAAACAGCACCGTTTATTCTATTCCCATTGTATTCCACATCATGCATAAGGGCGAACCGCTGGGTTCTGGTGTTAATCTCACGGATGAAACAATCGTTGCTGTGGTGAAAGGGATGAATGAACGGTACAGAAAAATTCCAGGAAGCATCGGTGATGGCCATTCGGTCGATATGCAGTTCCAGTTTGTGCTTGCTGTACAAGATCCGGACGGCAATTGCACCAATGGCATCAATCGTGTCGACATGAGCAGCTACCAGGATTATATGGACTATGGCACGGCAGGCCCTTTGAGCGTTCCCTTGGGCATGGAGGATGCCGATGTAAGAGCGCTCAGTTCCTGGGACTCCCATTATTATTGTAACGTGTGGATTGTATCTGATATTTATGGATACGCCGGCTATGCGTTTTATCCCGATCAGCACGGCAATCCATGGGATGGAGTAATGATCAAGTCCGATGTGGTCGGTGATGCCGCTTCGCCTGCATTGACACATGAACTGGGACACTATATCGGCCTCCGCCATGTTTTCGAGGGTGGAGACACAGAGAACTGTCCTGTCAATAACGATTGCGCCATTGATGGCGATGGCGTATGCGACACCCCTCCCCAACTTCTGTCTGCGCCCTGTGAGCCTACGCCGAATTCTTGCGCGCCGGGAGAAATTCTTGAAGCGGTTAACTACATGGGTTACTCCTGCATGAATGAATTTACAGAGGGACAAAAAGAGCTGGCCAGGAATGCCTTTGAGATTTACCGCAGTTCGTTGCTGGAAGAAAACGGAAATCTCGCGCTCGTTCCCGTCGGGACGCCTGCACCCGATTTTACTCTGGTGACAGTGCCAGGCGCTTGCATGATCGCGGGAGATAAAATTCAACTGTTCGACCACACGCTTTGCATTCCCAACACACTCGTCAATTCATGGGAAGGCTCTGGCGTTGCATTCAGTTGGATAATGACAAACAACGATGGAGCCACCCTGACATCAACCGACCAAAATCCTGCTTTCGCCATACCGGCAGAGGGTAGTTACGATGTAACCCTGACGGTCACTTCATCGCTGGGAACGAACTCAGTGACCCAACAGGATTTCGTAATAGCAGGCCCGGCACCTGCACCCGATTTTACGCTGGCAACAAGCACTTGCATGGTCGCGGGAGCTGAAATTCAACTGCTCAACAGTACGCCTTGCCTTCCGAATATCAATGTATCCTTTGACTGGACGATCACAGACAACCATGGCGTAACCCTGACATCAACCGATCAGAATCCTGCCTTCACGATTCCAGTGCAGGGTAGTTATGATGTAACCCTGGCAGTCACCACATCGATAGGAACAAACTCAGTTACCAAACAGGATTTCGTAATAGCGAGTGCGGGACCGGCACCTGATTTTACGCTGACGATAGCGCCTGGCACTTCCCTAACTGCAGGATCTGAAATTCAATTGATCAATGGTACGCCCTGCCTTCCTAACACCAACGTTTCTTTCAACTGGACCATCACCAACAACCATGGCGTAACCCGGACATCAACCGATCAGAATCCTGCGTTCACCCTTCCAGTGACTGGTAATTACGATGTGACCCTGGCAATTACCACACCGCAGGGAACAAACTCTATTACCAAACAGGATTTTATAGTGGTAGGAGAAATACCACAGGCACCGAGCTGTGTTGCCCAGACAGCCGACCCGGTCGATTACCAGTACCGCGGTGACGATATCGGAATCCGTGAAGTAATATTGAATGACCTGGACCATCTTTCAGGAACTACAATACAAGATGCAGCAGGGGGTGTGACCAACGCTAATGGGTATGGTGATTTCAGTGGCAGCCAGATGGCGAACCTCGAGCCATTTACGGAATACACCATCAGTGTTGTACTGAGCGATGTTAATCCTGAAAACGTTCACGTTTACATCGACTTTGATAATAATGGAATCACCGAAGATGACCTCGTGACCTTTGCCTATAATATTCCGGCAGGCTCAGGAACGTACGCGCTTCCTTCTTTTGCATCGCCAGACTTTCCCGTTTACAATACCCGGTTACGCATGCGGGTTGTCGATGAGGATATCTACAGTCCATATCCGGAGACTTGTGGTGTACCCGTCTATGGACAGGCTCAGGATTATAGCGTCATTTTCAATAATTCATTCCCTGTAGCAAACGATGACGCGGCAACCGTCAATGAGGACGAAATGGTTGTCATCGATGTAGCAGATAACGACTCGGACGCAGATGGGACGCTTTTGGCCGGGTCAGTGGACATGGATTTCTCTACTCCTCTCAATCAAGGTGCAAAATCGACTCCGGAAGGAGCTTGGCTGTACGTTCAGGGAAATAGAGTTTCATTCAAGCCCATACCAGATTTCAATGGTACGGCTACGCTGGAATATACCGTCACTGATGACAAGTACATAGTGTCTAATCCGGCCACAATAACCGTAACTGTAACCCCGGTGAATGATCTGCCCTCGTTCACAAAAGGAGCAGATCAATTTGTGAACGAAGGTTCCGGTCCGCAGCTTGTGAATGGCTGGGCAACAGTGCTATCGTCAGGGCCACCGGATGAGGCATTGCAGGAATTGACCTTCTCTCTCTCCAACGACAACAACGCATTGTTTGCCGTTCAGCCTTCCATCGACGCCAACGGAGACCTCACGTACACTTCTGCGAATAACACTTCCGGTTCAGCCATCGTAAGCGTTGTATTGAGTGATAATGGAGGAACAGCTAACGGCGGTGTCAATACGTATACAACGCAAACATTTACGATCACAGTAGCAGAAATACCTCAGGCACCGAGCTGTGTTGCTCAGACAGCCGACCCGGTCGATTATCAGTACCGCGGTGACGATATCGGAATCCGTGAAGTGATATTGAATGACCTGGATCATCTTTCAGGAAGCACGGTGGAAGATGCAGCAGGGGGTGTGACCAACGCTAACGGGTACGGTGATTTCAGTGGCAGCCAGGTGGCGAACCTCGAGCCATTTACGGAATATACCATCAGTGTTGTATTAAGCGATGTTACTCCTGAACACGTGTATGTTTATATCGACTTTGATAACAATGGGATCTCTGAAGATGACCTGGTGACCTCTGCCCATGACGTCCCGGCAGGCTCAGGAATGTATGCGCTTCCTTCTTTTATAACACCTGGCTTTCCCGTTTACAATACCCGGTTACGCATGCGGGTAGTCGATGAGGATATCAATAGTCCATATCCGGAGGCTTGTGGTGCACCTGTCTACGGACAGATCGAGGATTATAGTGTGATCTTCAACAATGTATTCCCTGTAGCGCTGGATGATGCCGTCGCCATCAATGAAGACCAAGTCATTGTCATCGATGTGACGAGTAACGATTCGGATCCCGATGGAACGATTCCCGCTGGGACGGTGGACATGGATTTCTCTATTCCTCTCAATCAGGGCACAAAATCGACTCCGGAAGGAGATTGGCTGTACGTTCAGGGAAACAAAGTTTCATTTACACCAAAACCAAATTTCAATGGTGTTGCTACGCTGGAATATACGGTCCAGGACAATAGATACACAACGTCTAATCCTGCCACGATAATCGTAACCGTTAATGCCGTTAATGATCCACCATCGTTCACGAAAAGAGCAGATCAAATTATAAATGAAGATTCCGGTCCGCAGCTTGTGAGCGGCTGGGCAACGGCGCTATCGACAGGTCCTTCGGATGAATCGTCACAGGAATTGACATTCACCGTTATGAATGATAACCATCTCTTGTTCATTGTTCAGCCCTCGATCGACGCAAACGGAGACCTCACGTACGCTTCTGCTGATAACGCCTCCGGTTCAGCAACAGTAAGCGTTGTATTGAGTGACAATGGCGGGACAGCCAACGGCGGAATAAATACCTACGCAACCCAGACTTTTCTCATCACAGTTAATCCGGTGAACGATCCTCCGGTAGTCGTGAACTACTCCATCACGACTATGCAAGGCACTCCTGTTTCCGGGAATTTCTCTGCCGGAGACAGTGATCCCGATGGCTCGATCAATTATGAAACAACTCCGGTATCCGGTCCTGACCATGGCATGATCGTAGTTCATGCAGATGGAACGTTTATCTATACACCGGATGAAACATTCGCAGGAACGGAAGTGATCATTATCGAAGTATGTGATGACGGTACACCCTCTTCGTGCACACCAAAAACATTGACCATTACTGTAGAGCCGCAGGAAATCACGGGTATAGAATCTACTGAACTCGCATCGGTATCGGTTTATCCGAATCCTTCTACCGGAACATTCATACTGCGTGTTTCGCCCGCCCTGCGCGGAAGCACGATCAAAGTATCCGATCTGGTTGGTAAGATCATTCATGAATCCAGGATCGATTACGACGAAAAATCCATCGACCTTTCAGAATATGCCAAGGGGATATACCTGTTGCAGGTCGAGAGAACGGATAGAAGATTCGTGTCGCGGATCACCTTGAAGTAACGCGCTGCGTAACATTCATTGAACCACTTCATGACATACCTATAAATGAGTTAGCGTTGATTTGGAAAAAACGAACCGACAACCAAGATATCAATCGATAAATTAAAATGAGTATTTGAAATTTAAAAAGGATGTTAAAAAAGATACCCAAACGATTAAAATTAAGTGCGGTACTCTTGCTGGGAGTAGGTCTCAGGCTACAGGCACAAAACACAATTCCTGCAAGTGGAGGTAATGCTTTGGGTAGCGGAGGTACTGCGAGTTATTCCATAGGGCAGATGGTTTATACCACCAACACATCCGTTTCAAACGGTTCGGTAACACAAGGTGTACAGCAACCGTACGGAATCTCGGTAGTAACAGAATTGGAAGAAGCCAAGGGCATCAACCTTACGGTTTCGACTTATCCCAACCCTACGACCGATTACCTTACATTGAGTATTGATAATTTTGAAGCTTCGAAATTGTCATATCAGCTACTTGACATAAACGGAAGACTTTTAGAAACAAAAAAAATTGACGGCAATCAAACCATTATTGTTACGAGCAATCTTATGCCCGCAATGTACTTTTTAAAAGTAACCGAGAGCAACGGGAAAGTAAAGACATTTAAAATCATTAAGAATTGAAGGCGAATAAATAATGAGAAAGATATTTACAATTATATCAACCGTATTACTAACGGCAACAGTGTGGGCACAAGCACCACAAAAAATGAGTTATCAGGCAGTAATACGAAATAGCAGTGATGTTTTGATAACAAACATTCAAATTGGTATGCAAATAAACATTCGCCAGGACTCACCAACCGGAACTGTCGTTTATACCGAAACCCAGACACCAACAACCAATGCAAATGGTTTGGTAAGTGTTGAAATAGGTGGCGGAACAAATTTTAGTGCTATTGACTGGGGAAGCGATACGTATTATATCGAAACTAAAACCGCAGTAGTTGCACCTTTGACAACTTACACCATTACAGGAGTAAGCCAGTTATTAAGCGTACCTTATGCATTACATGCAAAAACAGCTGATAGCATTACCGGCGGAATTACCGACACCAAAGTAACCCAGGGTACCAACATAACCATAACAGGCAACGGAACAACAGCAACCCCTTATGTCATTAGCAGCAGTGGTTTTACCCATTACGTAGGCGAACTCTATGGCGGTGGTATTGTGGTATCGGTATGGAAGCAAGGGGCTGCGGAACATGGTTTAATTGCCTCATTAGCAGATTTAAGTGCTGGTATAATATGGACACCAGCAGCGTATCAATCAACGATGGTTCCTGCTGGTTCATTAAGCCCAATGGATGGTTTGGCAAATTCAAATGCAATTGTTGCACAGGCTGGTGCCGGAACTACTTATGCGGCCGGTTTGTGCAGGGCATATGGTGCTGCCGGCGATGGTGTTCTTAACGATTGGTACTTGCCATCAACGTGGGAATTAAACCAATGTTATAATGCTGCATATGCCGTAAACACAATTTTAGGTGCTACGAATGGCTTTCAGTTTGTGGATTACTGGAGTTCAACCGAGCTCAACACCGGCTACGCGTGGAGTATGTATTTCTACAACGGCGACCAGGGCTATGCCAGTAAGGGCAGTAGCTATAGGGTTCGTGCAGTCAGGAGATTTTAGCTATTTCATGCCTGCGCAGGAGCCTCCTGCCGGGTCTGTTAGTTGAACACTATTTTCTGTGTGAGAATTTCCCCGTCCGACTCAATGACCAGTAGATAGAGGCTTTTTTTAACACCCGGAATTTCTACCTGTGTTTCCCCGTTCCCGGAATGTTGATAGATTATTTTACCCACAGGGTCGGAAATCATTATCTGGTATTCACCGACATGAGTCGGCACACGGACAATGAATTTTTCAGTGGCTGGATTCGGGAAGACCGAGACCCATTCTGAAGTCTCTTCCTTCACGCCTGTTATCCCGGATGCAACAACCGCAATTTCGCGTGATGAAGACGTGCAGCCATGATTACCGAGCTCAAGTCTGTATACCCCATCTTGTCTCACCGTGAGAGAGTTTGTTGTTTCGTCCGTGATCGGGTTGTTGTCGTGATACCATTGATACTTATCGGCAACGACAGGTGTCAACAGTATGTTGCCGGTTTGATTGACTGCGGTGTCGGGATAATTGTAAAAGGTAATGGCGACAGGGCTTGAAAAATCACTGACGCAACCATTGACATCCGTTACCTTTACCGAGTAATCCCCTGAATCTTGAGCGTTGATCGTCTCTGTTGTTTCCCCGGTATTCCAGTGATACGCGGCAAATCCGGTTGGAGCAGCGATAGTGATCGATCCTCCGGTGCATCCTTCCGTAGAGGATGGCGGGGTCAGCACAGGAGCGTCCAGCGGCAAAGGTGTTACCTGGGTGACACTCGCGGGAACGGATTGGGTTCCGCGTCCGAGCGCGATGACCCGGAAATCGTAGGTCTCACTGCACACCAGATTTCCGGCCGTATAGGAAGTTACGTCAGCGTCAATTGTCTCCAATACGATATAGCTGCCGCCCTGTGATTTTTTATATTCGATCCGGTAGTTGTCTTCATCCGCTACATCATCCCATGTCAATGCAATGGAAGACGTGCTTGCGCCGATGCCTTCAAGATTTGAAGGCGCGACAGGTGTAGTAATCGTTTTGACTTTAAATGTCTGAATGGTAAAAATGAAGTGCGGCACCGCATCCATCAGCAGGATCTGCCCCGTTCGGGCATTCGGATGTACCGATACCGTAATTGCTCGGCTTGTCGTTGTAATTCCCGTGGTTACCGCCGGTGATCCTGAAAATTGAACTTTATCGATCGCTGATAAATTGACGCCCGTCAGGGTGATCATATCTCCGGGATAGGCTTCGGCCGGAACGATTCCGTTGGAAGCTACAGCGGGAATCCCCGCGTTCTTAATCCCTGCGCCGTTCAGTAAGGCTTTACTGCCCGGAAGCAGATCATAAAAATCAGTGAACAGTCCGTGATCACCGAGTGTACCCAGTAAGGGATCGATGGGAACTGCTTCAGTGCCAACATAGTCATTATTGGCACTCGGTTGTCCCTGACGAAACGTTGGAAATGAAATCTGTGCGACCACCGGATACGATCCGATCAGGTTACCTCCGTCCGTATACACGGCTCCACTCAGGTCGAACTCCTTACCGTTATCGGGAGAAGCGGGATTATCATAGGTGTTTTTCGCTACGATACAGTTCTTGAGATAAATGTTGTCTGTGGATGTGTTGGCGTTCACCGTAAAGACATTGTAGATAGCAGCTGGAAGATTGACATTCCAGCAGCTGTTATTAACAACCACACAGTTTTCCAGTGCCGTCGTTCCACTATAGGTATGGATCGCAGAACCCGTTCCCTGCGTGGCAACGTTATCCGTAAATGTACAATTCTTTGCCGTGAAGCCGTAGGTACTGCTGATAGCAACCGCTCCCCCCGATGGAGCCTGGTTACCTTTTAATAAACAATTGTAAAGTGCTACTCGCGCACCGCTGATCTTTATTGCACCCCCGTCACCGTTTCCATTCGGAAGGGTGGATCCTCCTATGAGATTTGTATTGTAAAGAATAACATTGCAACCCGAAAAGTAGAGCAGTCGCAAAACAGCAATGGAGTTGTCGCGCATAAGCGTTGCTCCGTTTCCCAGGAACGTTAACGAATTTGCATCACTTCCATCCCGGTCAAATAACGGCAGGGCGTTGTCACCCAAAAAATTATTGTCAACCGTTGTAAACCGGTATGTCCCGAACGGCGCAAGATGAATTGTGTCAGGTTTGTTGTTGCTATTGGAGACGATAATTGCCGCCTTTAAGGCTGCTATATCTCCATTAGAAATATTGAACTGGTCTCCACGACAATAAAATACGCTTACCACCGCAAGCGACAACAGCAGCGCCTTCTTCAAATTTTTCATAGCGGGATTAATGCTCCAAAGTTACCGGTTAGGCTTCGAAAACAACATGGATAAATTGGAAGAGAGGATGGACAATTTTTCAAGTAAGGTCACGGCTAACCTATAAAGAAGTTCCATGCGGCAGCAAGGCTTCCCGACCTGAGCCCACTGTATCCCGGTAAATTTGAGGGGAAATGTCTGCTCTTTTTTTGAAAAAACGACTGAAATAATATTCGTCAGAAAAACCGAGTTTATAGGCAATCTCTTTTACGGGTTTTGAGGTCAGATACAACTCACGCTTTGCCTCAATCATTATCCGTTCGCCAATCAGATCAGTCAAGGTTTTATCCAAATATTTTTTTGTTAATCTCGCCAGTGCTTTTGCAGGAATCCCAAGTAAATCTGAATATTCACTGGTAGCATGTTGTTTTCGGAAATTTTCTTCAATGGCATCTACAAGATGCTGCAATCTGGCTGCATCCATATTTTTTGTTAGCATATCTTTCACATGATCCTGCTCACGATTCTTAATCCGGATAGCATTGATAAGAATAATCTTCAGATGAAGGATAAGAAGCTCTTGTTGCGCAATTTCCTTTTTCTGTAGCTCCACCCTAATCTTTGATGCGAATTGTAAAATCTCTTCGCACTCTTCGAGAGTGATCGGAAAAAAAGGTGAATGATATGCGTTGTTAAAAAGTGCACCATTACTCGCCACTTCATTCTGGTGCCGGAAAATGCAGAAAAAATCAGGGTGAAAGTGGATAACCGTACCATGCAAGTCCGTTGCATTCTTAATCGCAAAAGGTTGATATGGTGAAAAAAAACAAAGCCCATCTGCCGAAAATGTAGCTGTTGAAAAGTTGGAATTTAGCATCCCACTACCTTTTGTAATGATCAATACCGTATAATAATTGTTGTGCTGAAGCGAGGTAAAAGGATTTGAATTTTCGAAAGACTTAATTGCAAACGCAAGATTGCCAGTATTCTTATCTGTTAACGTAAGATTGTTTTCTTCGTCATTTCGTAGGAAATGGATTGTTGCTGTCTGCACCGGCCTGTCTATCATGGGATTAGGTTTTGATATCATCCTACAAAAGATAATAATAAATCCTTAAAACCCGCAATACAATGGATTAATCAGTCTTGGAAATGGATAAATCTGCAACTACTGAAATGCCCGTCTTCTTTCTAAAAGTTTGTGGAGACACCTTCGTTACCTTTTTAAAAAAACGGCTGAAATAATGTTCGTCATCAAACTTCAATGCATGGGCAATGTGTTTCACGGTTTGCCTTGAAAGATGAAGCTTTTTTTTCGCTTCAAGCACAATCCGCTCACCGATTAGTTCAGAAGGTGTCTTACCGAAATAAACTCTACAACGCTTTGTAAGCGAATTAGGAGAAAGACCAAGAAGTTTAGCATAATCCGCAGGTTTTCTAATGGTAATGAAGTACTTGTCCAGCAGTTCGCGAAACAACTCCATCATTTCGTCGCGCTTCAAATTTCGCGTTCGCCTTTTCATTCGAACGCTGGCTGATTTGGCTAACAATAATTGAATAAGAGTGATCACAATCGAATCGAACGGCCTGGAAGCTGTTAACTCTTTATTAAGGTCAGCAAGAATACGACAGAAGTCAGCATGACTTTCCGGCATCAGCGGGATACAAGGATTACTATAAACATTATTGAATAAAATTCCATTGCAGCTTACTTCTTTCTTATGGTATTCAATGCAATAAAAATCTCCATGAAACTGCAATATCGATATTTCATGGAAGTGACCTTTTAGCTGGATGGTTTGAAGTGGAGTCGAAAACACAATGCAAGGACCCTTGGCATTAAAGGTCCCAAAGTCAGCCTTAAAGTCGCCAACACCATCTTTGATGACAAGAATGGTATACATGGCGAATTGCTTCGGGGCCGCGAGAATATTTTTACTATTCTGGGTTAGCTGTACTAACAGTTGACCATCCTTGGAAAGGTTAGGCATGTTCAGGTATCTAAGGTCATTGGTTGAGAGCAAGACCACTGACTCTTACTGTCAGTATAGGTGGTAACTGACTAAGTAATCCTGAGGCCCCACGACGATTGCTTTGAGAGTAACTATTATCTAAAACCGCGAAATTTTTGCGATCAGGGTTTTGACGCCAGGACATCAACAAATTCAATGACGGGATCCCTGGCAAGCAAGCGTTCGACATTGGTCAGTAATGCAGCAGCGACGTTTCCAGCCAGATGGGCTTTGCGTCCTGCATCATGTGGAAAGGTGTCAAAGATGCCAAAGGTAGACGGGCCCAGTTGAATACCATACCATGTTGTGGTGTAAGGTTCACTTTGAACAATGGGTAAACCGCTCCGCAAGAAATCAGCTACTTCCTTTTCTTTTCCTGGCTTTGCTTCAAGCCTAACTAACAAGGCAACTTTTGTCATAAGCATTTTATTTGTTAATGGTTTTCTCTAAAGCAAAGGTTCAGAAATTCGAAGACATGCGGAATGGATGTTCATTACGATGAGATGGATAATTTTACCAAACATATCTGCCGCCTGACTCATGCCTAACGTTTCCACCGCTAGCCTTAAAACGATTCAGATGGCGTAAAAATACTTGGATGATAGGCACGTGTTGATTTGATCGCTGTTGGTAAAATAATCCATCACATACGTGTCAACATCCATTTTACAAATCTGATATGTTGCAAGGTTTTGCCGTTCGGCTTGTGGTACCAGCGTCATTGCACCAGGTCAATAGCAGATAGATGTGAGCCAATAAAGGTGGCCGAGCATAATGGTATGAGCACGTACAAAACCTTGCCCGACTATAATGCCAACCTGCATGGGTAGGACTTCATTTATAACTAAAATGCGCACTTTTTTTTGCCAGATGACAAATACCCAGAAAAAAATGATTACTAACTTTGCACAATGAATGAATTAATACACTACCTATTACAATTCGGACACTTGAATCAACAGCAGATTGAATTGATACAAAGTAAATTCCATCAAAAAGAAATCGAAAAAGATACCTATTACCAAAAAGCGGGGCAAATTCCTAATGAATTCATCTTCATAACGGAAGGCGTAATGAGAGTATGTTATTACGATCACAATGGTGATGAAATTACCAAAGCGTTTGTTGATGAACACAAACTGGTTGCTGATATAGTAAATTATAACATTGGCTCACCTAGCACAGAATATATTCAAGCTATTACTCACTGTAAATATCTAACAATTTCAAAGTCGGCGATGGAGGATCTTTCACAAACCGTCATTACCTGGGATGCCATTATCGCCAAGATAATCTCAAAAGGACTCACACAAAAAGTTAACATATTTAGCCGTATGATGGCAGAAGATGCTACTGAACGTTATCAGAAATTTCTTATTCATTTTCCTAACATAGTCAATAGAATTCCTCTTTCTTACGTAGCTTCTTTCTTAGGTATGACACAATCTTCATTAAGTAGAATAAGAAAAAATATCAGCTAACTCACTTTTTGCCAAATGGCAAATGATTTTTCTTTTAAACGTGCAACCTTTGCAATACATTTTTAAAAGAGAAAAAAATATGCCGACAATTTTCATTACAGGTGGACACAGTGGTATTGGTATTGAGTGTTGCAAACTTCTTGCTTTAACATATCATTATAATTTGATTTTAGCTGGCCGCAGTCCTGAACGAATGGAAGCTTTCGCACAAGAATTAAGAAATTCTTATGGTGTAAAAGTAAATCTACTTACAATGGACACATCGTCTTTGGCTTCTGTAAGGGCAGGTGTTGCACAATGTCGCAATATGCTTGATAATGGCGAAATTGATTCCTTGCAGGCAATTATTTGCAATGCAGGGGTTCGACTAAACGGGGCGGTTTCTTACACTGTAGATGGCTACGAGGAAACATTTGCCACCAACTATTTAGGACACGTTCTATTAGTAGAATTACTTATTGACCGGGTAGCCAACAATGGACGAATTGTGTTTACCGCAAGCGGAACACACGACCCCGACGAAGCAGATGGAAAAATTATGGGTATTGCGGCAGAGTATGACGCAATAGAACTTGCTAATTCAGGTAAGGATGGTAAAAAACCACTTTCACCGGGTAAGTCATATTCTACATCAAAACTGTGTATGATACTTAATGCCTATGAATTGGGTAGAAGATTAAAAAAGTCCGGCAGCTCTATTTCATCTATTGCTTATGATCCAGGTGCAACTTCAGGAACAGGTTTTTTAAGAAATATGCCAAAACCTCTTCAATGGCTTGCCAGTAGTGCATTGATGCATTGGGTGATGAAGCGAAATGGGGTGACTATGGGAGATATTGTTTTTTCGGGCAGATCCCTTGCTAAAGTTGCTGCAGATCCTGCTTATACAAACGCTTCAGGGAAATATTTCCAATCAAATAGTGGTAAATTGAATGAAAGGCGCTCTTCAAAATTATCGTACGACGAGAAAAGAGCATTGAAATTATGGAATGATACTAAAAAGCTTATCCAATGATTATTCAGATATTATGGAGCCTTATCGTCCGTTTGCAGATGCGTTGGTCTATGAAATTATACGGAATGGGGAAGACCATACTGAACTCAATGCCTCTTCGGATGGTATACCGAACATATCTTCAGTTGTCAAAGATCGTCTGTTGAAAGCAACTCACAACTCTATTAGCTTTTTCAGGAATAATAAAGGCAGGCTCAATTGTCTGACACGGCCTAATAGTCTTTATAAATGTAACTCACGCTTCCGTCCAAATTCGCTCACCTTCGTCCGCCTACGTGCAAATGCCCAATCGTCATCTCATCAAAGACTACAAATTTACGACTTATCACCGGCACGAAGTTGGTAAGTCGAGTGTGTAATCTCTCCCTTATGCTCAAATCCTACTTCATCGTTGCCCTGCGAAACTTACTGAAAAGCAAAGTTTACTCTCTCATTAATATAACAGGACTTGCCATCGGATTGGCCTGTGCTCTGGCGATCGGAATTTTCCTCGCCGATGAGTTCAGTTATGACCGTTTTCATGATCGCGCCGATCACATCTACCGAGTTGTGCAAACACAGGACCAGAACGGCGAGTTGTACCAGGTTGCGTCCAGCCCTGCACCCATGGCAGACGCACTCAGAGCCGACTTCAGCGAAGTGATCGGCTCCTGCCTCGTGGGTTACAATCGGACTGGCGTGTTGCAGGCAGGTGGAACGACGATAGAGGTACCGCATATAACCGTCGCTAATCAAGGATTTCTCGACGTGTTCGACTTCGAATTGATCCGTGGCAATGCAAACGAGCTGTTCACCGACCCGCGGCAGATCGTGATCAGCGACAAAACAGCGGAGTCTCTGTTCGGTCGCGACTGGCGGAGCCGTCATGACATCCTGGGAAGCACGATCGCCGTCCAGAAGAACCGCGAATTCTCGCTGGCCGGCATTTTACGCGAAGCGCCGGAAAACTCACACATCCAGTACGACGCCATCCTCGCCTTCGATCCCGCAGGCGACGGAAACACTAACTGGTTCAGCAACAACTACCACACCTATATTGAGCTAGCTGAAGGCGCTAGTACTTCAGATCTCAATGAAAAGCTAGCTACGTACATCGACAGATACTCTAACCCGACGACACGCACTTTCAAATCGCCTGCCTTCTACCTTCAACCACTCACGGACATTTACCTTCACTCCGATTTTGACTTTCATACAGACTGGACCAAAACGAGCAGTATAATATATGTGCGCGTGTTCCTGGCGGTAGGCGCTGTCGTGCTGCTCATTGCTATCTTCAACTTCATTAATCTCTCCACAGCACGTGCGATCCGCCGCGCAAAAGAAGTTGGCGTTAGAAAAACTATCGGTGCATACTACGGCCAGCTCGTCGCACAGTTCCTCTTCGAATCGTTGCTGATCACCGCCATGTCGGTGACCCTGGCGCTGGGGCTTGTAGAAGTATCTTTACCCTTTCTCAACAACATCACCGAAAAAAGTCTCTCCCTGCCACTGTCCGAGCCGCTGTTCCTGCTTGAGTTATTCACATTTACTTTGATTGTGAGCTTGCTGGCAGGAGCATATCCCGCTATTTATCTTTCCAATTTTCAACCGGTCAAGGTGTTAAAAGGAGTCTTGCAAATCGGATCGGGGCGGCGGTTCCGACAGGCGCTGGTGGTGACACAGTTCACGCTCACCATTATTTTAGTGGGAGCAACTATTGTCATCTTCCGCCAGCTCAGTTACATGAAGGAGAAAGATCTTGGCTTCGACAAGGAGGCATTGATCTACCTAAGCATAGGCGAGATGGACCAGAAAGACAGGCTCCGCCTATGGGATGAGCTTCGTGAATTGGGTTCGGTACGAAGCGCATCACTGGCCTCCAACAGTCTCATCGATAATGTGAACTCAACAAGCTACTTTGACTACGAAGGGAGGACGGAAGGGGATGGCTTCCTTATGACGCGCATCAACACCGACCCGGCCTACATAGGCACCATGGGTATGCAGTTGGTCGAGGGCCGGAACTTTGACGTAGCACGAAAGTCGGATTCTGCGGCGTTTATTGTTAACCGTACCGCCGCCAAACGCATGGGCTGGACTCCACAAGAGGCACTAGGAAAAACGTTCAAGTTGCACGATGTGTCGGGTCAGATCATTGGTGTGCTCGAAGATTTCCATTTCCGGCCGATGACCGCAGCAATCGAGCCAGCGGTGCTGTCATTCCAATCAAAGGGCTGGTATTCCGGTATACTAATCAAAGCGGGAGATACCGGCAAATCCATCGGCGACATCGAGGCTGTCTACAAAAAGTATGAACCTAACACGCCTGCACACTACAACTTCGTAGACGATCAACTCGACAGACAATACAAGCTTCAGCAAACAACAGGCACACTTGTTATGTTCTTTTCTTTGCTTGCGATCTTTGTCGCTTGCCTGGGACTGTATGGTCTCGCTGCATTCACTGCAGAGCGCCGCACGAAAGAGATTGGCATCCGGAAAGCGCTGGGCGCGTCGGTTGGAAGTGTTAGCATGTTGCTGTCGCGTGATTTTGTTTCTCTGGTGCTCATCAGCATAATTGTAGCCTGTCCGATCGCATACAAGCTGATGGATGGGTGGTTGCAGAATTTTGTGTACAGGGTAGAAATGGATTGGAAGTTCCTCGCTGTCGCGGGATTACTGGCACTGTCGGTTGCGGTAATCACAGTGCTCTATCAAGCCGTGGCCGTGGCAAGGAAAAATCCGGTGCATAGTTTGAGGACGGAGTAATGTCCGGAATTTGATTCATCTATTCTGGCGATTGGAAAATGTCGGTCCGGGCTTATCGACTCTATAAGATTGAAAGCATTGACAAAGACATCGATGTTGTCAGGACTGGACGGTGTCAATGATTCATCAAAAAGAAGTGGGATTTTGACATTCTCATACGTCAGGATAAAATTCGTGCGTATTAAATGCCAAACGCCACCAGATCATACGATTTAACGTTTAGTTGAATTTATCTGTAGCCCCGACAGGGCTCACTACATGCGTTTTCTATTCAGAATCGATGATTAATTGCGAAATAGGGGTAATATTGTACAAAATGTAGGGGTAATAAGTTATTTTTGTTGTAGGGTTATTCAGAATTCCCGGCCTGCATGAATGTCAATAATTTAACTGATCACCACCGCGTCTATCCGTCAGTAGACAGTCACCACCAAGAAAAGCAAGACACCTATGTTAACATCCGTGCGGTTGCTCGGAAGAACAGGAATAAAACTATCGACATCGGTGTGTATCATTCAAACGGTGTACGAATGAAGGTAAAGCATGCATCTTTCTCAGAAGGTCGTGTTCGTAACGGTTATTACACGCCAGAAGAGACCTCCACGATAAACGATAGAATATATGAAATTTGGAAAAAGGTCAAAGAATACCTGCATCAGAATCCCAATGCAACGAAGCAAATAATTGAAGACGTGACCTACGGTGGACATTTTTTGTCCACCCACAAAAAGGCCCGAACCAAGGAATTACACTTGCCGATCTATAACGCTCTAAAGCCGTCGGCGTATTTCTCCGAACTAAGGCGAAAATATCCTAAGCGAAAGGAGACTGTAATAACTTCAGTCATCAACGAAGAAGGTTTTGAAGAAGACCACTATGATGAGGTGGTAATTGATCCATTGTCTCTTGATTCACCGGACTTTCCTAACAACTTTCCAAAAGACTTAAAGAAGCACCTAATAAAGAAATATGATTTAAAGGAATCTAACGACTTCTTTACCAACCAGAGAATCAAACTAATCTGTAGTTCTCTTTTTTTCGAAAACCAGACCCTAAAGGAGATAGTAAAAATTGAACCAGAATTACTGGAACAATTTAAAAAGCAGGAACGTGTAAGAAGCGTTACTCCTTATTCTTACAATATCACGATTAATGGCAAAAAGGAACAAGGGGGTCACAAGGATAAATTGATTGCGCTCAAGCAAGCGGTTGATTTCACGAACACTGATACAGAAACTATTTACTCGACACAGGCATTCGACAAAAACAATCTGCTTCATATTTTTGGATCAGTTTACTTTGATACCTTAAGAAATCAGCAAAATGAACGCGTAATTATACGTCTATTTGACTATGTAGCCAATAGCAACGTCTCAACGCATGTGAGCCACTATAATCAACAGTGGGCAACCAACTTTATTCATTGGATTAATAAGCATGGCTACATTGACATTTCAGCAAAGCAGTTCGATCCACTCAAGTACAACAAGGAAATATTTATCGGGAAGGAACGGCAACAGTATCGTTCAGCCGGTGTCAAAAAGCAATTGGTTAGTATGAAGGTTGTAGGTAAGCATCTTCAGGATAAGGGGCTACTACCTCCGGTCAACTACGATGCAATAAAAATTAACCTATTTCGAGAATCAGTTGAAGAGGGGACAAGAAATACACATTATCTTCTATTATCTGAGTTTGATGATTTGTTCAACTACGAATTCAAGTCAGCAAAACTCAAACAGTATGTTTCGTTATTCGATGAACTGCGCTCCCAAGAAGTATTAAAAGGTACATTCGCCAATGATGTTAGTCTATCGACTTTGAAGTTGTATAGGGATATTTTCTGTTTTCAAATAATGATTGGAGGTTTGAGGGGATTGCCTGAATTTCAGACTATCGAGTTAATTGATTACGACAAGACAGGAAAAGTATTTAGATTTTTTCAAGAGAAAACTCAAAAGAGTAAGGAAACAAAACGCCATGTTTTGAATCCGACGAATAGGTATACTGAGATTCTTTTAAAACGTTATGGTAATAAGTTGCCTTCCGCTAAATCGGCGGAGGTGTTAAATGGCTACCTTAAGGTTATCGCCCATTCGATAGGACTGCATAGGGAAGTTGAGAAAGGAATGTCGGTAGCGAACACGATTAGCCAATATTGGGCTCGAAAAACTTTCGGCAATATTCTATTCAGTGAAGGCATTAGCGAAGACCAGATCGCACTCTTTACCGGTCATGAGACCCGTAAAAGCGAATTGGGTAAGTCATACCTTGACTTACAGAATGTCTCTCTGAAGCGAAAAATATATGACATGGTTGGTTTCTAGGTAGCGTGTCAGTGTTCGACTAATCTAATCGTTTTGTTATATTTGAGTAATTGAAATGTTTGATTTGTCAGAGTTGTATAACTGTGATTGATCTGTGAGGGGTAGATTCAACGGTCTACCCCTTTTTTAATCCCCAAGACCCGATGGAAAAACTGTTTAAATTCTTTGAAAGCAAAGCCGGATTTTTAACGGCAATAGGCCTGATTCTTGGCATATTCATTTTTGGTGGTGCTATCATGTACTTCGGCTTTTATAGATCATGCCCAAGTGATGCCGGAACTTTTGGTGATATGTTTGGCGTAATCACGTCGCTTTTCAGCGCACTCACTGTGATTCTTGTGTTCTATGCTGCTCGATTACAAAAGAAGGAATTGAATGATACGCGAGATGAGATGAAAACTCAAACCGGTATTTCATTAGCCTTAAGTCAAGCATCCAAAAAACAAAGTGAAGCAGCAATCGAGCAAAGTAAAGCCTCTATCAAACAGAATAAGAATCTAGTTCTGCAACGATTTGAAAATACCTTCTTCAACTTGATCACAATTCATAATCAGAATGTGGAGAATCTAAAACATGCAATTGGAAGTCCTCTTTTTCCTTCTCTATATACAAACATGCAAAGAAAGTTCCAGATGGAATTTACTGGAATTCCGAACTTCTTTACCGAGGACTATGGAGATTTCATACGATGGTACAACACAGAGCCTCAAGGTGGAGAGAATCTTACTCTACATTATTTCAAACACATTACGAATATCTTGACATTTATAAAGGATGCCACTCTAAGTGAAAAAAGAAGAAGTTTCTATTTGAATACATTTCTGGCCTTGCTTTCATCCCACGAGTTGACGCTTTTATACTTTCATGTTGCATTTTACAATAAACTCAACGATCGGAGCAAAGAAGTCAGTGAACTCAGGCTCTTCTGTTTGAGGTATAAAGTTTTCGATGACGTGGAGAATCTACCTAACGACACGTACAAGAATATTGTCAAAGCATGGAGCAATTGACCTTAGAAAACTGTTACTCCGAAGATGGTGCCAGAGAAGTTGTTTGACATATAACATGCAGTACCTGACGTAACAGTTACAACAAGTCGATAGTAGTTGCTTCCTGCTGACGCTCCCGTGTCCAAATAATCAATAATTGCAGTTGTCCAACTGTCGCCGTCTAACTTATAGGTTCTCGATGAAATAGTTGTGAATGGCCCACTGACTGAGGATGCTCTTTGGAGATCGAGTCTTACCACATCCGACCCACCGCTATCTCTTGCAAGTTGGCATTGCATACGAACCATTGGACGAATCCTGCCAGTGTTGGCTGAGAGAGTAAATAATTTGTTGCTATAGGTCTTTGTTGACAATGCGGTGATCGTTGAGAAGTCTACGGAACCGTCTGAACTTGAACCATTACCAGAAAATAAACCAGTTACAGAGGAATCCAATTTTTGTGTAGGAAACGGAACCATTTGCCAATTTATTATTATCAACATTTCCATCTGCGATTTTGCTATTGGTTACTGCTCCATCGGAAATCTTAATCGCAGTTACGCCACCGGTGTTCAACGATATGAATCTATCACCATTACTCAGGTCTCCACCACCAACCAGACCATCATTGCCGAACACGCCTGTTGACTTGTTTGCTTTACCTGTCAATGAAGAGTTGATATTGTTGATCTCAGAATTTACGTTCAGACCGTTGCTGATAACGTCAGAAGTAAAATTCTTCTGTCCATTCACTGTCTGGTTACCAGACAGCCGCATGAATTGAGATGCAAGTATGTCGCTGTAATTGCGTCCACCGGATGCAGACATAACAATATATTCACCTGCTCCCGGAACACTACCCACCAACTCTGCCTTCTGTAATGTTCTCTTGAATGCTGAACCACCCTGTTCAAGTGGGAAACTATCCATGTCAACGTCTGCTGCTTGTACCATGTATTGAGGGAAGGAAACTATTCCAGACTGTGAACTGAACTGCATCACAAGGCCGTTAATAATGATCAAACCATCACCAACAGTATAATTTCCGGCTGTCCCGGTCACAATGCACCCTTGAAGAATAAATGCCCCTTGCCCAACATATTGTAATTGTATTGCCTTCAACATTTCTGATTGAAGAACTTCTAAATCCGTTTGGTGAATCTCTCGACCTCCGATCTGATCATAATTGCCTAATAACATATTCTTACTAAAACCATTTAACTAAATATTATTTCAAACTGCTTGCCTGCCAACTTGTACTTGTTGACGTCCGCTTTCATTCTAACCTCTTGTGAGGTCAATGATACGGGTGCTTTAACAACGAAGTCAATTCCATCTGGCAACCCTGTACTATTCTCTCCTTCGATGTAAAGAAAACTTTGTGTTGCGCCTGTCTCCGGTTCGGTATATAGGTAGACTGGTGCTTGTCCCTCGCCCTCAACATACCAGTAAGCAGAGTTGTTTTGCTCATGTTGTATAATGATCCTTCTTAAACTTGGATCATATCTATCATTGAGCATCTTCTCCATGTAGATGGTCTGGCCATTGTAAGACAGTTCTACCAAAGCCTGATCTTTAAATGCATTGAATCTATCTTGTGAATAGTTAATGCCAGACAACAACGTCTCATACCAATTGAGATTGGTCGGGTTTCTCCACCTTGGAGGTGTTAACCTCTTAACAAGTTTCGAAAGGTTGTATCTGTATATCTGCTGCATGGTTATACCCCTGTGTAACTAATCAGTTCGTCGAATGAATAAGGTGAATCCGCTTCATTAATGTACCCCGCTGGCAGTTCAATGATCCTACCAACTGGCACAATGTCAAAACCAGTTTTGATACAAAGGTTGTCAACAGACACATCGTTCACGCCTGTTACATTTTGAATTGTGTCGATCACATCATTGAGTCTCACTTTGCCATCGAATGGCAAAGACTTCATGTACGTTCTTAAAGCCAGTTCGACCGCATCTTTCACAACGGATGGGTCGTAGATTGAATCATAATAAACGGTTGTTCCTGACATAATCAATTGATCCGAGGCAAGAGAAACTATGTTGATCTTAGTCCCTGCTAATTTGATCTTGGTTATATACTTCGTGAATTGTGTCTTCTCTTGCGCTGTCAGTGCTTCCAAATCACCCGAAGAAACATTCTCCTTCGCTACCTTGATGAAAAGCGTTGATCCAGAATTCTCTGTTACCGATACTGCTTTAATGATCTGGCTTGTCGGATCATTCACAGGATAACTAAACCGTGTGCCTTGAAGTGTAAGGTCATAACCTAACTGAAATTCGAGAGCCCGGTTATAATACCATTCGGGAGTTCCTATGAAATTGTTCCTGATCAACTCCGTTACTTCAGACTCGAACCTATCTTGGATAATCTCCAAGTTCTGTTGTGCATTGCTTGCAACGAAAACCCAGTTGCGCCAAATGGCCGCCTTTGAGGTTGAATTCAGTGAGTTCAATTCCGCTCTGGAATTCTTATCGCTAAATATGCTTTGTGCTATTTCTGTAAACGTTCTTGCCATGCTGATACTAAATACTATAGAACTGGACTAATTTCATATTCAATGCGCTTGCGTACCAACGCTTTAGAACTTTGGTGCTATGATTTGGGTTGAACTTTATTCCTTTGCGTCTAGCATAGCCACCTAAATATTTATTAATAACCCTAATGCCACATAGTCGAGTTGAAATCTTCATTATCTGCATCCTTCGTCTAATTCTGCTAATACTAATCTTAGTTCGTATTAATAGGCACAGAGATAAGTACGCCTTCGAAAAATCTACTTTTCTTCGGACAGATTTATAAGGACAGACAGAATGGAAACACAACCTTTGTCATAGGCGAACTCTCTCCTTTTCTTCAACAATTGCGCTAACGCTTCGTTATATCTTTCTTCATCGAACTCATCGTTTTCATCTGAGACAATAACTGCTTTAGGTACAATAACACCTTCATCATTAACTGAGTATTCATCAATCGATTCAAATACGTATCTCTCCTTTTTCTTTTTCTCTTGTCTCGATAGACTTAGTTTGTCCAGATAATAGTATTTGATACAAGCCTGAAAGTAACTATAGGACTTTCCTTCATCGGGATTGTACTTAACCATCCCACGTTCGAAAACATGAGTGATTACATCCAGCACTAAATCAGTATTGTAATATTTACCGAAGTATCGTTTGAGAATGGCATCAGCCATTGCATGTAATTGAGGATAGATATATCTTCCAAAGATGATGCTTCGTTTAATATGATCTGATTCATTCTTAAACGCTCGTATTGCATTGTCCTGTTCTTCGCCCCAATACTGCCCCCTCGCTGTAACCAGTTTTCTCTTTCTTCCCAACTTCACTTCGTGATTTACTCCAAGATGTTATTTATACAAAAGATGATACCAGCCATTTGTTTATTGATGAAATGAACATTACTTCAAAGGCACCATAGTTTGAGTTGATGACTGCGAAACTATCCCCCTCAATCAACTTGCCGTTCCCGTTTACTGTCACGTTATGGGCGAGACCATTTCCCGAATCCTTAAACCTTACAGCCTGTTTGTTCAAAGGGCTAGCCGGTAGGTCGATATTGAGTGCATTGCTGCCAGTGTTACAGATAACAAGAAAGTTTCCCGTATTGCTTATTGAGGTGTTCCCCGATACAATCAGGATCGTTGTTTCACCTGAGTAGGTGTTGGTGATCGTCTTATATGTCCCGTCTCCTGCTAGGTAGGCATTGCCTCCAAGATCATTACGAACGATTCCGATCTTTGCTTTCTCGGCAGCCGTTACAAACTTATGAGCGGTGATCGTATCTGAAATATCATCGGCATTCAGCGTAATAGTATTGCCTGTCTTGCCATTGACCGTAATGGTCTTCAGCGCAAGGACATCAGATACTTTCCTTTTGTAAGTATAAACATCCGCAGTTGGCTCACTATTGTAGAGGGCTAGGTAGTCGTTAAGGTCTAACTGACTGCTATCTTCTAAATCTATAATTCTTTTTGTACTCACTCTGTTCGCATGTTCATCCGTTTATATTATGTTCTACTTTACGATACCTATACAACTATCAAGTTACCATGATCGTCCGTGACGAAATTTCCGAAATCATCAACTAGATAAGTATTGTTGTCCTGCGTAGATATGGTTAGGTTACTAAGTGTCACCTCTGTACCATCCGCGTCTATTACCGTCACGGAGTATGTGCCACCGGGAACAGCAACAAGGTTCTGACTGTTTGAAATAACCTGATCTGTATCCTGATTCTTCCATACGAATTGGAATGGTGCTTTACCTCCCATGATGTCAATTAAAATGAATCCATCACCCCCCACATTCTCGTTGCCAATCTGTTTTAGAATAATTTGAAGAGCACCTATAATTCCAGTATCCTCGTAATCTGAATTATTGATAGTTGCCGGATAACGATTGAAATATTCTGTGATGGTGTTTGCACTCAGCGCGAGCCCATCCCTTATCAAGAGAACCTGACCTCCCTCTATATCAGTATCTAAGCCATCGGTGAAAGCATTATCGTCTACTAGTTCCCACACTCTGCTAATTGACCCGTACAGGTTTACTGAAACGTCATAAATTGATTGACCATATTGTACTTCGTACTCCCTCATTATCCTTCTTCGTTTCTGCTGGTCTTCAATGTTATGTTGAATTGATCATTGTCAGTTTGCTGCTTTACGGCGACGCTAACCACATTGATGTTATCCTTTTGAAATTCCTTTCTTATAAGCCTTTCAAGTTCGGGTTTGCTTACTGGTGAATTCTGAAAGTTTGTAATACCTACGCCTAAGTCTGGGAATTCTAAAAAATTACCTTTGTTCGCGTATAGTATCTCAGTCTCATCCTGCAAATCCGTATCGTCAACAAAGAAGTCACCCTGTCGTGTGACGAATTGATGGGTTACAATATTTAGTTTTATTCCTTTCATGCTTAACTAATAGCATTGTCGACAACAGCCGGAACGCTTTGCGTCTGTGTGGCTGCTGATCCTGTGGTAATTATTGCTCCGCTCGGTATTGTAACTGTTGCTGATTGAATGGTTTCAATTATCCATTCAGCCATTGCCTGAGCGTATTGTTCCTTTACATTTCCATCCGGTGAGGAATGGTCAAAGACCAACGCTTCTAACTTTTCCTTGAATGAGTTCTTAATTGATGTTTCGTCTAGTGCCATATTTATTGAAGGGTGCCAAGTATTTTGTCCAAGGCGTTATTAAGGTCTGTTATGTTTATAGGAGTTGAAGATTGACCGTGCACCGTCATCACGGTTAGATTTGCCAAGGCAGTCTTTAGGTCTTCCATGCCGTCTTTCAGGTCATTCGCACCCACGGTTAATTTTAGACCGGTCCCATCCAGTTTAAAATCTGTATTATCAAATAACATGGAGATAGAATCAATCTCGCTGAACATAAGAACATGGGGTTGTTCGTTGGCTGTCTGACCAACGATAACAAAACTTCCTATGGTAGGGATTGGAATTATGCCAGACGTAGGACTCTCCACAGCCGACAACCTGACTTCTAAAATCTCTGGCTGATCGTCCAAGGGCTGAACCGTACATGTCTTGGATGACATATCAACATCGGTTACACTGCCAAGTATTGACTCAAATATGTCTTGTTTGGCAAGTTTTTGAATTGCATTCCTGATTTCCATCGAAGATAAATACTTTCCTAGACCCGTTCCGCTAACTCGATAGCCTGTCTAAATCCCGAAGTTCCAAAGGTGGTTTGTACTGCCTTGACTATATATCGGCCTGAACGTTCTTTGAAGAAATTGTCCGTTAGATTTACGATGTCGCCATGCTGGACATTGGGTTGTCCAAAAGTCGTGAATGATCCTGCATAGCCATCAAATTTGAAATCAGTCAGGGCTTTGTTTGCCCTCTCTTCAAGTGTGGCTTTGTCAACATTGTAGAAGTGTATGGTTCGCTCAGTGCCTTCAAGATCGCCTTTGACTACTTCAATTTTGCTATTGTCTGGGAGAATAGAAGTCGCCTTAACCGAGAACTTGACATCCTCTGACTTCACGAACTCCAACGAGTTGTCAATGACATGCTTTTGGAAATGGAAATTGTGTTCTTTTTGTAATTCTGGAAAATAATTCAAACCCATGTAAAGAGTGCTATCCCTGAACCAACCATTTATTGAAAACTTATCTGAAAGATATTTAAGAATCTGTGAGGCAGTCACCTTGGTAAATCTTGCCTTTCCGAGCGTGATCTCACCGGGTAATTTGTATTGGATACCTGAAGGAAGAATATCTTTCAACAGTTGATCCAATGAAAGTTTAGGATACGAAAGATTGAATGGTTTCGTCTCCTTCAGTAGGTATGCTGAGTCTTCACAAAAAATCTTTGTTGGAATTCCTGACTCTATACGCGTCACAAAGCCAGTGAACACAATTTGTTTGTTGTCATATCCGTAACCAAGTTTGACAACTACTTTGTCTCCCTTATTGAACAAAGCATCCTTATCAACAAACACACTCTTTCCTTTGAACGATAATTTTCGTGGAATCGTAATCGTGCAAGTGTCCGTCAACGTTTCGTATGAAGAATTAATTTCGACTTGTCCAATCTGCTTGAAAATGTAACTACCAATATGAACTTCAGAACTTAGAACTAACATTGCATGAAATATTTAACCGATGTTATTTTCTTCTGAAATCTCAAGATCGTATGGCTGATCGCTTACGCATGACAACGAGAATTGGACAAGCCCACGTTTTCCTTGAACCTCTGAGATTGAATAAGAGTTAACCACAATATTGTATATACCGAAGTCATTTAAGAACGATGACACCTCAAGTGAGGTCTTTGCATTGGTGAGTCTTATCAAAACGTTCTTTTCTTCAACAGGCGCGACATTGATGAGATTCGAAATCAAAAGGCCGGAAATCTGAACTCGGTAGTCTCTATTGGAAATCAACTCTTTAATTGTGCCATCTCTTCCCTGCACTTCAGTTTCGACAATGTTCTTATCTCCTGAGACTTCAAATAGAGCACTATCAACACGCAAGCCAGAATATTTTATTATCTGTCCTGTTACTGGGTCTTGATATTGTCCGTTCTTCAATTGTAAGTTTGAATAGATTGGAGTGCCTAAGTATGATGTGGCAATTGCTTGATCCGGCTCATAGGTAGACGGCTGTATCTTGTTTACTCTTGTGTAGACAACATCGATTACGTTATCTTTAATAATGTTTAAAGCCATTAGTTATAACTTTGTTCGAAATCTCTAACTGCATCGGTCAGGGCTTCTGCCACTGCTTGCTTCAAATCTTGTTGAAGATTGGCACCAGATATTGAAAGAGAATTAATAAGATTATTTATGTTAACCACAACAGATTTGCCTTCGCCTTTTCCACCAACGACATCAATTGCACCACCTTCGGTTTTTGTCTTACCCGCTGTTACAGCATTGGGAGCCATCAAAGGAGAACCTTTGCCTAGCATTGGTGATAGTCCGGCATCTGGTTGTAATGATACTAATTGACCGGCTGTACCTTTCGCCTGTCTTGCTGCAAGGGAATCGCCAAATGTTTTTCCGGCATCCCCAAGCAAAGAAGAGATTCCATTTTTTATTCCTGAATATCCAGACTTTACTTTATCCCAATTCAGGGTAAATATTCCTTCAAGTAATGTTCCAACCGGAGTAAACACCTTCATGATGTTGCCAGCCATGTTTTGCAGTGTATCCCAGAATGATTGCACGTACTGAATGCCAGTCTTGATACCATTCAATAGCCACAACCAAACATTAAGAAATGCCTTGATCCCTAGAGTTAAATTGTTGATGTTCCAAGCGAGAAACTTGAAGAAACCGCCAAGTAAATCAAAGTCGGAATTTGCAAGACCGACAGTTACCAGCAATTCTTTGATAGCATTCCAAACATCTCCGAGCAAATGCCATACTTCACCGATTGGTTTTGTTAAATCTGTCCACGCATCACTTAATCTATTCAAGAATGTCGTTCCCATTTGAACGAAACCTCTAAATAGTCCTTCGCCTTGACCGAACATCTTCAATTGCAATGACTCCCATGCGCCGCCGAACTGTTCAACATCACCCGATAAGTTATCCAATTGGGTCTTGGCAATTCTTGCCGCTGTGCCTTGAGAATTCTTAATCTCACCTGTTAATGTTCGCAGACCTTCCGCGCCTGTCTTCATAAGAATATTCCATTCTCCGAAGGCATCAGCACCCATCAACGTGCTAATTGCACTGGCTTTCTGTTCGTCAGTGAATCCCTTCATTCTGTCCTCAAGCAAGGCAACAGAGTTGTTTATCCCAATGAACTTGCCCTCTGAATCGAAGAACTGAACATTCAGTTGCTTCATGACCATCGCCATCTTATCTGTAGGAGCGGACAATCTTTGAATCGAAGTCGACAACGCTCTTGTTGCTAGAGAACCTTTTAATCCGTTGTCAGCAAGAACACCGATAGAGGCAAGTGTTTCATTTAATGGCACTCGCATGCTGGCCGCTGCTGGCCCGATATACTTCAATGCCTCGCCAATATCATTTAGCCCCGTGGAAGATTTTACCGAAGTGAAGGCCAATTGATCAACGATACTGCTCATGTCGCCTGCCTTCAAGCCAAACTGTTGCATTGTTGATAAACCGATCTCAACGCTTTCTGCAAGTCCCAATTGAGATGATGCAGCCAAGTCAAGATAACCGGGCATCGCTTGAATGATCTGATTGACACCTTGGCCCGCTTGGCCAGCAACGACCATCGCGTCCGCAACTTCACTACTGGAAAAAGAGGTGCTTGCCCCAAGACTAATAGCAGCGTCATTAAGTCTTTTGAATTCTTCAGTGTTTGCGTTGGTCAGTGCCTTTACATTGGACATAACCTTTGTAAAGCCTGCCCCTGTCGAGATCACCGACTTTAGACCAGCACCAAGTAAACCAATGCCAGCGGTGACACCACCTAACGGCAATAGCATGGAAGTCAATCCACCTCCTACGCCACTTAATGATCCTAATAGACCACCAGAGGTCTTGCCAAGACTGGCCTTCGCTCCTTCAAGTTTTCCTAATCCACCAAGTGCTTTTTGGATTGTCGCGTTAAGCGAATTGGTAAGGTTATCTTTAAACCAGAGTTCAAATGCTACACTATTATTATCTAATGCCAACGTTCATTACTGCTATCAACTTCATGTTATTTTTTATCGGGACTCTCGAAGATTCGACACCAGACAAATTCAGACCACAGTTTTGCAAATTCATTCTTGGATAAAGTCGAAGGATCAATTTTATAATGGTATCTGAGGAGTGCCATTTGCTTTCTTAGAGAGTCAATATTTTTGCTTGGCACAAGCGACCAAAACCTTAAATGTTGGTTGAGGTCGCTGATATGTTTGGGATGATCTTCTGTATCTCCCTGTTAATGGCAATGGAGAATCCTATTTTGCCTGCTAGTTCAAGTAATTCATCATCGCCACCAACGAAGCAGGTTCTGAACATACCCACGCTAGAACTTACCGGAGCCGATTGAAGTGTGCTTAATGTTGCATCGAGTTCAGCCAAATTCGGTTCTCTTAGATATGCGACCAAAATTTCCTTTTTAACGGTAAACACAATCTTGGTTATGTCGCCAAATTGTTTCTTGAGTTTTTCCTCAAGCAATTTGTAATCCTTCTTGCCAGTAGTAGGTTGTAGTTTTTCTTGTGATTCTTCCTGCTGTTGTTCCTTCTTCATAAGTGTTTTTCTTTCATCTAAATACTAGCCCACATCGCCAAAAAAGAATGGACATAAAAAACCACCGTACCTTTCGACACGGTGGCGGGAAGAACTAATTCAGCAGAAATAGTCTTGTTATCTTAAATCCAAGGTTGATTGCCTCGTTTAATGCCTGCAATAATCAATGGGAGTTCGACGCTGATAACCTTGTCGTTCTGTGAGATTGATGTTGGATTGCTTGTGAACTGAACATTTTTTAACACTTCAGTTGTGATTTTATCGGCAATATCAGAACGGTAGGACACTACAATTTCAAAATGGAGACATTAAAGTGATGTCACCAAAAGGTGCTGCATCTTGCAATCTCTTTACTTCATCTTTAAAGAGAGTAATACTTGCCTCATAGGTAACATTACCTGATGAACGCGCCACGGGCTGGTCACCAGCACCGGGTATATTTTCAAATTCACGAGATGAAGAATAGTTGATCGCAGTAACTCCAATCATTGGAGTTGTCATGTTGCTAAACTGTGTTCTTATTTGCGCCCAGTTGTATGTCGACCCATTTATCAGGGTTGGTATTTCGTTAGGTATAACTTTCATAGTTAATATTTAATCTAAATACGATTACGCTAGACTAACTGCGAAACCAAGAGTTATGTTTATGAAACGAGCCACACCAACTGGTTGAATCTTTACATCAATATGAAGAGTATCATCACTAAGAACGTCTTGATTCGGGTTGATATAAATTCGATAGTTTGAAACTTCTCCCAATCTTCTCATTCCGTCTAATGCCTGCTCACATTTTGAAGTGAACTTGCCGACAGTTTCGATTCTAAGTTTTCCGTCATCATCGAGATACAACGGACTATTGAGTTCTGGAAGCAACGCAGTTCGTAGAAGTTTACGCGCTTTGTTGATTACTCTGTTTCTTTCGAGAGAATAGTAATCACTTGCCTCGCTGTTTGCTACAAACGAACTGTTGAAAAAACTGCCGTTCAGGCCATAATCTTTCAACAAGAAGATATACTTTTTGTCGTTCAATTGTGCTTGCTGTGTCTTAGTGACCAGTTTGTACTGTACACCGTTGGAAAAAGCGAGAGTGTTAAGTTCTGAACCGGGCATATCAAATTGTCCCTTCCATGATATTGACTCATGAACTGAACTAGATGCTAATGCCCCAAGAGCAGCACCCAAAATTCCAACAGAGTAACCCTGTGTGTTATAAAGTGCAAAGCCTTTGTTTCCACCATCTTGTCCGATGGTAACTGCCACTTGTGGACAGTCATTACTAGAAAGGTCAGGCAATGATTGCAATGTCATGCCAGTTGTATTTGCTTGAAGGATAGATACAAGAGGAATGTCAAGTTCTTCTTTCAACTCAGTCATGATGTCCTGCAATGCAGTTACCATGCTACTGGAAAGATTGCGCTTCGTATAGATTCCAACTTGAGACAAATCTCCGTCACAATCAGACACTAAATCCTTTACTTCTTCAAATGTGTGCGTACCACCAGTTGGGTAGTCAGCAAATCTCACTTGGAGTTGTCCAGAATCATTGACTCTGTAGAACTCCGATAAGTGGTAGTGTGGAACGGGCAAAGAAGTGGATGTAATCCCGTAGCCTTCAACCTCCTGAATACTGAACACTTGAAAAGTGTCACCAGTCAAGGGGTTTGAAGAAACATAGAATAACAAACCAGATTTGTTATCCTCGCTGGTAAGAATTCTATTACTGCCTTCCTGTTCGACTATTGATATTTTTGATAATGCCATTATTTAATGATTCATTATTTTATGTTATGTATCGTTCAACCACGTAGTGGGTTTCAAAGCAAGGATTTTAACCCTTGCCCTTAACCCCTTTCATTGTGGCTAAACAAGAAATTACTTGTATCTGATTGCGACTTCTTCAGGCTTCACAAATGCTACACCGGCAGAAAGAACCATCTTAGCAAAGAACTTCTCAGAGTTATTTTGAAGTTTTTCAACTTTCAAAGTATCGGCATCCTGAACGCTGTTAACTGCCATCCATAGATCAGAAGAAACTGAGTTGTTACCAGCCGCAAAAATGAATGCATCATCTGAGACGTAGGCTTGTGGAACTACAGTAATACCAGCAAACATTTTTGGTGTTGCCTGTTCGTAAGAGATTGACTTGTTTGTCAACGCCTTCAATGCTGCACCGTAAAGTTCAAATGTCTTGTAGGACATGAAGACTTTCATCTCTGGCTTATATGAAGCAATTCTGAAAGCATCGCTAGAACCACGAGCAGTTGTTAGAGCAGCGTCAATAGTTGCCAAGATGTTGCCACTAGTAAGTGTAACACCGGATATCTTGACTGTGTCAGGATCGGTCTTCGCCAGTTTTTCGAAACCGTCAAAGTATTTCACGTCAGTTGAAAGAGCAGTGTCACCCTTCCAAGATATTTTTGACATGTGGCCACCTGTCTCATTAAAGACAAGCCCAAGCATAGTAGACTGAACGTCAGTCGGGAGTGAATGAAATAAGAATTCGCCTCCTGCGGGGGTATAAGGTGCCCAATATTGTTTGAGGTCAATTGGAAGAAACTCTTGATAGAGCATCCATTTGCCAAGTGTTATTTTTCTGTCTTTGAACTGCTGTCCACCAAGCGGTGAAGAAGGAGTTGCGGCGTAATCCTGAATACTTGAGACAGTGTTATACGCAGTTGGAATGTTATATTTTCCTGAGATCGCTCCACCCTCAACGTGAATGTGAGGAAGAGTATCGTTTTCTTTTAAAAATCTGGCAATTAATCCTGAATAAAAATTCTCTTGTAACGTGTTGCCGGTAACTATTAATGACATCTTAAATCATGTACTTTAATTCTTTTGGGTTATTTATTTGGTTAACATCAATTCTTGAATTGGATCAAGTTTGAATGGTCTTTGTTCTTCAGAGGTTTTTCCATCTGTGTCGATGATGTCTGACAATTTTTCGGTTTTTGTAAGAGCCTTAATGGCTTTACTTCCATTGTCAAAGTCGGTATCCAGAATAGACTTCCAGATCACCTTTCCTTCTGCATTAATCTGTCTGTTCTTGACAGCATCTTCGAGAAGATTATTAATTTCAGATTCTCTCTTTGCCTTTTCTTTGGCTTCGAATGAGTCGACCTTTGCTTGCAATTCATTGATCTTAGTATCTCTGTTGGAGAGTTCCTGTGCTTTGATCGCAATTGCGTTTGTCATTTCCTGAACTTTCGCCATGACATCCTTCTCAGATGCGTCCGGTTGAAGACTCAAGACGTTTAGAATTTCTTCCATGCGTGTATATTTATCTTTTAGGTTATTTATTTCATTAAATGAAGCGGAAGCAACTAGTTGCCTTACCTCGTGTTGATAACTGTCAACCATTGACAGTTTGGTATTGATTAACTCTGTAGCCAAATTTTCTTGTAAGGCTTGTTTTGCTGTAAACCAAGTATCCTTGGACATCCAGTTCTTAATCTTATCCTTCGCTCTCTTGGTCACTGCCTTTACCAGATCGTAAATATTCTGATTGGTGTTTACCAACGCATCGTCAGTAGAACCATCGCTGTACTTAGCAGAATGAAGCATCAACTGAGAATAGGAATACATTTTCCTTTTTGATCCTGCCAAGAATATCAACGCTGCCATGCTTGCGCCGACCGCATCAATAATTGTAGTAACTGGCTTCGAAGAATTGGAAATCTTTGTGATTAAAGGAAGTCCCTTATAAACGCTGCCTCCCAAGGAATTGATTAATATCTCTATCTCATCAATTGAATCGTCAGACTCCAATGCTTCGAACTCAATCAAAAACCTCTCGGATGTGTAGCCCTCAGAGTCTATTTCATTAAACAATCGCATTTTGCCAATGCGATTCTCTTTTGCTACAATGAATTTGTTTTCCATTGAATTTAAATACACGCAACGATGAAAAAGGAAAGGTTTACGGTAAGACTAAATTTGTTACATGCTGTATTTATCTCCATGCATGAGACAGCGAACAGAATAAACGTTCTTCAGCAAGAACTTATGGGAGCAATTGAAATAAGAAATGGTGCGATCAGGAAACGTTACACGGAGATGTATAACATCAATACTTGGTACATGATCAAACTCAATTACGTTTACTCACAGATTGCAAAGGAGTTCGACTTGAAGGCAGCAACGGTCAAGAACATTATTCTCTACAAAAAATAATGATTTGCAAAAGGCGAAGTATTTACTTTTGAAAATCGTTCAAATTTTCGGCTACGGGGAAGAGGGTGTCATTGCGGCATCCTCTTTTTTCATTTACAGCAATCCATCAATTTCCTTCTTGTCTTCCTTGGAAAGTATCTTGAGATATGGGTGGTTCTTTGAAAACAGTTCCCCTGTCTTTCCCGGATTAAATCTAAAGTCGGGAGCAGCGATCTTCTTATATTCACTTCGCTCCTTCGCTGTTAACTTTGCTGGCTTTGCGTTCGGGACGGCAACTAGACGACACCTACAATTCCAATCGAACGGAGGCACAAGAGAATTAAACAATGAATCATTCTTTTTAAGGATAAGTCCTTCCAACTTAGCATGTGATGGTCTTACTCTAGCATCCCCTACAGTTGAAAACATTAGCATGTCATCATTGTCATAGGATAGCCAATCACTTGCGGATTGCGCCTGACTGATTGCGGACTGGTATTCTGTTTTGAGATGGTTCTTGTTGAACTCCAACCCAATCTTTTTGCACTCCTGCTTGAACTGGCTGAACGATCTAAGATTCTTACCTTCGAAAAGCAGATCGTTGAACGACTGTACCAGTGCCTTATTCTTGCCACCAGTGAAATAGTAAATGTTTTGCTTCAACGCTGCAATAAAGTCAAGGTCTTCTGAATCAAAATTTGGATTTGACAAATCTCCATCGAAGTTGAAAGAATCGAAGACTGCCTTTGACATGAGGTCGCCAACTCGTCGAATGTATTCCGGGTCTAATGGATTTACGTTATTAGAGTAAACATCGCTTATGATCTGGTCAACGATGCTTTCCAACTCTCGGTTATACAAATCATCAACCTCGGACTCTACCGAATTGATAATGTCATGGGAGCAATTATCGTGGTGCTTATAGTATTCTTTTAGTTCGGCTAGTAGTTGTCCCGATTGGTTTGGACTTTTTTTTTGAAAGCCGTTGTCAGGAACGGACTGTTGTGTTGGCATCAACTCCACATCGAACGGTAAATCAAGATATTGCTTGATATCTTCACCTTCTGCTTGGTAGCCCGATAGTGTCAACTGATTTATTGTATCCAACCTTTCTTGGTACGATCTCTTTTCCTTCGATATGAACTTGAAATGTGAGTTCTCAAGTCTGTAACCTAGAGCAATAAGTTTAGGGAATACAATATCGTTAATAATATAGGTCATGTATTCACGATCTGAATCAGATACTTCATCAGCAACGCGTTCATGAACCTCAGATTGTGACCTAGATGAACCATCATCCGTTGTCATGGTAACCGACAAAACCGCCTTCGACATTTCAGAATTACACAGGTTGATAAGTTCCGAGTATATTTTATGCGCATCGGTTGATGACGTGGCAATGATCTCCAATTCATCGCTAAGGCCGGTCACAATATTGCGATTGGTAATCAGCCTTTGCATGTCTGCCTGATACTTGGCAGTCTGGTCGCGGTTATCTGTTTTCAAAACCGTCATCGGAATTCCAAATGTTTGCGCGTGGTCTCCCCACATGGCAATCGTAATACGTTTGATCAATGCATGCACCACCACGCTATTAAGGATTCCAAGATTCTGGGAGTCAACAAGGATATAATAATCAGAGTCATTGCGGCCATCGATAGGAATTAGTTGACCTAGATTAACCTGATATGGATTTTTAACGATTGAGCGAAGTTCTGGAATTACGTTACCTCTTGAAATTAGTTTAACGTCCTTGATCTCACTATCGATCAATTCTTGAATCTCAACAAGGGAATAGCCGTAAAACTTTGAGTCTATGATTGCTTCCTGCAATTTATTGAACCATTGTTTTGAGAATAGTTTTGTTAGTTCGTCATCAATGTTGCCTCTATCATCCATTACAGCGAATTCCTCGCCAAGAACCTTTGACTTTCTCTGTTGGATCACACTGGATAAATGCGGATCAAGAAGTATTGAATCGTAAATATCTTGAAGAGGTTTTTTTATTGGAACCTGTATCTGTCCGTTGATCCTTTGAAGTTCCGCTCTTATGTGAGCACTGACCCAAGCCTGAATTGTTTTTCTTGAACGGTCGTAATATATATCTAGTTTGTCCGATAGTTTGTCTTCTGCCATGTAGTTAAATACTTGGCAGGATTCGATTCACCGTTAGTAATAAAGACCTATTCCACTATCGGGTTTGCCAGTGATATAGATGTTATATGTTCGGTCTTCGAGTTCTGGAAAGTCTGGACTTAACTTCTCGCATTGAATATTTTTTAGGAACATCATCACTTCTTGGTAAGAATTGGTGCGATGAACCGGAATGTTTTCCGGGCTGATACGTTCGTGAAGTTTATACAGTGAAATAGTTACCAACCAATCAACTATCAACGGGTATCTTGGTTCAACCATCATCCAATCAAATGAACCGGGCAGGGATGTCGTGGCCGACACTGGTGAATAGAGTAAGGCGCTGAAATTATCACCAGACGTAAACCATACCGTGTCACCGCTAAAGTATGTTTGGCCGTGCTGGTAAGTAGGGTATGATTTGTAAAGCGCATTCAGGTCATACCTCTTTCTCAAGTATAGGGAAATGACTTCTTGAGCCTTTATCTCGCTGTCTAGGATCGACAGGTCTGGGTTCGAGTCTTCCTCAACCAAGGTGGTTAAATCGTCCTCACTAATTTTATACTTATAATCAGAATCTCGAAGGTATCGCATGGAGATAAATACCCAGACATATTTGAGAATTCGACGGTTTTTGTTTATTTCGAACAACTGAATTTCACTCCCCACCCGGTCGCAATAGACCCCCAGCCCATCCATAGGTGAGTTCAACGTTTTTACTGAACTATACTAACCCCCTATATACCTATGACCGCTACGGAACTAAAGGACTTATTGATCTCTCGAAAGTGGGAATACAAGCCCGTTGTGTATTCATTCAACGCAACCACTATGTCGACCAGCAGTGGAGTAATGACACCTTACGAAATTGAAGAAAAGGATGACCTGTTACTTCTCACAAACACCGATCTCAGAAACAAACAACCTTTTAGGTTGACGGTAAAAGAAAATCACGGACTCACAGAGATCACAATTGCTCCCGTAATCATTGGTGACACTGGTTTCTCGCCAATTATCCTAACTGAGATTATCCCTAACTGACAGAATGGAAAACGTCTACTACTTTCAACGCTATTCTCAGAAGGAGAATTGGGCGACAAACAATACCATGCTTTTGCTTTCCAGACTGTACCACTATGACAGATGGAAGTTTTCGGAAGTGATCAATAAAATATTGGAAGACGATGGAGCGGAGCCATTGGATATTGGAATAAACTTTTTCCAACAGGCTAAGGGACTTAAGAGCGTGCCCGACGCTTTAATTTCTCAAAGCAGTTTCGAATTACTGGTCGAAACAAAACGGCAGGATGATTTCACTTCTGACCAACTTATCCGACACCTAGACGCGTTCAAGATTACGTCATCAAGCAAAGTAATGTTAGCACTATCGCTCAATCCTTGCGACACTAAAATAAGAAAGGAAGTTGATGATCATATAAGGAAGGAGAAACTAAGCATCACGTTTGTCTCCACATCGTTTGAGAGACTTACTGATATTATTCGCGCAATTCTTGAGAGTCACGAAATTGAGTTACTGGAGATACTGGAAGATTATTTAGGATTTTGCAATGACTCAGGGCTCATTCAGAATAAAGACCACACCATGCTTGTGGTAACTTCTGGTAAATCGATTACAGAAAACCTCAAGTATAACATATATTATGATCCTGACACACGAGTGCACAAATTGCCTTTCAAATACATTGGCCTATACGATAAGAAGAATGTTGTAGCCGTTGGAAGGGTAACTAAACTTATTTACTGTGAATATAAGAAAGGGAAACTCGTTCCTTCGATTTCCTCCGCGCCATTAAAATTAACACGCGACGAAGAGTCACGCGTAAAGGCAACAATAGAAGAAACAAGTTACTACAATCTCAAAAATGATACTAAGTTCTTTCTCGTAGACAAATTCATCCCTACTAAATTTGAAAAAACGTCATGGTCGTCAATGCGAAGCAAACAATACTTCTTTCTAAACAAAATGGAAGGATACAGCAAATCGTTTGAAACTAAGCAGATTGCCGAATTCCTCAAACAACATACGTGGTAAACGCAAAACTAAAAGAAAATGACGACTTGGAACCAATGTCAGCATCATTACGATTCTATCTTCGAAACGTTTCAAGACTATCTTGAAACGCAAATTGCAAATGTTAACGCAAATACAATTGCACTCGGTGTACAACTGGCGATTCTACAGAAGTTTCAGATTAATATGATTTGTGCACGAGACTTTATACCGTATGTGTCAGAGGATCAAAAGAAATTTCTTTCACTTGGACTTGTGCTAAGAGGCATTATTTCTGATGTAATTAATTACCGGTATTTGAATAAAGTTAGAACGAGCGTTGGGCTTGACGAATTTGAGATTGAATCAAAAGTGCTAGATCGAGACTTTGTCGAGGCGTATGGAAAGATGATTGGACAAGAAGCCATCCTTGCCAGTGCAGATCAGGAAACTAAGACGGCGATTGCAGCATCTTTTCAAAATCAGTTTGGGGCTCTTCACGTCGATAATAAACTTATGACTGGAACGCAGATTCGAAATTCTGAAACGTTTAAGGCAAATATGTCTGCATACTTACAAACCATTAACAAACCTGATCTACACTACGCTAGGGAGGCGGGCAAACTGCAATTCGTTGTTGATGATGACTCTAGTATAATTGAGATACTTTATAAGTACTTATCACAACTTCAACATTTTTCCCTGATTGGAAGAAAAATGTACACTATGGATGGCTTCTTGGATTTCAACCCACACATTACTCTTTTGACCCTATTTTTGATGGCTAAGGTTATTAGGCAAATTGCACTTGATGTTGCGCCACATCAACCGACCTTGACTGCTTTGGACACATTTATCAATGCATTTGTATAATGACATGGCAATAACCCTGAATGAGCACAAAGTAAAGCACATAGACCAAGAGTCATTGCTATTGATCGACCTTTTGGAAACGTCAACGCTAATGCCGGACGATCCGGTTGCAGATGATCCTAAAAAGGAGAAACTGATTGATCCGCCTCCTATTTTGACTTTTACCATGCCAGACAATTACATTCTTACTAAAGGCAATCTTCCATTCGATTGTTTTAAGAGAACATGCATTGGATTCAATGAGGAGAATTACATTAGATTTAAAAAATTGGTTGATACGATACATAAAGGGCATGAAGTAGGCACAAAAATCAGCCATGAATTTGTTCACAAGACAGTCTGGGGTTGGTTGATTCAAGCAAAACGGAAAGGTCAGAGTGATGGCAGTTTATCGGACTACCTTCATGAACAACTAAACGGAGCGATTAAAGAGTACAAGATGCACTTTACAATCCTGTATCTACATCCAAAGTATAAGTTCAATATTGGCCTTGCTGAATTTGGTTCATTCTCAGGGGAATACTTTGATAAGTTTATTGACACCTTCAACAAGAATAAGCCGGGTCTGCCAAATGTGTTCGTGCGAATGAAGAAAGAATATTTCGGCCAAAAATATGTGGCGGTCACCGTCGAGGGTGAGAAAATCCGGGCTCAACAAATTGCCGCAGACTATTGTGCAATCGCAGTTGATATTCTGAAAATATGCAGCGACACACTCGACCAACCAGATTTAAAAATTAGTTTTGATATTGATTTCAGGTCTCAGGAAAGCCCACAAGACAAGACACTTGTTGAAGCAATTAATTCGGAAGACGGGCTTACTACACAATTACGGCGAAAGCCAGCAAATTACGATCTTGAAGAACGACGAATGGCTGCAATTGAGAAAAGAGGGCTTAACACTTTTCGCGACTTTCTAATTTCGATTGAACAGGAGAAGCCAAGTGAATTACAGAATCTCATTCTTCGAGCCATTCGCAGGTTTGCCGATGCATTGACAAACACTGATCTTCATAGGCGCGTCGCATCGCTGTTCACGATACTTGAATCGTTGCTTTTGTTAGATCAGGATTCTCCGATTACTGATAGCGTTGTCAAGTATACCACCAGACTGGTATCTAAGGACATTGAGACAAGAAAAATACTGTCAGTCTTGATCAAGGAATTATACAAGGTTCGAAGCAAATGGGTTCACCACGCAATCGAGGAACCAATTCATGAAAAGGATTTAGCAGGACTTCAAATAGTTGTGCATACGCTCTTGAAGGTCTTGATAGGAAAAACGAAACAGCATAAAGAGAAGGCGACGATTTTAAAAGAGATCGACGATGCAATTTTAAGTGCTGGATGATGTGACCACCTTTTCACTTTTCAGTTTGACAATGAAAAAAGTTCTCGCTCACGTTGATCTGATACCCCAGAGTGAATAAGGCCATATCTTTGATCTGTTGTTTTACCTTTTCAAAGTCATCATTTGTCAATCCACATTTATCCCAGACTCGCACATCCACTATCTTTATTTGAGGATTACGCTTGAAGTATTCTTCCGGCAGTTGTTGCTTTATGGAAAGGTGTTCGTAGCCAATAGGATCATAGACTCTATCATTGTCAACCCACAAGGGCAGTTCAATGTAAGTTGTTAATCTGTTACGCTTGTGGACTTTGTCAAATCTGTAATCGTGTTTTACGTATTTGGTGTATTCGCTTTGATTACCGTAAGGCGCATATCGAAGCAGCCTTACTTCTCGTTCATCTCTGAAATGATCCATTTTATAGAAGCCTATTAGCCTGCTTGCATCCAAGTAAGCAGTTATGCCATATTTTTTCTTGAATGCGTCTAATTCAGACTGATAGTTCTCAAGGCCAGTGGGCAGTTTGTACTTGATTTCTCCAAGATTATAATTGATCCATTGATCTGGCTCATTCACGATTTCAAATACGATTGCCGCTCCACCTTGGCCATAGTTTTGCCAGATATATGGATTATCCATTTCCGTAGTTGGGCAAAACGATAGCGTGTAGAGTCTGGACTTCAAGTTCTGAATTGCCTCTTCGTTTATTCCCATTGCTTTGGCGGCATAACCATACTCCTGTTCGTCTGCCGAACTATGAAGGTCATACATTCGAAAAGCCCGGCTGGTTAGTATTGAGAACAGAAACCCCAGACCGGTCAGGTGGAAGAACTGCAAAGGCTTTGCATAGTAGTATTCCGTGTGACGGTAGTTAAAATTGTAAGAGGCAAGGTCGAGACGATAGTGTTCGCCGTTGACGTTTCCACCACCTTCGAATTTTACAATGCCGAAAGCCCGGTTGATTATTTCCTTGAACTCATCATAAATTTCTTTGTCTTCATAAGTTGTGCGCGGCATGGAGGTGTTAGTTTTAGTAACTATGAACGGTTTAAAATCCTTGAAACACTGATTGCCTCGAACTTACTGCCCTTGCTGGTCTTGTATTGGAGTTCGTTAAGCCTTTCAGCGATGGCCCGGTAACTCATCTTATCTTTCCTCAATAATTGTATCATGGCAAGGGCTTGAATATTGTTCTTGTTGGTTCTGGCTGCGTCCATTCTGGACTTGACGCCTGCCTTCCTTCCCTTGCTGGTCATGTTATCAGGACTGCCCAAAGGTTCTCCACGTCTACGCTTGGCCGCTAAGGCATCCTTGATTCGTTTACTGATGATCTCCCGTTCATGTTGTGCCATGCTTGCAAATATCCCTATGGTCAGGGTGTTTGCGTCTGGCAGGTCAAGGGCTTTGAAGTCCACCTTAGTATCTCGGAGAGTGAAGATAAAGGAAACATTCCGGGACAGTCTGTCCAGTTTGGCAATAAGCAGAGTCGCACCAACCTTCTTGGCGTGTTCTATTGCTTTCAATAGGTTCGGTCTGGAATCATTCTTCCCGGATTCGATGTCCTTGTATTCCGCAATCAAAGAGCGTCTCTTATCGCCTGAAATGAAGTCCTGAACGGTCTTTTGTTGGGCTTCTAGGCCAAGACCTGACTTGCCCTGTCTTTTGGTGGATACCCTGTAATATGCGATCATCTTTGCCACGTTTAAAGTTACTATTCCTAACTAAGATTGAAAACTACCCTTAACTAAGAATGACGGGGAACAATTTCTAACTAAGATTACCCGTTACTATTCCTAACTAAGAATGAAAAAGGGGCTCGTGGCCCCTGTCATTACTTCTGGATAAATGGTTTGTCCCACCGTCCCACCTGATAATCGTAGTAGAACGCGCAATTGAAGTAGTCGGTCATTGAATCCGACTTATCCCAATGGTACTTCTTTATGATCGTTTCGACGACTTCGAAAAGTCCCTTGGCCTCCACGGTCAAATTACTGTCCTCAGTGAAACTATACTGATTCACACCATAGCGGCCATCAAATGGCTTGGCATTGTTGTCATAGGACATGTAGCCTCTATGAACGATCTCGTTCTTTACCACTGGTGCAAAAGGTGCTGAAATCAGGGCAACAGATATATGGTTGTAATCCGTGGTAACTGATACCTTGACACCCTTCAAAGACTTCACTGCTTCCTTGATTTCTTTGGCGATTTGCTTAGTTGACGTGCGATCCATGTTATTCTTTGTTTTTGGTCATGTATACCAAAAACAACCACGATGTAACCTCTCTGTATCTACTGTTTCTGTTAAGTTATATCGTCTATTTACTGAACTATGCGCTACAGAACCGCAACATGATAGTATTTATGGGAAGCGCGGGCACATCATTTGGTCACTTAGGCTTACAGGTCATTTGATTGATTTATGATCTTGCTTGCGGTTCGACACATGGCAAAACAATTAAACGAGAAGCAACTAGAGATACTTCGAAAACATCAGTTCAAGAAGGGCGAGGTGCAGCAGCCACAAGGCAGGACATCACCCAATAAGATTAACCAGCATATAAGGGAAGTACTCTCCCATGCAGTACAGGACAATCTACCAGCAGTCAACAAGGCAATAGGATCATTACTAAAGTCTGAGAATGATCTAGTAAAGTCCAGAGGCGTTGATCTGTACTTGAGTTTACTTGAATTCTCCCAACCAAAACTTCAGGCGGTCGCTTTAAAAACTGATGGGGCAAGCAACAGCATAATTGTCATCGGCAAACCTGCTGATCTTGAACTTCCAAGTTATGAGCCAAACGACCAGCAGGCAGACGATGGTTATTTACAGGAAGCCTCTTTAGTTGATCCCAACATAAATAACCCTAGTGATGATAGCCAAGAATATTAATGCAGGTCGACCTATCGAATTTACCCAAGATCGTTTCAAAACACTTCTATCCTTTACTACCCAATAAAAAGAAGTACCTAATCTGCTATGGAGGTATTTCGAGCGGCAAGTCTGTCTTCATTGCGCAAAAACTTATCTACAGAATTCTTACCGATGGCGTTGAGCATAGAATTCTGGTTGTCCGAAAAGTATCGGAGAAACTTAGGCAATCGGTATTCACCGAATGTCTTCAGGTTCTAAGAGACATGGGCCTCTCCCCTTATGCAAATGTCACTACGTCACCATTGCAAATCAACCTATTCGGTAGCACGATTTTGTTTTCAGGAATTGATGAAAGCGAAAAGATAAAATCAATATCCCGTATAAGTGCTGTTTGGATCGAAGAGGCAACGGAACTGTTGGAATCTGACTTTGATGAGTTAGCAGACAGATTAAGAACAGACTATCCTACCTACAAACAAATCATTCTTTCATTCAACCCGATCAGCAAAAGCCATTGGCTTTACAAACGGTTTTTTGAAAATGATGATCTGAAGAATGATACTTCAATTCACAAATCCACTTATCTGGACAATGATTTCATCAATACCGAAGAGTTTGGTAACAGCATTAGAGCCAGATACAAGAACAATGCAAATGCTTATCAGGTTAAGGTTTTGGGAAACTTCGGTTCAGATCAGACCGGAGGTGAATTTTACGCTTCGTTCAATGCTGGCACCACTGTTACAAATGTTTCGTATGACCCTGAATACCCGTTGATCCTATCATGGGATTTTAACGTCTTGCCGTTCAGTGCTTGCCTTATTGGTCAGTTGACCGGTAAGACATTAAACATCATTAATGAAATCGCTCTCGAATCTCCATTCAACAGGCCGATAAACGTAATGCAAGAACTAAAGAGAAGATACCCTCACCATTATTCCGGCATATACGTTACAGGGGATGCTTCCGGAAAAGCGAATAGCACTAGGACTCAAGATAACGTAAACGATTACACCGTAATCTTTGAACAATTGAAAACCTATGTAGGTGTAAAGGATTTTGTTCCTTCGAAGAACGCCAATGTCTTTCAACGTGGAGAGTTTATCAACGCTCTGTTTGCTGGTGATGTTGAAGGCGTTCAAATACATATTGATCCTTCATGCACAAAATTAATTGAAGACCTTTCAAATATTAAGCGATCAGAAGACGGATCAAAATGGAAACGTAGAATCAAGAGCAAAACAACAGGGCAAACTTTTGAAGAGTACGGCCACATGTCAGACGCGTTAGACATCATGGTAACTCAATTCATGAAGGAAGACTTCAAAAAGTATCTTAGAGGTTCCAATGCGGATTTGCACGTAGGTAGCCGTTACGTGCCATTAAATCTCTATTGACACGGGATTTCATTGTACGCATGAAACCCACCTGCAATCACAGTAAATAAATTAACACGCTCGGTCGATCCGAACGGGATGACTATCAGGTCACCGGTTTGAGCATCATTTCCAACGAATCTAAATCTAACGACAACACCTGTCGTCAATAAAACTGCATAGCAAAGGTCGAGTTCTAAAAACATATATTATGACATTTATTTACACTAATCTACCATAATGCCGTATGCAGCGGATAGTACAATTCTACTATCGCCGCGACAAAGCACACCAATCAAAAGACGAATCGTTTTCTCTTGCGTCCAATAGAATTGGATAAGGCGAATCGCAAAGGTCGCCTCCCGAATATGAGATAAAACACTAATTGCGTACCTTCTGTAATCGGTAAATAGCAATGCACCACTTTTGGCAATCAGGAATGCACCAAAAATGGCAACAAGAGTGCACCATTAAGAGCGAGATTCGTGGGCTTAATAAACCCTCGGACAATGAATGCACACTTAATCAAATTCCTGATGTATTACGAGATTCACCGCCTGAGACGGGAAGACCATTCGGTAAGGAAAATCACAGAACTACTAGGTATTAATCGCAGAACTGTAGGCAAATATCTCTCGATGACCGAGAAGGAGTACGAAGCCTTCCTGATCAAGCAGTCTGATAGGAAGAAAGAACTTCAATCCTACGAGCCCTTTGTCAAAGAGAAACTGGAGCTTTTTCCTGATACTTCCGCAGCTCAGATGCACGATTGGCTGAAAGAGCACCATTCTGACTTCCCTGAACTGAACGCTAAGACGATCTTCAACTTTGTTCACTGGGTACGAAACAAATACAATATTCCCAAGTTACAGGAACAACGTCAGCACAGCGTAGTAGAGGAACTGCCCTACGGGAAACAAGCGCAGGTAGACTTCGGAGAATATAGCCTGAGAAGTTCATCGGGTGTGAGAGTCAAAGTGTTCTTCTTCACATTTGTATTAGCACGTTCACGTTACAAATACATCTGGTTCACTGACCATTATTTTACCAGTGAACTGGCCATCCAGGCACATGAACAGGCCTTTGCTTATATCCAGGGAGTTCCTGATGAGATTGTCTATGATCAGGACAAGGTATTTATCGTAAGCGAAAACTGTGGCGACATCATTCTCACCGATGTGTTCCGGAGGTATACACGGACGCAATCCTTTCAGCTCTACTTCTGTCGTAAATCTGATCCTCAGAGTAAAGGTAAGGTCGAAAACCTGGTAAAGTATATCAAGCAAAACTTTCTCTACAACCGTACCTATTACAACATTGAAACACTCAATGACGATGTCATGGGATGGCTCGGTCGTACAGCTAACGCACTGCCACATGGCTTTACCCGGAAGGAACCACATGCGGAATGGATCAATGAACGCGTCTTTTTAAAACCATATGTGGTACAGCCAGTCGTGATCAAGGCTGTCGCCTATACTGTACGAAAGGATAATACGATCTCCTGGAAAAGCAATCTTTACTCTGTTCCATTGGGAACCTACAGCGGAAGAGGTGCTCAGGTTACCGTACGAAGTCAACAAGAAGATCTGGTGATCTCCCATGCAGAGGGTCATGAATTATGTCGCCATAAGATTGCCGTCGGGAAGGGCCTTAAAATCATCAATACAGACCATAAACGAGATAAATCAACGGGCATTGACGAAATGATCCACCAACTATGCGCATTGCTGGAGGACCCGGGATCTGGAAGAGCCTGGCTCTCAGCACTGCGAAATGCAAAGCCGCGATATGTCCGGGACCAGCTTTCTGCCATTCGGACAGTAATTGAAAAAAGTCCCGCACCATTGATTGAAAAGACGATCAAATATTGTCTGGACAACAATATTACCAGCGCGATGGATTTTAAAGCAATCATCGTCCAGCAACAACAACGGTCAGTGGTTCAGGAAAAGATCATTCCATTAAACCCTCTATCGGGTACCCGACCCCAAATCAATGAGCCGCAGAAAAGCTCGATTCAGGACTATCAGGATCTTATTAAAAAATCAACCAATCGTCAGAACTAACCAACATGTAAAACCAAAGAGAAGATGGACCAAAAACAACAAGTCAAACAGTACTGCCAGCAGTTCAAGATTACCGGTATCAGCCGGCAGATCGAGGAGCTTATTGCAGCAGCAGAAGAGAAGAGCACGGGCTTTATGGATTTTACCGTCGCCATGTTTAAAGCCGAAGCCGATCACCGGCATGACAACGAACTCCAGCGACGCATTAAAACGGCTTCACTGCCAATTGCTAGTGATCTAAATACATACGATCATCAAGTAGAGAACGGCTTACCCAAGACACGACTCAATCAGTTACGTGAGCTCAACTGGCTGGATCAGATTTACAACATCATGCTCATGGGACCATCTGGAACCGGCAAAACCTTTTTGGCTGCCGGGCTCTGCGCGGATGCACTGGCAAAGGGCTATAAAGCCTACTTCAGAACCATGGAAGAACTCATGACCATGCTCAAGTTAAAAGACGTTACTAAGACGCACATGACCGAATACAAGCGGCTAAGTAAAGCAAATCTGATCGTCATTGATGACATTATGCTCTTCCCGGTAGAGAAGTTCCAGGCCGTAAGCTTTTTCAATTTTATCAATCAAATCTATGAGAGTACCTCCTTTGTCATCACCACCAATAAAATGCCAGCAGACTGGGCAAAAGTACTAGATGACGAGGTACTGGCCACTGCGCTTCTAGATCGCCTACTATACCGTTGTGAGATAATTAACCTAACCGGAAAGAGCTACCGGCTGAGCAACCGAAAAACAATATTTGAATCCTGAAAAACAATCCACTTTATTTGCTCACCAGTGGAGCACTCTTGTTGCCAAAATTGGTGCACTCCCAATTGCCATTTTTGGTGCATTGTTCCTTACCGACTACA